>Ga0136846_1217234_pt1 | contig 23144 bp, 20 predicted proteins | sample HopSoiMetagenom2_FD_96841 | JGI IMG/M metagenome (GOLD analysis project Ga0136846, IMG submission 96841) | Grasslands soil microbial communities from Hopland, California, USA - 2 Assembly 2016 (version 4) | ecosystem: Environmental > Terrestrial > Soil > Grasslands | place: USA: Hopland... | reverse complement strand
GCCCGCGTATTCCGGGAACATTGTTTATCGCCGCGCGGCCCGACGCGACTTACCGCGTCGCGTCCAACTCGGCCATGCGATTCGTCAATTCCGGGCGCCGAACCACGCCCTCACTCGGAATCCTTGAGCGCCGCTTTGGCTGCCGGTTGCTGGGCGAGCTGAGGGACATGATTGTTGCCATTGGTCTGCTCGGGCAAGTGGCCGCCACTTCTCGGCAAGCTCTAACCACGCCCTTCTGTCTTCCTCACGGTTGGCACGCGCGGCCATAGCCAGGCATTGCGCGGCCCACGCCCGGCAATCGTCGACGCTTCCCGAAAACACCCGTATTCCACTCGCCCGGCTTGAAAGTCCGCGGCGAATTAGGGCCGCATCAAAGCCCGTCTATACTGGCACCAGTATCAAAAGTTAATGCGCCCCGGGCGCCGCGCCTGTGCTCTAGGGCCGTCCAGTTTTGGACTCCTACTTGAGAGAGAGACCGCGCCGTGCTCCCCGCCCGGCGCGGTTATTCGTCGGCAGGCTCGCGGACCGCGCCCAATTGAGCAGGAACAGCACGTCGGGTCGGGCGTTGTGTCGCCGGACTGCCCGTTCCCGTCACAGTGACGTGAGACCCTCGGAGGAAGCGCGGAGCGGAGTAGCCGGCCCCGGCTGAGAAGAGCTCCCCAAGCCCAACGGCCGGGGCCACCTCTCCCTACTCGACTAGCGTCGCATCGCTCCCCCGACCTTGTTCGAGTATATCTGGCGCGCCATGCCGATGAACGCGCCGCAATCTTTAAGCGATACCGACGTATATTGCCGTCTCGGCTTACGTCCTGCAACGGGCTGCTCCCGGCCGACGCGACGCTCGATGCGAAGAGCTTGAGCGCGATCAAAATGCCGACTCGACGTCAAAAAGCCGGTCTGCATGAAGAATTTCTCAAGCCAAAAGCGCGCTCTCAAACAAAAAGGGCGCCCCGACGGGACGCCCTTTCCCACGCGCCGAACTAACGCTGGTTACGCGGCCTTGGATTCCACGACGCGCGGGCTGTTCGCCTTGCCGATCGGGATCGAGCGGGGCTTCTGCGCCTCGGGGATTTCGCGGACGAGATCGACGTGCAAGAGGCCGTTCTCGAGGCTCGCGCCGGTCACCTGGACGTGGTCGGCGAGCTGGAAGCGGCGCTCAAAGGCGCGCGCGGCGATGCCCTGGTAAATGACTTCGGAGCGCACGTCGCCTTCGGCGCGCTGCTCTTTCGAGCCCTTGATCGTCAGGGTGTTTTCGCGGCTCTCGAGCGAGAGCTCATTGTCGCTAAACCCGGCGACGGCGACGGTAATGCGATAAGCATTCTCGCCGGTGCGCTCGATATTGTAGGGCGGATAGGTCGGGGCGGGTTCCGCGCCGGTCGCCTGGTCGAGCAGCGAGAAAAGCCGGTCGAAGCCGACGGTCGAGCGATAAAGCGGGGAGAGATCATAAGAGCGCATTGCATATCCTCCATTTCGAAGCGACATGCGGCGCACCCGGAGAGGGCACAATTGCACCGGCCGAAGAGCGCCGTCGTCAACAAGCGCGTCCGTTATGGCCCGCGCTGACCAACGAGTTAAGAAGTGCATTTTCGGTCGCAAGAGGCTGCGGCGAAAATTTTTTAGGCGCGTGCTTTGCCCCAGCCCGAGCGCATCAAAGCCGCCGCGCTGATCGCCGCATAGGCAAGCGAGGATAGCGCCACGAGGGCGAAGAGGACGCCCAAACTGACGTTGAAACGGGTGACCGCGATCCAGCCGATCACCGCCGCGATGAGGAGCCGCAGCGTGCCGGCGAGGAACGGCCAGAGGATCGTGCCGGCGCCCTGGCTGGCGAAGTAGATCAACAGCCCCAAACCGATGAAGCCGTAGAACGGGCCGACCTGGCGAAGGTACAGCGCTCCCGTCGAAAGCACCGCCGGCTCGTTGGTGAACAATCCCATCCAGGCCTGCGGCAGAAACGCGACAAAGAGGCCGATCGCCTCGAGCACGAGCGCCGCAAAAATCGCTCCCGTCCAGGCGATGCGGCGGGCCCGCGCGAGCTGACCGGCGCCGACATTGGTGCCGACCATGGTCACGAGCGCGGTGCCGAGGCCGAACATCAGCGGGATCAGGACGTAATCGAGCCGCGACGCCGTGCCGTAGCCGGCGAGCGCCTCGATGCCGAAGGCGCCGACCGCACCCGTAACGAGAACCACGGTCAGGTTGCTCTGCACCGTGCCGAGGGCCGAGAGGAGCCCGACCCGCAGGATGTCCTTGAAGAGGCGCCATTCGGGCTTTGCCCAGCGCAGGGTGAGCCCGGCATAGCCGCTGCGTAGGTAGAAGAAGAGCACCGCGGTCGAGCCGAGATAGTAGAGAAGGATCGTCACCCCGGCGCCGGCCACTTCCAGCCGCGGGAATGGCCCGAAGCCGAAAATGAAGGCGGGCGAGAGCGGGATCGTCAGCGCGCTGCCGGCGAGGATGATCCAGGCCGGCGCCTTGACGTTGCCGACGCCGCGCAAGGCGGCCGACGCGAGGTTGGTCAGCCAGATCGGAATCGCGCCGACGAAGATCAGCGCGGAATAGAGCACCGCCGCATCGAGCGCCGCGCCGCGACCGCCGAGGGCTCGATAGAGCGCCGGGCCGAAAAGGAGCGCCGCGGCCATGAAGAGGACGCCGGTAATGATGGCGATAATCATCGCGTGAAAAAGCAGCGCATCGGCATCGGCGCGGCGCCCCGCGCCAATCGCGCGCGCGATCGCGGACGCGACCCCGCCGCCAACGCCGCCATTCGACATCATCTGCATCAGCATGAGGACGGGAAAGACGAGCGCCACGCCGGCGAGCGCTTCCGTGCCGAGGAAACTCACGTAAAAAGTCTCGGCGACGCCGACGAGCGTCTGCGCAACGAGCACCGCCACCGTCGGCGCCGCGAAACGCAGCATCGTCGGCAGGATTGGCCCTTCGAGCATTGCCTGGCGGACCGGCACCCGCCGGGCGGGGGCAGGCGTCTCGGCCAGACTTGCACCGATCGCAACGGCGTCCATTCGAGCCTGCATATTGATGTTCCTTGCCGCCGGGAGAGGTTAGCTGTATGTGCAGCTATTATGCGCCTCGTCAATTCGTGAGGGTCGCAAACGGGCCGCATGGCAGCTATGTTCGAAACTATGAAAGAAGAGATTGAGCCAGCGCTCGAGCTCCCGAAGTCGACCTCGGTCGGGTGTACCTGCCGGCGTTTGCGGCGCATGGCGCGGCTCGTCACGCAGCTCTATGACGAGGCGCTTTCGGCGCACAATCTGACGATCGCGCAGTTCGGCCTGATGACGACGATCGCAGAGCACCGCGCGCGCCCGGCCAAGGACATTTCCATCGGCGTGCTTGCCAACGTCGTCGGGCTCGACCCGACGACGCTCAACCGCAACCTCAATACGCTGCAGCGGCAAAAGCTGGTCGACGTACGGCCGGACAAGAACGATCGCCGGGTTCGCACGGTCGCACTGACCCCTGCCGGGCGTCAGCGCCTGAAGAATGCCGTTCCCGCCTGGCGCGCGGCGCAGGCCGAGCTTGAGCGACGGCTTGGTCCGGAGGCGGTGTCCGAGCTCAACGACAGTCTCGATCGCTCGCGCGACCGGCTCATCGCGACCCTGCAGCCGTCGGCGAAGACCGGCGCCAACGCTTCCCATTCCGGCGCGCCGCAGGCATAAAGCAGCGCTTCCCCGGACGTCAGCGCACGAATGGAAATCTTCCCGACCCCAGACAATCCGGCGCCTCGAGGCGCGATCGTCTCGCCCGTGCGCACAAATGACGATCTGCTTTTGCGCGCGGTGCGCTGGGTGCCGGAAGGCGAGCCGCTCGGCACCGTCGCGATCTGCGCCGGCCGCACCGAGTTCATCGAAAAATATTTTGAAGTCGCAGGCGAGCTTCTCGCCCGTGGCTTTGTCGTCGTCGCTCTGGACTGGCGCGGCCAAGGACTATCCGACCGCGACCTCCGGGATTCGCGCAAAGGTCACGTCGACGACTTCGCCTTCTACGAGCGCGATCTCGATGCGCTCCACCAGCAGGTCGTGCAATTCCTCTGTCCGCAGCCGTGGTTCGCGCTCGGCCATTCGATGGGCGCTGCGATCCTGCTTTCATACGCGCGCGCCGGCCGCTCTCCATTCGCGCGGCTCGTCCTTTCCGCGCCGATGATCGACATCTACGGACTGCGCTTTCCGCGGCTTCTGCGCGCGCTGGCCGAAGGCCTCGATATGGTCGGGCTCGGCACGGCTTTTGTGCCAGGCGGTTCGCGGACCGGCGTCCAGGAACGTCCTTTCGAGGGCAATGTGCTCACCTCGGATCCGGCGCGCTTCGCGCGCACCGCCAACATCCTGAAGGCCGCGCCGCAGCTGGGGCTGGGGGATCCGACAGTCGGCTGGCTCAACTCGGCTTTCCGGCTCATGGACGAGTTTTCCGACGCGGAATATCCGCGGCGGATATTTACGCCCACGCTCGTCTTCGGTGCGGGCGAAGATCGCGTCGTTTCGCTCCCTGCGCTTGAAAGATTCGCAACCCGTCTGAAAGTCGGGCGGCTGATTATGATCCCCGAGTCACGGCATGAAATCCTGATGGAGCGCGATCACATCCGCGCGCAATTCTGGGCCGCATTCGACGCCTTCATCCCTGGCCAGCATTTTTCGGTGGCATCGCTTGAGGCCGAAGCAGAGGCGAAGCGGGCGCTGCGCGCGCGCCGGCGCTGGTTCCGGCGTGGTCAGGCGGCGTAATCCCTTCGCGTAAGCACGCCTTTGGCGGAATGCTGCACCGCGTTGACTCGCCCTAAGCCCCCGATTACCACGGGCGCGACAGCGCGGCGGCCCTCGGGAGCTCTCGATGAAAATAGTGGTCCCCGTTAAAAGGGTCATCGATTTCAACGTGAAGGTTCGCGTGAAGGGCGACGGCTCCGGCGTCGAGCTCGCCAACGTCAAAATGTCGATGAATCCGTTCGACGAGATCGCCGTCGAGGAGGCGCTGCGGCTGAAGGAAGCCGGCAAGGCAACCGAGATCATCGTCGTGTCGATCGGCCCGCAGCAATGTTCTGAGACGATCCGCACCGGCCTCGCGATGGGAGCCGACCGCGGCATTCTCGTCAAAACCGAACAGCCGCCAGAGCCGCTGGCGGTCGCAAAAATCCTCAAAGGCATTGCGCAAGAGGAGCAGCCCGGCCTGATCATCATGGGCAAGCAGGCGATCGACGACGATTGCAACCAGACCGGCCAGATGCTCGCTGCTCTTCTTGGCTGGGGTCAGGGCACATTCGCCTCGAAAGTGGTGATCGACGGCGACAAGGTCGATGTGACGCGCGAAGTCGATGGTGGCCTGCAGACCGTCACGTTGAAAATGCCGGCGGTGGTCACGACGGACCTGCGCCTCAACGAGCCGCGCTATGCGTCGCTTCCAAACATTATGAAGGCAAAGAAGAAGCCTATCGCCGACAAAGCCCCGGCGGATTATGGCGTCGACGTCGCGCCGCGGCTGAAAGTCCTGAAGACCGTCGAACCGCCGGGTCGCAAAGCAGGCGTGAAGGTCGCGTCGGTGCAGGAACTCGTCTCCAAACTCAAGAACGAAGTCGGGGTGATCTGATGGCGACCCTCGTTCTTGCCGAGGTCCACGGTACGAAGCTCAACGAAGCGACGGCGAAGGCCGTGACCGCCGCGGGCGAGATCGGTCAGCCAGTGCATATCCTCGTCGCCGGGGAGAACGTGAAGAGCGCGGCCGAAGAAGCGGCGAAAATCGCCGGGGTCGAGAAGGTGCACCTCGCCGAGGGACCCGAATATGCCCACCAGCTCGCTGAGCCGGTCGCCGCGCTCCTGGTCAAGATGGCGGAGCACCATCCCGTCATCGTCGCGCCGGCGACGAGCGCGGCAAAGAACATCATGCCGCGCGTAGCCGCCTTGCTCGATGTGATGCAGGTGTCGGAGATCAGCAAGGTCGTCTCGCCCGATACTTTCGAGCGCCCGATCTATGCCGGCAATGCCGTCCAGACGGTGCAGACATCGGACGCCAAGAAGGTAATCACCGTGCGCACGGCCGCGTTCAAGGCCACCGCCGAAGGCGGCAGCGCGACGGTCGAACCTGTGCAGGCGGCCGGCGACCCCGGCGTTTCCAGCTTCAAGGACGAAAATCTGGCGAAATCCGACCGGCCGGAACTCGCCGGGGCCAAGATCATCATCTCCGGCGGCCGGGCGATGCAGAACGCCGAAAACTTCAAGACCTATATCGAGCCGATCGCCGACCGCCTTGGCGCAGCAATGGGCGCCTCGCGCGCCGCAGTTGATGCCGGCTACGCTCCGAACGATTGGCAGGTCGGGCAAACCGGCAAGGTCGTGGCGCCGGACCTCTATGTCGCCGTCGGCATTTCCGGCGCGATCCAGCATCTTGCGGGCATGAAGGATTCCAAGGTCATCGTCGCCATCAATAAGGACGAGGAGGCGCCGATCTTCCAGGTCGCCGATTACGGCATCGTCGGCGACCTGTTCAAAGTTCTACCGGAGCTCGACAAGGAACTGGAGAAGGCAGGCCGTTGATGCCGCTCGCCTTTACCGCAGTGCAATGTTGCTTATGATGCGCGCTGTCTCGCAAAGGTTCAGGTGAGGGGATGAGCGCCGAAATCCGCAGAGTGGGAGTGATCGGCGCCGGCCAAATGGGCAAAGGCATCGCCCAGGTCTGCGCGGTCGCGGGTCTCGACGTAAACCTCAACGACATTTCCGAAGAGCGCATCAAAGGGGCGCTTACCGAGATCGACTCCTCGATGTCGCGTGACATTGAACGCCACCGTCTTGACGATGGCGCCCGCGCCGTCGCGCTCCAGCGCATCCAACCGGCGACGGATTACGCCGCGTTCCACGATTGCGATATCGTCATCGAGGCGGCGACGGAGAACGAGGAGCTGAAACGCCAAATCTTTCGCGAACTCTGCCCGGCGCTGAAGCCGGAGGCGATCATCGCGTCAAACACATCTTCTATCTCCATTACACGACTCGCATCTATCACTGACCGGCCGGAGCGCTTCATCGGAATCCATTTCATGAATCCGGTACCGCGCATGCAGCTCGTCGAGCTGATCCGCGGCATTGCCACCGAGGACAGCACTTACGAAAGCTCGCGCGACTTCGTCCTGAAACTCGGCAAGACAGTTACCGTCTCCGAGGATTTCCCGGCCTTTATCGTCAATCGCATTCTTCTGCCGATGATCAACGAGGCGATCTACACGCTTTACGAGGGTGTGGGCTCCGTCGACTCGATCGACACCGCCATGCGGCTTGGCGCCAATCACCCGATGGGCCCATTGCAACTCGCCGACTTCATCGGCCTCGATACCTGCCTCTCTGTCATGCAGGTTTTGCACGAGGGTCTCGCGGATTCGAAGTACCGCCCCTGCCCGCTTCTGGTGAAATACGTGGAAGCCGGCTGGCTCGGGCGGAAGACAAAGCGCGGATTTTATGATTATCGCAGCGGAACGCCGATCCCCACGCGGTAATCTGTCCAGGGCTCGGTTCATGAGCTGGGGGTTCACAAGGCCGTCACGAGCCCTGTAGAATATGCAGGTGGCAGCTTCGAAGGGGCTTGACGACGGGAGGAGGTGCCCGGGTTGACGATTCATGTTCATCCACTCGTGTCGCCCGAGGCCTGTCCGGCGCTCGTTCTGAATGCGGATTTCCGCCCGCTGAGTTATTATCCACTGTCGCTGTGGGCGTGGCAGGATGCGATCAAGGCTGTGTTCCTTGATCGGGTGAACATCGTCTCGAATTATGAGCGGGTCGTGCGCAGCCCGAGCTTCGAGATGGCGCTGCCCTCGGTCGTCTCGCTCAAAAACTACGTCAAGCCGTCGCGCTATCCCGCCTTCACCCGGTTCAACGTTTTTCTGCGCGATCGCTTCACCTGCCAATATTGTGGCGAGCGCGATGAGCTGACCTTCGACCATGTCGTGCCGCGCTCGAAAGGCGGCCACACGACCTGGGAGAACGTCGTTGCCGCCTGCTCGGGCTGCAACTTGAAAAAGGGCGATCGGCTGACGCGCCAGGCCCACATGTACCCATCGCGCATGCCTTATCAGCCGACGGTGCACGATTTGCATCAGAATGGGCGGCTGTTTCCGCCCAACTATCTGCACGAAAGCTGGATGGATTATCTCTACTGGGATTCCGTGCTCGAGCCTTAAGGCTCAATCAGCGCGCTTGTTCATTCGCACGCCAGCCAATGTATCTGCTGCGGATCGTCGACATACACGAATGCTGCTGTGGCAAGCTCTTCGCGCATCACCTGCGTTTAGGAGATGAAGGAGAGTTGTCTGGAAGCAGCGCAACGGCTTCGATTTCGTTTAATCGGCGGCGCCGTGCTCTTGGTCGCGAGGCCCCCGAGCTTAGCGGCGAGACTTCTACGGCGACAAGAACTCATGCAGGCCGTCAGGAGAACAATCCTGGCACTAGCAAAAACCAGTTGACTCCTTCTGAATATAGTCCTATACGCTGCCGTTCCCGCCCACCTGGGGCGTTCGTCCGGTCGGTTCCGGGCGGTCATGGGCGGGAAGCGGCGCCTGCGGCGTGGGTCTAACCGAACCTGCGCCTCGGGAGGCTCTTGCAAACGGTGTCTTGCCGAGACCCGCGCGCGGCGAAAACCTGCGTGCGTAGAGGAGGCGAAGCCGCCAGTAAACCCACCCGTCCGGCACAATGACCGCTCCGCGGCTAAGATCGCTTGAGCGGTGGCTCAAAAGGCCAAACCGGGCCCCCGAAGATGCGGGACGCAAGGGACATAAATCGCCGTACACGGGCGCCGGGCGACCGGCCATAAAGTAGGATCGGTCGCACGGCGCCCGTGTCCTTCTGCTCTTTGAAGTCACGCAGCGATGCGCAACAAGGATGACGCACGCCCACAGGAAAGGAGCGCGTGTGTGAGGCGCGAGGGGACTGGCTCGAAAGCGGTTGATATAAGCTCCGACCGCAGCACAGACACTGCAGGGATCGCATGAAAGTCTCGCTCATCCAGATGAATTCGATCAATGACAAGGCGGCAAATCTCGCCGCCGCGCGCGAATTGATCGAGAAAGCGGTGGCGGAGGATAAGCCCGATTGGATTTGCCTGCCGGAAGTCTTCGACTTCATGGGCGGCTCTCGCTGCGACAAATTTGAGGCCGCGGAGGAAATCCCCGGCGGACCTGCCTATTCGCTGTGTCAGGAACTCGCCGCAAGACACCGCGTCTTCGTTCACGCCGGCTCGATTCTGGAGAAAGGCGACGGCGACGGCCGCATCCATAACACCACGGTCGTGTTCGATCGCGATGGCCGCGAAATCGCGCGCTATCGCAAAATCCACATGTTCGACATCACCACGCCGGACGGCGTCAGCTATCGCGAAAGCGCCGCATTCGCGCCGGGCGATTTCGTCGCGACATATGAATGCGAGGGCGTCACCGTCGGCTGCGCGATCTGCTACGATCTGCGCTTTCCCGATCTTTTCCAGGCGCTCGCGGAAAAGGGCGCCGAGATGATCGCCCTGCCCTCAGCTTTCACCATGCAGACCGGCAAGGATCATTGGGAAGTGCTTTGCCGCGCGCGCGCAATCGAGACCGAAACGTATTTTCTCGCCGCAGCGCAGACCGGCTCGCATATTGCCGGCAATGAGGTGCGCCAGACCTACGGCCACTCGATGGTGATCGACCCCTGGGGTCACGTCGTCGCCAAAGCCTCGGACGGCATCGGCACGGTGACGACGCGCATCGATCCGCAGCGCGTCGCGAAAGTGCGCGCGCAGATCCCAGTCGCGCAGCACAAGGTCAAGATTGCGCGCTAACCTCAGCGCGTCCGTGCATTCCCCGGCCCTTCCGGATAGACAGGCGAGGCGCCCTGGTTCATGCGCCCGCGCGTGCCTGAGAGATACGGATCGGGCTGCCCGGTGGCGCGGTAATAAGGTCGCGGCTCTGCCGAAGCCGGCGGATAGTAGGACGGATACCAGTATGGCGCCGGCGGTCCGACAACGAGCGGCGGCGGCTCGGGATAATAATACTGGGCCGCGGCGGGCAGGGTCATGAGCGCACCGATCGCGCCGAGTGCCGTGAAGCCGATGATTGTCGATCTGCGCATGATCTTGTCCTGGTCAGCAGTAGCTGCTCATCAAGTTAACGCGCGCGCGTCTGCTTTCCAGCGGCGCGGCCGATCATACTTAATTGTCCTCAGCCGCCGACATTGAATGCAGCGAGCGCGGCCATGTTGACGATCTCGGAATCTTTGGCGCCGAGTTGGACGATCTGCACCGGCTTGTCGAGGCCGACGATCAGCGGGCCAAGCACGGTTGCGCCGCCGAGTTCCTGCAGCATCTTGGTCGATATCGACGCGGAGTGAAACGCCGGCATGATCAGCACGTTCGCCGTGTCGGAAAGACGACAGAAGGGATAGACCGCCATCAGGTCCTTATTGAGTGCGATATCGGCGCCCATCTCGCCGTCATATTCAAAATCGACGCGACGCGAATCCAGAATGCGCACCGCATCGTGCACGCGGGCAGTGCGCTCGCCTGGCGGATGACCGAAGGTGGAGAACGCCAGCATCGCGACACGCGGCTCGTATCCAAGCCGGCGCGCGACACCAGCCGCTTCGATGGCGATGTCCGCGATATCTTGCGCCTCCGGCATTTCGGTAATCGCGGTATCCGCCACCACGACCGGCTTGCCACGCGAGAGAACGAGCGAGACGCCAATGACGCGATGTCCGGGCTTCGGATCGATGACGCGGCGCACTTCATCGAGTGCAATCGAGAAATTGCGGGTGACACCGGTGACCAGCGCATCGGCATCGCCTTGCGCGACCATTGCGGCGGCGAACGTATTGCGGTCCTGATTGATGAGGCGCTGGCAATCGCGGAACAGGAAGCCCTGCCGCTGCAGCCGTTCATAGAGAAATTGCGCATAGATGGCATTGCGATGCGACAGCCGCGCATTGTGGATTTCGAGATTCTTGTCGTCGAGCTCGAGCCCGACTCGCGCGGCGGTTTGCTTGATGCGCTCCTCGCGGCCTACGAGAATGGCGCGCCCGAATTCCTGGTTGACGAAAGAAACGGCGGCACGGATCACCTGCTCCTCTTCGCCTTCGGCGAACACGACGCGCTTCGGATAGCGCCGCACGCGCTCGACGATCGTCATGAGCGCGCCCGCGACGGGATCGCGGCGCGCCGAGAGATGCGCGCCGTATTCCTTCATGTCGACGATGGGTTTCCGCGCCACCCCTGTCTCCATGGCCGCCTTGGCAACCGCCGCCGGCACGACCGAGATCAACCGCGGATCGAACGGCGCAGGAATGAGATATTCGCGGCCAAAGCGCGGGCGGGCGCCTTGATACGCCGCGGCGACATCGTCCGGCACGTCCTCGCGTGCAAGCTCGGCCAGCGCATTCGCCGCTGCGACCTTCATTTCCATGTTGATGGTCGTTGCGCGCACATCCAGCGCGCCGCGGAAAATGTACGGAAAGCCCAAAACGTTGTTGATCTGGTTCGGATAATCCGAGCGCCCCGTAGCGACGATCGCATCGTTGCGCACCGCGTGCGCCTCTTCGGGCGTGATTTCAGGATCGGGATTGGCCATCGCAAAAATGATCGGATTCGGCGCCATCGACTTTACCATCTGCGGGGTCAGCGCGCCTTTGGCGGACAGGCCGAAGAAAATGTCGGCGCCATCCATCGCATCGGCAAGGGAGCGCTTGTCGGTCTCGACCGCGTGTGCGCTCTTCCACTGATTCATGCCGCTCGTACGGCCGCGATAGATCACGCCTTTCGTGTCGCAGAGCAGGATATTTTGGGGCGTGAACCCCATGAATTTCAGAAGATCGAGGCAGGCGATCCCGGCAGCTCCCGCGCCGTTGCAGACGAGCCGCGTCGTTTTGATGTCGCGCTCGGTCAATTTCATCGCATTGATCATTCCGGCAATAGCGATGATGGCGGTGCCGTGCTGATCGTCATGAAAGACCGGGATGTCCATCAATTCGCGCAGGCGCTCTTCGATGATGAAACATTCCGGCGCTTTGATATCTTCGAGATTGATGCCCCCGAATGTGGGGCCCAAAAACTTCACGGCATCGACGAATTGTTGCGGGTCTTCGGTGCCAACCTCGAGATCGATGGAGTCGATATCGGCAAAGCGCTTGAACAGGACCGCTTTGCCCTCCATCACGGGCTTTGCCGCGAGCGCGCCGAGATTGCCGAGGCCCAAAATCGCCGTGCCATTGGTGATGACGGCGACCATGTTGCCCTTGACGGTGTAATCGAAGGCCCGCGAGGGATCCTCGGAAATGGCGAGCACCGGCACGGCGACGCCCGGCGAATAGGCGAGCGACAGATCGCGCTGCGTCGCCATCGGCTTCGTCGCCTGGATGGCGAGCTTGCCCGGGCGACCCTGGGCGTGGAATTGCAGCGCCTCCTGGTCGGTGAAGGTCGGGCGTTTCGGACGACTTTGCGCTTCCTCGGCCATTTCTTCTCTTGCTTTCCGCGTCTTACGAGGGGCGGGACCTTAGCCACGCGAGCGGAAATCACAAGGCGAAATGACGGGCGAGGCGCCACCTGCGCCGGGCCCCCGAGCTGGCACGCAAGCTAGTGCGTGACGCCGGCCGTGGCGCCATGCGCGCAGGAGGCCGACCGCGCTGTCTTGCCCCAGCGCGCCGGCGGCACTTTGCAATTGTCAACGCGCTGCTCGTCGCTTGCTTTACCCCCAAGGCGCTCTTTGCCGGTCTTGACGGCGGATTGGGCGGAGACGGTGGCGGCGTGCAATCCGGTGGCGAGCAGAAACGCGGCACATGTCGCGAGAGATATGCTGGATTTCATCCCGACACTCGTTTTCGGACACACACATTGCCATCATATCACGCGCCGGAGAGACGGGCACTCCGTCTCTTGCTTTCGAATCCCCGCCCCGCTAGAGCGCACTGCACTCCAGCAATCGAAGCGATCTCCCGTTGCGATATCTGTTCCTGCTAATCCCGCTTGCCGGCGCCGCGGTGGTTTATAGGGCCGGCTACACGAATTACACGCTGCTCGTTTCGCTGACGCTCAGTTTTTTTTTCCTGATCGGCGTGATCATCATAGCGCGCGGGTGGTTGCGTGACACAGTCCTCGTGCTCGCGACGATTGTTCTGTGTCTCGTTGGTATTGAAGCCTATGAAGTCATTACGAACAAGCGGTCCCTCGCCGAGCTGCCTCACGACTTCGCCGATTCGCGACCGATCCTCGGTTGGGGGCCTATAACGGCAGGGGCCTTCAATGCGAAAAAGATGGATCCAAAGACGGGCAGGTTGATCTACGACACAACGTACACGATCGGCAATCACCTTCTACGTAAGACTTCCTCCGCAGAGAGCGGTCCCACGGTGGCATTCTTCGGCGACTCGTTCATGTTCGGCGAAGGCTTGCCCGACAGGGAAACGCTACCGCAAATGTTTTCAGATATCATGAATCGTAAGCTTCACGTCCTGAACTTCGCCTTCTCCGGCTATGGTCCGCAGCAATTCCTGCGCGCGCTCGAGACGCGCATGTATGACGATCTTTTGCGAGACGCCCGCCTTTTCGTGTTCGAGACGGCACCATGGCACGCCGAGCGTACCGCGTGTTCGCCGCCATTCACATTGCGTGCCCCACGCTATGTTCTGAAGGATGGCAATCCGGTTTATGTTGGCGCCTGTGCCGAAGGGCTCACGAGAGTCGCGCGTGAAATTCTGGGCCACAGCGCTGCGTACCGCGCGCTCGTGCAACCGGCACAAGGTGCACCGAGCCGCGCCGCCATCGATCTCTACATTGCGATCATCGGACGCGCGGCGAGATTGGCGCGCGAGCAATATAACGTGCCGACGCTCGTCCTTTATCTTCCCTACACGACAACCTACCTCGAAGCCTCGGGCTACACCAACGACGAGATCATGCAGAGGTTGCGGGACGGGGGAGCCGAGGTGATCTCAGGATGGTTTAATCCGGCCGATTATCCGGAACTGACGATAGTCATTCCGGGGGATGGGCATCCGACTGGAGCGGCCAATCGTCTTTGGGCCGAAATGATCAAAGGCTGGCTGGATCGGAACGGAACCACTTCTATCGCATCGCCGCATTGATCTCGGCGCATTCCAAATCACGGAAATAGCGGCCTCGCCCGCGGCATTTTCTGATGTACAATCCGTCGCAGCCCCATGCGTCGATTGATCCTCATTTTCTACGATGCCTACCTCCGCTTTGCGGAGGATGACGGCTGGGCAATCGCCAGCCACATCGCGCTGACGATCCTGACCTCGCTTTTCCCGTTCCTGATCTTCGTCACCGCACTTGCCGGCTTCTTCGGTACCGTGGGACTCGCCGACGAAGCTGCGCGGTTGATCTTCGACGCGATGCCCTCGGGCGTCGCCGGTCCGCTCGCCACCGAAGTGCACAACGTGCTCACGCATTCGCATGCCGGCCTTCTGACGATCGGCGCCGTACTCGCGATCTATTTTGCCTCGAGCGGCATCGAGGCGCTGCGCGTCGGCCTCAACCGCGCCTACGACATGCGTGATCCGCGGCCGTGGTATGTGCTCCGCGCCGAATCGATTCTGTACGTTCTGATCGGCGCCCTCGGATTATTGGCGCTTGCGGTCTTTATCGTTCTTGCGCCGCTGGCATGGCGCATCATCGTGAGGATTGCGCCGGACCTGCAGGACATCGAACCGCTTTTCACCTTCGGTCGGTATGGCATTGCCATTGTCGTGCTCTTCGCCGATCTCGTGATCCTGCATAAGTGGCTTGCCGCGGGCCGACGAAAGTTCAAGGAAATCTGGCCCGGCGTCTTTCTGACGATGGGTTTGTGGCTCGTGTTCGGTATGGCCTTCGGCAGCTATCTCACCGAATTTACGCGAAACTATGTGTCGACTTATGCGGGCCTGGCGTCCGTGATGATCGCGGTCGTCTTTCTCTATACGATCGGCGCTATTTTTGTGTATGGCGGCGAGCTCAATGCGGCGATGATGCGCGCGCGCGCCGCACGCGGCAGCGGCGAACGCGCGCCGAAGGGCATTACGCCGACGGCTGCCGATGCGGCTGCCGCAGCTGCGGCCGCGAGTTCAAAGAAGGCGTCGTGATCACCCGCGCAGGAAATCGAAGTCGCAGCCTTGGTCCGCCTGCAGGACGCTGTCGTGATAGAGCTTGGCGTAGCCGCGTTGCGGCGGAATGAGCGCGGCACGTTTGCGCTCATCTTCCGCGCGGCGGCGCGCAAGCTCGCTTTCATCGACGAGCACATCGAGGCGCTTCTGCGACACGCTGAGCTTTATGCGGTCGCCATTGCGCACCAACGCCAACGGACCGCCCTGCGCCGCCTCCGGCGTTACATGCAACACGATCGTGCCGAAGGCCGTGCCGCTCATCCGTGCATCGGAAATGCGCACCATGTCCTTGATGCCGGCGCGGGCGAGCTTGCCCGGGATCGGCAAGTACCCGGCTTCCGGCATCCCGGAGGGGCTCGCCGGCCCGGCATACTGCAGGACGAGGACGTCGTCGGGTGTGACGTCGAGATCGGGATCGTCCATGCGCGCCGCGAGATCTTCGAGCGAGGTGAAGACGACGGCGCGTCCCTCCTTCTCGAACAGCAAATGATCGGCGGCGGAGCGCTTCAGGATCGCGCCGCGTGGCGCGAGTGACCCGAACAGCGCGATAAGGCCGCCTTTGTCCTCGAGTGGATCACTTGCCGGCCGCACCACGTCGCCATCGACGAAGACATTCTTCTCCGCCTCGATCCGGCTCCCAACGGTCTCGCCGGTGACATCGATGCAATCCAGATGGAGCAGCGGCTTCAATTCACGCAACACGGCGCCGATGCCGCCAGCGGCGAAAAAATCCTCCATGTAATGCGGGCCGGTCGGCTTCAGATTGACGAGAACCGGGGTCGTCTCGCTGAGCTCGTTCAGCCGCTGCAAGGGAATAGCGATGCCGAGCCGCCCGGCAATCGCAGTCAGGTGGATAATGGCGTTGGTGGAGCCGCCGAGCGCCAGCAGCACGCGTACCGCATTCTCCACCGATTTCCGGGTCATGATCTCGCTCGGCCGCCGCGGTTTTCGTGCAAGCTCGGCCGCGAGCGCCCCCGTCGCTTCGCCAGCCCGGAGCCGGTCCGCGTGGACGGCGGGAATGGCCGCTGTCCCCGGCAGCGACATCCCAAGCGCCTCAGCGAGGCAGGCCATTGTGCTCGCGGTGCCCATGACGGCGCAGGTGCCGGCGGTGACCGCAAGATTGGCCTCCACCTCCTGTATCTCCCGCGACGAGACATCGCCCGCCCGGTACTTTGCCCAGAAGCGGCGGCAATCGGTGCAGGCGCCGAGCCGCTCGCCGCGATAGCGCCCGGTCATCATCGGCCCGGCAACCAGCTGAATTGCCGGCACATTCGCCGATGCCGCGCCCATGAGCTGGGCCGGCACGGTCTTGTCGCAGCCCCCCATGAGCACGACCGCGTCCATCGGCTGGGCGCGGATCATCTCCTCAATGTCCATCGACATGAGGTTGCGGAACATCAGACTTGTCGGGCTGAGAAAGACTTCGCCGAGCGAGATCGTCGGAAATTCGATCGGCAGCCCGCCGGCCGCCGTCACGCCGCGCTTCACCGCCTCGAGCAGCTCGGGAAAGGCGCGGTGGCAATTATTGAAGCCGCTGCCGGAATAGGCGATGCCGACGACGGGCCGCGCCAGCGCTTCGCTCGAATAGCCCATCGAGCGCGCAAACGACCGCCGGAGGTACAGGGAGAAGGCGCTGTCGCCGTAATTGGTAAGGCCGCGGGCAAGGCCGATGGCTTTCTCTGTCATGGTCACGCGGGGTCCGGATAGGCTAAAGTCGGCGGACAATCACGCCCGGGACGCGAGAATGCAACGGGTCCAAGAGGAGAGGGAATGTACGCACCCCAGGGCGTGAAGCTTAGCCCGAAAATGCCGGTGCCGGACAAAATGCGCGCCTGGGTGCTGGGGGACCCGGGCGAGCTTAAGCTCGTCGACAAGCCGGTGCCGGTGCCGCGCCGTGCCGAAGTTTTGGTGCGCATCGACGCGGTGGCGATCTGCGCCACCGATCTCGAAGTGATCGCCCACGGCCCGCCGGCAAAAATCCAGGGCGGCCTGCCGTTCAACAAGAACTGGACGCCGGGCCACGAATATATGGGCACCGTTGCCGCGCTCGGTCCCGGCGTTGACGAGTACGCGATCGGCGAGCGCGTCACCGTCGAGATCCATGCCGGCTGCGGCCAATGCAAGCGCTGCCGCCAGGGCATGTACACGTCGTGCCTGAACTACGGCCTGAATTACGGCGACGTCGACAAAGGCCATCGCGCCAACGGCTTCACCACCGACGGCGGCTTCGCCGAATATGCAATCAACAACATCAACACGCTCGTGCATGTGCCGGACGGCATGTCGGACGAGGAGGCGACGCTCGTCGTCACCGCCGGGACGGCGATGTATGGCCTCACCGAACTCGGCGGGCTTGTCGCCGGCGAAAGCATCGTCGTCACCGGGCCGGGGCCGATAGGGCTTCTCGGCGTCGCCGTCGCAAAGGCGCTCGGGGCTGAGCCGGTGATCCTCACCGGCACGCGCGACAATCGCTTGCAGATCGGCCGCGAGCTGGGGGCCGATTATGTCATCAACGTGCGCAAGGAGGACGCGGTCGAAGCGGTGCAGCGTATCATGAACGGCCGCGGCGTCGATTACGTCCTCGAATGCGCCGGCGCGCCGAACGCAATCGACGAAGGGGCGCGCATGGTCAATCGCGGCGGCAAAATCTGTCTCGCTGCATTTCCGCACGAACCGGTGCCGATTGATGTCGCGGCGCTCGTCACCAACAACATCTATCTCTACGGCATTCGCGGCGAGGGCAGGAGCGCGACGCATCGCGCCGCAGCTTTCATGGCGCAGAAGCGTTTCGATGCGACGAAAATTCATACGCATACATTCGCGCTCGATGATCTGCCGACGGCACTGCGCTATGCGCGCGATCGCGTCGAGGATGCGATCAAGGTCGTGGTGAAGCGTCGTGTAGAGGCGGTGCGGCAGGCGGCGGCGGAGTAAGGCCCATTCCTGCCCTTTTCCACTTCACCGGACGTCCGAAGGACGATCCGGGGTCCAGGGGCAAACGCGTTTGCTCTGGGTCCCGGATGCCGCAATGCAGGCAAGTTTACGCAGCCTGCATATACTTGGCTGCGTGGGGCTCCGGGAAAGTGGCTAATGAAGGTAGGTGAATGCAATCTTTAGACCTCGTCATCCGCAACGGCACCGTCGTCACCGCGAGCGACACGATGCGTGCCGATGTTGCGGTCGCCGGCGGCGCGATCGCCGCAATCGCCCGCGATCTCGCGCCGGGCAAACGCGAGATAGACGCGTCCGGCAAATACGTGATGCCCGGCGGCGTCGACGCGCATGCGCATATCGAGCAATTATCGGCCTCCGGCCTGATCAATTCCGACACGTTTGAAAGCGCGACGAAATCGGCGGCGCTCGGCGGCACGACAACCGTGCTCTGTTTCGCCGCGCAGCATGTCGGCATGAGCCTCACCAAAGTCGTCGAGGATTATCACGCCCTCGCCAAGCGCGGTGCCATCATCGATTACGCCTTTCACATGATCCTCGCCGATCCGCGTGAGGAAGTGTTGCGCGACGAGCTTCCGCCGCTGATCAAGGCCGGTCACTCCTCGCTCAAAGTGTTCATGACCTACGACCGCCTGCGCGTCGACGACATGCAATTGCTCGACGTACTGATGGCGGCGCGCGAGAACAAGGCATTAGTCCTCGTCCATGCCGAAAACCACGGCATGATCACCTGGCTATCGAAGCGGCTTCTTGCAAAGGGCTACACGGCGCCGCGCTATCACGCGGTCTCGCATCCGCGTTTCGGCGAGGTGGAAGCATTTACGCGGCTGATTGCTTTCGCCGAATTCATCGATCAGCCGATCATGATCTATCACGTGTCGTCGGCGGAGGGTGCGGCGGTCATCCGCGCCGCGCGTGGACGCGGGCTAAAAGTGTTTGCCGAGACATGTCCGCAATATCTCTTCCTGACGAAGAACGATCTCGACAAGCCCAGTATCGAAGGCGCGAAATGGATGTGCTCGCCGCCCGTGCGCGAGACCTCGGACCAGGAAGCGCTATGGCAGGCTCTCCGAGTTGGCGACCTGCAGCTCATCTCGTCCGATCACGCGCCCTATGCCTTCAATGAGAAGGGCAAGCTAATGGCGGGCACCTCGGCCAACTTTGAGCAAATCCCGAACGGCATGCCGGGTCTGCAGGCGCGCCTGCCGTTGCTCTTCGATGCGATCGTATCGAGTGGCCGCTTCGGCGCGCAAAAGTTCGTCGAATGGACGGCAACCGCGCCCGCGCAGATCTATGGTCTCGCGCCGCGCAAGGGCTCGATCGCAGTCGGCGCCGACGCTGATATCGCCATCTGGGATCCCGACAAGGGGGTCACCTTCTCTGATGCTGATGTTGTGGATGGGGCGCGTTACACGCCCTATGCCGGGCGCACCGTGCGCGGCTGGCCTGTTACCGTCATGCGCCGCGGTGAAATCATCGCGGAGAGCGGCCGCTGCGTCGCCAAGTCCGGTAGCGGCGAATTTTTGGCCCGCGAAGCCGGACCCGCGGCCGAGCCGCTTGGGCGCCTCTCGCCGGAATTCGATCCCGAGCGGAATTTTGGCGCGCTCCTATATTGAAAATTTGTCATTGCGAGGAGCGTGAGCGACGAAGCAGTCTAGGGGCAAGTTCTGCAATGCTCGAGCGTTTGCCCCTGGATTGCTTCGCTTCGCTCGCAATGACGACGCTGGCAGGAGAATCATATGCGTGAACGATTCAACGCCGAACTGAAGACGGCGATGAAGGCCGGCGATCGTCGCCGCGTCGATACGATCCGCATGATCAACGCGGCGCTAAAGGACAAGGACATCGAGGCACGCGGTCAGGGCAAGACCATATCTGATGACGACATCCTGTCGCTGCTGCAGAAGCTCGTGAAAAGCCGGCAGGAATCGCTCGACATCTATGAAAAGGCCGGACGCACCGACTTAGCGACGCAAGAGCGCGAAGAGATCGCTGTCATCACCTCGTTTCTGCCGCAGCCCCTGAGCGATGCTGAGATGGAAGAGGCGATCGGCAAGACAATTGCCGACACCGGCGCGGCGACCATCAAGGACATGGGCAAAGTATTAGGGGCGCTAAAATCGCAATATGCCGGGCGTATGGATTTTTCGCGCGCCAGCGCCGTCGTAAAGGCGAAACTCACGTCCTGAGCGCACGCGCGAGCGGCGCACCGCTCGCGCGGAGGCGATCACATGTGATGACGCATGTAACGGTGATGCATGTGGTGGTGACGCATTCCGTAGCCGCGATGCATGCCGTATCTGCGATGCATGCCGTAGCCGCGATGCATCGTGCGGTGCTCCATCATCGCCTGTGTGGTTTGGGAATCGATCGCCTCCCCGAGTGCCGGCGCGCGAATCGGTGCCGCATAGGCCGAGGCCAAGCCGAGCATCAGAGCGGGAGATCCCGCCAGAACCAGCTTCATCATATTGTCTCCTCCTGAGACGGCCGAACATGCCGGGCGGCAGGCCCGAACCAGGTTCCGCCTAATTGGAATTACCTGGCTGGAGTTGGAAGCTTTCGGCCGGTCACGTTCCCGTGAAATTTTCCCTTTCGTGGGCGCCGGGCACGGTGCCTTTTTTGCGCGCCGCCTGTGGATTGCGGGACTCCCTTGCATCGAATATGATGAGAACATATAAAGAACGAAACGGCCGATTCGTGAGCGAAAGCGTGGCCTTACACCTTCGGATGGCTTCGCTTGAATGATTCGCGACCGGCACCACCGGATGCTACTCGACTGGTGAGCCGTCCGCCGTTTGTAGCGTGCCGTTGGATCGACAGGTGCGATGAAGTTTTCCTCGGCCTTTTTGGACGAACTCAGAGCTCGAGTGCCGGTCTCCGAGGTCGTTCGCTCAAGGGTAAAGCTCCGCAAACAAGGCCGCGAATGGGCCGGGTTATCCCCCTTCAATCAGGAAAAAACGCCTTCGTTTTTCGTGAACGATCAGAAGGGATTTTATCACGACTTCTCTTCAGGAAAGCACGGGGACGCGTTCACTTTCCTTATGGAGACGCAAGGCCTCTCGTTTCCGGAGGCGGTCGAACACGTCGCCAACTTAGCGGGCGTTCCACTCCCACGGCCTGATCCGGCAGCACGATCGGAAGAAGAGCGGAAGCGGACGCTCTACGACGTCTTGGAGCTGGCGTGCAGCTTTTTCGAACGGGCGCTGAGCGGCTCGGCCGGAGGAGTAGCGCGGGAATACCTGCAGCAACGCGGCATCTCCTCAGCGACAGCAAGCGAATTCCGGATCGGATACGCCCCAGAAGGACGAGAATCGCTCCGGAGTTTCCTGCTTGAACGCGGCGTTCCCGAGAACGATTTGATTAAGGCTGGCTTGGTCATAACGCCCGAGGACGGCCGCTCATCCTACGACCGATTTCGCGGTCGCCTGATGATTCCGATTCAGGACCTAAAAGGCCGCGTGATTGCTTTTGGCGGACGGACACTCGCACCCGACGGCAAGCCGAAGTACCTGAACTCGCCCGAGACTGAGCTTTTCCACAAAGGCGACATTGTTTTCAACGCCCACCGCGCGCGTCCAGCCGCACATGAGCTGCGGACTGTAGTCGTGGTCGAAGGCTATCTAGATGCGATCGCAGTGTTCCAGGCGGGAATGAAAGCGGTGGTCGCCTCGCTAGGAACCGCGTTTACGGAAGGGCAGATTGCAGCGCTTTGGAGACTGGCAGAGGAGCCGGTCGTTTGCTTCGACGGCGACAAGGCTGGTCAGGCAGCTGCGTATCGCGCAGTCGACCGAATCCTTCCTGTGCTTCGTGTCGGTTCATCATTCAAATTTGCATTTCTCCCCGAGGGTCACGACCCCGACGACCTGATCAGGACCTCGAGACTCTCGGCGTTTACGAACGTGCTGGGGAGTGCGCGGGAACTCTGGCAGGTACTATGGGATAGAGAAACGCGGTCGATCCGCCCGGAATCTCCCGATCAACGTGCGGTTCTCGAAACACGATTTGACGACCTCACGGGCAGCATAAAGGATCGAGCCGTTTCGAAGGCATACCGATTCAAGGCTCGTATGTATTTGGCTAACCTGTTCTGGCAGGTGGACCGGCTTAGCAAGTCTGGAGTGAAGCTCCCCCTCTCCGGCATAGCAACAAGCGAGCTGGTATTGGCAGAAAAGCCTACGAGGTTGGTCCGGATCGAGACGTTGTTTCTGGGAATGTTGGTTCGCTATCCCGAGATCGCGGAAGATCATCTGGAACGCATTGTTGGACTTAATCTGCGTGGTATCTGGAAGGGAGCTAAATATTCCGAGTTTCTCAAAGATTGCATACGAATCCTCACCGACTTTGATGACCTCGCACCGTCGGTCTTCTATCGACAGCTCCACCCATCATTTTCTGCTGTGCTGGAGCATGTGCACGGACCCGAAACCAAAATGGGTAGTGAACTTCTCAGGCGACTTCCCGTCCTGGCTTGTGACCCTCCGCAAAGCTTCGTCTTAGATGTGTTCTGCCATTTCATGGAAATGTTGGAGGTCAGGGACCTTGAGGACGAAATTGAGGAGCTACTGAAGATCATTCCGATCGACGAGGACCTCCTCCGTGGATTGCAAGAGGAGCTTTTTTCTCGCAAGGATCGCATTTTGGCGATGGAGCACCGGCTGGCCGAAGAGGGGTCGGACATCAGGAACAGTCATCAAAACGGCCAGCGGAAAGCGGCCTAGGTTAAGCCCCGCCACACTCTTGCATCGAAGGTTCGGGGCGTTACATACGGAACTGCAGAAAGCGGAGGCGGCGCTGGCTCGGGAGGCGAGCGAGCACAACCTGGCGAGATTGAGGGACATCCAAGCTCAGCTTTCGGCGCTCGAGGGCACCGAGGCGGTGATCGAAGGGTTCGGCGAGGCGTCCGGCCGACACCGCCGCGACCTCTGAAGGGTGCGGCGGGTCGTGTCTTGTTCCTGCCCGACTGTCGTGGTTTACGGGGCCTAAATCCCCATTCGGCAGTTTTCGCCGGTCAGCGAATCGTCGGGCGGTTTGTCCCTTTTTGTAGAACGTTGAGCCGGGCGCGGGCGGCGCCTGTTTCGGAGTGTGCTTATG
>Ga0136846_1235177_pt1 | contig 23150 bp, 20 predicted proteins | sample HopSoiMetagenom2_FD_96841 | JGI IMG/M metagenome (GOLD analysis project Ga0136846, IMG submission 96841) | Grasslands soil microbial communities from Hopland, California, USA - 2 Assembly 2016 (version 4) | ecosystem: Environmental > Terrestrial > Soil > Grasslands | place: USA: Hopland... | reverse complement strand
GCGTCGTCGGTGGTGATCATGCCGCCCTCGCCGGTGGTGACGAGCTTGCGGGGGTGGAAGGACCAGGCGGCGATCAGCGCGCCCTGTCCGACGGGCTTGCCGCCGACGGTCGAGCCGATGGCGCAGGCCGCGTCCTCCACGAGGGGCAGGTCCCAGTCGGCGCAGGCGGCGCGCAGGCTGTGCACGTCGGCCGGTACGCCGCCCTGGTGGACGGCGAGGACGGCCTTGGTGCGGGGGGTGCGGACCGCGTCCACGGTGGCCGTGGTGAGGTTGCCGGTGGCGGGGTCGACGTCGGCGAACACGGGTTCGGCGCCGACGTAACGTACCGCGTTGGCGGTGGCGATGAACGACAGTGACGGCACCACGACCTCGTCGCCGGGCCCGAGGCCGAGCGCGACGAGGGACAGGTGCAGGGCGGTGGTGCAGGAGCTGACGGCGATGCCGTGCTCGGCGCCCACCCGCTCGGCGAACGCCCGCTCGAAGGCGGCGACCCGGGGGCCCTGGGCGACCCACCCGGACAGCACCGCGTCGGAGGCGGCCTTGGCCTCCTCCTCGCCGAGCCAGGGGATCATCACCGGGATGCGGTCGGTGCTCACTTGGCCGCCTCCCCCGCTGCGGCGGCGTCGGCGGCGCGCTCGGCGCGCCACCACTCGACCAGGTCCCGCAGGCCTGTACGCATGTCGATGCGCGCCGTGAAGCCGAGCCGCTCGGCGGCCTGGGTGGTGTCCGCGAGCCGCCGGACCACGCCGTTCACCGCGCGGGCGGGCCCGTGCTCCGGCTCCAGGTCGGAGGCGCCCATGGCCTCCAGCAGACCGTCGGCGAGTTCGCGCAGCGAGGTCTCCGTACCGCTGGCGACGTTGAACACCTCGTCGGTCAGGTCGGACTCGGCGGCCAGTACGTTCGCTCTGGCGATGTCCCGGACGTCGACGAAGTCCATGGTCTGCGTGCCGTCGCCGAGGATCAGCGGCGGTTCGCCCGCCTCGATGCGCTCCATCCAGCGGATGAGCACCTCGGTGTAGAGGCCGTGGATGTCCATCCGGGGGCCGTAGACGTTGAAGTAGCGCAGCGCCACGTAGTCCAGGCCGTACATGGCGTGGAAGCTGCGCAGCATGCCCTCGTTGAAGGCCTTCGCCGCGCCGTAGAACGTGTCGTTGTTGTACGTGTGGTGGCGCTCGGTCGTCGGGAAGGTCTCCGCCATGCCGTATACGGACGCGGAGGACGAGGCGATCACCTTGCCCACCCCGGCCTCGGCGGCGGCCTCCAGGACGTTGAAGGTGCCGTCGACCATGACCTCGTTGGCCAGCCGGGGTTCCTGCGCGCACTGGGTGATACGGATCGCGGCGAGGTGGAACACCAGGTCGGCGCCCTCGGTGACCTTCCGCACGGTGGCGGCGTCCCGGATGTCGCCCTCGACGATCTCGACGACCCCGCTGGGCAGGGCCTTGGCGAGGTTGGCCCTGCGCCCCCGGACGAAGTTGTCCAGCACCACGATCTCGCGGGCGCCGCCCTCGGCCAGGAGGTCGACGAGGTTGGAGCCGATGGTGCCCGCTCCCCCGGTGACCAGGATCTTCTTGCCTCGTACGCTGCTCAACTGCCCTGCCCTCTCAGTGAATGGGTACGTCAACGCCCGGCACGCAGTCCGACGACCGCGCCCTTGAACTCCAGGCTCCGGGAGGCCGCCTCGAGGATGTCCAGCACCCGCAGGCCCGCCCGGCCGTCGGTCAGCGGCGCCCGGCGCTGTCTGATCGCGTCGCCGAACTCGTCGACCATGCTGCGCAGCGCTTCCTTCTCGCCGATGGCGGGCGCGACCATGTCGCCGGAGCGGTACGAGACGAGCATGTCCCGGCGCTCGTCCGCGCCGATCTCCTGGGGCGCGGCCAGGTCCACGCCCCGGTCGAAGATGGCCACGCGCTGGGCGGGGTTGAGGTCGTCCCAGATCAGGGTGCGTTTGGCGCCGCCCACCATGGTGGTGCGGACCTTGGTCGGCGACAGCCAGTTGACGTGCACGTGGGCGATGGCCCCCGTGTTGAGCTGAAGCGTCAGATAGGCGACGCAGGCCTGTCCGGCGCCGATCGGGTCGGCACCGTGGGCGGCGACGGCGACCGGTTCGACGTTGTCGGGGAGGATGAAGTCCAGGATCGACAGGTCGTGCGGGGCGAGGTCCCACATCACGTCGATGTCCTTCTGGACGAGCCCGAGGTTGATGCGCACCGAGTCGACGAAGTGGATGTCGCCGAGCTCGCCGGAGCGGACCAGTTCCCGTATACGGCCCACGGCGGGCGTGTAGCAGTAGGTGTGGTCGCACATCAGGGTGAGGCCGCGCTCCTCCGCCTCGGTGACCAGGCGCATCCCGTCGGCGTAGGTCGCCGCGAGGGGCTTCTCCACGAGGACGTGCTTTCCGGCGCGCAGAGCGGCCAGGGCGATGTCGAGGTGGGTGCCGGCGGGCGTGGCGACGGCGACGGCGTGCACCGACGGGTCGGCGAGGACGGCCGCGTAGTCCGCGGTGGCCTGGACGGTCGAGTAGCCGCCGAGGACGCGCTGGGCGCGGTCCACGTCGAGGTCGCACAGCCAGCGCAGCCGGAACTGCTCGCTGGACTGGAAGTTGCGGACGAGATTGGGACCCCAGTAGCCCGCCCCGACGACCGCGACGCCCAACGGCTCGGTGGTCTGCGTCACTTGGTTCCTCTTCCCTCGGTCCATCAGTAGGCCCCCGTTCCGCGCACCACGGCGGACCCGGTGCGCGCCAGAATCTCCAGGTCGAGTCCCATCGACCAGTTGTCCACGTATCCGAGATCGAGCCGGACCGCCTCGTCCCACGGCAGGTCGGAACGCCCGCTGACCTGCCACAGCCCGGTGAGGCCGGGCTTGACGAGCAGCCGGCGCTTGACCTCCGCCGGGTACTCCTCGACCTCCTCCGGCAGCGGCGGGCGCGGGCCGACGAGCGACATGTGGCCGCTCAACACGTTGATCAGCTGCGGCAGTTCGTCGATCGACGTGCGGCGCAGCACCGAGCCGACCCGGGTGATCCGGGGGTCCTCCTTCACCTTGAACAGCAGTCCGTCGCTGTTCTCGTTGAGGTGTTCGAGTTCCGCCCGCAGGGCTTCCGAATCCGGCCGCATGGTGCGGAACTTGAACATGGTGAAGTGGTCGCCGTACCGGCCCACCCGTTGCTGCCTGAACAGCGTCGGCCCGGAACTGTCCAGCCGGACGATCAGGGCGATCAGCAGCAGGGGCAGCGCGAGGAGCGCCAGGAGCACCGCCGCGAGCGACCGGTCCAGGAGTTCCTTGGGCAGCCGGGAGATCCGGGTGAGGTTGGGTGCCTGGATCCGCAGCAGCGGCACCCCGTTGGTGGGGCGTACCGCCAGCCGGGGCGCCGACACGTCGGTCAGTACGGGTGCCAGCAGGAATTCGACGCCCTGTACGGCCGCTGTCCAGGACATCCGGCGTACGACGGAGGCATCGGAGTCAGGAACCGGCAGGACCACCACGGTGCCGATGCCCATGACCCGGACCACGTCGTCCATGTCGCCGACGCCGCCGAGGACGGGGAGGCCCAACTTGTGGATCTCCGCCCGGTTCTTCGGATCGCTCAGGCAGACGCCGGCGACCTGCAGTTCCTGTGCGCCGCCGCGACGCAGTACGGCGACCAGCTCCACGATGCCGCGAGAGGGCCCGACCAGGAGCGTCGCGCTCCGGTCCCGGCCCCGCGCCCATCTGCGGTGCAGCCGACGGCGCAGCATGTAGCGGCCCGGCAGGGCGAGCGCGACAACGGGCGCCGTGGCCATGACCATGTCATGGAGTAGCGCTTCATCGTGCGCCAGCAGATAGTGCGCAGCCGCGGCAAGCGCCGGCAGCGCGAGCGCGCCTCGGAGCACCCTTCGGTACTCCTCGGTTCCCAGACCCAGGGCGGTGCGGTCGTAGGAGCGATGGACGAGCATGGACAGGATCCACATCGGAGGCAGCACCAGGGCCACCGCCCAGCGGCCATAGGCCGCGTGGATCAGGAAGGCCGCGGCAACGGCGGCGAAACCGTCCGCGACCAGCAAGGAGAATCGATACTTCCGATCCCAACGTCTTCGGCGAGCCTCGGGCCGTCTGCGTCCGACGACCAGTTGCTCATGCGTGACCTCAATGGCCATGCTCCCCCCACCACATGCGCGGCTACCCCCCGATCGAAGTGCCCTCCACACAGCGACACTGGAAAGCAAGGGAGCTGCAGCGGTTCCCCAACCGCCTCACGCCCCCCAGCATGCATTTTCCTGCAAACTCAAATCCGTGCAAAAAGCCGCACCGTGACACGTAGTCAAGGAACAGTTCCCCACCCAAACCGGTCCGGCGGCACTCAATCTAGACCACCAAACGCAACAACGGGAACGGTTGAATGAAACACACATCGCATTAGTGACACTGACGGCATACTGCCCATGTGACGAGCATCGTGATCCCGGCCCACAACGAGGGGCAAGTCATCGGCCGACTCCTCGATTCGCTGCTGGCCGGCCCCGCCGAGGACGAGACGGACATCGTCGTCGTATGCAACGGTTGCACCGACGACACCGCACAGGTCGCGGCCGCTCGAGGACCGCGCGTCCGGGTGGTCGACATACCCACCCCCTCGAAACACGCCGCCCTGCGCGCGGGAGACGACCACGCACGCGGCTTCCCCCGCGTCTACGTGGACGCCGACGTCGTGATCACGGGCGCCGACGTACGGGCGCTGACCCAGCCTCTGGGCGACGACGCCTCGGACATCCTCGCCACCGCCCCCGAGCGGCAGATCCCGCTGGCCGGCTGCGCCTGGCGGGTGCGCGCCTACTACCGGGTGTGGCAGCAACTCCCCGCCGTACGCGCGGGGCTGTTCGGCCGGGGCGTCATCGCGGTCTCCAAGGCCGGGCACGCCAGGATCGCCGCACTCCCGCCGCTGATGGCGGACGACCTCGCGGCGTCCCTGGCGTTCACGCCCGAGGAACGGCTCGTGGTCGGGGCGGCGAGTGTCGTGGTCCACCCGCCGCGCACCTGGCGGGACTTGATGAAACGTCGGGTGCGGGCCGCGGTCTCCACGGCCCAGGTCGAACAGCATCGAGCGCCTCAGGAAGCGTCGGCGCGCACGAGTACGGCGGATCTGAAAGCCCTGGTCCGCAGGGATCCGAAGCTCTTCATGAGTGTCGTAGTCTTCGTCGCGGCAGCGGTCGCCGCCCGGCGGAGGGCCGGTAAGGCCATCCGGGCCCAGGACTTCGGCACCTGGCTACGGGACGAGAGCAGCCGGCAGAACTGAGCGCACCGCACCAGGAGTTCGACTCGATCATGTATCTCACCGACCGTTCCGCCCCCGCGCGGGCGGACAGCGAACAGGGCCGAAGACGCGGCCCGGGGCCCAGGGTCGCTCCGGTCGTGCTCGTGCTCGGCTCGGTCAGCCTGATAACCGACATCTCCTCGGAGATGGTCACCGCCGTTCTGCCGCTCTACCTCGTCACCACACTCGGCTTCACCCCGCTGGTCTTCGGCACCCTCGACGGCGTATACAACGGCGCCGCCGCGCTGGTCCAGCTCACCGGCGGGCACCTCGCCGACCGGGTGCGCAACCACAAGCTGATGGCCGGAATCGGGTACGGACTGTCCGCGCTGTGCAAGCCGCTGCTCCTGCTCGTGAGCAGCGTCGGCGCCCTCGGCACGGTGCTCGCCCTGGACCGCACCGGCAAGGGCCTGCGCACCGCCCCGCGCGACGCGATGATCTCCCTGTCCACCCCGTCCGAGAAGCAGGGCCGCGCCTTCGGCGTACACCGGGCGATGGACACCACCGGCGCGATGCTCGGCCCGCTGGCCGCCTTCTTCATCCTGCGCGCGGCGGCCGACGGCTACGACGCCGTGTTCGGAGTGAGCGCGTGCGTCGCCGTCCTCGGTGTGCTCGTGCTGATGCTGTTCGTACCCGGCAAACGGCGCGGTGCGCGGCCGGACGACGCGGGGGCGGTCGACGGCAGGCCACCCGTGCGGGTACGCGAAGCACTGGCGCTGCTGAAGCTGCCGCGGCTGCGGGCACTCGCCGGCTGCGCCGCGCTGCTCGGCCTGACGACGGTCAGCGACGCCTTCGTCTATCTGCTCCTGCAACGGCGCGCGGGCATCGGCGACGCGTGGTTCCCGCTGCTGCCGCTGGGCACCGCCGCGGTGTTCCTGCTGCTCGCCGTACCCTTCGGCGCGCTGGCCGACCGGATCGGGCGGCGCACGGTGTTCCTCGCCGGGCACGTCAGTCTGCTCATCGGCTACGCCCTCCTGCTGTGGGCGCCGGCCACGCCGGCCCTGCCCTTCCTCGTGCTCGCCCTGCACGGCGTGTTCTACGCGGCCACCGACGGCGTGCTTCCGGCCGCTCTGGCCGACATCGTGCCCGAGCAACTGCGCGCCACCGGCCTCGCCCTCGTCGGGACCAGCCAGGCGCTGGCCCGCTTCTGCTGCTCGCTGGCCTTCGGCGCCGCCTGGACGGTGTGGGGAGACGGTCCGGCGCTGGCCGGATCGGCGATCGGTCTGCTGTGCTGCGCGGCCGTCGCGGGCACGGTGCTGCGGCCGACAGCCGAAACCCGATGACCACCACCGTCACAAAGCCCCGGGGATCCACATGACATCGCTGCGCCGCCGCCTGCTGATACTCGTCACCGGGGTGCTGCTCCTCGCGGGCCTGGCAACCGGCGTGGTCCTGCACGCCGCAGACCGCGCCGACCGGGCGAACCGACCGCAGCCGGGCGGCCCCGCCGTCAGTACGGGCAAGCTGACGCTCGACCAGAAGAGCCGCCTGACCTTCGTCAACGCGGCCTCCGGCCCGCACCGCACCGCGGTCGCCTCGGTCCCGTCCACCGACCCCGGGGCAGGCCGGACCGCGTCCGACCTGAAGTGCGCCCGCTTCTACGCGGCGGCCGGCACGGGTATCTGCCTCCAGTCCGTCCCCGGTGTCCTCAAGCAGAGCAACCGCGCCCTGCTCCTGGACGCCGACCTCCGTACCCTGCGCACCTACCCGCTCGCGGGTGCCCCCAGCCGGGCCCGGGTCTCGCCCAGTGGCCGCTTCGTCGCCTGGACCGTCTTCGTCTCCGGCGAGTCCTACGCGTCCGCCTTCTTCTCCACCCGGACCTCGCTCCTGGACACCCGGACCATGAAGCTGACGCCCAGCCTGGAGACGTTCTCCATCGTCCTGGACGGCACGCCCTACCGCGCCTCGGACGTCAACTTCTGGGGCGTCACCTTCGCCTCCGACGACGACACCTTCTACGCCACCCTCAACACCGGCAACAAGACGTACCTGGTCCGCGGGTCCCTCTCCGCGCGCAGGGTCACCACCCTGACCGAGAACGTGGAGTGCCCCTCGCTCTCCCCCGACGGAACGCGCGTCGCCTTCAAGAAGCGGGTCCTGTCCCGTACGGCCCTGTGGCACGAGTACGTCCTCGACCTGAGCACCCTGAAGGAGACGGCGCTCGCCGAACGCCACAGCGTCGACGACCAGGCCACCTGGCTCGACAACAACACCGTCGCCTACGCCCTCCCCACCGACGGCAGGATCGGCAGCAGCGACCTGTGGACCGTGCCCGCCAACGGCACGGGCAGCCCCCGCCTGCTGATCCCGGGGGCTTCTTCGCCGGCGCCGCTGTAGTCGCCCGCCCGCGGCGCGGGCCTACTCGGTGACCGTCGGGCTGTCGTACTCGTCGTGGCGGCGCCACCAGAAGCCGGTCTCGTTGCGCCCGAGTGGTGCGCGGTCGAGCCACTGGTACATGCCCCAGAGGCCGTCCACCCCGCGCGCGTATGCCGAGTAGGTGTGATAGACGACGCCGTCGTCCAGCGCGAACGCGCTCACGCCGGGCCCTTGGCGCGTGTACGTCGCCCAGTCCGTTCCCGTGCTCGACGCGATCTCGGCGAGCTCGGGACTCACCTCGCCTTCCGACGGCCGCATGTCCGTCGTACGGAAGTTGTACTCGACGGCTCCGGACTGCCACTGCTCCTCGGTTCGGGACGTATGGAAGTCGTAGTTGAAGTCGCTGCCGAACGACGACGCCCAGGGGAAGCTCCAGCCCATCCGCCGCTTGTACGCCTCCAGTTTCGCGATCTGAGCCTCCGACACCGCGCAGAGCGTGACGTCGTGGTTCGCGAGATGGACGACGGAGCCGTCGAAGCCGTCCGCGATCGCGGAGCACGACGGACATCCTGCCGTGTACTCGGGTCCGAACATGAAGTGGTAGATGAGCAGCTGCGAGCGTCCTGCGAAGAGATCGGCCAGGGATGCCGTGCCCTCGCCGGTCTCGAAGCGGTAGTCCTTGTCGATTCGAACCCAGGGCAGCTCCTGCCGTCGGCGCGCGAGTTCGTCGCCTCGCCGTGTCAGCTCCTTCTCGGCCTCGAGCAGCTCCAGCCGGGCCGCGAGCCACTCCTCACGTGTTCCGGTCCTGTGAGCGGTCATCGTTTCTCTCCTCTCGCTCCGCGTCCCCAGCGAGGCGCTTGATGTGCGCCGGCCGCCGATCCCAGTCGGCCGCGAGCGTGGTCATCCACCGAGCCGTCGTATCCAGCGTCGCGGGCCGCACCACGTACCGCACCTCGCATCCAGGTGCAACCCAACGGTTGCACCTGGGGCGTAGCCGCGTCAGGACTCCCGGACGAAGCGAGTGAGGGCGGCGAGATCGTCCTCGTCCTGCCTGCGGGTGCCCTGACCCGGCACCGCTTCGCTCCGGCCGCGGCCCCGGCGGTCGTAGCTGATCACCCGGAACGACGCGCGGGCGCCAGCGTTGATCGCGGGCTGCCAAGAACCGCGGTCGTTCCATGAGCCGTGAACGAAGACGAGCGGGTCGCCTTCCCCGACCGTCTCGTAGTAGAGGTCCACGTCTCCCGCACGAACGACTGGCATGACGTGACTCCTCGGAGATCCAGGGGACAGTGCTTCGGGTCGGCCTGCCCTGCGTTCCCTACCATGGCCCGCCGGGGTCATACGCGGCACTGACGGAGCGTCAGGCGCACGGGCTAATGCTTCGGAAGCGTCAGGAAGGCGTCGCGAGCTGGTGTGTGCGGGCGATTGCCGCCTCGGTGCGGTTTCGGACTCCGAGTTTCGAGAAAATGTGCGATACGTGCACGGCGACGGTGCGATCGCTGATGAACAGGGATCGGGCGATCTGTCGGTTGCTCTCGCCTTTGGACAGCAGGGCAAGCACCTGTGACTCTCGTTCCGTCAGGTCGAACCTGCCGCGAAGCACGGCGGAACGGCCCGTCCGGGCAAGATGGGGCGTCAGCCTGCCGCGCTCCGCCAGTTCCTCGGCGAGACGCAGCAACGGCAGCGCGCCGAGCGGGCCGGCCAAGCTCACGCAGGCCGCAAGGGCCCGCCCGGCCTGTTCACGTCGGCTCGCCCGGAGCGCTGCCTCCGCCTCGCGGAGGCGGGCATACGCCTCGCGGTACGGCAGCCCGGCCGCACGCCACACCTCGGCCACCGTCCGCCATGTCGCCCGGTCATCGGCCATGGCCGTCCGGGCGTGCTCGGCAGCGGCCAGTACTCCGTAGGCGACCACCTGCGGTTCGCCGGGGTGCCGTTCGACGGCGATGCGGACCCGGTCCGAGAAGGTGCCCGCGACCGTGTCCCAGGCCGGGGGCAGTCCGTGCGGCCGCATCGATTCGGGCAGCCGCGCGAGGTCCGCTCCGACACGGCTTCCGACCGCCAGCAGCCGGATCTCCTCGGCCGAGAACATGCCCCCGCCCAGCACGATCAAGCCGCGGAGCACCTGATCCGCGGCCGTGACCGGATCACCGGCGTCGAGCGCCTGCTCCGCGAGGCAGGCGTGCACCGGCCCGGTCACGAGCGGATCGTCGGACGTCACGTTCAGCGCGGCGGCCAGATCCGTGGCGCGTGCCCGTTCCCCGCGGGCGACAGCCAGTTCCAGTCGCAGAAGGAGCAGCTGTCTCGCCGTACGCGGGGTCACCGCGCCGACAAGTTCGTTCAGCAGCCGGTCGGCCGCGGCCCACCCTCCCGACACGACGAGGATCGCCGCCGCGTCGGCGGCCAGGACGGCGGTGAGGGTGGGCGGCGCCCCCAGGTCCTTCGCGGTCTGCCGACCGAGCCGCACCACCTCTCGGGCCTCGCTGAAACGGCCGGCGCCGGCGAGAACCTTCACCAGACCGCTCATGGCGCGTACGGCGTCCTCCACGGCGCCCGCACGCTGTGCCTGGGCGCACGCCGCGCGCAACGCGTCGGCTGCGGCGCCGGGCTCGCCGTACCGGGCGCGGACGACGCCGAGCGCGGTGAGGGCATGGGCCTGTTCGGCCGTCGCACCTACCTGGTTGGCCATCTCCAGCGCGCGTTGCGCCATCGGCAGCACACCGTCCGGCCTGCCCAGCAGTAGTCGCGCGGTGGCCAGCGAGCCGAGGAGCCGGGCCCGCAACGCCGACGGCGGATGTCCGTCCAGCAGTGCCACCCCCTGCTCCCGGGCCTCGATGGAGCCTCTGAGGTCGCCTGCCTCCCACCGGTAACCGCCGGCGCGTTCGAGGATCCGAGCCCGGTCCTCGGGTATCCCCGCCTCGTCGGCGGCGAGCGCCCGCGCGCTGTGCTGCGCGGCCCGTCCGGGCTGCCCGGCCAGGCCCGCCGCCCGCTCCGCCTCCTCCCACACCCCCGGTCCCCGATCGGGCATCCACTGCTCCAGTTCGGCGACCAGGGCGTACAAGCGGTCGGCCTCCTCGTAGGCACATGCCGTGAACGCGAGGCGCGCCCCGGTGAGGGCAGCGCCCGCAGCCTGGTCGTAACAGCCGGCCATGTACCAGTGGTGGGCCAGGCGCGCCAGGTCCGCATCCCCTGTGCGCTGTGCGAGCGCGTCCGCGTGACGCCGGTGCAGGAAGCGGCGCTCCCCGGGAAGCAGATCGGCGTACAGGATCCGCCGGACCAGCCCGTGCGGGATGGCGTAGCCTTCGTATGTCGTGGCCAGCAGCCCCAGACCGACCGCCGCGCGGACCGAGGCGAGCAGCGTGTCCTCGGAGCGGCACAGCGTCGCGGCGAGCAGCTCATGGGACATGCCGCCGTCTGCCACCGCGATCTGGTCGATCACCTCGCGGACCGGCGCTTCGCAGCGGGACGCCCTGGCCAGCACGGGCTCGGCGATCGCAAGCGGCGGCCAGTGCGGAGCGGACCGTACGAGTTCCCGGGCGTACAGCGGGTTGCCTCCTGCGGCGGAGACCACGGCGGCCACGTCCACCTCACCGGCCTGCCCGTCGCCGGCCGCGAGCAGACCGGCGACAAGGGCGGCGATCTCGGCGTCCGCGAGGTTGTTGAGGCGCAGCCAGGTCACTCGCGGACGGCAGGTCAGCTCCGCGAACCAGCGCCGTGCGTCATCGCCGAGATCCTCCTCGCGGACCGTCCCGACGACCAGGACCCGCTGCCGCCGCAGACGGACCGCGAGGAAGGCGAACAGGGCGCGGGTGGACTCGTCGGCCCAGTGCAGGTCCTCCAGCACGAACACCAGCGGAGAGCGGTCCGAGAGACCGGACAGAAAGGCGAGTACCCGCTCGAACGCGTACTGCCGCGCCGTCAGCACACCGCACGTCCCGCCATCGGCGAACAGTTCCTCGGCGCCGTCACGCAGCGCTTCCACGAACGGCCCGTACGGCAGACCGGCGCCGCTCAGCGGCACCGCGGCACCGACTCGCACGCTGGTGCCGCCATAGGCGGCTACGGCCCGCGCACCCAGCTCCTCCACCAGCCGGGTCTTGCCGAGACCGGCCTCGCCGGTGATCAGAAGCACCTGGGCCCGGCCGCTCGCCGCGCGCTCGTGCACCGTCGCCACGATCTTCTTTTCCCTGTCCCGGCCCACGAAGGGAGGCGATTCGCTCATACGACGCGCCTCCGCCGGACCTCAGCACCCGGAACACCAGGACACGCGCACGTGAAACAGGCCCAGATCACGATCACTCCCCCCGTCGGACTGGTCGAGGACAGGGTGATACGCGCAGAGGCGGGCTGTCGTGCCCGGGTCCACTCACCGGACCGGCCGGCCGACCCCGGCGGTGGCCCCAACTAGTCAATTCTCGCAGCCCGGCATACGTCATGGTGCGGACGTGGGCGCTGTCCCCCGTCCGCAGACTTGGCCGGGTTCCGCCGTTCACCCGAGGAGAGAGGGAGGAGGGACACCATGAAGAAGATGTCGATCCGCAAGGCCGGCACCATCCGGCTGACGAGCTCTGCGTACTACTGCTGCTCCGCCCTCTAGGGACACCCCTAGGTCAGGCCCAGATCGGAGCCGGGCTCCGGGCATCCACCCGGAGTCCGGCTCCGCTCACTTCTCACGCAGAGAGGCGCTTGCCCCATGACCGTGGCCTCTTCAGACAGCACCACTGTGCGCCTGCACAAGCTCACGATGATCCCCGAGGACGACGGCGTGATGGTCGGACGACCGGACATCGCCTCCTACGCGGTCTTCCCCGAGGAGGGCGCGCGGGCCCTGCGCATGCTGGACTCCGGCGTGCCGGTCTCCGACGTGGCGACATGGTACGAGGACACGTGCGGCGAGCCCCTCGACGTCGAGGACTTCCTCGAGGTCCTCGATGAACTCGGCTTCCTGCGGGCCGAGGGTGAGGACGACCCGGCCGCCGTGCCTGTGCGGTGGCAGCGGCTGGGACGGTGGACGTTCTCCTGGCCCGCCTGGCTGTGCTACGCCGCGTTGATCGGCGCGGCGATCGTGGTGATGGTCCGCGACCGGTCCCTGCGGCCCTCGTACCACGCCGTGTTCTTCACCGACCACCTCTCGCTCATCCCCATCACCCTGACCGTGGTGCAGATCCCCTGCATCCTCGTGCACGAGGGCTTCCACGCGCTCTCCGGGCGCCGACTCGGCCTCCCCTCCACGCTGACCATCAGCCGGCGGCTGTACTACCTGGTCGCGGAGACCCGGCTGGACTCCCTGTTCAGCGTGGAGCGACGACAGCGCTATCTCCCGTTCGTCGCGGGGATGCTGGCCGACACCGTCCTGCTCGCGGGCATGACGCTGCTGTCGCTCGCCCTGCGCGGCCACGGCCCGGCCTGGTGGTCCGCGCTGTTCCTGGCCGTGGCGTTCACCTGCGTGATGCGGCTGATCTGGCAGTTCATGTTCTACCTGGAGACCGACCTCTACTACGTCCTGGCCAACGCCCTGCGCTGCTCGGACCTGCAGAACGCCACCCGCTTCCAACTGCGCGCGCTGCTGCGGCGCCTGCTGCGCCGGACACCTCCGGAGCCCACTGCCGACTGGTCGGACCGGGACCGGGCGACCGCACGCTGGTACGCCCCGCTGCTGGTGGCGGGCTACGGCTTCTCCATCGCCAGTCTCCTCTGGGCCGGGATTCCGACCACCGCGCACTTCTGGTCGCAGATCACCGATCGGTTCAGGGGCGGGACCACGACCAGCGGTCTGCTCGACGCGGCGAGCTTCGTCGGCCTGACATCTCTTCAGATCGGTCTGCTGCTGTACGTCACCCTGCGGGACCGACGCGCCCGCAAGGCCACCAACCAAGGAGCACCGTCATGACCGCATCCTCGCCGCGGCGCCACTGGTCCGTCCTCGGCACCGGCGCCCCGGTCGACAGCACCCTTCCGCCACCGCCCGAGCCCGACCTCGTGCTGCGCTGTCACCGCCGGCTCCGCGGACCCTACACCGGGGGCGGGGCTCTCCTGCGCGTCGTCGTGCCCGAACTCGTCGAGCTGCACGCCGACCTGGTGGAGGCGAGGGCGGTCGAGATCATCTCGCTCGCCCCGGACCTCGCCCCGCTGGTCCCGATAGCGCCGCAGACCCTCACCAGCCTCGCCAGCCGTGCGGAACGCACCCGTTTCTACTCCGTGGCCCGGACCCTGCGGGTCTCCCACGGCATCGCGGAGCTGCTCATCGACTGGGCGCGCCTGACGCGTCCGGACGGCGTGGTCATCGAGTTCCGGGACCTGGACGACGCCGATCCCACCGACCGGGAGCTGGTGGGCGTGCTTTTGCGGCGCTGCGACCCGGACGTACTGACCGTGGTCACGGAGACCGACGGCGCCACCGACGACGAACTCGGCCGTGCGGTAGGCACCTACGCCGACCACGCGGCGCGGCCGACGCGATCCGCGCCGCCGCTGCCACCCGGCACCGATCTCGCCCAGTCGTTCATCGACGCCGACGGAACCAGCACGGACCCCGAAACGGAACGTGCCTACGCGGCCCTTCCGGCGGACGAGCGGGCCCGTCGGCACAGCACCCGCGCCGCACAGGTGGCGGCCCTCGCGGAACCGGGGACGAGCCTCGGAGCGCATCTCTACCACCTGGAGCACGGCACGGACCCCGCCGCTGCCGCAACGGCATTCGTCGAGGCCACCGAGGCCTGCTTCGACGCGGGCTTCTACGAGGCGGCGCTCGACATCTCCCACCGCGGACGGCTGCTGCTCGGCGATGAGCGGCCGAAGGCGTACTGGAATCTCACCAACAAGATCGGTGCCTGTCTTTCCTATCTGCGACGGGGCGAGAAGGGGTTCTCGTACTTCGCCGAACTGCGGGCCGGCAGCATCGAACCCGAGATCCACATGAACAGTTGCTACATGATGGCCATGCTCTACACCCGCCATCTACCGAAGGGCATGCACGACGAGACGCGGGCGATGGAATGGGTGAACACCGCGATCGCCTTCGCCGACAGCAATCCCGATCCGCACCGGCGCGTGTTCGTCGGAGCGTTCATGCGCAACGCACGGGCTCTTGTCGAGCTGCACCGCGGCGAACCCGGCGAGGCGCTGGCGCTGGTGAACGAGGCGATCGCGATGACCGACGCGGATCTCGGGCCCGACGAGCAGCTCCTGCACCGTTCCGTGCTCCGCTACAACCGGGCGCAGATCCTCGCCGCGCTCGGGGACCACACCGGCTCGCTGCAGGACTACGACCTGGTGATCAGCCGCGATCCCGACTACGGCGACTACTACTTCGAGCGGGCCGGCGAGCGCCGCGCCGCCGGTGACTACGCCGCCGCCCTGGAGGACTACGCCGAAGCGGTCCGGCTGAGCCCGCCGTTCCACGAGGCCCACTTCAACCGGGCGGACCTGCTGCGGGAACTCGGTGACGAGAAGGGCGCCCTGCGGGACCTGGACTACGCCGCCGTGCTCGATCCCAGCCATGTGGACACGTTCGTGAACCGCGCCGACCTGCTCATGGAACTCGGACAGACCGATCGGGCCTGGGCCGACATCGAAGCGGGCCTGGCCCTGGAACCCGAGAACCCGAACCTGCTGTGCGCGCGAGGCGCTCTGCTGGCCGAAACCGATGAGCACAGCGCGTACGAGAGTTTCACCGCCGCCCTCCAGGCGGACCCGGGCTACGTCGCGGCCTGGGCGAACCGCGCCGTCCTCGCGTACTCCGCGGGCCGGCTCACGGAAGCGGTCGACGATCTCGACCACGCCGTCGAGCTCGACGACAGTGCCGTCCTGCGGGCCAACCGAGCCGTCGCACTGCACGACCTCGGTGAGCACCGCCGCGCGCTCGCGGACCTCGACATCGCGGTTCCCGTCCTCGCGGACGAGGACCCCGACCTGCTCTACCGGCGCGGTGACAGCCGGTACGCGCTGGGTGACACCGACGGCGCGTACGCCGACTGGCGGGCGCACCTCGCCGCCTACGGTCCGGGCGACCCGTCGCCGTTCACCGTCCGGATCAAGCAGCGCGCCGACGACCTGTTCGACCAGGCGCGGGAGCCGGAGAGCGCGACGTGACGACGGACATCTCCACGGCGCGGTCGGACGGTGACGAGCGGGACGGCACCATGCGTCCCGCCTTGTTCAGGACCGTCATGCGCCATCACGCCAAAGGGGTCGCGGTCATCACCGCCGGCGATGACGCCCCCGTCGGTCTGTGCGCCACCTCCCTGGCCTCCGTCTCGCTCGAACCTCCCCATGTGTCGTTCGCCGTCGGCCTGCACACGGCATCCTGGGCGACCATGGCGAGGGCACCGTGTGTCATCGTCAACCTGCTCGCCGAAGGTCAGGAGGACGTCGCCCGCCGGTTCGCCCGGTCCGGTGCGCAGAAATTCGGCCCGGCGACCTCCTGGCACCGGGGGGCCTTCGGGCTCCCAGTGCTCGACGGCGTGCTCGCCTCTCTGGTGGTCGCGACGGTCACCGTCCAGACGGTCGCGGACCATGCGCTCGTCGTCGGCCGGGTACTCGACGCCTGCCCCGGGGTGAGCGGAGGACCACTGCTGCATCACAACGGCGAGTTCGTCCGACTGGCCTCCCCTCAGTGAGCCCCGACCGGCCCCAGCGGCAGTGGTCTTGACGACCAGAAGGGCAATGGTCCGGAGCGCCTGACACCGCTCCCCCACCTCGTTGCCGGACATCGGCGCCGTACGTTCGCGACCGGTGGCGTGGGGGTTCATGAGCGACGAAACCCTGCTGCTGGTGCGCAGGCTGCGCCACGGCCACTGGGTGGCTCTGGACGTGATCGTCGCGTTCTTCGCGCGCACCCGGCCCGACGTCGTGCTCATGGACGTACGCATGCCGGACATGGACGGGCTGGCGGCCACCCGCCGCATCCGCGCCGACCCGGCGCTGTCGGAGGTCCGCGTCGTCATCCTGACCACCTTCGACCTGGACGAGTAGGTGTACGACGCGCTGCGCGCCGGCGCGAGCGGTTTCCTGCTCAAGGACATCCCGCCGCTCGACCTGCTGGCCGCGATCCGTGTCGTCGCCTCGGGCGAGGCGCTCCTTGGCTCCCGCGGTCACCCGCAGGCTCATCGCCGAGTGCGCCCGTGTGGCGGCGCTCGAGCCCCGGATCGTACGCGAGCTGGCGGCGGCGACCGGTCGGGAGCGTGAGGTGCTGACGCTCATCGCCCGAGGCCTGACCGACCCCGAGATCGCCGCCCGCCTGGGGATCAGCATCTCCACCGTCAAGACCCACGTGCGGCGAGTGCTGCCGCGGCTACTGCGGGCGCCGTGGTCCTGTGCGCGGGGACGATTTCTTCCCTCCCGGGCAAATCCGACCATGAAATCCTTAAGTAACAATCATGGAATGGCGAGGCAATTAACGTAAGTCAGTCTCGGCTTGGTCGTCCGGCGAGTCGCAGTCGGCACTGAGCACGGAGGGAATTGCGATGAGCTTCGTCAGCAAGTGCGTCACGGATCTCCGTTGCCGTGCCCACCAGTCGGCCTGGACCCGGGGGCGTGTGGCGCACGGTTCACATGCGGCATCCGAGCGGTCTGACGCCTGACCGCGTACCGGCTTGTCCGAGGCGGACGCCCCCGCCCGGTCAGCGGCTCCGCAGGCGCCGGCGCCGCTCTTCCGAGATCGGCTTGTCACCCGCCGCCAGTTCCACGCGTTTTCCTGTGCCGCCGACCTGAACTGCGCACCCAGCACGCGCCTGCCGGGCCGTTCCGGTCGCGTATCCGTAGAAGGACCTGCTGCATGACCGCTGCTCTTCCCCGTCCCGCCCCGCCCCGGGACTGCGCGTTCGACCCCGACGACTGGGCCGTCCTCGCCCGGCACTGGTATCCGGTCGCCCTGTCGGCCGAGGTCGGCGACACACCGACCGCCGTACGCCTGCTCGACGAGACCCTGGTGTCCTACCGGGTGAGCGGCAACGTGGTCGTGGCCCACGACATCTGCCCGTACCGGGGCGTAGCGCTCAGCCTCGGCGACGGCGACGGGAGCGGCATCACCTGTGCCCGTCACGGTCTGCGCTTCGATGACGGCGGGCGCTGCGTGCATGTGCCGGCGCATCCTGAGTCGGGGATCCCGTCGCGGCTGAACCTGCGGACCTGTCCCCCACGCCGGAACCGTATGTTCGCCCCGGTCGCCCGGGACTTCGACACCGATCAACCCGTCCAGGCGGTATACGACGTCAACCGGACGGCCTTCGAGGACGACCGGGCCATCGTCGAGGTCCACAAACCCGAGAATCTCCTTCCCCCTGGACCGGCGTCGGCCATGCAGAGCACGCACACCCTCGACGTCATCGTCCACGCGCTCTCCCCCGCCTCCGCCACCAGCCGCAGCTACGAACACAGGGCAGTGGATGGCGCCCTGCCCGCCCTTCGACGCCGGCGCTCGATCGATGTCCGTCTCGGCCCCTCCCTCGTCCGCCAGTACTCCCTGTGCGACTCCCCCCGGGAAAGCGGCCGTTACCTGATCCGTGTGCGGCGCGAGGAGGCCGGACGGGGCGGCTCCCGCGCCCTGCACCGCGGCATCGCCGTAGGCCGGCGACTGCGGATCCCGCCCCCGCGTAGCCACTTCCCGCTCGTGACGGCGCAGCGCCACGTGCTGGTGGCGGGCGGCATCGGCATCGCCCCTGCTGTCGCCGGCCGAAGCGCTGGCCGCGCGGGGTGCCACGTTCGACCTGCACCGCTACACCTCCAGCACGGCGAAGTCCCCGCTGCTGGCGCGCCGCAGACAACCAGATCACCATCTGCTGCTCCCGCGCCCGCGCCCCGAACTCCTCCTCGGCCTCTGACCTCGGTCTCCGGCCGACCGGGACCGGCCCGGCGTGATGTCCGCGCCGTGCCACATCCATGTTCTTCACGTCCGCTGTGAGCCGGTGCCCACCCGGCCAGGCGAAAGGAAAAGCGCGCCATGACCAGAAGCACAGACAGCGACGACAGAGCGTTCGCGGCCACCGACCGCCGTCTCTTCCTCCGACGGGGACTGCAGCTCGGCGGTGCCGTGATGCTCGGCGGCCCGCTGCTCGCCGCGTGCGGCGACTCCGACTCGTCGTCCTCGGCTTCCTCGTCCTCGGGTTCCAAGGGCTTCGGCGAGCTGACGCTGCGCCTGTCCTGGATCAAGAACGTCGAGTTCGCGGGCAGCTACATCGCCGACAGCAAGGGCTACTACACCGCTGAGGGCTTCTCCAAGGTCATCCTGATCGGCGGCGGCCCGTCCGCGACTCCGATGGAGACCGACGTCGTCACGAAGAAGGCGCTCGTCGCGATCAGCGCCCCGGACATCACCGGCGCGGCTGTCGCCAAGGGGGCGCCACTGAAGATCATCGGTGCGCAGTACCAGAAGAACCCGTTCTGCATCATGTCGATGTCCAAGAACCCGATCACCAAGCCGGAGGACATGTACGGCAAGAAGATCGGTGTCCAGGCCGGCAACGAGTCCGTGTGGGCGGCGTACATCAAGGCCACCGGACTGGACGAGTCGAAGATCACCAAGGTGCCGGTGCAGTTCGACCCGCTGCCGCTGACCCAGGGCACCGTGGACGGCTGGTTCTCCTTCGTGACCAACGAGCCGAACACGCTGCGGCTGAAGGGCTTCAAAGTCTCGGCGATGCTGCTCGCCGACACCGGCTACCCGCTGGTCTCGGAGACCTACTGCGTCCGCCAGGACACCATCGACAAGCATCGTGACCTGCTCAAGGCATTCCTGCGCGCGGAGATCAAGGGCTGGAAGGCGAGCATCGCCGACCCCGCGCTCGGCGCGAAACTCGCTGCCGAGACGTATGGCAAGGGGCTCGGACTGACGACCGAGGAGCAGACCCTTGAGGCCGCGGACGAGAACAAGCTGCTCGTGACCGCCGACACCAAGAAGAACGGCCTGTTCACGATGACGCCCGAGCTGGTCGAGGAGAACATCAAGACGCTGAAGTACGGCGGCCTCGACATCACCGCCGCCAGGCTCTTCGACCTCTCGATCATCGAAGAGGTCTACAAGGAGAACCCCAGCCTCATCTGACGCTCCGGCGGTACCGGTGCGGCCCGTCGGCCCGCCGGTACCGGCCTTCCGTACCCGTACCCGCACCCCTCCGCACACCGCACACCGAGGTCGCCAACTGATGAGTACCGCAGCCGCTGTTCCCGAGGCATCCGACGACGCCCCCGACGGCCCCCCGCCGTCCGGCACCGGCACCGGCACCGGCACCGGGCTGTCCCTGCGCGGGCTGAGCAAGGAGTTCAAGCTCGGGCGAAACCGCGTTCCCGCGCTGGACGGCGTCGACCTGGACACGTCCGAGGGCCAGTTCCTCGCGCTGCTCGGGCCGTCGGGCTGCGGCAAGTCGACCGTTCTGCGGATCCTCGCTGGGCTCGACAGCCCCACCTCCGGTACGGCGCTCGTGCACGGCGAGGAGCCGGAGGCGGCCCGTAAACGGCACCACCTGGGCATCGCCTTCCAGGACGCAGCGCTGCTGCCATGGCGCTCGGTCGCCGCCAACATACGGCTGCCGCTGGAGATCAGCGGCATCAAGGCAGACCCGGCGGCGATCTCCGACCTCATCAGGCTGGTCGGCCTCGAAGGTTTCGAGAAGGCCCGCCCCGCGCAGCTCTCCGGCGGTATGCGGCAACGCGTCGCCATCGCCCGCTCGCTGGTCGTCGACCCCAAGGTGCTCCTGCTGGACGAGCCGTTCGGCGCCCTGGACGACATGACCCGCCAGCGGCTCAACCTCGAACTCCAGCGCATCTGGCAGGCCCGCGCGGTGACCACCCTGCTGGTCACCCATTCCATCAACGAGGCCGTACTGCTGAGCGACACCGTCGCCGTCATGTCCCCCCGGCCCGGCCGGATCGTGGAGGTCGTCCCCATCGACCTGCCCCGGCCGCGTACCCCGGAGATGATGCGCTCGCCAGAATTCCACGCGTACGCCGACCAGTTGTCGGAACTCCTGTTCGGCCGCGCCGACGCCCCCGCAGACGAGCCCGCGGCGGAGGCGTCATGAGTGCGCGGCATTCCTCCTGGACCGGCGGGGCCGTCGGCATAGCGGCTCTGATCGGGGCGTGGTCGCTGCTGTCCACCACTGTCTTCGGCCCCGGGGACGGCGTGCCCACCCCCTGGGCGGTGGTGGCGAGCGTGTTCGACGACGGCTGGACCTTCTACAGCCCGCATGTCACGCAGACCGTCGGCGAGGCCCTGACCGGGTACCTGCTCGGCAACGCGCTGGCGCTGGGCCTGGCGGTGCTGGTTCTGCTGGTGCCCGTACTGGAGCGGGTGGTCACGCAGATAGCGGTCGCCTCCTACTGCCTGCCGATCGTGGCGATCGGCCCGATCCTGTCCCTCGTCCTGGACGGGGACAAGCCGATGTCGGCGATGGCCGGGCTGTCGGTCTTCTTCACCACCCTCATCGGCGCGCTGCTCGGGCTGCGCTCGGCCGACCCGGCCTCGCTGGACCTGGTACATGCCTACGGCGGCGGCCGCTGGCAGCAGATGCTGCGGGTCCGCCTGATCGCCGCGCTGCCCAGCACACTGGCCGCGCTCAGGATCGCCGGGCCGGCGGCGCTGCTCGGCGCGATCATCGGCGAGTACCTCGGCCGCGTCGACAGCGGGCTCGGCATCGCCATGACCATCGCCCAGCAGCAGCTCGACGTGCCCCGAACGTGGGGCATCGCCCTGGTCTCCGGCGCGGTGGCAGGCGTCGCGTACGGCGTGGTCGGGCTCGTCGCCCGCTACGCCCTGCCCTGGTCACGCACGACGACAGTGGAAGGCGGAGTCGTATGAGCACCGCGACGGAGACGGGGACGGCCCCGGCGCTGCGCTTCGCATCGGGCGTGCTGCGCCCGCTGATGAACGTGGTCGTGACGATGACGGCCGTAGTCGTCCTCTGGGTGATCTTCCTGCAGGTCTACGACCTGGACCCGCTGGTGGCCAAGTCGCCGGCCGACATCTACCACTACCTGTTCACCGGCGCGGACGCGGGCGCCCACCGCTCCCTGGTCGCCTCCGGTCTGGGCCGCACCCTGCTGGACGCCGGGCTCGGCTTCGTCGCCGGGCTGGTGGCGGCGGTCGCGGTGGCGGTCGTCTTCGTCCTCCTGCGGAGCGTCGAGCAGGCGCTGCTGCCGATGGCGGTGGTCGTACGGTCCGTACCACTCGTAGCGATGACCCCGCTCATCACCCTCGTCTTCGGCCGGGGCCTGATGGCCACCACCGTCATCAGCGGTCTGATCGTCTTCTTCCCCGCCCTGGTCACCATGTCCTTCGGCCTGCGATCCGCGTCCCGGCAGGCGGCCGACCTGTGCCGCGCGTACGGCGCCGACGGCTGGACCGTCGCCCGCAAGGTCATGCTGCCCAGCGCGGTGCCGGCGTTCTTCGCCAGCGCCCGCGTCGGCGTGCCGGGCGCGCTGATCGGCGCGATGCTCGCCGAATGGCTGTCGACGGGACAGGGTCTGGGCTACGCGATGCTCAAGGACTCCTCGACCTTCGACTACGACCACCTGTGGGCCTCCGTGGCCGTGCTCACCGCGGTCTCCGCCCTCTGCTACAACGTCATCGCCGCCCTGGAGACAGTCGCGCTGGCCCGCTTCGCGCCCAACATCCGCACCGGTGCGTGACGCAGGCCGCCAGGGCAGCCCGTTCCGCTGCCCTGGCGGCCTGAACTCCTTCTCGGCCTCGGACCGACCCCGTTCTACCCAGGATTGGAACCCCGCCCCCATGGACACCTCCCCCCTCGCGACCACCTTCGGCGCTCAACTCCCCGCATGGGTGCTGTCCGAACTGGCCGACGTCCCCGAGACGCTGCCGACCGACGAGGACCGTGTCCGGCTCGCCAACCGACTCGCCGAACGCAACCACCGCGAGAACACCGGCGGCCCCTTCGCCGCACTGGTCGTCGAGACGGTGACCGGACGGCTCGTCTCGGCCGGGGTCAACGTCGTCCTGTCCTCCGGGCTCTCCTCCACCCACGCCGAGGTCGTCGCGATCTCCCTCGCCCAGACCCGCCTGGGTGCGTGGGACCTTGGCGCGCCGGGTGGCCCCGATCTCGAACTGGTCGTCAATTGGCGCCCCTGCGCCATGTGCTACGGCGCCGCGATGTGGTCCGGGGCCCGGCGTCTGGTCGTCGCCGGAGAGGGCCCCGAGCTCGAACAGCTCACGGGCTTCGACGAAGGCCCCATGCGCGAGGACTGGGCGGAGCAGTTCGAGCGGCGCGGCATCCACGTCGTCTCCGGCGTCCTGCGTGACGAGGCAGTCGCTGTCTTCCGGGCCTACGGCGAACGCGAGGACGCCGTCGTCTACAACGCGCGCGGAGCAGTGACGGTCACCTCGTAGCCGGTCGGGTCGGCAAGCACGCCGACCAGCAGACCGACTGCGACAGCCCCGTGGCCCGACACCCGGCGCGGGCAGGCAGTGAAGATCCCTGGGTTCGTCCTGGTGCGGCCCGGCGGCTCGGGAAACGGAACGACGGATACGCCGTCACCGCTTCCCGAGCCGACCGCACAACCTCAGGCTTCCGACTTCCAGGGTTCGGGGAGCTCG
>Ga0136846_1227125_pt1 | contig 23164 bp, 11 predicted proteins | sample HopSoiMetagenom2_FD_96841 | JGI IMG/M metagenome (GOLD analysis project Ga0136846, IMG submission 96841) | Grasslands soil microbial communities from Hopland, California, USA - 2 Assembly 2016 (version 4) | ecosystem: Environmental > Terrestrial > Soil > Grasslands | place: USA: Hopland... | reverse complement strand
GCGTCCAGCAACGCCTGTGCTCTGGCGCCGGTTCCACCCAGTGCTTCAGCTTCCATTAAATAGGTATCGGCCAGGCGGATAATGTAAGTGTTCTGACGATAGTTCAAATCAGAAGCACCACCGCCTTTTGATACATCTACTTTACGCGGAAGAAATTTATTCAGGAAATAACCGGTATTCATGTAACCGGCAATGTATTTTGCTTTACCAGCTGTTTGCAGGGCATTCAAATCTAATAAAGTAGCGTCTTTTCGAGGATCATTTTTTATGAAGTCATAAAAATTTTGTGTGAACACCATAAAGCTCCAACCCGATGGAAGGTCTGGCGCCGAAGCATCAAGTTTTTCATAACTTCTGGGGCCAACCATAACATTCGCGGTATTACCTTCATCGCGGCCACTGCCCCACCACCCCCAATCTGAATTACCAGCAGCGCTGTGCGTTTCTTCAAGTATAGACTCACTGTTAAACTTGTTCGAAGGCACCCACAAATCGCTGAAGTTAGTGAGCAATTTATAACCGTATGTACTGATACCACCGGGTGTGGGGCCATTTACATCAGCCAGTTGCTGGGCAGCCAGTGTGTTCTTTTTTTCATACAGGTATACTTTTCCCAACAATGCTTTGGCTGCGCCTTTTGTTAAACGGCCGCCTTCTGTTGCAACTGAGACAGTTACAGGCAATACGGCAATTGCTTCGGTAAGGTCTTTTTCAATTTGCGCATATACATCCTCGGGCTTTGCCTGCTCTACATTAAACATATTGTCGTTGTTCAATGGTTCCAGGATCAATGGAACGTTCCTGAACATGCGTACCAGGTTAGAATAATAATAGGCACGCAACGCTTTTGCTTCTCCGGCAAACCTTGCTTTCAACGTTTCATCCATAACTGTTTTTGGCAATTTCTGCAATAACAAATTGGCCCTTGCTATACCCTGGTAAGGATCGTTCCAATAACTGGCGGCCATCAGGTTGGAAGTCATTGTATAATTTGTGAACGCCTGTAATTGGGTGCCATCGGTTGCACCACCACCACCGGCAACATGATCATCTGAACCTGAGTTCATGAGCGCCAGCATATTTTCAAACCCACCAGAGTTTTTTCTTAATGGATCATAAACTGCCACCAGCGCTGAAAATGCCTGATCCTGGTCTTTATAATAATATTCCGAGAGAAATTGTCCTTGCGGTGTTAAGTCCACAAAACTTTTTTTACAGGCCGCCAGGATATTTATTGCTATAACTGCTATTATTAAGTGATTTATTTTTATGGTTCGCATAACCTTTAATTAGTTGTGTTAATAATTAGAATGTCAATTGAACTCCGCCAATGAATGAGCGGGCCTGTGGGTAAACACCTCTGTCTACACCAAATACAGCGCCGCCAATTTCAGGATCGTAACCGGTATACCCTGTTATGGTAAACAGGTTTTCTGCTGTAAGGTATACGCGCAGTCTGTTTGCTTTGATCCTGTTTGTCAATTTTTCAGGTAGTGTATAACCGAATTGCATGATCTTAAACCGGGCATAATCTCCTTTTTCAAGATAAAAATCCGACATGCTTGTAAAGTTGCCATTGGGATCAGTAGTTGACAGGCGTGGGAACGAATTCGAAGTGCCTTCGCCAGTCCAACGGCTTAATACTTTTGTTTGATAATTGGCATTGCCTATATCCAGCCGCCGTATTCCCTGGAAGATCTTGCTGCCTGCAGTACCTTGTAAAAACGCCATGAAATCAAAACCTTTGTAACTCGCATTCAGCGTTAACCCGAATGTATATTTTGGAAGGCCATTACCAAGGAAAGTTTTATCCAGGTTATCGCCAGTGAAGTGGCCATCACCATTTATATCTACCCATTTAAAATCCCCAGGTTTGGCATTGGGTTGAATCAACTCTCCATTTTTGTTTTTATAAGCATCGATCTCGGCCTGGTTTTGGAAAATGCCGGCACTTTTAAAACCAAAAAAGGCATTGTAGGGCTGACCTACCTGTGTACGGGTTATAGCACCCATTGTTTGAAAGCTGGCGTCACCAGCAATGAAATTGGCATCACGTTGCACATAAACTACCTCGTTTTTCAGGTACGAAAAGTTTGCATTTACCCCAAAGTTGAAGTCGCCAATGCTCTTCCGGTAACCCAATTCAACTTCAATACCCTTGTTATCCATATTGGCAATATTAGCTGCCGGTGAATTTGGCACGCCCACATAGCCGGGAATGGGCACCTCACGTAAAATGCCATTGGTCTTTTTAATATAATAGTCAAAACTCAGTGTGATCGATTTTATCAGTTGCGCATCGAAACCAATATTGGTTTGTGACGTTGTTTCCCAATGCAGACTCCTGTTATCAAGCGACAGCGGTGCGTAACCACTGGTAATAACATCTGATGTGCCATACGTATAGTTATACCCACCTGCGATTATAGACAGATACCGAAAATCTGCTATAGCGTCATTACCAACCTGGCCATAGCCGCCTCTTATCTTTAAGCGGTCAACCACTTTTTGAGCCGGCCAGAATGCCTCATTCGAAACGTTCCATCCTACAGAGAACGATGGGAAGATCCCATATTTCTTGTTCATACCAAATTTGGTTGAACCATCCTGCCTGATGATACCAGTGAACAGGTATCGTTCATCATAGTTATAACTCACGCGGGAAAACAGGGAGGATAATTTATGTTGTGTGAGGTCAGATGAGGTAGAGTTTCTGTTGGCCTGAGAAATATCAAAGTTGAAGGAGGCGTCTTTGTAACTACTGATAGGTAAGTTAAACAAGGTAACACTTGACGCCCCGCCGATATTTTCTACATAGGCGCCCTGACCTACCAGCACCGTTAAATTATGTTTATTGAAACTATTGTTATAGGTTACTGTATTTTCAACATTCCAGTTTAAGCTGTTGTTATTTTCTTTGTTATAATTATTCTGAGAAGTTTTTACTGTTGCGCTCAGGTAATAAAATGGCGTAAACCCAACCTTGCCCCAATAAGCTAATTTGCCACCTACTGTTGATCTCACTTTTATGTGTTTGCCAAGGGCTGCTTCCAGATAGGCATTGCCTACAAAATCATCGCTCCAGTTATACTGCCCAAGGCGGGTTTGTACATAGGCAAGGGGGTTACTCATTTCCTGACCTACATAAGATGAGATGCCGTAAGGATTTCCATTGGCATCTTTTATTACCGGGTTGTTGCTGTATGGGTTGACGTTTGCAATAGCCGGGTCAGTAATCACCAGCGGGGTTACGGGATCCAGGTTAATGGCCGAAGACAAAGGCCCCCCAAACTCACTGTTGGTATTGCCAAGGCCAATAGTTTTTTGGTGTGAATACCCAAGGTTTTCGCCAAACGTGAAAATATTATTGAGCTTATGCGTTGAGTTGATGCGGAGGTTCTTTCGGGTATAATTGGAGATAGGACCGGCAACAATACCTTCCTGGTCCTGGTAACCGAAAGAAAAATAAAAGGTTGATCTGTCGGTACCGCCACTCATACTTACTTCGTGTGAAAAGCGCGCGGCATGATCATTAAAAATGGCATCCTGCCAATCGGTTCCGGCTCCCAGCGAGTTGGGGTCGGCAAACACTTTTGCGCCCCCTCCATTTACTGCTTTTTCGTTTATGATAGTAGCATACTGGGTGGCATTTAACAGGTCCAGTTTTTTAGCTACGCGGGAAACGCCATAAAAACCATTGTAGTTTACCGATAGTTTACCGCTTTTACCTTTTTTAGTAGTAACCAGAATTACCCCGGTAGCTGCCCGGGTTCCATAAATAGCAGCGGAAGCGGCATCTTTCAATACTTCAATCGATTCAATGTCGCTTTGGTTCAGGTAGCCAATACCGCCCTGGTCTACCACCACCCCATCAACAACCCATAGCGGATTGTTATTATTATTGTCTTTACCATCGTTAAACGTGGTAACGCCACGCACCCTGATGGTAGAAACGGAACCGGGCTGACCATTGTTTTGTGCAATGGTTACACCGGCCACCCTTCCCTGTAAGGCCTGCTCAATACGGTTACTGGGAACATTTTCGAGGTCTTTGGCTTTTACACTGGAAATGGCGCCCGTAACTACCTTTTTACTGGCGGTACCATATCCAATTACCACTACTTCGTCGAGGCCTGTTGCCCCTACATCTTCCAGTTTTACATCAATAGTGCCGCTTTCGGGAACAGACACCTCCTTGTTGTTCATGCCAACATAAGAGACTACCAATAAAACTTTACGGTTGGGAACATGAATAGAGAAGTTACCCCCGGCATCGGTTGTAGTAGCCATATTAGATCCTTTAATAGCTACTGTTGCCCCCGTCAGGGGCTCCCCGGTTTTAGCGGTTATCTTACCGGTCACTAAAATTTCCTGTGCGAATACAGGCAGAAAGACAGCCTGTAATACCAGCACTGCAATGACAAAGCGCAGAATTTTCATATGCAAGTCAGTTGTTAGTTAATAATGAACAAATCGAAAATCTAAAGTAGACCCTTGACAAAGCCTGGCCTAAAAAGGCACCCCATCTATACCCTATCAATGGAGAGGGTATGCGCTCCAATGTGGTTTTTTGCCCCCTCTTTACCACATCATCCTTTGACCTCGCTCAGGAAATCCTCGATTTCATTCATTCAACTGTTTATTTTACTTCTGTGAATTGCATATCACCTAAACACATATCGCCTGCATCAATATAAATGCGCAGGTTATTCGGTCCTTTTTTCAATGCTATATTTTTTATTTCGAGTGGTTGCCAGTTGTTTGCTTTTGGTACTGCAATTTGTTTGGCGATCTTATTATTTACCAGGAAGGAAAGTTTTCCATCTTCTTTACCCGGATTACAATTCAGCCTGATCCGGTAATGACCCGCCTTTACTACATTAATGGTGTATTGAAGCCATTCCCAGGCTTCCGTATGGTTCACGTAATAACTCCCTGTAGTAGGGTCTGCAGTAATATCCACCCCATCATTCCGGTAGGCGCGGCCCTGGTTACCCCCTCTGGCTCCGTTTGAAATATGATAATCGGCTGTATCCTTATCGAAGTAGGCAACGCCATTTCTACCCAAATCATAATCAACCGCTTTTATAACTGCACCACTTTGGATCACATTCGCTTTAAACGGAATTGTCTTTTGTGAATACGGCTGTCTGAACAGGGCATCTAACACATCGCGTTTAACGGTGGTGTTCTCCAGTTTTAAAGCCGCGGCCAGTTGCATCACGCCATTATAAGCTTCCGCTGCTGTGGGTCGGGGCCCTCGGTTCGACCAGAAGGCAAGCACCTTGTCGTAATCTTTATTCGAATGCACCTGCATGGGATTGTTATTGCCCAGCTTTTTCAATGGCCACCAGGCCCAGCCAATGTTATTTGCTTCCAGCAACTGCACCGCTTCGGTAAACCAAACATTTGAGTTTTCGCCGGTTTCGCCCAACCACACCGGCACATTGTATTTCTCTCTTGTTTCCAAAATGTGCTTTATAGATCCGGAGGTATTAAAACTCCAGTACTTATGAAAGCTCAACACCATATTATTATCCCAGGTGGGCAGAATACCATTATAATTATTACCCCAGCCATTTCCTTCTATAATAATGATATGCTTTTTATCTACTTCGCGAATGGCCTTGGTTATATCCATCATCAACTGCTTCAATGGCTGGTTTCCTTTTTCCTTCAAACCGTTCTTATCATTTGCCAGGTCTTCAAAGCCCCAGTTGGGTTCATTCAAAATATCGTAACCGCCAATAAAGGGTTCGTTGGCATAGCGTTCGGCCAGCTTTTTCCACAGAGCGATCGTTTTCTGGCGGTTGGCCTCATTTTCCCAAAGCGATGGTTTGGTGGGGTCGCGATCAGAAATATTCAGGTCGTTCCCCTGGCCGCCAGGCGCGGCATGCAGATCAAGGATGAGGTACATCTGGTTGGCTTTGCACCAGGCAAGCAGGCTGTCTGTGATGCGAAAGCCTTTGTTGAGCCAGGTTTGTTTACCGGCTTCGGGTTCCTTGTCAACAGGCAGTGTATACAGGTTGAAGTGCATGGGCAATCGAACAGAATTAAAACCCCATGCTTTCATAGAATCTATGTCAATACGGCGGGTATGGCTGGCGAGCCAGGCATCATAGAATGCGTTCGTACTGTCTTCACCAATCAGGTCGGCTATGCGTGCTTTGATCGTATGCTGCATTCCCTGGCCATTTACCTGAAGCATGTATCCCTCCTGTAACATCCAGCCACCCAAACCAACGCCACGCAGCAAAATGGCTTGTCCTTTTTCATTCATGATCTGTTTGCCACTGACATGTAAAAAACTCTGGGCCCTGGTTTGCGGGCTTACTATTATAATAAGGAGTAAAAACAAGATCGTTAGTCGGATGTGCGCCATAAGGGGTCGTTTATGGCTAAATTATAGATCTGCCAATCAAATCTGCGTTTTGGCACCACATCATTACCACATCAAAAAGACCTTAAATTGTTAAAACACAACTACTTTACCACTTCAACGCCACATCCGCCCCCTTTTTTAATAATTCCATTTACTTAACTTTAGTATCCTAACGTATTCACAGTCCTCAATTGCTGTCATGATGAGAAAATTACTGCTAGCCATTTGCTGCTTTAATGTGCTTATTGGGTATAACCATAATACCATTGGCCTGCCTGAGATCATTAATTATCACACGCAGAGCTACAACGCCGGCACCCAAAACTGGAAAATTGCCCAGGATAAAAAGGGGATTATGTATGCGGCGAATGATGAAGGCCTGTTAAGTTTCGATGGAAGTTTCTGGAAGAAATATACTTTACCTGGCGGAACCGGTGTTCGCTCCCTGGCTGTTGGTAACGATGGCCGTATTTATATCGGCTCACAGGGAGAAATCGGTTATTTTGAACCCGGAAAAAATGGCAGGCTTCAATACCGATCGCTGAACGATCTGATCCCGGAAAATGAAAAAGACTTTACCGACATCTGGGATGTAGTGCCGGTTGGCAATGAAGTTTTTTTCCGCTCGTATAGAAAGATATTTCAGCTGCAGAACGATAAGATCACCGTTTTTGGCAACCCGGCCTGGAGCTTCCTGGGTTTACATCAAAACAAACTCATCAGCAAAGCCTGGCAAAAAGGACTGCTGCAATTTGAAAACGGTACCTGGGTGCCTTTTTCCAAAGCCAATTTTTTTCCGGAGAAAGCCGAGATCACCGCCATTGTTCCGCTGGTGGGGGATAGTTCGCTGTTGCTGACCAAGCATCATGGGTCCTATATCTTACACGGCGAGGACATCATCCCTTTTGAAACCCCCGACATGCGGTTGATCAATGAAAAGAACCCCTATAGCGCGGCAGTGATCAATCAAAACCAGATAGCTATTATAACTAACCTCGCAGGTTGTTTTATTATCAATGATAAAGGAGAACTGGTCCAACGGCTTTCCAAACTGGATGGTTTGCAAAGCAATAATATCCTCAGCGTTTTTGTTGATGGCAAAAAGAACATCTGGCTGGGGCTCGACAATGGCATCGACTTCATTGCTTACAACAACGCCATAAAACATATTTACCCCGATTACCAGGAACACAGCTCGGGTAAGGCCGCGGTTATCTTTCAAAACAATCTTTATATTGGAACATCCAACGGTGTTTATGCAGCCTCCCTTGCCGATCAACAAGACATGGGCTTTATTAAAAGCAAATTTGACCTGATACCAGGCCCCAAAGGCCAGGTATGGAACCTGTGTGAACTGAATGGTCAGTTGGTGATGGGACATAACGATGGCTTTTTTGTTATCGAGAACAAAACCTCGCGAAAGATCGACAGCAGTTCCGGCTTCTGGACCTTTTTACCTTTAAGCAATGTTACACCCTCGCCGATTGTTATGGCTGGAACCTACAACGGGTTAAACTTTTACAATTTTGCCAATGGGAAATTCACCAACCCCGAAGTGCATTCGCATTTTGAATCGGCTCGTTTTGTAGCGGTTGACAACGATATCGCCTGGGCGGCCCATCCATACAAAGGTTTATATAAAATCATGTTGAATACAGGCGCTAAAAAGCCGCCCTACACCGTTTATAAAGACACCAAAGGCATCTTATCCAGCAACAACAACCATATCTTTAAAATAAAAAGCCGGGTTGTGCTTACCAACGATAAAGGCATTTTCGAATACAATGCCCGCACCGACGATTTTGAACCTTCCACCTTTTTGCAAAAGATCTTACCTAAAGTACCCATCCGGTATTTACGGGAAGATAATAACGGCAACATCTGGTTTGTGCACGATCGTCACCTGGGCGTGGCAGACCTGAGCGGCAAACAACCGCAGATCATTTACTTTCCCGAACTGAATAACAAGATCACCGGTAATGGCCTTGAATATGTTTATCCTTATAACAACAATAATGTATTTATTGCTGCCGAAGAGGGTTTCTATTTAATCAACTATGATCAGTATAAACAATTCAGGGAAGAAATTCCTATCCAGATAAGCGATGTACATATTGTAAACAAAAGGGACAGCACCATTTTTGGCGGTTATTTTAATAAGGAAAGCGAACAGCAGCATTTGATGAATGAAGAAGCGCCTGAAATACAATATGCCTGGAACTCCATTCATTTTGATTATTCCTCGCCATTATACGGCAAGCAATCGAGCATTGAGTTCTCCTACTACCTCGAAGATTTTGATAATGGCTGGTCGACCTGGACAAAGAAAAATGAAAAAGATTATACATATCTCTCCCCCGGCAATTATACATTCAAGGTAAAGGCAAGAACGCATGAGGGGCGGGAATCTGTGGTAGCTTCTTATAAGTTTACCGTACTGGCGCCCTGGTACCGATCACGCTGGGCTTATTTCCTGTATACATTGCTGGCCCTTCTGTTTATTTACACAATTTATAAATGGCAGAAGAAAAAATTCATTGTGCAGCAACAACAGCACGATGAAGAACGCCACCGCATGGCTTACCTGCATCAGTTGGAAATAGAGAAACACCAGGAAGAACAAAAGCAATTGATGTATTTGCATCAGCTGGAACTGGAGCGCAATGAGAAAGAGATCATTCGTTTGCAGAATGAAAAGTTACAGTCAGAAATAGTGGTAAAAAATAATGAGCTGGCTTCTACCACCTTTAACCTGGTGCAAAAGGGTGAAATGCTGATGAAGGTGAAAGAAGAATTTGTGCGCATGAAAAAATCGAGCGAAATAGACAAGGACACCGACGATTATAGAAAGATCCTGCGTATGCTGGGCGATGATAAAATGAAAAAGAACTGGGAGCAATTTGCCGTTCACTTCGACAAGGTGCACAGTAATTTCCTGGTATCGTTAAAAAGCACCCATCCTTACCTCACCGCCAGCGACCTGAAGCTCTGTGCTTATTTAAGGCTGAATCTTACCAGTAAGGAAATAGCGCAGATCATGAACATTACTATTAAGGGCGTTGAACTGGGCCGTCACCGGTTACGAAAAAAATTAGGTATTCAGCCGGAGGTGAACCTTGTTAATTTTTTATTGAATTTTCACTCAGAGATAAATTAATCCAGGTGGGTCGTCCGCCGGCTGGCGGACGGCTCACCTTGGCTTCAAAAAGTAAGGTGAGCCACTCTGCAAGAGTGACCCACCTTACAGGTCAGCTTCTTTCTACTGCCACCCCGGTGTTTGTTTAAAATTCGCATTGCCATAGGTGATGGCAACATCTATCTCTGATTGCGGCACGGGCCATAAGGTATCGCGCAGCGGGAAAGTTCTGTTGGTACTACCGGTAGGATCTTTGACGGTAGGTATAATAGTCCTGTCGGTCTTCCATCTCTTGAGGTCGAAATACCGTTGACCTTCCAGCGCCAGTTCTATTCTTCTTTCATGACGAATGCGGGTGCGCATATCGGCTTGTGACAAACCAGCAGGTAAAGGCGGCATGTTTACACTGGGCCTTGCTCTTATTGAGTTTATGGCATCATATACTGTAGCATCGGGACCAGCCAATTCATTTTGGGCTTCAGCATACAGCAATAAGATCTCGGCATACCTTAAATACACCCAGTCCTGATCGCTTTGGGTGCCTATTACAGTGGCACGGGTACTATCAACTCCTTTTTTATTCAGGAAACCTGATTGGGAACCGATCTGCGAAGCCACAAATGGAATACCACCTTTATATAATACCCCGGGCGTTAATACGGTAGCCAGCAAGCGCGGGTCGCGGTTATTATAAGGATTGTTCTTATCATACAAAAGAGAAACGGAGATGGGCTGCCCATCTACACACTCATAATCATCAACCAGGTATTTCAAAGGCTGAAAACTGCCGCTGTAAGTGTACAGGTATTCGGCTGGACTATACGCATTGGGCACCTGGTAGCGGCCTGAAAACATGATCTCGGGATTATTGGTTTGAGATGGCTTCAGAAACAAACCGCGGTATCCGCCGGTATACAGGCTAAACTTGTTACTACTAATAATAGTTTTCGCTGTGTTGGCAGCCATTTGCCAGTTCCCTTGTGTTATATATACTTTTGCCAGGTAACCTAAGGCAGTGCCTTTTACCACATGGCCGGTGTATACAATATCAGGTAAATTATTTATGGCAAAATTCAGATCACTGATCACCGAATCGATCACCTGGGCTTTGGGTGTTCTTCCCAATTGATAGCTCTCCGGATCGACTGTTGCATTGCCAATTGGCCGTGAATAATACACTACATCTCCATATAACTGAGCCAGTAAAAAATAATAGTACCCCCGTATGAAACGCACTTCACCAATATACTGATTCATGGCTGCTGTTTGCAATGGCACATTACCGATATTGGCCAGAAAAATATTACATGCCTGTATCGCTTTGTAAGCAGTGTTGTACGCATCTGACTGAATGGTACCGGTGGTGGCTTCTATGGCGCCTTTGGCTACATACTGAAACGCACTGCTGAAAGCATTATCGGTAAGCGTTTCCCAGTAGGGTGTGCCCGCTCCCCAGCCCTGGCCTGTATTGTTTGCATTCGTGTAATTATAGCCCTGGATAAGGTAGCTATAAATACCCGTAAGCGCTATGTCGGCATCGGCCTGGGTTTTCCAGAAGTTTTCACTGAGGATCTGGTCTGTGGGATTCTTTTCTAAAAAATCCTTCTTACAACTTACGGTAAGCATTGATAGTCCTAAAAAAACAGCGCTATATCGGATGAAATATTTCATTTACGGCAAGTTTTAAATTTTTAAAAAACAGCTTTTACCCCAAAAGAAAATACCTGGTTTTGCGGATGCACCACATACCGGTTGTTGCTGCTGCTGGGCACCCGTTCGGGGTCGAGCCCTTTGAATTTGGTAAAGGTGGCCAGGTTGTCACCGGAGGCAAACACCCGCAAACTGCTCATGGCAATATGATTTGCAATGCTTTTCGGCAATGTATAACCTACCTGCAGATTTTTTATACGTAAAAAGGATCCGTCTTTCAAATAAAAGGTAGAAGCAGTACCTATATTGCTGCTGGCATCGCCCTGACCTGTTATATAGATCAGGGGCATGGTGGTGCTTGGGTTCGAGGGCGACCAGGCATTTAACCAATCATAAGTTGGCGGCGAACCCTGGTTAAAGGGTTGTACACCCCAACCGTTGGCGTATATTTTCTGACCATATGAACCGTACAGAAAAATGGTCATATCAAAATTTTTCCAGGAAGCGCTGGCATTGAAAGAATAATCGAATTTGGGAAAAACACCCGGCACTATCACGCGGTCCTTCGAATCTATTACCCCATCGTCAATTACATCTTCAAACTTCAAAAAACCGGGCTGTGGATTGAATTGTTGTTTGGGTGATTTATTAATTTCATCAGCGCTTTGGAAAATGCCGGCATATTTTAACATATAAAAACTGCCGTAAGGCTGGCCTTCAATATTAATGGTATTGTTGCCGGTATTGATCTGCTGAGCGCCATATTTTACCAGGGTATTTTTATTAGCCTGGAAAGTTCCACCTACTGAATAATTAACATCAGCCACCTTGCCTGTATATTGTACAGATGCTTCAAAACCAGTATTCCTCATTTGGCCGTTATTAATGGTAGGGGCGCTAAGCCCTACATAGGCCGGTATGGCAGGTGTCGCCAAAATATCGTAGGTGAATTTATTGTACCAATCGAACGTTACATTTAATGATCTGAACACGGTTACATCCATACCCACATCAACCACGCGGGTGTTCTCCCAGTGAATATTCCGGTCGGTCAGTGCGTTTAAAGCAGCACCTGCATTTAAGGAATTACCAGAGTATGAATACGCGTATTGAATATTATTATTATAGGCGTTCAAATTCGAATACACCAGTTGATAGGGATAGTTTGAGATATTCTGATTGCCCAACCGGCCCCAGGAACCGCGCAGCTTTAATGTATTTAACCAGGGTATATGCTCCAGGAATTTTTCGCGGGTCATTACCCAGCCGGCAGAGAAAGATGGAAACAATGCCCATTTATTTTCGGGTGGAAAGCGGGAAGAAGCGTCGTAACGGGCATTGGCTTCAAACAAATATTTACCATCGTAATCATAATTCAAACGGCCATAATAAGAACGCAACGACCATTCTGAGGTTGTTCCGGTTGCTAGCTGAGATCCTGATGGCCCTGCACTCAATTCATCCAATTGATTAGTGGAAAAGGGCGTATTACGGCTTCCAGCCAATACTTCCGTTTTATTGTATTCAGCCTGCGTACCGGCTAATGCTTTGAAATTATGGTTGCCTATCTCTTTGGAATAAGTTAACTGCGTATAACCAACGGGGTAAATATAGTTATTGTCAGTTACCGTCATGCCTTGTCCGTTTACATCGAGGGTGCGTTCAGGTGCATCGTTAGGGCCCGCAAACCAGTTATACTGGTTAATGACCGGTTTGAAGTCTTTGGTTTTCTGAAAATCGTAGTTGAACCCACCACTTGTTCTCCACTCCAGCCCCTTCAACAAACGAATGTTTATATAGATGTTATTCTGAAAATAATAATCCATATTATTAACCAATGCATTTTCTGCAATGGCTACCGGGTTTTTATTGGGTCCCTGTACGTTGGGATATACCGAATTTACATAGCGGCCACTGCCATCGGGCAATTTGGGGCCGGTCATGGGTTCCTGCGACATGGCAGATAAGAATTGGTCCTGGCTGCCGCGTGATGCATACAGTCTTTTACCATAGTTGAATGTCATGCTGCCGCCGATGGTAGCCCAGTCATTTATTTTTGAATTGAGGTTGAACTGCAGGTTATATTTTTTGTACGAAAAACCGATCATGATATCGGGTTGATCTACGTAACCTAAACCCACATTATAGGTAGTACCATTACGGCCGCCCGTCATGCCTATATGATGCGTTTGCGTGGTGACATTGCGCATCACAATATCGAGCCAGTTAACATTGGGGTATAAATTGGGATCAGAAGGATTTTTATACGCATCGATCTGCGCCTGCGTGTACCGGTTTGAATAATTAGAGTTGATGGCAGCCTGGTTCCACATTTCCATATAGGTAGCAGAATTATACACCAGGTTTTTGGGCAGCGCGGTAGGCCTGGTGATACCAACATTGAGATCATAGCTCAACTGAAATTTTCCATTGGAACCCTGTTTGGTGGTAACCAGGATTACACCGTTGGCAGCCCTGGTTCCATAAATAGCGGCGGATGCAGCATCTTTTAACAGGGTAATGGATTCAATATTTTGCGGATCGAGGTTGGTAAGACTTCCAGGCAAACCGTCAACAATAATCAGCGGGCTGCTTCCGGCTGAGCTGTTCGTTCCCAACCCTCGTATGCGTAGCACAAAATTTTCATTACCCGCTTCACCTGATGACTGTGTTAATGAAAGACCAGGCAATTTTCCTTGCAACAACTGGGTAGGGTCAGTAGCCACGCGTTTGTTCAATTCAGCACTACCTACCGTAGCAATGGCGCCGGTAAGGTCTTTCTTCTTTTGGGTGCCATACCCAACTACTACCACATCGTCGAGTTTACCGCCGGTTAACTCCATGGTAATGTCAATTTGTTTGCGCTGTCCAACTGTTTCTTCCACACTTTTATATCCAACAAAAGAAAACACCAGCACAGCTTCAGGGCCTGGAACAGTTATAGTATACCTGCCCTTGTTATCTGTTGTCACAGCCTTATCGCTGCCTTTAACTTTTACCACGGCGCCTTCCTGAACATTTCCCACGTCGTCTTTTATGGTACCAGTTACCACTAAAGATTGTGCATACGCCGAACCAGAGAAAGTAAATTGAAAAGCAGTTAAAAAAAGAAGTACAGCAAAAATAAAACGGCCTGAGGGCTTCCTACGGCAGTCAAACATCTTTTTCATAAAGGCAATAATTGGCCACGGCTGCTTTCTGCAAAAGAAAGAGCCGGCGTTAATTAATAAAGTGATTTGAAATTGAGCGTGTAAGGTTTGTACAATAAAGCTACCGCCGAATTAAGCCGTTGTTTTTTCGGGAATTGTCATTTTAGTAAACAATATTATCATTCTAAAACCCAGGAAGGAAATAGAAAGAAGCAAGATAAACTCAGGAAGTTTTAAATGCAGACCAGGTCTTTGCTTTCCTGTGGTACTCTTTAACAAGATAACCAAAGGATCATAATTTCTTTTTCTGCTTCTCCTTAATGTAGGCAGCGACTTCCACCATCGGCGCTATCCAGATGTCTTTTTCATGCTGCTTCAGGTAATGCAGCAGCTGACTGTGTGCGGGCAGGGAAACATTTATATCATGCCCGCCTCCTACGCCATGGAAGAGGATCACCAGCAAGCCCTGTTTGGCTTCAGCTTCCTTCACCCATTGGATCATGGATTCGCCTGAATTATTCATTACGCCATATGCGGGCAGGTTGTACAGGTCAATATTGTCAATAGTCTGGATGGTGCCTGCCACGCCGCGGGCGCCGGTAAAATCCTTCCGAAGAGAATCGATATATGCAGTATCATGTATTTTATTATCGCCACAGGGAAAGGCAAAAGTGCGGTTTGTTTTTCCGTCAATGGCTGTCAATACAGCGTTCATGGCCAGTATTTCATTGGTGATACGGCGCATGGAGTAATTGTTCATGTCGTAATCGGCAGAAACAAACTCTCTTCCCGGCCTGCCTCCTTCGCAGGGGTGAAACAGGGTATGATTGCCCAACTCGTGGCCTTTGGCAGCAGCGGCGCGCCAGGCTGGTATTTGTGATTGCAGATGTCCCTGATAGTTGGCAACATAAAAAGTGGCTTTCAGCCCCAGGGAATCCAAAGCAGGAAGTACATTGGTGATGTCTATATCCAAACCATCGTCGTAGGTTAACACTACCGCGCATTTCTTTCCTTTCCAGGGTTGGCTGTTTTGAGCGGTAACTTTTGTGGTGAGACAGGCGAGTAGTAAAAAAGTAGCAATCGTTTTTAAACAGGTCATATGGCATTTGATTATAATGGCAAAATTAATGAAACGGTTAATTAGCAATATGCACCAATTTTATTATTTTGGCCGCAGCAGATTAAAACAAATTATATGGCCTATATAATGGTGGATGTAGAAACGGATGGCCCCATACCTGGTGATTACTCCATGATCTCATTTGGCGCTGTGCTGGTTGATGAACAGTTGGATAAAACGTTTTATGGACAATTGAAACCCATCTCTGAACAATATATCCCGGAGGCATTGGCTGTTTCCGGATTCACCAGACAAGAAACACTGGCATTTGATGATCCCCAAACGGTGATGACAAACTTCGCTGCCTGGATCAAGATCGTGGCTAAAGACAGACCGGTTTTCATCAGCGATAATAATGGTTTCGACTGGATGTTTATCTGCTGGTATTTTCATCATTTTACCAAGGCCAATCCGTTTGGCTTTAGTTCCCAGAACCTGGGTAGTATGTACAAAGGACTGGTAAAAGACACCTTCCAGAATTTTAAACACCTGCGCAAAACAAAACATACCCATCACCCTGTTGATGATGCCAAAGGAAATGCAGAGGCATTATTGACGTTGAAAAAAGAGTATGGGTTGAAGATTAAGTTTTGAGGCGATGTCTTTATTTGTTTTTTCTGAATTCTCCCTGTAAATGTTTTCCGCTCTTGCTTTTCCTGATAAAAGCATCTACATTGGCGCCTGATCGTAAATAAAGCATTCGATGGTAAAAACAGGTATCGTTTTAAGTGGTGGCGGCGTTAGAGGATTTGCCCATTTGGGTTTGTTACAAGTGCTGGAAGAATTACAAATTCAACCCTATGCTATTTCCGGCGTAAGCGCCGGCGCTATCGTTGGCGCCCTGTATGCCGCCGGCCATTCTCCCGACCTTCTGAAAAAGAACTCCTATTTCGGCTGGTCGAGCTTTTTGGTGAATAAAGACGGTCTTTTTTCCATGAAAGTGCTGCGCAAGGCTTTGCAAACCCTGATCCCCGACAACTCCTTCGAAAGCCTGCATAAAAAACTCTACATCACCGCTACCGATTTTGCCAACAACGAAACCGTTACATTTTCTAAAGGCCAACTTATTGAAGCGGTGATAGCCTCCGCTTCGGTGCCGGTAATTTTTGAACCGGTAAAAATTGACGACCATATACTGGTTGATGGCGGCCTCTTAAACAACTTTCCCGTTGAACCGCTCGAAAATAACTGCGATGTGCTCATTGGCTGTTATGTAAATAAAATTCCCAAAGGCCTGGGTAATGGCAAACGCATCGGAAAAATGAATATGATTGAAAAATGCTTTCACATGGCCATCGCTCCGGTTGTTTACAGTAAAACGGAACGGCTCGACCTTTTCCTGGAACCCGATCTGCACGAATTTGGCATGTTCGATGTAAATAAAGCCGATCAAATCTATGAAGCCGGCTATAACGCTGCAATAAAGCACAAAGATCAATTGTTACACCTCCTACAACAAAACCCTTAGTCTCGCCTACAGACTTTATTTCTTCGGGCATAATATTTTCACTCCTTTAAACTATAACCCAGACCTATACCCTTATTGACTTAAGTCAATAATATAACGGTTATGCGGTGAAACCCGCGCTAAACGGCCATTTCAGGATAAATTAGCAAAATAACAAAGTTGCTGTATTAAAAATTTGTGCTAAATTAAATAAGAGTTTACCCATACCCTCCACATTTGCCCTTAAATAAAATGTTTCAACTTTCGTTTTTTTGAGTGGGCAATTTCTATTGTTCTCACATATACTAATCACTAACCAACGTAATTGAATGAGTACTTTAACCATAAACGCTTTCCCATATGCAAACCACCCTGCTGTTATACAACGACAATAAGCTGGAAACGCAAAATGAAACCTCCCGGGCCAACCTTGCTAAATCGCAGCTGGTACTGGGTTTTGGCGGCAAGGAAATGATTTCCTCTCAGCCAGTATATGATAAGTTGAAGTCAACCTTTCCCGAAGCGCATATTGTTCTATGCTCCACTGCTGGTGAAATCATCAACAACCGGGTAAATGATAATTCTGTTTCCATTGCGGCTATTGAACTGGAAAAAACTTCTATTCAACCTGTTACAGTAAACATCCGGGACTACGATAACAGTTATGAAGCAGGCAAGGCATTGATCCGACTGATCAATTTTACCAGCCTTTCTTACATCCTGATTATTTCTGATGGCAGTAATGTAAATGGCAGCGAGCTGGTTCGGGGTATCAACGAGCTGGTTAATGACCGGGTACCGGTTACCGGTGGCCTCGCAGGCGATGGCACCAATTTTCAATCAACCGTGGTAGGACTGAATGAAAAACCCTCAAGCGGTAATATCGTAGCCATTCCGTTTTATGGTCAGCACTTTGTGGTTTCTCATGCCTCCATGGGTGGCTGGGAAATTTTTGGTCCTGAGCGAACCGTTACCAAATCTGTAGCTAACCAATTGTTTGAAATAGAAGGACAAAAAGCGCTTGACCTGTACAAAACCTATCTGGGCCCTTATGCCGATGAATTACCGGGATCGGCCCTGCTGTTCCCGCTGGGGGTTAAAGTAAATGAAGATGACGTTCCTATTGTGCGCACCATTCTTTCCATTGACCAGGAAACCGGCAGCATGGTATTTGCCGGCGATGTTCCCAATGGCTCGAAAGTACGGTTCATGAAAGCAAATTTTGATAAACTGGTTGATGCGGCTACCCACGCGGCCGGCCAGGCTTTTCAAAAATTACCTGCCGCGCCGCAACTGGCCTTATTAATCAGTTGTGTGGGCCGCAAAGTCATTTTAGGCAAACGCACCGAAGAAGAGGTAGAGGCTGTTGCCGATACGTTTGGTAACCAAACCTTACTCACCGGCTTTTATTCTTACGGTGAAATTTCACCTTTTAATGATCATGCAAAATGTGAATTGCATAATCAAACAATGACCATTACAACCTTTGACGAGATATAATTGCGATATGAGTTTCAATAAACTTCTTGAACGGCAAATAAAAAAATACCTTCCTGAAGATTATTTTTTGCAGGAGCACCTGAACCGTTTTATTCAGGCGGTGAACGATTCGTATGAAGAATACGAACGGGACCGCAAGCTGTTTAATCATGCGTTCGCCTGCAGTGAAGACGAATACATCAAAATAAACGAGCAATTAAAAATAGAAGCCAAACTTAAGCATGCTTCCATTCAGCATCTAAAAGAAACCATCAATAAATTCAAGGTCAGCGATGACCTGAATTATAGCGAAACCGACGACCTCACGGATATTATCAATTACCTGGAGCATGAGCTGCAGGAAAAGAAAAAGGCCGATATCCTGCTGCAACAATCTGAAAAAAGGTTGCGCCTCGCATTGCAAACCATCGACGACAACGTTTGGGAATACCATTTTCCTTCCCGTACCATGACCTTTGCCGTCAATGAAAAATCGATCCTCGACCTTGACCGTAATGTTTATGAAGGAAATGAAAACCTGGTCTGGTGGCAAACCATCGTGGAAGAAGACCGCCCTATTGCCATAGAAGCCTTTCAGAAATACATGAACGGAGAGATCTCCAAACATTGTGTTGAATACCGGGTAAAACTTAAAGACGGGTCAACCCGGTGGATACTTAACCGCGGCGGGGTTATCAGTAAATCAAAAAATGGAAAACCCCTTACCATCATTGGCACCCTCACGGATATTCAAAACTATAAAAACATTCAGGGCGAATTGACAGCCACTGCCAACCGCCTTAGCCACCTGCTCATTAACTTACAAACCGGCGTATTGCTTGAAGATGAGAAAGGCGTAGTGGTGCTGACCAATAAAAAATTTACCGATTTCTTTTCATATCCCGGTTCACCCGAAACATTGGTTGGCATTGAATGCACCGACCTGTACGAAAGCAGTACCACGTTATTTAAACATCCGCTTGAATTCTTAACCAATACCGCCCGGCATTTAAAAAGCCGCAAGCCTGTAAACAATGAGGAAGTAAAAATGGCGGATGGCCGCGTGCTGGAAAGAAATTATATCCCGTTATTTATCGATGATGTATACCGCGGTCACTTATGGACGTACAACGATATCACCGAAAGAAAAAGATCGGAAATAAAATTGAAGCGCCAGGAAGAAAAGTACCGGAGCATTATCGCCAATATGAACCTGGGCCTCATTGAGGTTGATCTTGACCAAAACATCCGCCATGTGAACCAATGCTTTTGCTTAATGAGCGTGTATGAAGAACATGAACTGATCGGCAAAAACGCATCGGACCTTTTTGTGAGGGAGGAGAACAAAGAGATGGTAGCTAACAAGAACAACCTGCGCCATACCGGTTTGTCCGATGCATATGAAATGAACGTTAATACCAAAAACAACGATAGCCACTGGTGGCTGGTTTCCGGCGCTCCTTTATATAACGACAAACAACAACACATCGGTTCTATTGGTATTCACCTGGACATTACCGAACAAAAAATACTGCAACGCCAACTGGAAGAGGCCAAACAGATCGCTGAAAAATCAGTACATGCCAAAGACCTGTTCCTGGCCAACATGAGCCATGAAATAAGAACGCCCATGAACGCCATCCTGGGCATGAGCAAACAATTGCAAAAAACCATTCTCAATCAACAGCAGCAATCGTTCCTGGAGATCATTGGCACCGCAGCAGAAAACCTGCTGGTGATCATTAACGATATTCTCGACTTTTCAAAACTGGAAGCAGGCAAGGTTACACTGGAAGAGATCGGGTTCAACATGCACGACCTGGCAACCAATACCAGCCGCGTATTAAAGCTAAAAGCTGAAGAAAAAGGATTGGTATTTGAAGTGTCGGTTCATCCCGGCGTAGCCAATGTTTTAAAAGGCGATCCTTACCGGATAAACCAGATCTTAATGAACCTGCTTAGTAATTCTATAAAATTCACCCAACGCGGCAGGGTTTCATTAGAATGCATGCTTTATAAAAATAAACCTGATTTACAGGAACTGGATATAATCATCAGCGATACGGGCAAGGGCATGGATGAAGCCTATTTAAAAAACCTCTTCAATAAATTCAGCCAGGAAGATGAAAGCATTGCCCGCAGCTATGGGGGTACGGGGCTTGGTATGAGCATTGTAAAACAACTGGTTGAACTGATGAACGGCAGCATCGATGTACAAAGTAAAAAGGGAGAAGGCACTACCGTTACCATTCAATTGTCTTTTCCAAAAGGTATGGAAAGCGATCTGCCTAAAAAAGACAACAGCCATGTTGAAGCCCATATTCTGGCCGATAAGAAAATACTATTGGTAGAAGATAATGAAATGAACCGGGTGGTTGCTGAAACCGTCCTGAACCAATATGGCGCTACCATTTCAGAAGCGGTGAACGGTATGGATGCGCTCGACGCCCTTCGCCATAACCGTTTTGATATTGTATTAATGGATATTCAAATGCCGGTAATGGATGGGCTTGAAGCCACCCGCCACATACGGCAGGAGCTGGCATCAAATATCCCCATCATTGCACTTACAGCCAATGCAGTAAAAGGCGAAATGGAAAAATGTATCCAGGCCGGCATGAACGATTATTTAAGCAAGCCTTTTGAAGAAGAAGACCTGATACGCCTGATTGCAAAATGGCTTGGCAGGGAAACACATTTTGGTCCGGCCAAAATAACTGAGGTGACCGATACTCCCCTGTACGATCTATGTAAGTTGAAACAAATTACCCGCGGCGATGAAAAGTTCATTGTTAAAATGCTGCAGGTGTTCATCAGCGAAACCAACAACAGCATTACCAACCTGGAGCAGGCTTTTGAACAAAAGGATATTAAGCAGGTACGGTTCCTGGCCCATCGCATGAAGTCATCACTCAATAACCTTAGCATCTCCTCTGCAGGCGGCCTTGCTGAAAAAATTGAAAAGGGTGATTGGGAGGAATCCGATTTCCCGGCGCTGAAAAAACAGATCATTGCCCTCAGGAAGATCATTGATAAAGTGATCCTGATGATCATGGCCGATTATGCTGAATTGATAACTGGTTGAAAATAGCGGTGATACCAGTATCTTTTTAGGTTTTTTATGCTATTTCAAGAATAGTAACGACCTTTGCTGTGTCTATCTATCTCCATTCTTGCTTTCTTACTTGCCATAACCTGAAAAGTTAGTACGGCATTAGATGCCCCATATATAATCGGGGGCAGAATTGTTTATTAATGTTAATAAGAAGAATGAGTTATGGAACAACCAGTAAAAAAAGTCGTTATTGTCGGTGGCGGATTTGCCGGCATTAACCTTATCAAACATGTTTGTAAAGACAGCCGCTTTCAAGTTACCCTGGTAGACAAGAATAATTACAGTTTCTTTCCTCCATTATTATACCAGGTAGCAACCGCATTTATTGAGCCTTCCAATATCAGTTATCCGTTTCGAAGATTATTTCAAAAGAAAACCAACCTGCGGTTTCATATGGGTTCCCTGTTGAAGGTAAATCCTGAACAGAACAATATTGAAACAGACACCGGCGTGGTAAATTACGACTACCTGGTGCTGGCCCTGGGTACTGAAAGTAATTATTTCGGAATGGAACGCGTAAAAGCCCATTCCCTGCCCATGAAAAGCATCGATGACGCCCTTAACCTTCGCAACCATTTACTGCTTAACATGGAAGAGGCAGTACATACCGATGATCTTAAAGAAAAAGAAAAGCACTTGAATATTGTGATCTGCGGTGGCGGGCCTACCGGTGTTGAACTGGCCGGGATGCTGGCCGAGCTGGGGCGTAATATTGCCCTGAAAGAATACCCTGAAATAAAAGACCTGCGTTCGCACCTTTACCTTATCGATGCAGGGAAAACCCTGCTGAGCCCCATGAGTGAAAAATCCCAGAACGAAGCTACCAGGGTATTAAAAAAGCTTGGCGTGCATGTGATCAACAATACCGCCGTAAAAGATTATCGTGATGATATTGTTTACCTGAGCGACGGAAGGACCATTCCTACCAATGTATTGATCTGGGCTTCCGGGGTTATCGGCCGGGAAGTACCGGGGCTGCCGGCTGCGGTTATTGGCCGGGGCAGAAGGGTGATGGTTGATGAGGTAAATAAAATGCAGGGCTCACAAAACATTTTTGCTATAGGCGACATTTGTTTGCAAACAACTGATAAAAATTTTCCCAATGGCCATCCCCAGTTAGCCCAGGTGGCTATTCAACAGGGAACCCTGCTGGGAAAAAACTTAACCAGGGCTTTAAACAACAAACCTATGGAGGCCTTTGCGTATAACGACAAGGGCAGTATGGCCATTATTTCAAAATTCAAGGCCGTATGCGACCTTCCCAAATTCTTCTTTAAGGGCTTTGGCGCCTGGCTGGTGTGGCTGTTCATTCACATTATTCCGTTAATTGGTTTCCGCAATAAAGTGAAACTGGCCTTTAGCTGGTTCTGGTCGTTTATTACAAATGACCCTACCTTGCGATTGATCATTCGCCCGCGTAAAAAGGATGTGCAGTAGAAGGTTGACCAGTTGATCAGTTGACGAGTTGACCAGGGATTGAAGTGAGGCTTTTCGATAAGAAGTGGCATGTTGATAGAGTTAATAGATTGATGGGGTTAACAAGTAATACAAATAAAAGCCCACTCCGGTAACCAGGGTGGGCTTTTTCGTGAATCGGCAATGCCGTGAAACGTGAAATAGCTCGCGAGATTTGAAATTAATCAAGACCTTGCATCGCCGGCATTTTTTCTGCCTCGCCCGCCGAAG
>Ga0136846_1239468_pt1 | contig 23179 bp, 20 predicted proteins | sample HopSoiMetagenom2_FD_96841 | JGI IMG/M metagenome (GOLD analysis project Ga0136846, IMG submission 96841) | Grasslands soil microbial communities from Hopland, California, USA - 2 Assembly 2016 (version 4) | ecosystem: Environmental > Terrestrial > Soil > Grasslands | place: USA: Hopland... | reverse complement strand
GGGCAATATGGATTTGAGGGCAGCGGTCATCAGCCTTGTGCTGGCCAGCATGCTCGGCGGGCTGGCATGCAGCGATCGCTCGGCTGACCGGGCAAAGCGCGACGCGGACGCAGCCGTGGATGCCGGCAAGGTCGCAGCGGACAAAATGGCGCAGGTGGCGTCGGCAACGGGTGCCGCAGTCACTGACGGCTGGATTACCGCCAAGCTCAAAGCGAAGTTCGCCGACGAAGTCGTGCTTAATGGCAGCGACATCAACGTCGATACCAAATCGCACGCCGTGACGCTCAGCGGGTCTGTCCCATCACCCCAGGCGAAAGCCCGGGCGGTCGAGATCGCCAACGGTACGGAGGGCGTGCGGCTCGTGGTCAATCACCTGACCGTGAAATGACAGACCACGCGTAAAACGGAACGGCTGAAACAACGCGGGTACTCCGGCAGCAGACGCCATCTGCCTGCATCGCATCACATCGAGGTCCGTCATGAAGTGGGCTCCAGGAGATCGCGGCGACATCGAAGACCGGCGCGGCAGTTCGGGCGTGCGCACCGCAGTCCCGCTCGGAATCGGCGGCGTGATCGTGCTGGGATTGCTCAGTTGGGCGACCGGCACTGACTTCCTGTCGCTGTTGACGCAGCAGGGTTCGCAGGTATCCGACGGCGGACCCGTCCAAAGCACGCCGCAGGAGGAGCGGAAGGTGGATTTCGTGGATGCCGTCGCACGCGACGTGCAGAACGCGTTCGAACAGGAGCTGGGCGGCCGCTATCAGCGCACGCGCGTGGTCCTCTTTCGCGATGCCGTCGAATCGGCATGCGGATCGGCGCAGTCGGCGACCGGCCCGTTCTATTGCCCCGGCGACCAGAAGGTCTACCTCGATGTGGGGTTCTTCGACGACCTGACGCAGCGGTTCGGCGCGCCTGGAGAATTCGCGCAGGCCTACGTCATCGGGCACGAACTCGGCCATCACGTTCAACACCTGCTCGGCCTCGATGAAAGGACCCGCGGCGCCGCGGTCGGCGCCAACAGCGCCTCGGTCGCTCTCGAGCTCCAGGCAGATTGTCTCGCAGGAGTCTGGGGACACACCGCCTCGCAGAGTGGCCGGTTCAAGGCCGGAGGGATCGAGCTCGATCCGGGTGATGCCGACGATGCACTGCGCGCGGCATCGGCGATCGGCGACGACCGCCTGCAGAAGATGGCAACCGGGCACGTGATGCCCGAGCGATTCACGCACGGCACCTCGGCGCAACGTGTGCAGGCCTTCGGCCGCGGGATGAATTCTGGTGATCTGCGCGCCTGCGGAATCGGCGTCCGCGGCACCTAGTTCGTTTGAGGAGAGGGAGTCGATATGAAGCCTGTTTCGATCGTTGGCGTGCTGTTGGTCGTGGTCGGCGTGCTGGCGCTGATTTATCAGGGCATCACGTACACGAAGCGCGAAACCGTGCTTGATATTGGTCCCGTGCACGCCACCGCGGACCGGCAGAAAACCGTGCCGCTTCCTCCTGTTGTCGGCGCGCTGGCGCTGGTCGGGGGAGTGGTACTGCTCGTGACAGGCGCGCGCAAGACGAGTTAGCCGTGACGTGCGATCGCCGCGAGGGGCGTCGCCGGCGAAGCGGTCTCAGGTACCTGCTGGTCGCGACACTCGCCGTCGCCGGACTCGCGGCACCCAGGCCGTCTCTGGCCTATTCGGTTCTGACACACGAAGCGAACATCGACGTGCTGTGGGACAGCGCGATCAAGCCGACGCTGCGCGCCCGTTTTCCAGGCGCGACGCCCGGCCAGCTGCTCGAGGCGCGCGCGTACGCGTACGGCGGCTGCGTCATCCAGGATCTCGGCTACTATCCGTTCGGCAGTCACTTCTTCAGTAACCTTCTTCACTACGTGCGGTCTGGCGACTTCGTGCGCACACTGATCCGCGACGCGCAGGATGTCAACGAGTACGCGTTCGCGCTTGGTGCACTCGGCCACTACGCGGCGGACAACGACGGGCACCGGCTGGCCGTCAACAGGACGGTCCCGCTGCTGTACCCGAAGATCGAAGCAAAGTTCGGCAACAACGTCACGTACGCGGAATCACCGAAGGCCCACCTGATGGTGGAGTTCGGGTTCGACGTCGTGCAGGTGGCCGCCGGTGCGTACGCGCCGCAGGCCTATCACCAGTACATCGGGTTCAAGGTGGCAAAGCCGGCGCTCGAGCGCGCCTACAGGGAAGTGTATGGACTCGAACTGAAGGACCTGTTCGCGAGCGAAGACCTCGCAATCGGCACGTACCGTCATGCCGTCGCCACTACCATTCCAGAGATGACAAAAGTAGCCTGGAAGAAAAAGAGGGACCAGATCGAACAGGTCACGCCCGGCATTGCCGAGACGAAGTTCGTCTTCACCCTCGACCGCCGCGAATACGAAAAGGAATTCGGCACCGACTACGCGAAACCACACGGTTTCGCGCGGTTCATCGGTTTCATTTACAAGCTCGTGCCGAAGATCGGTCCGTTCCGGACGCTGAGCTTCACGGTTCCCACTCCAGAGGCCGAGCGGCTCTTCCTCGACAGCTTCGTCAGCACCCGCGAGCGTTTTCGCCGGTCGCTCGAATCGGTCCGAAAGGGAAGCGTGAACCTGGCCAACCTGGATCTGGACACGGGGCGGGCGACGGCGCGCGGCGAATACAGCCTGGCGGACAAGACGTATGACGAACTGCTGGACAAGCTCGCCGACCGCGAGTTCGCGGGCGTCCCCCCGGAGCTGCGCGCGAACCTCGTCGCCTTCTACGGGGCTGCCGATTCGCGCGTCGCGTCGCTTGCGGCAGCGTGCGCAGGCTGCCAGAGGCGATAGGCTACGGTGCTGCCGGCGCCGGGTCCGGCGTGCCGGTCTCGAACGACGACACCAAATTCCTGCGGCGGACGTCCGATGAAGGCTACGTTCGCCTGAAGTGAGTCCGGCCGGACACTTCTCGCACCGCTCCTGAACGGCGCGTCCGTCGCCGCACGCGGCCGGTGCGTGTACTCCGTCAGACGTTTCCGCGCCACCACGTACTCGGGCGTGTTCTGGCGAACGGCTGCCCCGCGCGGTACACTACACAACTTGCCATGAAGGTTCTCAAGTTTGGTGGCTCCTCCCTTGCCACGCCCGCGGCGATCCGCGCAGTTGGCGCGATTGTTCTCGAGGCACGCCGGCGCGAGCCCGTGCTGGTCGTCGTCTCGGCGTTTCGCGGCATCACCGACCAGCTGCTCGATTGCGCGAGGTTCGCAGAACGCGGCGACGAGGCGTATCTCCGGGCGTTCGAGCAGATCGCCAGGCGCCATCGCGCCTCGGTCGCTGCGCTCGTCACGCGCGGCCGGGCCGGGACCCGAAAGCAGGTCGACGCGCTGCTCGACGAGCTCCGGAGCACGCTGCAGGGTGTCTTCCTGCTTCGACACTGTCCGCCTCGCGCGCTCGACATGACCGCCAGTTTCGGCGAGCGGCTGTCGGCCCTCATCCTGGCCGCTTACCTGAAACGCTTTCACCCGTCCGATCTGGCCGACGCCAGAGACTTCGTCCGCACCGACGATCAGTTCACCCACGCGGCGGTGAATTTCCCGGTGACCAACCGGGCGATTCGCGCCCGCTTCTCGCCGCTTCTGCGCAAGCGGCGCGCCTCCATTCCGGTCATCACGGGGTTCATCGGCGCGACCGACGATGGACAGACGACGACGATCGGCAGGAACGGGTCGGACTACAGCGCGGCGATCGTCGGGGCGGCCGTCGGCGCGTCGGTCATCGAGATCTGGACCGATGTGGACGGCGTGCTCAGCGCCGATCCCAGGCTGGTGCGGGGAGCGTTCGTGCTCCCACGGATGACGTACGAAGAGGCGATGGAGCTCTCGTACTTCGGCGCCAAGGTCATTCACTCCGCCACCATTGCGCCTGCCGTCGCGAAACGTATTCCGATTCTGATCAAGAACACGTTCAACCCCTCGGCTCCGGGCACGCTCATTTCGTCCAGAGCGGGCGAGTCCGGCGAGGCGGTGGCGAAGGGCATCACGACGGTCGACGGCCTGTCGTTGTTGACGCTCCGGGGGCCGGGGATGGTCGGGGTGCCCGGGATAGCGGAGCGGTTGTTCCGGACGCTCGCCGCCAGGCGCGTGAACGTCATTCTCATTTCGCAGGCGTCTTCGGAGCACACCATCTGTTTCGCCGTCCGGAGCGGCGACGCCAGGCGGGGCGTGGACACCATTGAACAGGAATTCCGCCACGAAGTGGACGATCAGCTGATGATGGTCGACCAGAGACCCGATCAGGCCATTCTCGCCGTGGTGGGCGAGGGCATGAAAGGGCGGCCGGGCATCGCGGGGAAGCTCTTCGACTCGCTCGGACGCAACAACATCAACATCAACGCGATCGCCCAGGGCGCATCGGAGCGCAACATCTCGTGTGTGATCGACGCGGCTCACCAGGCGCGGGCGCTCAACGCGATCCACCAGGCGTTCTTCGAATCGCGTAAGCGGCTCGCCCTGGCGATTGTCGGGGTCGGCAACATCGGCAGCGCCCTGATCGAACAACTCAGGCAGCAGCGCCACTACCTCCTCTCGCGCGGGTTCGACGTACGGGTCGTCGCCCTGGCCAACAGCCGGCGGTTCGTCGTCTCGCCCTCGGGTGTGGACCTGGCGAACTGGAAGAAGGCGCTTGGCGCGTCACGGACCCGGACGACTGCGGACGGCCTCGCCGAGCACCTGGCCGCGCTCGAGCTCACGAACGCGGCGTTGGTCGACTGCACGGCGAACCCGTCAGTGGTTGACGCGTACCCGGCCTTCATCGAGGCGAATTGCCACATCATCACCCCGAACAAGCGCGCCAACGCGCTGCCGTGGCGCCGGTACTCGGCGTTGATGGCGCAGATGGCACTGCGCCAGAAGCACTTCTTCTACGAGGCCAACGTCGGGGCGGGCCTCCCGATCATGTCTACGCTCCGCGACCTCATCGCCAGCGGCGACGAGATACTCAAGATCGAAGGCATTCTCTCCGGCACGCTCAGTTATCTCTTCAACAGCTTCGACGGCCGCGTGCCGTTCAGCGCGCTTGTGCGCGACGCCCACCGGCTGGCGTTCACCGAGCCCGATCCGCGCGACGACCTGTCGGGCCAGGACGTCGCGAGAAAGCTGCTCATCCTCGCCAGGGAGATCGGCCTTCGGATGGAACTGGACGACGTGCGCGTGGACAGCCTGGTGCCGCGTGCGCTGCGGAGCGGGAAATTTTCGGAACGGTTTTTCGACAACCTGGCGAAATACGACGCCGACGTGGCAGATCGCGTCGAGGCGGCCCGGCGCCGGGGTGCCGTGCTGCGGTACGTGGGCGTGTTGGAAAACGGGCGCGCCCAGGCGAGCCTGAAGGAGTTTCCGCGGGATCATCCCGTGGCCTCCGCCAAGGGCAGCGACAATGTGATCGCGTTCACGACGAAGCGGTACCGCCGCACGCCGCTCGTCGTCCAGGGACCCGGCGCGGGCGCGGACGTGACCGCCATGGGTGTCTTTTCGGACATCCTGAAACTCCTCCATTACCTGCCGCGGTAGACTGGCCTCATGCCGTTCAGCGACGCGATTGACAGCGGTGCGCGCGCCGGCAATGGCCGCCTCATCGCGCTGCTCGCGAAGTCCGTACATCGCGGCATGCTCCCGCCAAGCCTGATCTTTTCGGGTCCCGCAGGCGCCGGCAAGCGCCAGGCGGCGGTCGCGACGGCGCAGGCGCTCAACTGCCTGTCGCCCCGCGGCGAGGGCGAATCGTACGACGCCTGCGGCACGTGCGCGGCGTGCACGCGGATTGCCCGGGGCGTGCATCCGGATGTCGTGATCGTCGAACCGGGTGAGAGCGGCTCAATCAAGATCGAGCCGATACGCGATGTCATCGATCGCGCCGGATATCGGCCGTTCGAAGGACGACGGCGCGTCGTGATCATCAACGATGCCGACGCGATGGCCTCGTCTCCGCAGAATGCGCTGCTCAAAATCCTCGAAGAGCCGCCCGCTTCGTCGGTATTCATCCTGGTCACCGCACGGCCCGACATGTTGCTGCCGACGGTACAGTCGCGCTGTCAGCGCATCCGGTTTCAGCTGGTTGAGCAGGGCGCGCCGGATGCCGACGCCCTGGAAGTCGGGCGCCGCGTGCTCGAGCTTGCGGCCGCGGCCGACGAACCGCGTCAGCGGATCGAAGCCGCGAAAGAGCTTTTGGTCAATACCGGCGCGGGAGGCCGGGAGGATCGCGAACAGCTGGCGTCGCACCTGTACGCGATAGCCTCGTTGATTCGGGACATGGAGCTATTGTCGAGCCGCAGAGCCTCGGGCGCCCAGGCCGATTCCGGCATTCGGCCCGAGATCGATCGGCTCACGAAAGCCTACCAGGGGACACGCGGGCTGACCGCGTTCGAAGCCGTCGACCGCGCACTGGCGGCGCTCGACAGCAATGCCAGCGTCAAGATCGTGGCCGACTGGCTGGTGCTGAACCTCTGACGACGAGCCGCGAGCCCCGAGGCACGAGCGACGTGCCACGAGTGACGGACAGCTGACGTCGGCCCGCAGACTCTATATAGTGTCCCTGTGAGTGCTGTGCCCCCCCGCCTGGTGTCGGTCAAGCTCACGCCGGTGGGGCGTTCGCACACCTATCTTTCGGCGAACCTTCCAGGCGGCCAGACGCCTCGTCCGGGCGACGCCGTCGTCGTGCAGGCCGAAGGAGGAGCGGCTGTAGGCACGCTGGTGCGCTCGATCCCGCAGATCGTCGCGCGCCGGCAGCCGTCCGGGGACGCCGCGCCTCCGCGGGTCGTTCGCATCGCCTCGCACGACGATATCGTCCTGCGGCTGAAACACGAGCAGCGCGAGCGCGAGGCCATGCGCATCGCGATGCTGAAGATCCGGGAGCGCGGCCTGGGCATGAAGGTGACACGGGTCGAGCAGCTGTTCGACGGATCGCGTCTGGTCTTCTATTTCACGGCCGACGGCCGGGTCGATTTCCGTGAGCTCGTTCGCGAACTGGCGACGGAGTTCCGGACGCGCATCGAGATGCGTCAAATCGGCGTGCGTGACGAAGCGAAGATGATCGGTGGATACGGGACGTGCGGACGCCCCCTGTGCTGCACGACGTTCCTGACGTCGTTCGAGCCCGTCTCGATCAAGATGGCCAAGCAGCAGGACCTGAGCTTGAATCCCTCGAAGCTGTCCGGCCTGTGCGGGCGCCTGAAGTGCTGCCTTCGGTACGAGCTTCCCAATGCGAAGGGGATCGCGCACGGTGGATGCGGAAGCGAAGGCGGCTGCGACAACCCGTCCGGGTGCGGCACTGGCGGCTGCGCGAGCGGCGGGTGCGGCAGCGGCAGCTGCGGCTGCCGCACGTAACAACACAAAACGCAAACGTGAAGCCGAGAGTAGCCATTACAGAAGGCGATCCCGCCGGGATCGGACCCGAGATCGCCCGCCGCGCCGCAGACGACCCGCGCGTACTGGCCGCGTGCGAGCCGATTCTCTACGGAGCCGCGGCGGGGAAGCGCTTCGTGCCGGGTGTCCTGTCGGCGGACGCCGGCCGGTCCGCCTACGAGGCGATCGTCAACGCCGCCGCCGACGCGCAGCGCGGCGTCGTGAGCGCCCTGGCGACTGCGCCGATCAACAAGGAGGCGCTTCGTCTGGCCGGGTTTCCCTGGAACGGCCACACCGATCTGCTGGCGCACCTGACCGGCGCCGCCCACGTGGCGATGATGTTTTACTCCGACGAGCTGCGCGTGGTGCTGGCCACGGTCCACGTACCGCTCGCCGATGTGCCGCGCTTGCTGACGCGCGAGCTGATGAAGCGAACGATCGCGCTCGCGGCAACCGAGCTTCCGCGCTTTGGAGTGGCGAAGCCGCGGCTTGCAGTCGCGGGGCTCAACCCGCATGCCGGAGAGCACGGACTCTTCGGCCTCGAAGAACAGCACGTCATCGAACCGGCTGTCGCCTGCTGCCGCACGAGGGGCATCGACGTGTCCGGCCCGTTTCCCGCCGACACCCTGTTCGTTCGCGCCAAGCGAGGAGAGTTCGACGTCGTGATCGCCTGCTACCACGATCAGGGCCTGATTCCCGTGAAGCTCGTGGCGTTCGGTCGCGCCGTCAACGTGACGCTGGGTCTGCCGATCATCCGCACGTCGGTCGATCACGGGACGGCGTTCGACATCGCGGGTCGCGGCGTCGCCGACGCCGAGAGCATGGTGGCGGCCGTCCTTCTGGCCGCGAAGCTTGCAGGCCAATGAATTTAGTCATCTGGTCATTTAGTCATCTGGTCATGGTTTGGCAATTTGCCAATCGAACAATTGATCAACGATGACCAGATGACCAGATGACTAGATGATTAAATTCGATGAAAGAGAAAACAGAGCGGGAGCTGGCGCAGGCAAACATCGCGGAAAACCGAAAGGCATTCCACGATTACCACCTGCTCGAGACCTTCGAAGCGGGCATCGCGTTGATGGGGACCGAGGTCAAGGCGATCCGCGAGGGCCGGGTCAACCTGCGCGATAGCTACGCGCGCCTCGAAAACGGCGAAGTGTTTCTCTTCAACGTCAACATCAGCCCGTACAGCCACCGCGGTTACGCCGAGCACGAGCCGCTCCGGCGGCGGAAGCTGCTGCTGCACCGCAGCGAGATTCGCAAGCTGATCGGCAAGACCGTGGAGAAGGGCATGACGCTCGTGCCGACGCGCCTCTACTTCAAGAACGGGCGCGTCAAGGTGGCCGTTGCGCTCGCGAAGGGCAAGAAGGAATACGACAAGCGCGAAACCGAGCGACGACGAGAAGCCGATCGCGAGACCCGCGCCGCCATGAAGACGAGGCGGTAGAATAGTCCACCGATGTCTTCGAAGGTGCCGCTCCTCGATCTGCAGGCGCAGTACGCGCCGCTGCGCGAGGACATTCTCGCGGCCATCGGCCGCGTCTGCGACAGCCAGCGGTTCATCATGGGCCCCGAGATCGAGGCGTTCGAGGAGGAGATGGCGCGGATGCTCGGCGTCCGCCACGCGCTCGCCGTCTCGTCCGGTACCGATTCGCTCCTCCTCGCGCTGATGGCTCTCGAGATCAAGGCGGACGACGAGGTCGTCACCTCGACATACTCGTTCTTCGCCACGGCCGGTTCCATCGCGCGTCTCGGAGCGAAGCCCGTACTCGTGGACATCGACGAGACCACGTTCAACATCGATCCTGAACAGCTGTCCGCCGCCATCACGCCGAGAACGAAGGCCATCCTGCCCGTGCACCTGTTTGGCCTCGCCGCCGACATGGATCCCATACTGGATATCGCGGCCCGGGCGTACGTTCCCGTCATCGAAGACGCGGCCCAGGCCATCGGCGCATCGTACAAATCCCGGCTCCTCGGCGGAATGGGCGCGGCGGGCTGCTTCTCGTTTTTTCCGAGCAAGAACCTCGGCGCATTCGGCGACGCGGGCCTGCTCACCACCAATGACGACGGTCTTGCGAAGCAGGCGCGGCTGCTGCGGACGCACGGCATGGAGCCCCGCTATTACCACCACATTGTCGGCGCCAACTTCCGGATGGATGCGCTGCAGGCGGCGATCCTGCGCGTCAAGGCGCCGCATCTTGCCGGGTGGACGGCAAAGCGCCGCGCGAACGCGACGCGTTATCGGATGCTCTTCAGGGATGCGGGCCTGCTCGACCGTGTGACGCTGCCGAACGAACCGCCCGATCGCTGGCACATCTTCAACCAGTTCGTCGTCCGGGTCGCCGACCGCGATGGCCTCAAAGCGCACCTCGATGCGCGCGGCATCGGGACGGAAGTCTACTATCCGGTGCCGTTTCATCTACAGCCCTGTTTTGCGAACCTGGGACACCGACGCGGCGATTTTCCACGGGCCGAACGCGCCGCCGCCGAGAGCCTGGCGCTTCCGATTTACGGCGAGCTCACCGCCGCACAGCAGGAAATGGTGGTGGGTGCCATCGGCGACTACGTCCTCCATCGAGTCGGCGTGTGAACGCCGGCGAAACCGTCGCGCACTTGCCGAGCGGGGCACCTGTACCGCGCCGTGGTCTCTCGCTCACGACACAGATTCTCATCGGCCTGATTGCCGGCGCCGTTCTCGGGACAATCTGGCCGCACGCAGGCGTTGCGGTCAAGCCCCTCGCCGATGCGTTCCTGCGCATGATCAAGATGATCATCGCGCCGCTGCTGTTTTCGACGCTCGTCGCCGGCGTCGCCGGAGCCGGCGATCTGAAGGCTCTCGGGCGTATCGGCCTCAAGGCGATCATCTATTTCGAGGCGGCGACCACGGCTGCGCTCGTGATCGGACTGGGACTGGCAAACCTGTTCAAGCCTGGCAGCAGCCTGACGATGCGCCTCGGAGATACCGCTGCGGTAACGGCAATCGCGAAAAACAGCCAGTCCGGCTGGGATATCTTCCTTCACCTGTTCCCGACCTCGGTGGTCGACGCCATGGCGCGCGGCGACATCCTTCAGGTCGTCGTGTTCGCCACGTTTTTCGGCGTGGCACTCGCGGCGCTCGGGCCGGCCGGACGCCCCGTTCTGGCCGTGTTCGAAAGCACCGCGCACGTGATGTTCACATTCACGTCGTACGTGATGATGTTCGCGCCCGTCGGCGTGTTCGCCGCCATTGCCGCCACGGTCGGGAGCCGCGGACTGGCGATCCTCTTCACGCTCGGCAAGCTCGTGGCGCTGATGTACCTGGGCCTGGCGCTGTTCATCCTCATCGTCATCGCCGGCGTGTCATTTCTGATCGGCGTGCCGTTTCTGTCCTTCGCCAGGGCCGTCCGCGAACCGTGTCTCATCGCGTTTACTACAGCCAGTTCAGAGGCGGCGCTGCCGAAGGCGCTTCAGGTCATGGAACGTTTCGGGGTGCCGAAAAACATTGTCGCGTTCGTGCTGCCGCTGGGGTACAGCTTCAATCTCGACGGTTCGACGCTCTATTTGTCGCTCGCGAGCGTGTTTGCCGCGCAACTGGCGGGCGTACAGATGTCGGTGGGCCAGCAGCTCGTCATGATGCTGACGCTGATGCTCGCCAGCAAAGGCGTCGCAGGCGTGCCGCGTGCGGCGCTCGTCGTTCTGACCGCGACGCTGACGCAGTTCGACCTGCCGCTCGAAGGCGCAGCCGTCCTGCTCGGCATCGATCAGATCATGGATATGGGACGTACCGCCGTCAACGTCATGGGAAACTGCATGGCCGCCGTGGTCGTCGCTCGCTGGGAAGGCGTGCTCGAGAGGACAGCCTGATATGCGTGTGGTTGTAGTGGGTGCCCGCGGCCAGCTGGGAACCGCGGTTCTGCGTGAATGCGAACCGCGCCATGAAGTCGTCGCGCTCGGCCGCGATTCGCTCGATGTGTCGGACGATGCGGCGGTGGCCGCAGCGATGGCGCGGGAACGTCCCGACGTCATCATCAATTGCGCCGCCTACAACGATGTGGACGGCGCCGAGGACCACCCGGTGGACGCGCTCAACGCGAACGCATTTGCCGTTCGCGCGCTGGCGCGGGCCGCTGCCGATCAGGGCGCGGCCTTCGTGCACTACAGCACGGATTTCGTTTTTGACGGCACCGCGACACGACCCTACACCGAAGCCGACCCGCCGAACCCGAAGAGCACGTATGCCGCCTCCAAGCTTCTGGGAGAATGGTTCGCCGCCGACGCACCGCGCGCGTATGTCCTGCGCGTCGAGAGCCTGTTTGGCCGCGCTGCGGGCGGCGGCGTGTCGAAGGGCAGCGTCGCGTCGATCGTCAAGACGCTGCTCGCCGGCGGCGAAGCGCGCGTATTCGAGGACCGCACGGTGTCGGCGACATACATCATCGATGCTGCCTGGGCGACGATGCGGCTTGTAGAGGGGAACGCGCCGGGAGGTCTATACCACTGCGTGAACTCCGGCCACTGCACGTGGCTCGAATTCGCGCAGGAATTGGCCCGGCAGCTCGGCGTCGAGGCGAGGCTGGTCCCGGTGCGAATGTCTGAGCTGACACTTCGCGCGCCGCGACCGCTCTATTGCGCGCTTTCTACCGACAAGCTGGCTGCCGCCGGTGCCAGTATGCCGGCCTGGCAGGATGCGGTCCGCCGCTTCGCGGCCGCCGAAAGCGGCGGAACGTAGAACGGAAAACGTAGAACGGAAAACGGACAATGAGAAACGGATAAACGGAAAGCGCGCGGTTCTCGTTTCCGGTTCAGGCGAGCCCATCGCGTACGATCGACGCGACCATCTCCCCGATGGCGAGGCAGGATGTCAGGCCGGGCGACTCGATGCCGGCCGCATGGACGACGCGGGTGTTGTCGCGGTCGCGCCGGATCAGGAAATCCGCAAACGATTCGTTCGGCGGGTGCAGCTTGGGCCGGATGCCGCTACCCGACAGGCGCAGATCTTCCACGGTGACCATCGGCAGCAGTTCCCTCACGGCGTCCGTGAATTCCTCGACGGGCAGCCGATCGCTTTCGTAGTCGTCTTTCCGCTCCTGGTACCGGACGGTGGGACCAAACCAGACGCTGCCGGCCGTCGATTTCGTCACGTGAACGCCGAGGCCGTGCCCCGCCGCATGCGGCAGCGGGTACACGAGCGCCTTGACTAGGGATCGTTTCGAAGGCACCAGCTCGGCGTATTCGCCGCGCACTGGATAGATGATGAACGGCTCGCCTCCGACCATTCGGGAGACATCGTCCGCGTACAGCCCGGCGGCATTGATGATCGTGCCGGCGAGGATGGTCTCCTGCCCAGTGCGGAGCTCGATGCCGTGCGGGTTGGGGTCGGCGGCGACCAGCTTCGTTCCCGGGAGAAAGATGACGCCGGCATCCTCGCCTGCATGCAGCAGGGCCTTGACGAGCGCTTCAGCTTCGACGATACCCGTCTCGGGCGAGAAAATCGCCGCCTGAGCGCGGATGTTCGGCTCGCGCTGCCTGATAAATGCGCGATCGACCATCTCGAGCCCGCCCACGCCGTTGTCGCGCCCGAGTTTGTACAGCGCCTCGAGCCTCGGAATTTCGCTCGCGTCCGTGGCCACGATGAGCTTGCCGCACCGGTCGAAGGGCACATGGTGGATGTTGCAGAAGTCGTACAGGAGAGGCCGGCCTTCGATGCACAGGCGCGATTTGAGCGTGCCCGCCGGGTAGTAGATGCCGCCGTGGATCACGCCGCTGTTATGGGTGCTGGTATCGAGCCCGGGCCGCGGATGACGTTCGAGTACACATACCGATCGGCCATCTGCGGCGACGGAGAGCGCCGCTGCCAGGCCGGTCACGCCCGCGCCAATCACCGCGACGTCGATCTGTTCCATCAGCTGCGATACCCGATGGCGGCGTAGTCGTAGTGCGTGAACAGCAGGTTGTTGAGGATGGCCGCGTTCGCGTTCACGATACGCGCCATCTGAGCGACGGCCGCCGCCTCTCCTCCTTCGGCCGCGACCGCCGCGACGTCGACCGGCTGCATCTTCATGTGTTCCGGTACGGGCTGGCTGTACTGCAGCGTCACGCGGCCGAAGCCGCTGGCCTGGAGCAGATATTGGAGCGTCTCGGGATGAACCGGCTGCACGTGCGTGAAGTCGCGGAGATAGCTGCTGAAAAACGCCAGCCAGCACGCCGGGTTGATGGTTTCGACGACCAGCGGCGCACCGGACCTGAGCTTTTGAAACGCGGCGCCCAGCAGCCGCGTGAGGTAAGGGGGCGGCAGGTGCTCCACGACCTGCGCCGCCATCATGCCGCCCAGCGATCCATCCGGAAGCGACTCGAGATAAGCGAGGGCATCTCCGTGGACGACGTCGAGGCCACGCTCGCACGCAGTCGCGACCATTTCGTGGTTGGTATCGACGCCCCGGGCGCTGATTCCCGCGGTTTTCAGCAGCGACAGGAACTCCCCGCGTCCGCATCCGACGTCCAGCACGTCGCTTGCGCCGGCGAACACGGGCACGTAGGCGCGCAGCTTCTCGCGAATCTCGTCGTCTGATCCGCGAAAGCGATCTTCAAAAGCGACGTACCGATAATCGAGGCTCGAGAGATTCGAAGGCGGTTTCGTCGGGCCGGCGGCTGGCGGCTGGGCGGTGGCAAACGACGGCGAGGCGCCCGCGCGCGTGAGCATCTGCGTCGCGCGCTGAAGCACGGCGAGCTGCGACTGGATGTCGGGCAGCTGGTTCAGAAGCCGCTCGTGCTGCTCGAGGCGCGAGGCGGCGGCGTCGGCGACTACTCGATCTTTGCTCTCGACGAATGCGGTGATTTTCTGCAGGAAGATGATGAGCGCCGTCTGAAACCGTGCGAAGGCGACCTCGCCTTCCTGGTCCGTGAGCGCATCGATCGCGTCGACGACCTTGTTGTCGAAGGTCCGCTGGCGCGCGAACACCGGTGCCAGCCAACGATGAACGACGCGGAGCCAGGGCCTGTGCGGCCCGGACGGAGGCGGCAACACCGCGTCGGGCCACGGGACGACCGGTCCCGGCGTTTCGTCGGCGGGGATGAACGCATCATCCACCGCGGTGAGCGCGTCGTTGTAATGTCTGTTCGCTTCCTCCGCTTCGCGGCGCAACCGCTCGCTGTCGCTCATTCGCAGGGATTGTAACCCGGCGGAATACCTTGACCATCCAATGAAGCGCCCCGTACAATTTGGAGATCTTTATGGCCAAACGAGCACTGATTACCGGCATCACCGGTCAGGATGGATCGTACCTGGCGGAGCTCCTTCTCGAAGAAGGGTACGAAGTCTACGGGATGATCCGGCGGTCCAGCGCGCCGAATCTGTGGCGCATCCAGGGCATCGTCGATCGCGTTGTCCTCAAGCCCGCCGATCTGCTCGACCAGCTGTCGCTCCTGCGGCTGGTGGATGAAGTGCGGCCGACAGAGATCTACAACCTGGCGGCGATGTCGTTCGTGCCCGCCTCCTGGGATCAGCCGATGCTGACGGGCGAGTTCAACTCGCAGGGCGTCACGCGCCTGCTCGACGCCGTCCGCCAGGTCGATACCGGCATCCGGATCTACCAGGCGTCGTCCAGCGAGATGTTCGGCAAAGTGAGAGAAGTGCCGCAGACGGAGCAGACCCCGTTCTATCCTCGCAGCCCGTACGGTGTGTCGAAAGTGTTCGCGCATTACATCACCGTGAACTATCGCGAGAGCTATAACCTGTTTGCCGTGTCCGGCATGCTGTTCAACCACGAATCACCCAGGCGGGGCCTCGAATTCGTGACGCGGAAGGTGACCGACGGCGTGGCGCGCATCAAGCTGGGGCTCGCGGACACGCTGAGAATCGGCAACATGGACGCGCAGCGCGACTGGGGATTCGCGGGCGACTACGTGCGCGCCATGTGGCTGATGCTGCAGCAGGAACAGCCGGACGACTACGTGATCGCCACCGGCGTCAGCCACTCGGTCAAGGATCTCATCGAGATCGCCTTCGCCCGCGTCGGGCTCGAATGGCAGAAGTATGTCTGCGTCGACCAGGCGCTGCTGCGGCCGGCCGAAGTCGATCACCTGCTGGGCGATCCGACGAAAGCGCGCAACGAACTTGGCTGGACCCCGGCCGTCAATTTCAAGCAGCTGGTGGAGATGATGGTCGACGCCGACATGGCGATGCTGGCGTCCACGCCGGCGCCCGCGCGCGCCGCGGTTCGGTAGGGAACCAGGCAGCCTGGGCGGCGGCCATCGCATTCATGACCTCGAATCAGAATCACCAGGAGCTCCTCGAACGGATTCGCACGAAAAAGGCGAAAATCGGGGTGATCGGGCTTGGCTACGTCGGCCTGCCCCTGGCCGTCGAGTTCGCGCGGCAGGGATTCGATGTCTCCGGGTTTGATGTGGACGAAGGGAAGACCAGCCAGATCAACGCCGGCCATAGCTACATCCCCGACGTCTCACAGGCCGAGCTGCACGGCGCCGTGAAAACCGGCCGGCTCCGCGGCACGACCCGCATGGCCGATCTGGCAGAGATGGATGTCATCGACATCTGCGTGCCGACGCCGCTCCGGAAGACGAAAGATCCGGATCTGTCGTATGTCATCCGCGCAGTCGAGGCGGTGGCGGCCACGCTGAAACGCGGGCAGCTGATCATCCTCGAGTCCACGACCTATCCAGGGACGACGGACGAAGTCGTTCAGCCGATGCTCGAAAGCCGCGGCCTCAAGGCGGACGCGGATTTCTTCCTCGCGTTTTCACCAGAACGTGTGGATCCGGGCAACCAGAAGTTCAACACCCGCAACATTCCCAAGGTCGTCGGGGGCGTCGGCCCCGCGAGCAGCGAGGCGGCGGCGCTCCTTTATGGGTCGACCGTCGACACGGTCGTCCAGGTCAGCTCGACGCGCGTCGCCGAGATGGTGAAACTGCTCGAGAACACTTTTCGCGCCGTCAACATCGGCATGGTCAACGAGCTCGCGTTGATGTGCCACAAGATGGACATCGACGTGTGGGAAGTGATCGATGCCGCCAGGACCAAACCGTTCGGCTTCATGCCCTTTTACCCGGGTCCCGGGCTCGGCGGCCACTGCATCCCGATCGATCCGTCGTATCTCTCATGGAAGGCGCGGCAGTACGGATTCGAGTGCCGGTTCATCGAGCTGGCGGGCACCATCAACTCCGCGATGCCCGATTATGTCGTGGAGCGCGTGGCCGAAGCGCTCAACACCGTGCGCAAGCCGATCAACGGATCGCGGGTGCATTTGATCGGTGTGGCCTATAAAAAAGATGTCAGCGACATGCGGGAGTCGCCGGCCCTCGACGTGCTCGAGTTGCTGTCGAAGCGCGGCGCACGGCTGAGTTATTCTGATCCGTTCGTGCCGAAGCTGACGCATGGCGGCCACACACTCGAGTCGGTCGACCTGCCGTCCGCCCTCAGCGGCAAGCCCGACTGTGCAGTCATCTGCACGGACCACAGCTCCTTCGACTACGACGAGGTCGTGACGAGCGACACGTTGGTCGTCGATACCCGCAACGCGCTCAGGAATCGGCAGTCGCCTCGTATCTTCCGGTTGTAGCGGGTAAGCTTAAGCGAACGCGGCCGTCGCGCCGTCACGGTTGCTGTCCATTCATGGCTGCCAAAGGTCCCGCCAACCCCGAGCGCTCGTTCGGCATCTCCGTCGGAGCTGTTTTGTGCGCGATCGCGCTCATCCTGGCGTGGCGCCGCCGGTTGACGCGCGCCGAGGTGCTCGGGACCATCGGGGTGTTGCTCCTCGTCCTCGGGCTGCTGCGGCCCTCGCTGCTCAGAGTGCCGAGCGCCTGGTGGTGGCGTTTTTCGCGGGCGCTCGGTCACGTCAACGCACGCATCCTGCTGTCGGTGTTGTTTGTGACCGTGCTGATTCCGATGGGATTCGTCTGGAAACTGATGGGCAGAGATCCGCTGGCGCGCCGCAAGAGCGGGTGGCCGGGATGGTCGCCCTATCCCGGCCGCTACCGCGACCGTCAGCACTATCGGAGAATGTTCTAAGGATCATATGAGCAAGAGCCGTGTTCTCTCAGAGTTCTGGATGTTCCTGCTCCGGGAAAAAAAGTACTGGCTCGTGCCAATCGTGGTCGTGCTGGTCCTGTTCGGACTGCTGATCGTGTTCTCGCAGTCGAGCGCCGTGGCGCCGTTCATTTATACGTTGTTCTAGGTGCCGATCAGGATCCTCGGCATCTCCGCTTACTACCACGATTCGGCCGCCTGCCTCGTGGAAGACGGCCGCATTGTCGCGGCTGTGCAGGAGGAGCGGTTCACGCGCAAGAAGCACGACGCCGGCTTTCCGTCGAAGGCGGTCGAGTACTGCCTGCGCGAGGCCGGCGTGACGGCCTCGAAACTCGACCTGGTCGGCTTCTACGAGAAGCCCCTCGTGAAGTTCGAACGACTGCTCGAGACGTACGTCGGCTGCGCACCGAAGGGCCTGCGGTCGTATCTGATGGCGATGCCGCTGTGGCTCGGCGAGCGCCTGTGGATGGCGGACGATATCCGCGATCAGCTCGAGGGATACGACGGCGAGGTGCTGTTCGGCGAGCATCACGAGTCGCACGCCGCGTCCGCGTTCTTCCCCTCTCCGTTCGAGCAGGCGGCCATCGTCACCATGGACGGGGTTGGCGAATGGTCGACTTCCTCTGTTGGAGTGGGTAAGGGAAACGAAATCGAGCTGATGCGCGAGCTTCGCTTCCCCCACTCGCTCGGGCTGCTGTATTCCGCGTTCACGTATTTCACCGGGTTCAAGGTGAACTCCGGCGAGTACAAGGTCATGGGACTCGCCCCATACGGCGAACCGAAGTACGTGAAGACCATCAAGGATCACCTGATCGAGATTCGCGAGGACGGCAGCCTCTGGATGAATCTCGACTACTTCACCTATCCGTACGCGCTCACGATGACCGGCACGGGATTCGAGGAGCTGTTCGGACCGGCCCGGAAGCCGGAGGAACTGCTGACGCAGCGTGAAATGGATCTGGCACGATCCGTTCAGGAGATCACCGAGGAAGTCATGCTCAAGACGGCGCGTTTTGCGCGGCGCGAGTCGGGCATGCGGGATCTCTGCCTCGCAGGAGGTGTGGCGCTCAACTGCGTCGGTAACGGGCGTCTCCTGCGCGAGGGAGTATTCGACCAGATCTGGATTCAGCCGGCAGCCGGCGATGCCGGCGGTGCGTTAGGTGTCGCGATGAGCCTATGGCACCGGCATCTCGAGAAGCCCAGGCTCAGCCCTGAAGCGGCGGGGACGTGGGAACGTCCCGTGGCCGCGTCTGCGGTGATTCGTTCGACGCCCCCGCGCTATGCGGACGGCATGAGTGGCTCGTACCTGGGGCCGCGCTTCGCGGATGAGGAAATCGGCGCGTTCCTCGGTCGACACGGGTACGCCGCACGACGATATGAACAGCCGGCGTTGGCCGAGCGGATCGCGGCCCTGCTCGCGGAGGAACAGATCGTCGGCCTGTTGCAGGGCCGGATGGAGTTCGGCCCGCGCGCCCTCGGCGGGCGATCGATTCTCGGCGATCCGCGATCGCCGAGCCTCCAGTCCGTGATGAACCTGAAGATCAAGTTCCGGGAATCGTTCCGCCCGTTCGCGCCGTCGGTGCTGCGCGAGCACGTCAGCGAATGGTTCGGACTCGATGGCGACAGCCCCTACATGCTGCTCGTCGCCGACGTCTGCCCGTCGCGACGCGTCGAGGTGCCGGACGAGGCGAAGGCGTTGTGGGGGATTGAGAAGCTGAATGTGCCGCGTTCGACGATTCCGGCCGTGACACACGTCGATTACTCGGCGCGTATTCAGACGGTCCGGCGGGAAACAAACCCGTTCTACTACGACATCATCGAGGCGTTCTATCGCCTGACCGGATGCCCGGTGGTCGTCAACACCTCGTTCAACGTCCGCGGCGAGCCCATCGTCTGCACGCCGGAGGACGCCTACCGGTGCTTCATGCGGACGAACCTGGACGTGCTCGTGCTGGAGAACTACGTGCTGGCGAAGCAGGAGCAGGTGGCCGTCGCCGCCGACGAATCGTGGCGACAGGAGTTTGTGCTCGATTGAGTCGCGCCGCCAAGCCTCTAGGGCATTTTCGCCAGGGGCAAGTCGGTGCTGACGCCCCACTGGTAGGCCAAATACGGCGTGTAGTTACTCGCTGACGTCAGGATGAACCAGCGGCCAATCGCTGGGCGGTAAATGCCGATATCGGCCTTGCCATCGCCATCGTAATCGGCTGGCACGGGAATGTCCGTACTGACTCCCCACTGAATCATGCTGAAGGTGGCCCCGTTGGTGCTCGAGCGGAGCAGATACCAGATGCCTTCTGACGGGCGGTAGACGGCCACGTCGGTCTTTCCATCGCCATCGTAGTCCGCAGGAACAGGGGTGTCCGTGCTGAGTCCCCACTGATAGGTGACGGACGTCGCGTAGTTTGTCGAGGACAACCGGATGTACCAGATACCGTTATCCGGCCTGTAGACCGCGATGTCCGTCCTGCCGTCACCGTCGTAGTCACCCGGCACCGGCTTGTCCGTGCTCACTCCCCACAAAATAGTGCTCCACGATGTGAAATTCGTGCTCGAGAGCAGGATGTACCACAGACCCGTCGACGGCCGATAGACGGCCAGATCGGTCTTGCCGTCACCGTCGTAGTCGCCGGGTACCGGGATGTCTGTGGCGATGCCCCACTGGTAGCTGATGGAGCGTGTCACGTTGAAGTTTGTGCTTGATAGCAGCAGATACCAGCGACGGTCGCTTGGCCGGAAGACCGCAATATCGGTCTTACCGTCGCCGTCATAGTCGCCCGGGACAGGAATATCTGTGCTCAGACCCCATTCCGTGACGGCCTGAGATGTGTAGTTGGTGCTGGAAGCCAGCCCCCACCATTGGCCGAGGGACGGGCGATAGACGCCGATTTCTGCCCGGCCGTCTCCATCGAAGTCCATCGCGGTCGCGGTCACGCGGGGCGGAAACGTGAAATCACCCGTGTCACCCCCCGGCAACGACACGACCACGACGTTGGTCCGCTGGCGCACCGACGTGACCACGCCAACGCCGCGCGCATTCCCCGCAGACAGGAAGAAGCCCATCTGTTCGCCGACTTGCGGCTGATAGCCCGCCATCGGACCCCAGCGGGAATCGTATGCCCAGTTTCGCGCGAAGTCCGTCAGAATCGGAGCCCCGGTGCTCGGGCGATCACGCCACATCTGAATGAATCCAGACGTGCGCCATCGGCCGTTGACTTTCACCACAGCCCAGACGGTGTACTGGATCGGCCCGTCCCATCCCGGCGGCGTGTAGTCCGGCCATGTGCTCCGGGCCGCGGATTGAAATGTAAGACCTGCAGATTGTCCCGGTCTCATCGAGAGCTGCGTTATCGCCGCAGCGATGGGCCAGCTCGCGATGTCTTGCGGTGAGTTCCATACCTCCGCTTGGGACAGGTCAATGGCATCGCGCGGCGGCAGGTTCGCCGCCCACCCCACGGAGGAGGTCGACGCGAGGAGGACCAGCGTGCCGCATGCTTTCCGAAACATCCTACTTCTCAAGGGTATGGACCTGGTTCCTCGTACACGCGATTTCCTGTCGTAACAGTCATCGTCAGGGCGATCCGGACGAATAGCGCAATGACACGGATATTGCTCTGTCGGTGAGGCTGAGCCTTTTTGATGAGCAAAACACGCGCCATCGATTCTTTGAGGCATTTTCGCCAAACGGGGGCAAATCTTCGAACTGCTGGGAAGAAAGTACTCGGTGCTACGCAAGAATGTCAGTCGACTAGCGAAAGCGTCAGCAGACGGAAGAGGTTACGGTCTGTCCCTCCATGCCGGCCGGCGTGCCGCACTGTGGCGAGCGCGTCCTCGTCACGCGGGCTTGCGGCGTTTTCTTACGGGGTCCATCGGGGATGGACCTGTTTGATGCGGCAGCGCGCGCCCAGGACGACTCGCGCCAAGCCGCGCATGAACGGGGTTTGCGCGACATGCGTCGCGTAATAAAGGTAAGCGCTGTCGTGAAACGCCCGCGTGGCCAGTTCGTGGACGGTTCGGCTCGACCCACCGACCTGGTGCACGACCGCAGCGCTCGCGACATAGCGGATGCTCCAGCCTCGACCGCGCAGGCGGCGGCAGAGATCGGCGTCCTCCCAATACAGGAAGTAGCGTTCGTCGAATCCGCCCACCGCGCTCAGCATGTCCCGGCGCGCCATCATGCACGCGCCGGACACCCAGTCGACGTCTTCATCCGAACTCGCCTCGCCGGTCATCAGATCGAGTCGGACGTTGCGACGAGCCAGTTTCGAGCCTGAGAAAACCCGAGTTAATAACGTCGACCGTCCGAACAAGCCCGTCAGCAGCGTAGGGTCGCCGCGAGCACTTCCCTGCACTGCGCCATCGGAATCGAGGATTTTCGGACCGGCGATCGCCGAGTGCGGGTGCCGGCACAACTCGGACACCAACAGATCGAGCGCATGGGGCCGCAGCTCGCAGTCCGGGTTGAGCAGCAGCACGAATTCACCCTCGGTACGCCCCAGGCCTTGATTGACGGCGCGCCCAAAGCCCAAGTTTTCGGCGTTTCGCTGCAGCGTGACCCGCCCCGACCGCTCCGCGGCTTTTTCGCTGCCGTCGGTCGAGGCGTTGTCCACGACGAGGACGCGCGCCTCTTTTTCGAGTTGCTCAATTGAATCGAGGCACCGTGCGAGGCTATCGCCGCTGTTGTAGTTGACGATGATGATTGAGCCGGTGAAACTCATGCCTGGTGCGCGAGGCTTTTGTCAAACCGCTTCTCGCGGAGCTTGATCACGATCCAGCGACGATCCATCAGCCTCCACAAACGGATCCATGTGGTCCGGCGCGTGCGCTGGATCTGGCGGCGCTGTTGCCACACGCGAGGAAGTTCGCAGATGGCGGCCCATTTGGCGCGTACGAACGTTCGGAACATCCCCATCCGTGCGAAGTGCACAGCCGCAGCCAGGTTGTAGAGAACATGGCCTGGAAGCGTGAGCAACAGCAGTGGCCATGGAGTGTTCTTGAGATACATCCACTCCATATTCCGCTGGCCCCAGAACACGGAGCGCGTACTCACCCGTCCGAGTGTGGCGCTACCAACATGATGGACCACCGCCTCCGGCACGAATCGGCACCGGGATCCGCTGAGCTGGAGACGGTACGAAAGGTCGACGTCCTCGTACACCGCGAAAAACGTCGGGTCGAAACCGCCGGCCTGTTCGAACACGTCGCGACGAACGAGGAATGCCGCGCCGCACGCGCCGAAGACATCGGCGGCGCCTGATACTTCGCCGATCGGTCGCCCGTGGGCGTGCTTGAACGCGCCACCCCAGCGCGTCAGGCCATCTCCGGCGCTGTCCACGATCGACGGGTCGTGCATGAAGACGATCAGTGACGACGCAAGCCCCAGCGTGTCGTCGCGGTCGAGTGCGTTCCGGAGCGCCGCCAGCCAGCCAGGGCACGGTGCCGCGTCATTGTTGAGAAACGCGACATATCGCCCGCGCGCCGCCTTGGCCCCGATATTGTTGCCTTCCGCAAATCCCAGGTTCTGGTCGAGCACCAGACGACGGATGGTTGGAAAAGCGCTCGCCACGAAGTCGACCGATCCATCGTCGGAGCCGTTGTCCACGACGATCAACTCGCAGTCCGTCGCTAGTTCGGCCACCACGGCGCCGAGGCATTGCTCGAGCCACCGCCGGCCGTTGCAGTTCAGGACGATGATCGACACGGCAACGGGTGCATGGCCGGCGCGTGCCGTGTCTGTGGATGTCACGCGACGGTCGCCACGCGTAGCGTGCGCGCTCCGAATGCTGTTTCGCC
>Ga0136846_1231891_pt1 | contig 23184 bp, 20 predicted proteins | sample HopSoiMetagenom2_FD_96841 | JGI IMG/M metagenome (GOLD analysis project Ga0136846, IMG submission 96841) | Grasslands soil microbial communities from Hopland, California, USA - 2 Assembly 2016 (version 4) | ecosystem: Environmental > Terrestrial > Soil > Grasslands | place: USA: Hopland... | reverse complement strand
GCGACGGTCATGGTCTCGCCCGCCTGGATACCGATGCTCATCATCCGTGCGCCAGGGGCGGTGGCGCGCAACGCGGCCTCGGCTGGGGAGCCAAAGACGCAATCCAGCACGACATCAAAGCCGCGGCCGGCCGCCCGCTTCAGAGCCGCCTCATCGTCACCCGCACCCAGCTGGACAATGTCATCGGCGATCCCGCGCGCCTTCAGGCGCTCCAACGGCGCCAGCTTCCGCGCCGCACCGACCACCCGACCAGCTCCCATCGCGCGGCTCAGCTGGAGCGCGATCTGACCGAGAGGCCCCGAAGCCCCAAGGATCAGGACGTTTTCGCCCGATTGGATGCGCGCCAACTCAAGCGGCGCCAGGGCGCCCGTGCCAGCGATGGCCAGCGCTATCGCGGCGCTATCGTCGATCTCGTCAGGAATCGGCCAGACTTCCTCCTCGGGAACGAGGGTGAATTCACAGACGGCTCCGGACTCGGGTATGGAATGGCCAAAGTAGACCCGTCGGCCGTCAGGCAGCCTTCCCACCCCCTCGCCGCCGATCGTGTAGGGCAGCGCCGGAACCTTGTAGGTTCCTTGGGCCCGCATCAGATCACCGCGCTGGAGCCCGGCGGCCAGCACCTCGATGCGGCACGCGCCTTTGGGAACATCGATTTCCGGCACGTCTTGCAGAACCGGCGTCCCGTTCCTCTCCAGCATCCTCGCCGCGCGCATTGGATCTCGATGCCCTTCGTTCCGCGTCACCTGGCGCGCGAAAATTGCCGACAGTCGAACAATCCAGCGAAGGCTCGACGCGCGCTGACATGTTCCGTCAGAAGATAGAGGGTCTCGCCGCAGAATACACGCGCACCGGTTGGACACTGCGCAAAAACCGTTGCTTTACACAGAAGCGGAAATCGTATTGCTCAAATTTCACCGATCCTCGCGGGGCTGTTACAGCAGCGAGCATATATATTGGAATTCAACCATTCAGCGTGAAGGTATCAGCAATGACGCGACTTGAAGGACGAGTGGCGATCGTTACCGGCGGCGCTGGAGGCATTGGCGCTGCGACGACGGCCAGGTTCGTTTCCGAAGGCGCGCTCGTTGTCGTGGCGGATATCGACGGGGCGCGCGCCAAGGAGGTTGCGGGGCGGCATGGCGAGAAGGCCATCGCCGTTGCCTTCGATGCCGCTGACAATGACGCCGTGCGAGCAATGATCGACGGCGTCGCCGCACGCTTCGGACAGATCGACGTCCTTCACAACAATCTCGCCCTGCTAACCGAGGCGGCCGTGACCCAGGACACCACCGTCGTGGACACCCCCTTCGAGGTGTGGAACGACCTGATGGCCGTGAATGCAGGCAGCTATTTCGCCGCCTGCAAGTTTGCGATTCCCCACATGCTGGCAAAGGGTCGCGGCGCCATCATCAATACGGCTACCGGCTGCGCCCTGGCCGGCGACGAGAGGCGGATCGCCTATGGGGCGTCCAAGGCCGCGGTGGTGGCTCTGACCAAATATGTGGCCACGCAATATGGGCGGAAGGGCATCCGCTGCAATACGATCGCGCCCGGCCTCATCCTGACGGAGACGCTCAAGCGCGCCTCCCCGGAACTCCTCAACATCATGAGCCGGCACATCCTCACGCCCCGGCTCGGTGAACCGGAGGACATCGCAGCGCTGGCCGCCTTCCTGGCTTCGGACGACGCCGGCTATATCAATGGTGAGCTCATTTGCTGCGACGGCGGCCTGCTGGCGCACCTTCCCCAGCTGGCGGATATAGAAGATCTGTTGAACGCACAGGCTGGATGACGGCTCGGTCTGACTCCCGCGCGACGAGATCTTGTCAGTTCTGGCCCGATAATATTTCCGCCTGGACCTCAGCAAGTCGCGTCAGCGACGGGTCGCCGGAACGCATGCGCATGCCGGCGTCGCTCTAATCTTTCGACCACAAGCCAATAGAGAAGAAGCGGGTCCGGTGGGCCGGACCCGCTTCAGTCGAAACGCCTAGCTGTAATTCAAAGCCGCACAGCCGCTGTTCGGCGCCCAGCGCGAGCCGGTCTTCTGAGATCTCTCAAAAACGATAGCGACCCGACACACCCCATGTCCGGGGGGCCCCCAGGTAAGCCGTCGACGTCGGGAACACACTCAGGAGCACCGCCGCCCCCGTAAAATATTGCTCGTTGGTCAGGTTGCGGACGAAGAGGCTCAGGTCGAGCCCGGTTCCGCGCACGCCCTTCCAGTCAAGCCGCGCATTGGCGAGTTGATAGCCCGGCAACTTCTCGCCGCCTTGACCCGCAAAGTCGTCGGTCGTGAACAGATCGGCGTTCAGGACAACGTCGCCCTCGAGCGGGTGGATGGGCAGCGTCCAGCTGGCCGCGATGGTCCCCGAGAACGTCGGCGCATACTTGTTCACGTTCTGCTTGCTGAAGATGCTCGGGGGAAAGCCAGGGGGAAGAGAGATGCTATCGACGGATACATTGGTGTAGGCGCCGCTGAGCGAGACGTTGAAGTTCTGGGTCGGTGCGATCGAGAAATCGGTCTCAATGCCCCAGATCGTTTCATCCGCCACGTTGATCCCGACCGAACCACGGGTCGGCGAGTCCGGCACACTGGCTCCTGGCGGAGCAAGAACCAGCGTCTGCGTATTGAGGAACTGCAGGGCGTTCTTGTACTTGTCGCGGAAGGCCGCCAGGTTCCAATGGCCCCGCGCCCCGCCAAGGTCGAAGGTCAGCTTCGAGCCCACCTCGACATCGAGGAGTTTCTCGACACCGGTCCGCTGGAATGGCCGAAGATCGAAACAGGCGCCCCCGGGCACCGGCGTGCCAGTGCAGGTCGTGTACCAGGTTTCGAAGAAGGGCGTGTTCACGTTTGCGGCGCGGAAGCCCCGACGATGCTGGGCATAGACCATCCAGTCCGGACTAACCCTATAGTCGAGGCCGATCGTGTACGCAGGCTGCTTGCTGCTGTTGCTGACGGTGCCGATGCCATCATTCGGGTTGTTGCGCGCGGCAGCCGTACGACACTCCGCGTCCGTCGCCAGGCTCCCGGCGAACACGTTGCCGCCACACGCCGAGGCCTTGTCCCAACTGTAGCGACCACCAAGGTTAAGGGTCAGCTGATCGGTGATCTTGAACCCGATCTGCCCATAGATCGCCTTGTTGTTGTTTTCGACCTGTGACGTGACCGGTGGCGACGGCAGCGCGCCTATGGAGAAGGCGGTGAACCCTGATCCACCCAGACCATGCGGTTTGTCGTTGTTGTAATAGAACCCAGCAATGTAATTAACTCGGCCAACGTCGCCGAGGATCTGTGTCTCATTGGTCAGATATTCGCGATCTGCGCCTGTAAATCCGTAGAACAGCGCGAATGGAATGCCCGCTCCCCCAGGACCAATCGGCAACGACAAGAGGCTAACCCCACCCGTATTGGCACCTTCGCTAAATTTCTGCTCCCGATAGCTGAAGATATTGCGGACAGTTATACTGTCACTGAGCTTGTAAATGGTGTCGTTGGTTATCGACTTGGACCTGGTGTATCCTGAACCGCCATTGACGCCGCCGTCATAGGAGCTCCGCGGATTTGCATGCTGTTTGGCGACTTCCGGCGCGACCTGCGCGTCGAGAATCGGCCCGAGCGCCGGACCAAAAAAGACGCCGAACGGGAAATTCTGGCGTATCAGGTAGGTGCCGGCGAAACGTTCATGCCGCTTGTAATATTCAGCGATCGTTGTGCTTTTTAGTCCCTCGACGGGTTCCACCAGCAGCGAGACACGCACCCCATCTTGATGGATGTTGTCGAAGCCGGGCCCGCCGTCGAATGACCCTGTGCGTGGGTCCTGCCGGCGGATTTGGCCAGCAATGCGCAGCGCAACCTTATCTTCGACGAGCGGAATGTTTACCGCGCCTTGAATCTCGCGATAGTCGAAGCGGCCGTACGTGCCTTCGACATAGCCGCCGAAGTGGTAGTCCGGCGCCTTGGAACTGACGAGCACAGCGCCACCGAGCGTGTTCTTGCCGAACAGCGTGCCCTGCGGCCCCTTCAGCACCTGAATCGAGGCAATGTCGTAGGTCGGAACGTTCGACCCATCGGGCGGCAAGGCCATGTTGTTGACATAGATCACCACCCCGGGCGTGCCCTCGCCCAGTGGGATCTGGCCGATGCCACGCAGCGACAGGGTGGCGTTGCCCCCGCCGCCTTCGTTTGTGAAGGTCAATCCCGGGCTAAGCACACCGATGCTTCGAAGCTCTTGCACGCTGCTGCGTTCGAGGGCCTCCGCAGAAAGCGCGGTCACTGAGACGGGAACATCCTGAAGCCGCTCGTCACGGCGACGGGCCGTGACCACGACCTCGCCGATCACAGCGCTATCGGCCCTCGGCGCCGCCTGGCTGGCTGCCTCTGCGGGTTCTCGAGCTTGCGCGATCGCGGGGCACGCAACAGTCATCGCGCTGCCACATAGCAAAATCGCTCGAATGAAGTTCGTCTTCATATTTTTCCTCCCCCGCCGCTTTTTTATCCTGAAGTTTCTTAATCAACGCTCGCGTTGCCGGCGGGCTGACGCGTCGATCCTGATCCACTCATCAACTGATGATCTCATCCAGGCCGCTGGAGAACCTGCCGTGCGATAGGACTGGTGGCCCCGCCGGCTGCGCAGCGCCTGCTTCCGAGCTAGGCGCCGGGGCGCCGACGACGACAATCCTGTCCGCGCTGTCGCAAATGCTGAGGCGACGGCCCTCCAACGAGGCCGCGATTTTCCGGTCGTCTAATCTGGAAGGCCACTGACTTGAATGGCCAATCGACTGGCGTACTATTTATCGGGCGGGCCAGAAGCAGCGTCTTGGTGTGACTTCGCCAGATCCGCCAATCGCTTGACGCCGCCCAGCATGAACTCCGTGAGGTGTCCAACGACTGCCTGTTTGGTCTGATCGCCGTGCGGACGTGGAGGAAAAGCGCTCTCAAGGGCTTTGTGGTCAGCCATGTGCAACATGATGCTGACTGAAAGATAGGCCACGCAGGCGTCTGTGACGGCCCCGTGATCTTCCGGCAACTCCATGAATTCGGCCAGCAAAGCGCGTACAATGCGGAGTTGTGGGACGAGGTGAGAGTCGCGCAGGGCGTCAAGGTGATCGGAGGTCCGAAGCGCCTCCTGGGTCAGGACCTTCATGGGCCAGCCCGCCGCCCCGGCGTTCTCGAGCGCCGTCTCAACGAGGAACTGGAACAAGCTTATCAGGCGCTGTTCGGCCGCATCGCCGCTGCCGATCAGATCAAGCACCGGCGCCAGTCCGACAACGCGTTCGATCGCCTCCGCGACGACCGCTTCGTGCAGTCCCTCGATGCCCCCGAAATAGTAGTTGATGGCTGCGGAACTGACGCCGGCCCGCTCACAGATGTCCCGGCCGCTCGCGCCCTCGAACCCCACCGCGGCGAACACCTCCCCTGCGGTCTCGAGGAGAAGTTGCGGCGTCGCGCTGGTCTTTACGCGTCGAGCGCGGACGGTTGGCACGCGATGACCCCTCAATACACGCCGGGCGGAATGATGTTCGGGACGATGCCCAGCAGGGAGCGTCCGTAAACCTCGTATCCGAGATGGGGCAAGAAGGCGATGTGCCGCGTGCCGACGCCGATATCGCGCCAGAAGCGCTGCAGGTCGTTCTTGGTCATGAAGGCCGAGCTGCCGGCCAGGTGCATCATCTTCTCGACGGCGGCGCTGATCAACTCGAACGCCACCGCATGCTCGCCCTTCAGCCTCGCCCGCTCGTCCAGGCTGGGAACGCGCCGTTCGAGCGCGGCCGCGTCCAGAAGCGCCGTCGCACCGAGCAGGGTCTGGCGCGCCGCAGAAATCTTCGCCGCCGCCGCGCCAATCTCCAGTTGGATAACCTGCGAACTCGAGGCTGGACTATGGATCGTGGTCACGACGGGTTTGACGGCCACCTGCGCCTTCAGCATCTCCAGCATCGCCTCGGCGGCGCCGACGAACATTCCTGCGGAGGTGGACCGGATCAGCGTCGCGACCGGCCAGTAGTCCGATGGCGCCCCGAAATGGCGGCGGTCGGGATCCCTGGACTCAAACGATTTCTCGACCGGCACCAATCTGTGCTTGGGCACGAACGCGTCTTTCGCCACGGCGGTATCGGATCCGGTGCCCTGGAGGCCCGCCGTATACCAGGTGTTTTCGATCTCGAAGTCGGAGCGCCTGAGATAGACGAAGTTGCCGTGCTGTAGGGTTCCGTCCTCGGATCGAATGGCGACGCCGTACTGCCCCCAGGTGGCCTGCCGGCTGCCGGAGCTGTAGGGCCAGGCGCCGTTCACGATGTAGCCGCCATCGACGGGAACAGCCACGCCCGGCGGGGTCGCCCCGCTCGAAACCCGGGGAATGCCCGCCGCAAAGACCTCCTCCTGGATCTCATCGGATGTAAGGCTGGCGACCCAGCCGGTGCCGTTGAGGATCTGCACCACCCAGGCGGCAGACATGTCCGCTCGGCCGATTTCCCGCGTGATCTCGAACATCGCCGTGGTGGACATCCCCCGGCCGCCCCACCGGCGCGGGATCATGATCCCCCACAGACGGAGCTCGTCAAAGATCGCGATCACCTTCTCCGTCGGCGTGCGGTCCTGCTCCCCAAGCGGGGCCTGCTCGCGAATGAGCGGCGCGGCTTCGCGCAGGCATCGCAGGACTTCCGGCAGTTGGTCATCGCCGAACCCCAGGTCGGGATCTGCGGCCGGTCGCTTCAAGGTCGTAACCATCTAGAGTCGCTCCTGTTCGCGGCGAGGGACCAGCGGCCCTCCAACCGTCTAGCGGTGCAATCGTCGGCAATTCAGAGAACGAGCGCGTTCTTGTAGGCGAGCCACCAGTTCCACTGCGTGTCGTCTTTGGTAAAACCGTCATAGACATGACCAGGACCGGGCCAATCGGCCGGCTTTGTGTGCTCGCCAGTAATCGCCTGGTATTTCATCGTGCCGTGGGCGCCCATGAACCCCTTGGAAGCCTGAGTCATCAGCGACCAGGTTTCGGTGTCATCCTGTTCGATGAGTCCCGACGAGCCGATAGCCTGGACCCCAACGGCGCGCATCCGTTGCTTCATGTCCTCCGGCGCATCTTTTTCAGCAAAGAACCAAGTGTAGAACTCCATCTCTTCCGGGCCGAGCGGCTGGAACAGATGCAAGGCGAGCAGTCCGACGAACTGGCCCGTGACATCCGGCGCATACAGGAAGAGGAAGCTGGCGTTCGGAAACAGGCCGCCTGCCTGCAAGGGAGATCTGGCGAGCAGTTCGATCTGCCCCTTGTCCAGGTGGCGGTGCAGTTCGGGAATCATGCTCGGCGTGACCCCCGGCGGCGGGAGCAAGTTCAACCGCTCTTCCCAGGAATATTTGCCGATATCGCTGCCGATAACCGTCGCGAATATTGTCTCGGGTGGGATACAGCGCCCACCGTGCCCCTGGTCGGTACTGACGTTCTGACCATACATCGACGGAGCACTGTCATAGATCGAATCGCCTGATCCGCCCATTTGACCGACTTCCATGAGCGAGCGGTGAAGCGTCAGGGTATGGAACCCATCGCCTGTGGCCTGCTCCCCCGGCCCCTTCCAGTTGGCTCGGATCCGGAGCCGCTGCGGCGGTCCGAGCACCTCCACCCCGCGGTCGGTTCTGCAGAACAGGGTGTCCAGGTAGTACTTCATGTCTCCGAGAAATTCGTCGAACGGCTCCGGATCTTCGTTCCACGTACCGAAGATCATGCCGCCGTAGATGTGCACCTTGGCTTTCTTCAGACCGAGTTCGGATTTCTCGTAGATTTCACCATGCATCTGCTCGCGTTCGACCGGCGCGCCGAAGAAGCTGCCATCCGGCCTGAACGCCCAACCATGGTAGATGCACCGGTGCATCGGGGCGTTTCCCGAATCGAGGGCGCAGACGCGCATCCCGCGGTGCGGGCAAACATTCAGGGATACGTGCACATCGCCGCCGGAAGCTCGAGCGACAATCACCGGGTCGCCGCCAAGTCTCCGCGTCACGAAATCCCCGACGTTCGGAATTTCGCTTTCATGGCCGAGCAGGATCCATTTCTTCTGGAATATGGTCTCCATCTCGAGGGCATACACGTCCGGGTCGCTCATGACCCGCATCGAAACTTCTCGGGTTTTCTCCCGAACAAGCTCGTCCGCAACCTGTTTGGCCGAACCTGGCGCCTTTTCAAAGATCATCGTATTCATCCTGCGACAGCATTGGGAAGGCGCTTGCCGATAAGCGTCGACCTAATGTCTTTCTTCAATATTTTGCCGTATGCGCTCTTGGGAAGTTCATCCACGACGAAGTATTTCTTCGGCCGCTTGAAACGCGCGATGTTGTCGAGACAAAGCGCGTCCAAATCCTGGGTGTCGATCGTACGTCCCGCACGAGCGACCACAGCCGCGACGGTGATCTCTCCCCACTCCGCGTCCGGCAAGCCGACAACCGAAACCTCGGCGACATCGGGATGCGAAAGGAGCACCTCCTCCACTTCCCGTGGATAGATGTTCAGCCCGCCGCTGATGATGACTTCCTTGGCGCGGTCGACCAGCGACAGCAGCCCGCTGTCGTCGAAGATCCCGATGTCGCCGGTGTGCAGCCATCCGCCCACCAGGGTGCTGGCGGTCGCCTCGGCCATATTCCAATATTCGCTCATCACGACATCGCCGCGCACGGCGACCATCCCCGGCTTCCCAGGGGGAGAGCGTTCCCCGGCCTCGTCCAGAATGGCGAGCTCGACGCCGGACCGCACCCAACCGACGCTTGCCATCAGCCGGCGCAGCTCGTCCCCCGTCGCTGAGCCATAGGCCTGCGCCGGGACGCCACTGATCGTCATCGGAGATTCGCCCTGGCCGTAGATCTGCGCCAGACGCGGCCCGAGCACGGCAAGCGCCCGGCTCAGGTCTTCGACATACATGGGCGCCCCGCCGAAGAAGATCGTCCGGATGCCGGCCGCATCGGCCGGATTGACGGAGGCGACCGCCACAAGCCGATTCAGAAACGTGGGGGCCGAAAACAGGTAGGCGCCGCCCCAATGGCTGGTAAGCGCAAGAACCCCTGCGACGCTGCGATGCTCCGGCTCCGGAATGACCTGAAGCGCGCCGCTGGCCACGAAGGGGATCGCCAGCAATCCGGAGGCGTGGGACAGCGGCGCATGGTGAACAAGGCAAGCTCCCGGCGGCGGCGTGCCGTAGTCGGAGAGTTGCGCCATGGCCATCGCCCGCAGGCTCCCATGGCTCAAGACGGCGCCCTTGGGCCTCCCGGTCGTGCCGCTCGTATAGAATATCCAGGCCGGATTCTCGGACCGCCTCTCCACCGGCGTCTGGTCCGAGATCGGTATTGAGAGGGCCTGGAAGGCCTCGCTTTCAACGTCGATCACCGCTCTGAGGGTTTCCACCTTGCCCGGCAAATGGGCGAGGGCCTCGGCGTGGCCGGAATCCGTGAAGCAGGCGACCGCGCCGCTGTCCGCAAGACAATACTCGATCTCGCGGGTCTGGAGCGCGGCGTTTACCGGCACGATGACGAGCCCGCGATGTAGGGCCGCGAACATCAGCACGAGGTAGTCGGGAAGGTTCTGCATGGCCAGAACGACGCGGTCGCCAGGCGCCGCCATTCGGCCAAGGCCTTCGGAGAGCATCGTCACCCGCCGCCAAAGCCCCGCATAGTCGAGCAACAGGTCCCGGCCCAGCGCCAATGCCGGCGCCGACGGCGTCATTGATGCACTGCGCGAGAGCATCAAGGCGACGTTCATGACGGCGGTCCTTCCAGCACGGTAATGCAGACCGCCGCTTCTTCGACCGAGCGGAAACCGCCTCCATTTTCGGCGATGGCGAGCCTCGCGCCTTCGACCTGCCGCGGGCCGGCCTCGTCGCGGAGCTGCGTCACGAGTTCGAAAATCTGGGCGGCCCCCGTCGCCCCGATCGGATGTCCTTTGGACACCAGGCCGCCCGATGGGTTCACCGGAATCCGGCCGCCGATGCGGGTGGCGCCGCTCTCCGCAAGCGGGCCGCCGTCGCCGAAGCCGCAGAACATGAGATTCTCGGTCTGCAGGATTTCCGCGAACGATGTGGCGTCATGGACTTCGGCGACCGAAATGTCCTTGGGCTCGACGCCGGCCTGTTCGTACGCGGCGACGGCCGCAAGATGGGACACATGCTCGCGATGATCGCCCAGAGGGCGATCGCGCCCGCTGCGAACGATGCTGGAGAGGATTCGTACGGCCCGATTGCGGCCGAGCCGCTGCAGGGCGCGAGGCGAACACACGACCAGCGCCGCGGCGCCGTCACTCACCGGGGAACACATGGGAACCGTCAGCGGCCATGCCACCGGCCTGCCGCCAAGCACCTCCGCGAGGTCGAAGTCCTGGCGGAACTGCGACAGCGGATTGCCGACGGAGTGGCCATGGTTTTTGGAGGCTGCGGCCGCGATCTGCTCAACCGTGGTGCCAAACGTCTCCATGTGGGAGCGCGCGATGCCCGCATAGATCTCCATGAAAACGCTTTGAGCCTTCGGCAAGGACTGGGCGGTTTCTGGGATCAGGTGGCGGCCCACGTCCGACAGCGACGCGCTGTTCTCGGGCGCATGCGCCACATCCCAGCACCCGTCGAAGACCGCGGCGATCCGCTCCCGGTCCGGCACGCACATCTTCTCGGCGCCGACGACGAGCGCCACGTCGACCGCGCCATGCGCCACCTGCGCGTACGCCAAGGACAGCGCCGTGGAGGACGACGCGCAGGCGTTCTCCACGTTGACCACGGGCACGCCCTCGATCCCGGCGGCAGCCAGCGCGATCTGCCCGCGCACGGCATGCTGCCCCTCGATCGCGCCCTGCCCCACGTTGGCGAAAAAGACGATCTCCACGTCAGAGGCGGCAGCGCCCGCGTCGGTGAGCGCTGCGGCCACGGCCTCCGCCGCCAGCGACCGCATCGTCCGATCGGCATGGCGGCCAAACGGCGTCATGCCCACGCCTGCGACATATGCCCGTCCCGTCATTCAGGCCTCGCGTCTCGAACTCGGCATTGTATTTGAACCAAGTGTTTCGAACAGTGGTTTACACCAACCGTTTGGAACGGCAATCTGGCGAGGATGACAGCGTGTCAGTCACGCCTGTCGCGATGGGAGGAAAGAGCGAATGCTCAAGCGAAGCGGGGCCGCAGAGCCCAGGACGGCAACGGGTTCGAACGTCGCGGCCGGGATCCACTCGTTGGACCATTTCGCCTTCGATGTGCCCGACCTCGATGAGGCCGCCCGGTTCTATTCGGATTTCGGGTTGGAGGTGAGGCGCGTCGAGGAGCGCCTCGAATTGTACACCTGGGGCAATCCGCATTGCTGGGCCAGGATCACCACGGGTCCCGCCAAGAAGCTGCGCTATCTGTCCTTTGGCGCCTACGAGCGGGACATGCCGGAATTTGAAAGGCGGGTTGGCGAGGCCGGGACCGAGCGGTGCGCGCCCTTGGCAGACGGTGGCGGCATCTGGTTCCTCTCGCCCGACGGACTCCCCCTCCAGATCAAGGCCTGCGCAAAGTCCTCACCGGACCGCAAGACCGAGTTCAGCGCCACGACGTCACCGCCTGGCAAGGCCGGCGCGATCCGCAGGGCGGAAGCCCCGGTGGCGAAACCTCGTCGCCTCGCCCACATCGCCGTGTTCACAACCAGCATTTCGACGGCGATCGAGTTCTATGGCCAGGTTCTCGGCCTACGCTTGTCCGATCGCTCGCGCGACATCATCGCGTTCATGCACGGCGTCCATGGCTCAGATCATCATCTGATCGCGCTCATCAGCTCCGGCCATGCCGGTCTGCATCACTCAAGCTGGGACATGCCGACCTTCCACGATGTGGGGCTCGCCTCACAGCACATGATCGAAAAGGGTCATGCTGTCGGATGGGGGCTCGGGCGCCATCTGCTCGGAGCGAACTATTTCTACTACGTCCGTGACCCGTGGAAGAGCTTCGCGGAATATTCCGCGGACATCGATTATGTTCCTGCGGGCGAAGAGTGGCCCGCGTCCGATCATGAGCCCGACGACGCCTTCTCTTTCTGGGGGCCGCCACCTCCGGATCAGTTCGCGCACAATTTCGAACCGGCGCCTGGATCGGAGTGAGCCATGTTGGACACAGCCATACGCCATTCCGCGCCCAATTCGGCCGAGCGATCGCTGGAGAGACCCAAGACCCACGCCACGGGCGCATCGAAAAAGGCGCAATGCGGTCAGGCCCTGGAGAGGATCATCGAGGCGTCTCGCCACGAGTTCATGGCGATCGGCCCCGCGGCCGCCAGGATCGATTCCATCGCGGCTCGCGCCAGCTTAACCCGGCAGTCGGTCTACTATTACTACAAGAACAAGGAAGAGATATTCTACGATATTGTCGTGCGAGAAGCCCATATGATGGTAGATCAGTTCGCAAACCTGGACATGAATTCTACCACGCCGGAGGCAACCATAAAGGAATTGCTTCTTGGGCTGCTCGACAATGCCAATCAGGCGCCAATATTGTCGGTATTTGTGAGCGATCAGGTTTGCTTTCCGGGTTCCGACAAGAGGGCCACGGCGATCTTCACGAACCTGATGCAGCAGATCGCCGGGCGGCTGCAAATCCTGCTCGATCGCGGCGCTGAACAAGGCGCGTTGCGACCGGGCGTGGATGCGGCGCGCTTCCTGGCCGCCGCGTGCATGATCACCTCGGGCGCGAAGCACAATCGGCATGCCCTTCAGATCACGTGCGGGATCGACGTGGACGACGAGGAAGGGATGGGCAGCTGGCAGGTCTTCGCCGTCGATCTCCTGATGCGGTCGATCAGAGCCGCAGATTAGGAGATCTGCGGATGGGATTGCTGGAAGGCAAGGTCGCCATCGTGTCCGGCGCCGGCTCCGGTGTTGGCCGAGGCATCGCCCGCGCCTTCGCGCGCGAGGGCGCGTCGGTCGTCGTCGCCGACATCGACCGATCTGCCGCCGAAGTCTGCGTCGCAGAAATCAGGGCGGAGCTGCTAGGCCGCGCTCATCCCGTCATTGCCGATGTCTCGGATGAAGCGGCGGTGCAGCGGCTGATGGAGGAGACCGATAACGTCTTCGCGGGCATCGATATCGTCGTCAACAATGCGTTCCGATCGTCGCCGTACGTGCTGTTCGAAGACAAGCAGCTGAAAGATCTGCAGCAGGTGATCGACGTCAATCTCAAAGGAACATGGCTGATGATGCGGGCCGCCCTGCCCTACCTCCGCAACCGCGGTGGGGGCCGGGTCATCAACCTCTATTCGATCGATGCCGATGTCGGCGCGTGGCTACGGTCCGACTATATTGCCAGCAAGGCTGCGATCCGGGCTCTCACCCGGGCCGTCGCGATCGAATGGGCCCGCTATGGGATCCTGGTGAACTGCCTGGCGCCGACCGCCAAGGGCGCCGGTTATCAGCACATGGTCGAACAGATCCCGGGCTTCGAGCAGGCCGCCGCGGACATGAACCCCTGCGGCCGGGTCGGGGACCCTGAGGAGGATATCGCCCCGGTCGCGGTCTTCCTGGCGTCGCACATGGCGAAATACGTCACCGGGGAGACGATCTACGTCGACGGAGGGCTCCACATTACCGGATACCCGTCCAAACCCGCGGTCCTGCCGACCGCGGCGACTGCGTTCAGTCCGGGCGTCGCCTGAGCGGCGCCAGGATGCTCGTGACAAGCCACCAATGCGCGGACGGCGTGACCGTGCACTATTGCGCGCCCTCGGACGCCGGCCAGCGGCGTCGCCGGCCGTGGACCGCCGGCCGCCTCGCTCATGTCATGGCTCGACGCTTACATAGACGCTCGCAGAGCGTGACGGCGGCGGCGCTCGCGGTGTGGGCTTCGGCCACAAAGTTATGCTGCGCCGCGCCTCGCCCTTCGAGACCTAGTCGAGTAGCCCCAGGACTTGGGCCTTGGCTGAACTGGCCACCCAGCGCCCACCTCAAAAGGAGCGGTCGCTCAGCAGGACGCTGTGCGATTTGGCGACCGCCGCGAGGCAGAGGTCTGCGATGGAACTAGCGGTCTCATCGGCGCGCGACTGAATGCCGCCGGTGTCTGCCGCGAGCGAGCCGACCAGCGCTTTCATGAACCCGCGAATAAGGCAGGCGCCGGCAACTTCGACGTCCAGGTCTCTCGCCGCGGGTACTCCGGGCGCTTCGGGGGGTATGGGGTTCGCACGATGGCACGCTGGCCATGACCGCGACCCAGTCCGTCGCCAGAAAGATAGTCGAGCGCGCTCGGGTGTCCGCGGAATAGGCGTGGGATCGGGTGTTGGCTGCCGAGTGTGAACCGAACCGTGGTCGAGCGCCTAGTGGGGAAAGGGGACTCTCGTCCGCCTTGCCGAGCTCCTGGACATTTGCAGGTTCATGTTCGCTCCCACCACGCTGGCATATCGAGAGCAATCGAGGGTTCGACAGGCAAGCGGACCTAGTTGCCGTCCGTGAGGGGTCAGGCTTTCGATTTGCCGCCGAGACCGGGCTTGGCGCCGACTAGCGACCTCCCCAACTTGGCCTTGGCGCCACGAGCAGACCTTGGCTTCGCTTCCGAAACCCGACGTTCGCGGCATTGAGGCGAAGGTCTGCTTGTCGGCCGGGCATCATCGTTTGCCTTTGACCCCCAGCGATCGTTCAAGGCTTGAACCCGTCGCCCGGCGGCTAGTCTGCGGTGACTAGAGCCGGCCTGAGCGATAGTCTGCAAACGCCTGCTGAATCTCAACCTGCGTGTTCATGACGAACGGGCCTCCGAACACCACCGGCTCGCCCAGTGGGCGGCCTGCGAAAAGCAAAACTCGCGCACCGTCGTCGTAGCCGCCGATGACGATATCTGACGCGCCGTCGCCTTCCGCGCGTGTCAGCCACGCAAGCTGGCCGGCTTTGACCCAGTCACCGGAGTGACCAATCCTGGCTGATCCAGCCACAACCAGGATGAACGCGTTGTAGGTCCTTGGAAGGGGCTGGGTGAAGGCCGCCGCCGGCGCGATCCGGCCCTCCAGCATTGTGACCGGGACATAGTTCAGCGTCGGTGAAGCCACCCCGCCCGAGCCGCCGGAAAAGACTCTGATCTCGATGCCCGGCTCGCGCCTGACCGGCATGGCATCGCCGGTCAGATCCTGGTAGCGCGGCTCGGTCATCTTTTGGGCCGCCGGCAAGTTGATCCAGACCTGCAGGGTGTGGGCGGTCGTGCCCGCCGGCGCATCTTCCGCGTGGCGAATGCCGCGCCCGGCTGTCATCCACTGGGCATCGCCGGCCCGGATGACGCCCGCATTTCCGGCGCTGTCCCGGTGTTCGACCGCGCCTTCGATCACATAGGTGACGGTCTCAATGCCGCGATGCGGATGCATAGGGAAGGCCCCGCGGGGCATCCAGTCCTCGGCCATCAGCACGAAGGGATCGGTGAAACCTGGATCTCGCCCATCGATCAGCCGCCGTGCACGGTGGCCGGACACATGTCCGGCCTCCGTCGCAGGATCGTCGATCCGCGCCACCTGGCGGTGGAAAGACTGTTCGCCGACAGGCATCTCAGGATGCCGATTTCAGAGGGAATTCGACCAGGTTGTGCAGAACGAGGGGGCCGGGAATGTGCAAGAGCCGCCCACCCTCGTCGATGCGTCCGACGACGATCGCCGAAAAGCCAAGCCGGCTTGCCAGATCCTTGACCGACGTCGTCGCCGTTTCGTCATTGCCCGCCACGAAGATCACTCGGCGACCTCCATCCTGGGCTGGATCGCGCGCCAGGAGCGCAGCCGGCAGCTGGTTGAAGGTCTTGACCACATTGGCGCCGGATACCGCCTTGGCGACAATGTCCGAGGATAGGCGTCCGGCCATCACCTGCGGCGAGACCCCGTAGGCGTTGGTGGCGTCGATGACGATCTTTCCGGCCCAGTCGGCGCGTGTTTTGGCCAGCTCCTCCACGGCGACGAACGGAATAGCGAGAAGAATGACGTCAGCGTCCAAAGCAGCCTGCAAAGTTGTCGCGGTAACGTGGGCGCCGAGCTCGTCGACAAGGGGCTGAATCGAATCCGGACCCTGGCGATTGGCGATAGCGACGTCGATGCCGGCGCGGGCGAATTGGCGGGCAAGAGCGGTTCCGACATTGCCGGTTCCGATGATGGCGTAGGTCATGTTTATCTCCGTAGGCGCCCTGTGGGCGCGCGGGTTGATCTGGTGGGTATCGGTGGGGGGTCAGGCCGCGGCGGCCAGGGCGACGGCTTCGCCGAATGCGTCGGCCGCCGTTTCCCCGTAGTCGCCGGCGAGCCCGCGGCCGGCGAGGATGATCTCGACATCGGTGATCCCGACGTAGCCGAGCACTTGGCGCAGGTAGCCGCTGGCCAAATTGTAGCCTTCCACCGGCGAACCGGGACTGAAGTCGCCGCCCGTCGCCAGGATGACCGTGGCCTTCTTGCCGGTGAGCAGGCCGACGTTGTCCGTCGAAACCGTAACGTCCTTGCGGACCACGTGGTCGATGTAGGCCTTCAGGACCGCCGGGATGGAGAAGTTGTACATCGGCGTGCCGATCAGGATGTGGTCGGCGGCCTTCAGTTCGGCGACAAGGTCATCGGAAATCCGGATGGCGGCGAGGCTCTCCGCGGATTGCATCTCGGCGGGCATGAACGCGCCGCCGATCCAGGGAAGGTCGACGAAGGGTAGCGCTGTCTTCATCAGGTCGCGGTCGATAACGCGGCCGGCAGGGTGAGCCGCCCTCCAGCTATCCACGAAGAGAGCGCTGAGCTTGCGCGAGGTGGAGCTTTCGTAACGGGGGCTGACGCCGATGGCGAGAAGAGTGGGCATTTGATGTCTCCTGGAATCCGAGGTTGCGGACGCCGCCGCAGTGCGCCGGCCAGTCGGCCGGACGAAGCGGTCCAGGAGGGATGCGAAGCGCAGGTTCATCGGCATGGGACATCCTCTGGGCGACGGCTCGGGATGACCCGTCGCGGCGTGATGTCCGCTAGATAGGCGGCTGCCTCTTGCGAAAAAACCGATGAAGTTTTGACCATATTGATCTAAAGATTAGATGATGGATTCACTGACCCTCGACCAGATTCAGCTGTTCCTCGCGGTCGTCGATCAGGGCAGCTTTTCGAAAGCCGCACGCCAACTGAACCGCGCCCAGTCGGCGGTGACCTATGGCGTCAAGAGGCTGGAGGCCCAGGTCGGCCTCATCCTGTTCGATCGCTCGACCTATCGCCCTGCTCTTACGGAAGCCGGGAAAACGCTGCTGCCACGCGCCCGCCGCATCGTCGAAGAGGCGAACGCCTTTCGAGAAACGTCGAGGAGCCTCGCCAAGGGATTGGAGCCCGAACTGACGATCGTGCTCGATTCGATGTTTCCGATGCCCCCGGTCCTGGACGCCCTTCGGGCCTTGAGCGAACGGTTTCCGACCGTTCCACCGCGGATCTATGTGCAACCGCTCGGGGCGGCGGCCGAACTCATTCTGGACGGGTCGTGCATGATCGGCCTGCTGCCGATAATCTTCAGCCACTACGCCCACTTTAAGCGCGTTCCGCTGCTGACGGTCGACCTGATCCCAGTCGTCGCACCGGATCACCCGTTGGCGGCGATCGAAGGTCCCATCGAGACCCACGTGCTTCACGAATACGTCCAGCTCGTGTTGACCGATCGCTCCGCCCTGACCGCGGGACGGGACTATGGCGTCATATCCGGACGGACTTGGCGGCTGGCCGACCTCGGCGCCAAGCAGTCGATGCTGATCGCGGGCCTGGGATGGGGCAACATGCCCGCTCACATGGTTGCCGACGACATATCAAGGGGACGGTTGAAGGTCATTCAGCCGGTCGAGTTTGACGCCCGTGTCGCACAACTTGTGATGGGCGGGGCGTACCTGTCAGACCGCCGCCTGGGTCCGGCGGGCGCATGGATGGTCGAATACCTGGCGAACCTTGCGCGTGGCTGACGTGTTCGAGCGTGAAGACTACAGTCCGGCTTTGACCAAAGCGGACGATGGAGAGCGCTGAACACAAGGTCCAAGTAGCGTCATTACAGGACTTTGAGATCGGGTCCGGAAGCGGACCCTCAGCGCCAAATGGGCCATTCGCAGGTGTCATACACGGCCACTCGCAGGCTCGGCTGACCCGAGCACTGCGTTTGATGGCCCATGCGTTTGGGCAATCTGGTGAGAAATGCCCATAGGCGAGGGCAAGGCTTGGCCTTCCGGTCCAAGTGTCTCAATGCCGACGTTCCGAGCGGCGGCAAAGAGTCAACACCGGACCTGGGACAAGCGCCCGGAAGCCGACACTCAACCACGAGTCATCTGCTGAGCACGCGCGGCGGCTCTGATCCGCCGAGCGCGGCTTCGGTCGCGATGAGTAGCAGCCTGCTATCGGCCGAGAGGTGAGCGGCGTTGCGGAGGCCGTCGTCGGCGCAGACTCGAACCAGTCCGGCAAGGCCTGCAGCGCCTGACGGCGTGGTTGCCAGGCCAAGCTGCGCCAGCGCCTCGACCGCGGCCCGCGCTTGGTCGTCGTCCACGGCGATGAACAGGCTGGCGAGGCCAAGGAGGGTTTCCCAGGCGATCAGCGAAGGCTCGTAGCACTCAAGTCGGCCCATCGTTGTCCGCGATCTGGCCGGCACGCGGGTCATCGCGCGCCGTTGCACGCTGACCCGCAGGCAGGGCGCCGCCTGCGGTTCGACAACGATCACCTTTGGCGCAGCCGCTCCCCAAACCGCATGGAAGTGGCCCGCCACGGCCGCAGCCAATCCGCCGACGCCGGCCTGAAGGAATACGTGTGTCGGCGGGCTGGCGCACTGTTCGACAATTTCGGCGGCCAGCACCGAGTAGCCCTGCATGACGCGCACGGGCTCTTCGATATTGCCGGCCCAGGAGCTGTCGGACAGGACAATCCAGCCCTCGGTCGCCGACCGTCGGACGCACTCGGCGAGCGCGTCCTCGTAGACGCCGTTCACCTCCACGATCTCAGCACCATACTGCGCGATCGCCGCCACCTGGGCGGCAGGAACACCCCGATAGACAAAGATCATACAGCGGGCGCCGACCAATGACGCGCCTGCCGCCACGGCCCTGCCATGATTGCCGGCCGTGGCCGCGGCGAAGGTCATGCGTCCTGCGCGCTTCTCGGCAATCATCTCCGCGATGCCGGTTCGGCTTGCCAGAGCCTCGAGGCGCGCCGCCGTCATCAAGACCGCATAGGCGCCGCCCAGGGCCTTGAAGCTGGCCAGACCCATGCGCGCGCGCTCGTCCTTTATCTCGACCCGCGCGACGCGCGCTGTTTGCGCGACCTTTGGGAGCATCACGAGTGGCGTTGGCCGATGGACGGGGCACTGGCTCAGCAGGTTGCGGACGGTCTGCGCCGCATTGGCGTCGAAGAGGCTGGCCAGCTGTTCTGCGCGGGTCCGCTCAGCGGCGCGCGGCCGGTTGATATAGACCCCAGTCGCCTTGAGATGGCGGTCCGCGCTCATGTCTGCGCTCCCGTGCGGCGAGCGCTCCCCCAAAGGTCTGCCGGAAGGCGGATGAGCCCATCCTCATAGCGCATGCTGGGCCGAATATCCGCGGCGAGGAACGTTGGGCCGTCCAGGTCGGCGAAATCGCACAGCTGGCCCAGTATGAACGCCGGCGCCATCGCCAGCGATGTCCCGAACATGTTGCCGACCATCACCTGGAGCCCGAGTTCGCGGGCCCTGGCCACCATCAGCAGCGCCTCGGTCAGGCCGCCGCACTTATCGAGCTTGATGTTGACCGCGTCGAAGCGGCCCGGCAGCAGGCTCATGTCGGAAAGTCCCTGCACGCTCTCGTCCGCCGCGATCGGGATCGGCGAGCCGAAGCCCTCGAGGTCCGCTTCACGACCGATTGGCAGGGGCTGTTCGATCAGGACCACGCCGCAGGCGACCAGCGTCGGCATAAGCTCGGCCAGCGTGTTGAGCGTGAAGCCCTGGTTGGCGTCGATCATCAGCAAGCCGTCGGGGCGCGCGGCGCGGACAGCCGAGACGCGTGCCGCGTCGGCGGTCTCTCCAGTCAACTTCAGCTTGAGGAGACGCGCCTCCGGAAGGGCCGCGGCGTGCCTGGCCATGACCTGCGGATGTTCGGCGCCGAGCGTATGGGCGGTGACAAGCGGCTCTGGCGGCGGAAGGCCCGCCAGCGTCCAGACGGCTTCGCCCGCAAGCTGACTCTCAAGATCCCATAGGGCGCAGTCGAGGGCGTTTCGCGCGCCGCCGGCCGGCAAGGCGTCCCGCAGTTGGTGGCGACCTATGCCCGACTCGATTTGCCCACGGATCGCTTCGACACGGCGTGGCAGGTCGGCGGGCAGGTCGCCGCGATACAAGACCCCTGCCGCCTCGCCTCGCCCAGCGACATCGCCCTGCCTCACGACGACCTGACACAGCTCCACGGAGTCGAACACGCGGCCGGTGATCCGAAACGGCGCCCTGAAGGGCCAGTTGGACATCCTGACCTCCAGCGTGCGGTGCGGCTGCAGTCCCACGGCGCCTCCATCGGGCCGCTGACACGCGCCCTAGCTAATTTACTTAGCCTAAAGTTGACAGTCTTGCCCGCGTGACGCAAGGAGCGTCGCCGCCGGGCGCGCGGCCCCGGTGCGGAGGATGAGGATGGCCATGGCGCAGCATGTCAGGCGGGGCGCCGACACGGTGACGCTGCACCATATCCGTCGGGCCGCAGAGCGAACTCGGCCCTACGTGCGCGCCACGCCGTTGGTCGCCCTCGTGTCTTCCGGGCTGCACCTCAAGGCGGAAAGCCTACACCCCACCGGCGCGTTCAAGCTCCGCGGCGCCTTCAACGCGATCCTCAGCCTCTCCGAGGCGGAGCGGGGCCGCGGCGTGGTCGCCCACTCCAGCGGCAACCACGCCATGGCCGTCGCCTATGCCGCAGCGCGCCTCGGCGTGAAGGCGACGATCGTCATGCCGAACGACGCGCCGGCTCTCAAGATCGCGGGCGTGCAACGCTGGGGCGCCGACCTGGTGGTGGTTGGACCGGCCAGCGACGAGCGCGCCGATGTGGCCGACCAGTTGTCGCGACAACACCGCTATCTGCCGATCCCGCCGTATGACGCCCCGCAGATCGTGGCGGCGACCGGCGTCATCGGCTTGGAGATCCTGCGTGACCTACCCGGGGTCGAGACCGTTTTCGCGCCGGTCTCCGGCGGCGGCCTGATCTCCGGTCTGGCCCTGGCGCTGAAGCGGGTGAAACCGTCCGTTCGTGTGGTCGGGGTCGAGCCGGAGGTGGCGGCCGACGCCTTCGAGAGCTTCCGCGCCGGCCGTCTGGTCGCCCTGCCGGCAGAGCAGATGGCCATGACCAGCGCGGACGGCCTGCGGGTCCGGCAGATGGGCGCGCTGAACTGGGCCATCGCCCGCAACCATGTGGACGAAATCATCGTCGTCTCGGAGGCGGCGATCCAGCGCACCATCGCCCTGATAGCGGGCGAAGCGCGGCTCGTGGCGGAGGCCAGCGGCGCCGTCGCAGCCGCTGGCGCCTTGGCAAGTGCGGCGAGACCCCTTGGAACCAGCGTGGCCATCCTCAGCGGGGGCAACATCGACCCGCTCTTGTTTGCCCAGGCCGTCGCCGCCGATGTTCCCGGCCGTCTGATATAGGGGCGTTCTCGGATGCAGCTGATCAGCGAAGCCGAGGCGAAGCGCCTGATCTCGATGCGTCAGGCCATCGAAGCCGTCGAGGCGGCCTTCCTGGCGATGGAGACAGGCGCGGCAGAGATCTTTCCCATCGCCCTGGGACACGGGTCCGAACCCGCGAACCGTTTCGCCGTGAAATCCGGCCTGTTCAGGGATCGCGGCCTTCTCGGCATGAAGATCGGCGCCTATTGGCCCGCCAACTCAGCCCGCCACCTGGAAAGCCATAGCTCCACGACCCTGCTGCTCGACGACGCCACCGGGCGGCCCAGGGCGCTGGTGTCGGCGTCCTACCTCACGGCCATAAGGACCGCGGCGGCCGATGGCGTCGCCTGCCGCCACCTGTCCCGCCTGGACTCCGAGACCCTTGCGGTGGTGGGCGCCGGCCACCAGGCCTGGTTCGAGATCCTCGCCGTGTGCGCCGTGCGCGCCATCAAGACCGTGCTGATCTGGGGCCGCGATGCCGGCAAGGCGGAGGCCCTGGCTCTGCGCGTGCGCAATGAGCTGGACCTCCAGGCGCAAAGCCTCCCGATCGAGGCGGCCGTGAGCCAAGCCGACATTCTGGTCACCGTAACCCCTGCGGCGGAGCCGTTGATCCGGCAAGCGTGGTTGAAACGCGGCGTCCACATCTCCGCCATGGGCGCTGACGCGCCCGGCAAGCAGGAACTGGACATCGACGTGGTGACTGCCGGGCGATTGTTCGCGGACGTCGCCGCGCAGTCACAAACGATCGGGGAGTTCCAAGCCGCTGCGCGAGCCGGCCTCGTCCCGGCCAGCGCCATCACCGCACTCGGAGCGGTCATCCGCACCCCCAGGCTCGGGCGGCGCAACCGTTGGGAGGCGACCGTCTTCGACAGTTCGGGGATCGCGCTGCAGGACCTGGCCATGGCCGATCTCGTGCTGACTGCAGCCAACGCGAAGCATTCGGCTAATTAGATTAGCCAATCGGGAGGAGGACGTGTAGCCTCGCCCCACCTGGGACCTGAGTTGGGATGTCTTCATGCGCAACGTGTGGCCGCTGCTGCTCTGCGTTCTGGCCAGCGCGGGGCTGGTGGTTTGGAGCGGACGCACCCCGAGCCCGGCGGCGGCGAACGCGCCGCCGGCCGTCTTCTCCGCCGGCCGCGCCATGGCCGACGTGCAGGTGATCGCCGGCCAGCCGGACCATGTGATCGGGACGACTAGGATCGAAACGGTCCGGCGCCACATCACCGCCCGCTTGGCCGGCCTGGCCCTGGACGTCTCGCGGCGTCCGGGCGTGGGGATATCGACGGACAGACGCGCACCCGGCTTCGCGGCGGCCGGCGAGGTGCAGAACATCGTGGGCGAGCTGCCCGGGACTCATCCGGAGCTCCCGGCCGTGCTGATCATGGCGCACTACGACACGGTTCCGCACTCGCCCGGCGCCGGCGATGATACGGCCGGCGTCTCCGCGGCCATCGAAATTGCCCGGGCGCTTAAGGCCTCCGGGCCGCACCGGCGAACCGTGCTGTTCCTGTTCACCGATGGTGAGGAGCCGGGTCTGCTGGGGTCGGCGGCCTTTTTTCGCTGAGGACCCGCTGCGCAAGCGGGTCGGCGTGGTGCTCAACCTGGAAGCGCG
>Ga0136846_1218844_pt1 | contig 23187 bp, 21 predicted proteins | sample HopSoiMetagenom2_FD_96841 | JGI IMG/M metagenome (GOLD analysis project Ga0136846, IMG submission 96841) | Grasslands soil microbial communities from Hopland, California, USA - 2 Assembly 2016 (version 4) | ecosystem: Environmental > Terrestrial > Soil > Grasslands | place: USA: Hopland... | reverse complement strand
TACGTGGCGGGCGCGGGTTGCCGTCGCAGGGCGTGACCTGGTGCGGTCCGAGTTCACGATGCCGCGCACCGCCGAACGCACGGAAGTCGTCTATCGCGAGGCGATCGCCCGCCGGCGATTGCTCGCAGGGGAACGCTCTCGTTAACATTGGGAACATGGCGACCGCACCGCTCACCTTGGTCATTCCTACCCTGAACGAGGCAAGCCAAATCGGGGAGTGCGTGCGGGGGTTGTCGTGGGCCGGCGAGGTGATCGTCGTGGACGCCGGATCGAACGACGGAACGATACGGGCGGCAGAGCAGGCCGGCGCGCGGGTGCTGAATGGCGCGTCACCCGGGATCGCGGCGCAGCGGAACGTCGGCATTGCCGCCGCGCGGCACGAATGGGTTTTTGCGCTCGATGCGGACGAGCGCATCGGGTCGGCGCTCGCCGGCGAGCTGTCGGCCGTCGTTGCTGCGCCGCAGCACGAGGCGTATCGCGTCCAGCGCCGGAATCTCTTTCACGGCGAGGTGCTGCGCCGCGGACATTGGGGAAGAGATTGGGTCGTGCGGCTGTTCAAACGCGACAGGCGGTTTGGAGGCAAGACGGCACATCCAGGATTGGAAATACCCGAGAGTCAGCAGGGCGAGCTGCACAACCAGTTGGAACACACGCCCTACCGCGACCTGGCTCATCACCTCGACAAGATCATTACCTACGGCAAAATGAGCGCGGCCGATCTCGCCGCGCAGGGCCGGCGCGCCTCTTGGAGCGATCTCGCGCTGCGCCCCGCGTTCCGGTTCTGGCGGGACTACGTTCTGCACGGCAGCATCCTCGATGGCCGCCTCGGCGTGATCCACGCCGGCATGAGTGCGGCGTCGGTGTTCTTCAAGTATGCTTTTCTGTGGGAGCGACAACGGCGTGGCTAAGACCTTCCTGTTGACGGGCGAATTTCCACCGATGCAGACCGGCATCGCCCGGATGATGGGCGAGGTCACGCGGCGCTATCCGCGCGGCGAGCTGCTCGTCTCGACGGGTCAGCACCGCGACTCGCTCGACTCCGATGTGCGCTTCAGCGGCGCCGTGGTTGATCGCCTCCCCGTGCCGAGCAAGGCGCTGCGCAACCTCGCGGGTCTGCTGTTTTGGTCGCGCCGCGTCGCAACGCTGGCGCGCCAGCACAAGCCGCGCTTCGCCTGGTGTGATTCCATTCGGCCGTGCACCTATCCTGCCAAATGGCTTCACGAGCGCGTCGGCACGAAGTACGGCGTGTTCGTGCACGGCGGCGATCTCCTCAAAGAGCTGCATGCCATTCACCATTCGCGGTTCGCTCGCAAAACCGCCAAAGCGCTGCTGGGCTCCGCTGTCGCGGTCGTCGCGAACAGCCAGTGGACGCGGGAACAGGCGCAAACGGTGCTCCGCGAGCTGGGGCTCGATCCACTGGCCGAGCACGTGAAGCTCGTCCCGCTCGGTACCGACCCCGAGCAATTCCGGCCCGGCATCGATACGCGCGCGGTGCGCGCGCGCTACGGTGTGAACGGGGGAAGCTGGGTGCTTACCGTCGCGCGTCTCGAGCCGTACAAGGGTGTCGACATGGCGCTGAAGGCCGTGGCGCAGTGCCGCACCGACGGGCTCGACGTGAACTATCTCATCGTGGGCAACGGCAAGCAGCGCAAAGCGTACCAGAAGCTCGCCGAAGAGCTGAGCATCGCGGACCACGTGCGGTTCGTCGGCAATGTACCGGAGGCCGAGCTCCCCGCCGTATTCAACATGGCGACCGCGTATGTCGGGGTATCGCGCCGCGCCGACGGCTCCCGAGTCGAGGGATTCGGGGTCGCGCTCGCCGAAGCGAGCGCGTGCGGGTTACCGGTGATCGCGGGCCAGTCGGGCGGATTGGCGGAAGCGGTGCAGGATGGCGAGACGGGCTTCGTGGTGGACCCCGACGAGCAGGCCGCCGTTGCCGGCGCGATCAAACGACTCGTGGGCGATCAGCTGCTCGCGCGGCGACTCGGTCAGGCCGGCCGCAAGTCTATCGAGACCTACTACAACTGGGACCGTGTGATCCGCGATCTGCGGGACATCGAATCACAAGTCTCCTCCTAGCGTTCAATTTTCCTCCTCATGGCGGCGGCATTGCCCGGATGATGGGCGAGCTGGCGCTGCGGTATCCCAAGCACTCCCTGGTCGTTTCTACCGGCGCGTACGAAAACAGCGCCGCGAGCGACGCGCGCTTTCCACAGCCGATCGATCGCGTAGGAATTCGTGCGACGAGGCTCAGGACCGTGCAGGGGCTCGCGCGGTGGACCTGGCGTGCGGGGAGACTCGCGCAACGCTGGCGGCCGGAATTCATCTGGTGCAGTGAGCTGAAACCCGCCGGCTATCCCGCCCGCTGGCTCAACGCCCGTCGCGGGATACCATATGGCATCATTGTGCACGGAACGGAGCTGCTGCTCATTCAGGCGAAGATTGGGCGCAGCCGGTTCAAGCGGAAGACAGCGCGCAGCATGATCGGCAAAGCCGCCGTCATCGTCGCGATCAGCACATGGACGGCAGAGCTCGCCCGTGAGGTGCTGGGTCTGCTCGACATCGACGTACCCATCGAGCGGGTCCCACTGGGAACGACCCCTTCACACTTCCGGCCCGATGTCGATCCGACCGCGGTGCGCGCGAAGTATGATCTCAACAGGGGACCGTGGCTTCTCACGGTCGCGCGGCTCGAGTGGCACAAGGGCATCGACACGGTCATGCGCGCGCTCCCGAAAATCCGCGCCGAGTATCCGGAGACCCGGTATGCGGTCGCAGGAGTGGGTGATCGGTTACCACAATTCCAGCAATTACAGCGGGACCTCGGCCTTGGCGACGCGGTGCGATTTCTCGGGGCCGTGCCGGACGACGAGCTCCCCGCGCTGTACAACGCGGCCGACCTCTACGTCGGCGCGTCGCGGCGCCACGACTTGATGGCGGAAGGATTCGGCATCTCTCTCGTCGAAGCGTCGGCGTGCGGGCTCGCCGTCGTGGGCGGGCGCTCGGGTGGCGTGCCGGATGCGGGGCGGGAAAACGGGAGGGGGAGTCTGGGCGTTCCAGACGATCCACAGGCCGTCGCGGAGGGCATCAACGGGTTGCTGGCGGATACCGAGCGGCGGAGACGACTGGGGACGGCAGGGAGACGGGCGGTCGAGAGTTATTTCAACTGGGACAGAGTGGTGCGGGATCTGATGGAGATCGATCAGCGATACCGATCGAGACGCTGATTATCCTGACCGCCGCAGCTCATTCTCTTGCTGCGCGGGTCGCGCGATGATCGCGTACGTCGGGCAATGCCGGATGTAGCCGCCGTCCATCGGCGACCATTCCTGATCCGGCTGCGTCACCACCGCTTTTCGGTCGGAATCGAGCACGAACATTCCCTGCGGTCCGTGCACCAGGCAGGTCCCACAGCCGATACAGCGCTCCCGCTCGACGCGCACGACGACGCGGCGCTTGGGATAGATCCCGACGTCGTCCGGCTCGGGCCATTCCTCCTGGCGATCGAGCGCCGTGCTGGTGGCGCGATACCCCTCCTCGACTTCCTCACGCAAATGATCGAACGAGAACATCGTCACGTGCTCGACGCGCGGCTGGATGTAGTAGACCGGCGGCGTCGTCCACGTGCGCACGCGCTGCTCGAGCAGCGCCGTCATCAGGATCTCGGTGGCGCGCGCGAACACGCCCGCGAACCCCTCATCCTGGGCATCCGCGGTGAGCACGCTCGAGGCCGACACGTCCACGGCGACAATCTGTTCGGGGCCGAGCGCGCGCGCCGCGTCGAAGGGGACGTTCGACACGACGGCGCCGTCGACGTAGAAACGGCCGCCGATCTCGTGCGGAGGGAAGTAGCCGGGCAGGGCGCAGGAGGCGAACACCGCGTCGGCGACACGTATGTCGTCGAGCCCGGGCAGTCCCCAAAACACCTGCATCCCGGAGTTCAGATCTACGGTATTGACGATGACAGGGGGATCGAGCTGCTGGAAGGTGAGGTTCCCGACGGTCCGCGCGATCAGCTCCGCGAGCGGCTCGCGCCGAAATAGCGCCGGCGATCGCATGCGCTTGAAGGCCATGTCCGCATGCGCGACCGCGAACACGTCTTTCCGCTTCAATGACAACGCGACTTCGCGCAACTTGGCGATGCCCATGCCGCCGGCCCAGGCGGCGCCCACGAGCGCTCCCACGCTCGACCCGATGATGCGGGTCGGCCGGTGGCCGCGTTCGAGCAGCGCCTGGAGCACGCCAATATGGGCGAGCCCCTTCATCCCGCCGCCGCCCAGTACGAGGGTGAACGGTGTATCGCGTTTCACACCACTATCCCATTGCCCGGGGGGTTGAGTCCCGAGTAACGTAGTCGGGACCCCCATGGCGGCGCCACTATTCTGGACACGATTCGCGCGTGACCCCTGGGCCCGTTTTGGGCTGGGATTAGTCTGCGTGCTTGCCGTACTCGCTTTGCTCGCGCCGTGGCTCGCGCCCGGCGATCCGTTCCGCGGCGATCTCGCCGTGAGTCTGCAGCCGCCATCTCACACCTTTCTGCTGGGCAGTGACGCGCAGGGCCGCGATGTGTTGTCTCGCGTGCTGTACGGCGCGCGCCTGTCACTCACCGTGGGACTGATTAGCCAGAGCATCGCGCTGACGCTGGGCCTCACCCTCGGATTGGTCGCCGGCTTCTACGGCCGCTGGGTGGACGGACTGATCATGCGCGTCGCCGACGTCACCCTCGCGTTTCCGTCGCTCCTCTTATTGATCGCGATCGCCGCCGCCGTGAAACCCTCGTTGCCGGTCGTCTTCGTCGTCATCGGCATCGTGGGGTGGGCGGGTATGGCGCGTCTCGTGCGCGGCCAGGTATTGCTGGCGCGCGGCCTCGAGTACGTGCATGCCGCGCGCGCGTTGGGGGCATCCGATGCTCGCATCATCGGTCGCCACCTTCTGCCTAACGTGATCGCCCCCGTCATTGTTGCGGCGACCCTCGGTATCGGCGGCGCGATCATGGCGGAGGCCGCCCTGTCGTTCATCGGCCTTGGCGCTCAGCCGCCGACAGCGTCATGGGGCGCGATGGTCGCCGAAGGACGCGACCTGCTGCGCGTCGCGCCCTGGGTGTCGATTGCACCCGGTGTGGCGATTGGACTCGCAGTGTTAGGACTCAATCTCCTGGGCGATGGGCTGCGCGACGCCCTCGATGTGCACGGATTGGGCCGCGGAGCTCAGGGTGTGGCGGCATGACGGAAATCGCGTATCACCCCACGCACGTCCGCGCGCTGCGCGAGACGTTCAAGGCGCTGCGCACGGCGGAATTCCCGTGGACGGCCGATACCACATATCTGAACAATGCCTCCATAGGTCCCATTCCCGAGCGCACCAGACGCGCCATCGACGAGTTCACGTCGAAGCGGACCGCACCACATCTGCTTCCCGACCGCGAGCTGTTCGCGGGCCTGGCCGCTGCCCGGCTCGGCATTGCCCAGCTCATCAATGCCGAGCCGTCCGAAATCGCGCTCGCCACCAATACCGGGTTCGGATTGCATCTCGCGGCGCGCGCACTGCCGCTGAAGCAGGGCGACGTCGTACTCGTCTCCGACAAAGAGTTTCCCGCGAACGTTTATCCCTGGTTGTTGCTCCGCGACCAGGGCATCACCGTCGAGATGGCGCGCTGCACCGCGCAGGGCTGGCCTGATGAAGAGCACCTGCTCGAGCGGCTGCGCGACCCCAGAGTGCGCGTGCTCGCCGTGTCGTTTGTGCAATTCTCGAACGGCTACCGCGCCGACCTGAAGAAGCTCGGCGCCGCCTGCCGCGCCAACGGAACCTACCTCGTCGTCGACGGCATTCAGGGGATCGGCAATTCCGCGCTCGATGTGACCGAGACACCGATCGACATCCTTGCGTGCGGCGGTCAGAAGTGGCTCCTCTCGCCGTGGGGATCCGGCTTCGTCTATGTGCGGAAGGAGCTCGTCGGACAGCTCGAGCCCATGATCACCGGCTGGATGGCGTTCGAGGGCACGGACGATTTCTCACGACTCACGGAGTACAACCCCACGTTCCGTTCCGATGCCCGCCGCTTCGAAATGATCACGCTCCCCTATCAGGACTTCATCGGGATGACGGCGTCGTTGCAGCTGATGCTGGAGATCGGCGTGCGCGATATCGCCGAAGTCACGCGAGCGACGCACGAGCCGGTCGTGCGGTGGGCGCGGGAGAACGGCGTCCGCATCACGTCACCGACCGAAAACGGCCACCGCTCGGCGATTCTTTGTATCGCGCCGGCGAAACCCGCCGAAGCGTATCATGGGTTGAAGCGCGCGCGCGTCGTGTGCAGCCTGCGCGAGGGCGCGATCCGGCTCTCGCCGCACTGCTACAACACGGTCGAAGAGATGGAGAAAGTCGTGGAGGTCCTGGACGATTTATAACGTCGGTATGCGCGCCGGCATCGCCTCGCGGTGCCGGTCCACCCACCAGCCGAACAACACGAATACCCATCCGAAGATGATGCCCCCGATCGCGAGCGCAGCCTGGTTCGTCGGCGCGGGCGCGAACAGTGAGCTGATGTAGGAGATGAGCAGTAACGCGATCAACGACCAGAACCCCCACAGACCGATGCCATCGCGCGCCCGCGTAACCGCGTTGTACATGCCGACGCCCATGAGCAACATCAGCGCCTCGACGACGATGGTGCCGGCCGGCGAGTTCCAGAGACCCAGGCCAACCACCGGGCCGCCCGGATATATCGGCATGTCCGGCCGGTGCGTGATGAAGTCCAGTACCCAGTGGCTGACCACCAGCAGCCCGATCACGACCGCCGCCCGCAGGTCTCCCCGGCGTCGCGAGTGGCGTCGCCAGTACAGGAATCCAAACAGCGCCCCCCAAATGATCAGCGTGATGAGGCTGTGGGAATATGGAATGTCATCGAGCCAGAGCGTGAGGAAGGAGTTCGGACCGGGGACGACGTGCGAATGCTCCCAGCCAAACAGGAGAAAGATTGGCCACAACAAGTCCGCGAGTGTGGCCGCGACGAACAGGGTCCCCAGGCTGGTGCGCGGCGCGGCACGTTTGGCCGCGAGCCCTAGCGCATAATGACCGATGAACATGCTAGGGTCCCCCGCGGCGCAGCAGCGCGTATTCCTTTTTGCCTTTGCGCAGCAGCAAATTGCGGCCGCCGATCCAATCGCCGGCGGCGATCGTCCGGCCGACGTCGTCGACGCGCTGCTGATTGACGTAGATCCCGCCCTGCTCGATGCTGCGGCGCGCTTCGCTCTTGGACTTGGCTAGCCCCGCGCGCGCAACGAGATCGACGAGCGCAACATCCGCGCCCTCCTCCACGACCACCGTGGGGATTTCGCCCGCGAGGATGTCGAAGACCCGCGGCTGGACCTCGGGTTGTCCCTCACCAAAGAGAATCGCCGTCGCCGCCTCTACCCCCTCGAGCACGGCGGCGCCGTGCACGAGCGACGTCACCGTCGACGCCAGCGCGCGTTGCGCCGGACGGCCGGCGGGGTTTTTGGTCTGTTGCGCCATGATATCCCGGATCTCGTCGGCCGAGCGGTGCGTGAACAATTTCAGGTATCGCTCCACGTCGCGATCGTCCACGTTGATCCAGAACTGATAGAACTTGTACGGCGATGTCAGCGCCGGATCGAGATAGATCGCCCCCGCTTCCGTCTTCCCGAACTTCTGGCCCGATGCCATCGTCACCAGCGGCGCCACGAGACCATGCGCCTCGGCGTTTTCGATGCGGCGGATCAGCTCGACACCGGCCGTGATGTTGCCCCATTGATCGCTGCCGCCTACCTGCAGCGTACACTTGCGCTCGCGAAACAGGTGGAGGAAGTCGTAGGCCTGGAGCAGCATGTAGCTGAATTCGGTGAACGATAGGCCGGCCTCGAGCCGCGCCTTCACCGATTCCTTTTGCAGCATGATGTTGACGGTGAAATGTTTCCCGACGTCGCGCAGGAAATCGATCAGTGATTGCGCGCCGAGCCATTTGGCGTTGTCGAGCAGCAACGCGGCCGTCGGTCCCGCGCCGAAGTCGAGAAAGCGCGCCATCTGGTCCCGCTGGCGCTGCAGGTTCTCGCGAATCTGCTCCTTCGACAAGAGCGGCCGTTCGCCCGCTTTGCCCGATGGATCGCCGATCAATCCCGTCCCACCGCCCATCAGCACGATGGGCCGGTGCCCGCTCCGTTGCAGATTGGCGAGCAGCATGAGCGGCATCAGATTGCCGAGCTGGAGGGAAGGCGCGGTGGGATCGAATCCGCAGTAAGCGGTGACCGGCCCCGTCGCGAAATGCGCGGCCAGACTGGGCGTCGCCTGCTGCACAAAACCGCGCCACTCGAGTTTCTGCAATACGTTAGCCGTCGTCATGGCGGCGAATCTATCGTCTTGCTAGGTTGTTCCATAGATGGCTTCGTCGACACCCATTTCGCCGCCTTCCGCCGCTGCTTCACCTCGCCGCCCCTGGATCGTTCGTTGGTGGTTCGATCCCGTGCAGCGGCGCCGAGTTGTGATTGCCACGGTTCTCGCCCTGCTGTACACCACCGGACTGGCGTACGGATCCTGGACCCGCGTCTGTGCCGCGGAGCGCTGCCCCAGCATCACGCGCATCGACCCCCGCAACGGCCGCAATGTCCAGTTGCAGACTTCCAAGGTCTACGCGGCCGACGGGCGGCTGATTACCGAGCTCGGTATCGAGCGCCGCACGGTTCTGCCGCTCGAACAGATCCCCGCCCACGTGCGTCAGGCGTTCATCGCCACCGAGGATAAGCGCTTCTACAATCATCATGGGATCGACTACTGGCGCATCCTGGGCGCGCTCAAGGCCAACGTCACGACGCTGCATTACGCGCAGGGCTTCTCCACTATCACGATGCAGCTCGCGCGGAACGTGTTCCCGGAGCATCTCGGCAAAGAGAAGAAGATCGCCCGCAAGCTGCGGGAGGCGCGGGTCGCCGTCGAATTGGAGCGCAACTTCCCCAAGGACACGATTCTCGAGCTGTATCTGAATCAGATCAGCCTCGGGCCGAACGTCGCCGGTGTCGAGGCGGCGTCCCAGGTGTTTTTCGGGAAATCGGCGCGCGACCTGAACGTCGCCGAGGGGGCGACGCTGGCAGCGCTGCCGAAAGCGCCGGGCACGTACAATCCCCGGACCCACCCCGAGCGCGCGGTACGGCGGCGCAACGCCGTTCTGAATCTGATGCGGGACCAGGGCTTCTTGAGCGCCGAAGACGACGAGTTCTGGAAGGCGTATCCGCTGGTGCTGACGACGCGGCGCACCAGCTACGGCGACGTGGCGCCCTATTTCGTCGAGTGGCTCCGCTCGGCATTCCTCGAGCCCCGATTTGGGCGGGATCTCTACGAAAAGGGCCTGCGGATTTACACCACGCTCGACCTCGACATGCAGGAGGCGGCGGAGCAAGCGCTGCAGTCGCAGCTCGATGAAATCGAGTCCGGTGTCTACTCCAACGGCAAATTTGAAGGGACGCCGTATCGCGAGTACATCGAGCAGGGCCGCGCGACGCCCGATGATCAGGGGCCGTTTGCCCCATATCTCCAGGCCGCGTTGCTCGCGCTCGACGCGAAGACCGGGAACATCCTCGCGATGGTCGGCGGCCGCGATTTCGTCGACTCGAAATGGAATCGCGTGACCCAGTCGGCGCGTCCGCCGGGCTCGACATTCAAGCCGTTTGTGTACTCGGCCGCGATTCGCGCGGGCCACCCGGTCACCGAGATGCTGGACGACTCGCCGCTCAATCCGCCGGTGATCCAGCTCGACAGCTCGCTGTGGCAGCCGAAGGATTACGACGATACGACGCTCGGGCTGGTCCCGATGCGGCAGTCGCTGTACCTCTCGCGCAACCTGTCGACCATCAAGCTCGGCATGGCACTGGGCGAGCAGACGGTGATCGGCGAAGCGCGGCGCTACGGAATCACCACGCCGCTGCCGCCATATCCCTCGATTCACATCGGGGCGCGGGAGACCAAGCCGATCGAGCTGATCGCCGCCTACACGGCGTTCGCGAATGGCGGCGTTCGCGTCGAGCCGATCGGCATCCAGCGCATCGAGGATCGCCAGGGCAACATCCTGTATCAGTCCACGATCAAGCGCGAGCAGGTGCTGGATCCCGAGCACAACTGGCTGATGCTGGACATGATGCGCGATGTCATGCGGTGCCAGCCAGGCACCGGTCCCCACCGCTGCGGAACCGCCGCGGGCGCGGTATCGGGCCTCCACGTGCCGATGGGCGGCAAAACGGGCACCACCGACGACTATACTGACGCCTGGTTCGTCGGCTTCACGCCCGAAATCGTGAGCGGGATCTGGATCGGATACGACCTCCAGCGCCGCATCATGAACAACGCGGGCGGCGGGCGCATCGTCGCGCCGGCCTGGACGAAGTTCATGCGCGACGTATACGAGCGGCGTCCCGCGCCCGCTGATTGGGCTCGACCGGACGATCTCGTCACCCGCGAAGTGGACTGGTCGAACGGATTCCTCGCGACTCCGTTCTGCCCGCTCGAGGTGCGCCGCTGGGAGTGGTTCTATCCGGGCACCGAGCCGACACAGGTGTGCCAGGTGCACTCGCCGTTCGGGGTTGGAGTGACCCCCTAGACTTGCTGCGGATTCGAGCCGGCCGAGTTCACCCGATCACGGCGCCATCCCTCGAGGACGGCGCCGTTCTTGTTGATGCTACCGGCAGAATCGCGGCGGTCGGTCCCCACGCGCAGGTGCCGGCGCCCACGAACGGGCCATCGCTGCATTTTCCCGACGGTGAGCTGACCCCAGGCCTCGTCAACTGTCACACCCATCTCGAGCTCACGCACCTGGGCGGCGGGGCGCAGCACGTCGAACCCGAGTTTCTACAATGGATCCGCCGTATTCGAGAGCTGAAGGAGGCCACCAGCACGGCGGAGTTCTATGACGCGGCGATGGCCGGCGTACGCGCCTGCTGGGCACACGGCGTTACCTGCATCGCCGATACCGGCAGTACGGGTGCCGTCATGCGTGCGCTGCACGACGTCGGCGGCCGGGGCATCGTGTACCAGGAGATATTCGGTCCTGACCCGGTACAATGCGCGGCGAGTCTGGCGGATCTCGAGGCGACCGTCTTGCAACTTCGCCGTCTTGCAACTTCCCAACTCGTCATCGGCGTTTCGCCGCACGCGCCCTACACCGTGAGCGCGCCGTTGTACGAGGCAGTCTCCAGCTTTGCGCGCCGCGAGCGACTCCCCATCGCCCTGCATTTGGCGGAATCGCGCGAGGAAACGGCGTTTGTCCGTGATGGCGAGGGTCCGTTTGCGGAGGCGTTGCGCGCGCGCGGGATCGTGGTTGTCGCGAGGCGATTGTCGCCCGTCGCATATGTGATGCAGCGTGGCGCGCTGCGGCCCGGGACGCTCTGCATTCACTGTGTGCAGGTCGACGAAGCCGACGTCGAGCTGCTGCGCGTGGTGAAGGCCTCCGTCGCGCACTGTCCGCTCTCGAATGCCGCGCACGATCACGGCAAGCTGCCGCTCGCGCTCTTTCGCGGCGCCAGAGTACCGGTCGGGATTGGCACGGATTCGGTGGTCAGTGTCGGCGAGCTGAACCTGTGGGCCGAGGCCGAAGCGGCAGGCCTGCAAGGCGATGCGGCGCTGCGCGCGCTTACAATAGAAGGCGCCCGTGCCCTCGGTTGGGAGCACGAGATCGGCTCGCTGGATGTCGGGAAAGCGGCCGATCTTGCTGTGCTGACCGCCCAACCGCCCAACCGCCGAACCGCCATTCTCACAGTAGTCAGCGGCCGGATCGTGCATCAGATTTCCGCCCCATGAAAACGCAGCGTCACGCGGCCATCCTGCGCATCGTCCGCCAGGGAACGGTGGGGAGTCAGGAGCAGCTGCGCGAGCGCCTCAAGGCCGAGGGGTTCAACGTGACGCAGGCGACGTTGTCGCGCGATATCCGGGAGCTGGGACTGGCGAAGGTCGCCGCGCCGGATGGCGGATCGCACTATGCAGCGGGGGCGGAAGGCGCGCCTGGTGTCCGTCCACATCTGGAGCAGTTGCTTCCTACCATGCTCGTTTCGGCCGAAGGCGTTGGCCCACTGCTCGTGCTCAAGACGACGACGGGGGGCGCGCAGGCGCTGGGCCTGGCGCTCGACGGCGCCGGGTGGAGCGAAGTCATCGGCACGATTGCCGGTGACGACGCCATTCTGGTCATCACTCGCAGCGAGCGAGGCCGCCGCGCGGTGCAAACGCGGCTGCAGGAGCTCGCAGGACTTCCCGCATGAGAGCCTGTCTCAGTCTCCTCGCTGTCGTTGTCGTCGCCAGCTCCTGCAGAGCAAAGTCGCAGTCTCCTCCCTCATCCACCAGCACGCCGCCCAACACGTTGACCGACGCCGAGCGCAGCGCCGGGTGGCGGCTGCTGTTCGATGGTCAGAGCACCGCGGGCTGGCGCGACTACGGAAAGCAAACGCTCTCTGATGGCTGGACCGTGAAGGACAGCGCTCTCACACGTGTCGGAGCCGGCGGCGACATCGTGACGAACGATGAGTTCGGCAACTTCGAATTGTCGATCGATTGGAAGATCGAGCCCGGCGGCAACAGCGGCATCTTCTATCGTGCCAGCGAAGAGAAGGACGAGATCTATTGGAATGCCGTCGAGATGCAGGTACTGGACGACGCCAAGCACCCCGACGGGCAGAACCCGCTCCAGTCCGCGGGGGCGGCGTACGATCTGTACCCGGCGCCGCGCGGGCATGTGCGCCCCGGCGGCGAATGGAACAGCGCCAGACTCGTCGTGAACGGCAATCACGTGGAGCACTGGCTGAACGGCTTCAAGATGGTGGAGTACGAGATCGGCAGTCGCGACTGGGATGCGAAGGTCGCGGAGAGCAAGTTCAAACCGCATCCCAAGTTCGGAAAGAACAGGCAGGGACACATCGGGCTCCAGGACCACGGCAACATCGTCGCCTTCCGCAACATCAAAATCCGGATACTCCCATGAGCCGCAAACACATTTCCCGGCGCCGCTTCGTCGGTGACGTGACCGCGGGGCTCGCCTTCACGATCGTGCCGGCCCACGTGCTTGGCGCGCGCGGCCGCAATCGCCTCGCGCCGAGTGACAAGCTCAATATTGCGTGCATCGGTGTCGGTGGGAGGGGCGCCGATGACGTACGTGGCGTGGGCAAGACCGAGAACGTCTATGCGCTCTGCTACCTCGATGATCGCCAGGCGGCAGGTTCGTTCCAGGCGTTCCCGCTCGCGAAGCGGTTCAAGGACTTTCGCGTGATGCTGGAGAAAGAAGGGAAGAGCATCGATGCGGTGACCGTTTCGACGCCCGACCACACGCACACGATCGCCGGGATGACGGCGATGAAGCTGGGCAAGCACGTGCGTATCCAGAAGCCGCTGGCGCGCACGCTGTGGGAAGTGAAGCAGCTCGAAGACGCCGCGCGGAAGTATAAAGTCGCGACGCAGATGGGGAATCAGGGACACGCCGAGGAAGGCACGCGCCAGATTCGCGAGTGGGTGGAAGCGGGCGCGATCGGGACCGTGCGCCAGATCGAGCTGTGGACCAACCGCCCCATCTGGCCGCAGGCGCTCGACCGGCCGCTCGACGAGTTCTACACGCCGTCGTGGATCGACTGGGATCTATGGCTCGGCACCGCACCGGAGCGGCCGTATCATCCGGCGTACGCGCCGTTCAAGTGGCGGGGTTGGTGGGATTTCGGCACGGGCGCGCTCGGCGATATCGCCTGCCACTCCATGGATGCGTCGTTCTGGGCGCTCGAGCTGGGCTATCCGACCCGAATCGAGGCGGAGTCGACGAAGCTGTTCAGTGAGACCGCACCCGCCTGTTCCCGCATCACCTATAGCTTTGCGGCGAAGGGCAATCGGCCCCCGATCACCGTCGTCTGGCGCGACGGCAGTCTCTATCCCCCACGCCCCAGGGAAGTGACGGATCCCTCCGCCTGGCCCTTCGACACCAGCGGGCAGCTGTGGGTCGGAGATTCGGGCAAACTGGTCGCGGGGATTTATGGCGAGAGTCCGCGGCTGCTCGATCCGACGCGCCAGGCGGACATCGTGGCGCATCCACCAGCGCAGAAGTATCCGCGTACCGAAGGCAGCTACGCGGAGTGGATTGCGGCGTGCAAGGGTGGCACGCCGGCGGGATCCAACATCCCCGACCATGCCGGACCCCTCACGGAAATGGTGCTACTGGGCAATCTCGCCGTGCGCACGGCGCAGCCGATCGACGTCGATCCGCAGACCGGCGCGGTGCTCACCCCAGGGGTTCCTGAGGAGTATCTGAAGCCGACCTACCGGAAGGGCTGGAGCTGGTGACCTTGCGCGATGTTCGGGGCGGAGTGTATTTTTATTCACCCATATGAATAAAAAATCCAACGGGCGCCCCGGCACTGGTCCGCTTGTCGTCCTCGCCTACTCCGGCGGGCTCGACACCTCCGCCATCGTCCCCTGGCTGCGCGAGCAGTACGGTGCGCGCGTGGTGTGCTTCGCGGCTGACGTAGGACAGGGCCTGGGAGAGCTCGACGGACTCGTCGCCAAGGCCAAACGGTCCGGCGCCGAAGACTGCATCATCGAAGACCTGCGCGAGGAGTTCGTGCGCGACTTCGTTTTCCCCACGCTGCGTGCCGGCGCGATTTACGCCCGCACGTATCTGCTCGGCACATCGATGGCGCGACCGCTTACCGCCGCGCATCAGGTCGCCGTGGCCCAGCGCCTCGGCGCCGGTGCGGTCGCGCACGGCTGTACCGGCAAAGGCAACGACCAGGTCCGCTTCGAGCTCACCTACGCCGCTCTCGCTCCCGAATTACAGATCATCGCTCCGTGGCGCGAATGGAAATTCCAGGGGCGTGAGGATCTCATCAATTACGTCCATGCGAAGGGTGTGCCGGTCCAGGCGACTGCCGAAAAGCCGTATTCGACCGACCGCAACCTGTGGCACTGCTCGCATGAGGGCGGCATTCTCGAAGATCCGTCGCAGGAAGCGCCCGAGCACATCTTTGTCATGACGAAAAACCCGGTCACGGCGCCGGATGAGCCGGTCGTCGTGACGATCGGTTTCGAAGAAGGCAATCCTGTCAGTGTTGATGCGGTCCCCCTCGGTCCTGTCGAGCTCCTCGAACAACTCAATGAAGTCGCCGGCGAGCATGGCATCGGCCGCGCCGATGTCGTGGAGGATCGCCTGGTCGGGATGAAATCGCGTGGCGTTTACGAAACGCCGGGCGGCACGGTGCTGTACGCCGCGCATCGCGAGCTCGAGCAGATGGTGCTCGACCGCCGCACGCTGCGGCTGAAGGATGAGCTCGCGCTGCGCTATGCGGATCTCGTGTACGATGGCCGGTGGTGGACGCCGGAGCGCGAAGCGTTGGACGCGCTCGTCACGGCCACGCAGAAAAACGTGACGGGCACGGTCCGTCTGAAGCTGTTCAAGGGCAACGTCATCGTCGCGGGTCGCGAGAGCCCGTTCGCGTTGTATCAGCCGTCCTACGCGACGTTCGGCAAGGACAACGTCTACAACCAGAAGGACGCCGAAGGCTTCATCCGGCTCTATGGACTCGCCTCGCGCATCGCGGCGGGTCTCGCAGCCGAGCGGACGGATGTCCCCGCGAGCTGATACATCGCATCAGATGTGGGGCGGGCGCTTCGCTCTCGGGCCGAGCGAGGCGCTCGATGCTTTAAACCGCTCGCTTCCCGTCGATCATCGCCTCTGGCCTCAAGACGTGTTCGCGAGCAAAGCATGGGTGCACGCCCTGTGCCGCGCCGGCGTCCTGGCGACGGCGGAAGAGACGCAGCTGCTCGAGGGTCTCGATCGGGTGGGAGATAAGCTCGCCGATGGAGCCGCCGTCGGCGCACCGGACGAAGACATCCATACGCTGGTCGAGCGGCTGCTGTATGCCGAGGTCGGTCCCGTCGCCGGCAAACTGCACACAGGCCGCTCGCGCAACGATCAGGTCGCCACCGACCTGCGATTGTGGACGATCGGCGCGATCGACGAGCTCGATGCCGCCGTGAGCGGCCTCGGTCGTGTGCTCACCATCAAAGCGGGCGACGGCCTCGACGCGATCCTGCCTGGTTACACCCATGGCCAGCGGGCGCAGCCGGTGCGTTGGGCGTACGTGCTGCTCGCGCACGCGTGGCCGCTGGTGCGCGACCGCCAACGCCTCGCCGACGCGCGGCGCCGCACCGCGGAGCTGCCGCTCGGATCCGGTGCGCTGGCCGGCTCGGGATTTCCGATCGACCGCGTGCTACTGAAGGAAGCGCTGGGTTTCCGCGCGGTGTCGGCCAACGCGCTCGATGCCACCGGCGATCGTGATTTCGTCGCAGATGTGCTCTTCGCGATCGCGCTGATCGGTACGCATCTCTCGCGGCTTGGCGCCGAGCTGATCACTTATGCGAGCAGCGAGTTTGGATTCGTCACCCTCGCCGACAATTTCAGCACCGGTTCTAGCCTGATGCCGCAGAAGCGCAATCCCGACGTGTTCGAGCTGGCGCGCGGAAAAGCCGGCCGAGTGCTTGGTGATCTGGTTGCTCTGCTAACGACGCTCAAGGGTATTCCCGCCGGTTATCAGAAGGACTTGCAGGAGGACAAGGCGCTGCTGTTCGATGCGTGCGATACACTGGCAACCGTGCTTCCAGCCGTCACGGGCGCCATCGAGACGCTGACCGTAAGTGCGGACCGCATGGCGGCGGCGCTGGATCCGGCGATGCGGGCCACCGATCTGGCCGATCTGCTGGTCGAGGCGGGAGTTCCGTTCCGCGAAAGCCATGGCTTGATCGGTCGACTCGTCCGCGCCGCGGAAGAGGCCGGTGTCACGATCGACAAAGTGCCCGCCAACGTCGCGACCGCGATCCATCCGGCGTTGGCGCCGGCATTGGCACAGCTCGGGACGTGGGAGCAAAGTGTCGAAAGCCGTGCTACGACTGGAGGTGCCTCGCGCGCGTCGGTCGAGTCGCAAATCGAAGACTTACGGCGCGCGTTCCAACCCGCAGCGACCAGCTAAGCGCCTCACTTGCTGTAAGTTGTGTATCGGTATTAGCATATCGCATGCGCTGCCTCGCTCTCAATGCCTCCTTCGAGCCGCTAACGATGGTGCCCGTGCGCCGGGCGCTGCGGCTCGTGATTGATGGGAAGGCCGAGGTCGTCGAAGCGGAAGGGACGCCGGTCCACTCCGAACGAATGGCGGTGCCACGCCCGGCGGTTATCAGGCTGGTCCGCTTCGTTCACGTTCCTCGCCGCTTCCGCCGCCAAGTCACCAACACATTCCTGTTTGCCCGTGATAACTACCGCTGCCAGTTCTGTGGCCGGTCACAGCAGGAGCTGCGGCAGCGCGAATGCCTCACGCGTGACCACCTGGTGCCCCTGTCACGCGGTGGAACGAACGCCTGGACGAACGTGTTGACCGCGTGCTCGAGCTGCAATACGCGCAAGGGAAACCTGCTTCCCGAGGAAGTCGGGATGCACCCCCTGCGCTCCCCCCACGAGCCGCATTTCGTGCACTTGTCCTGGGCGGTGCGGCGCCTGACGCGCACGCAGGCCAAATACATCCGGCTCTTCTACGGAGCCGACGTGCTGGCTACGCTCGAAGCGCTGTGACGGGAAAGACTCCCTGGGTTTTGGCGGGAGCGGCGATCGTCGCACTCGCTGGCGTGGTTTTCCTCACGCGCCCGCAAACCGCGCAAGGCTCGCAACACCCCGATCCGCGCCCCGGCGTCACCGCCGAAAAGATTCTTCCCGACGCATTTATTCCGCACAATCCGGGTGTCACGGAGGCATATGCCGCGGCGCGGCGATCGGCCGCGACGCTGGACGGCGTCTACTGTCACTGCGACTGCTCGAAGCATGCCGGGCACCGATCATTGCTCAGCTGCTTCGAATCGACGCATGGCGCGTATTGTGACATCTGCATGGGCGAGGCGATGCTGGCGAGCCAGATGGCGGGACAGGGACAATCGCTGCAGAAGATCCGCGCCGCTATCGACCGCCAATTCGGATCGTAGAGCTCCGCGCCTCCAGCCGCTGACGGGGCAGCCCCGCTAACCGCACCAGGACGCGCTGCGCCCCGCGCGCGAGTGCATCGCCGAAGCTCTCTCCGCCCGAAACCGTCGGCCCGACATCGCCCGACAGCCAGCGCGACAATTCCTGCAGGTCGGTGTCGTTGAGTGTCGTCACTTCGAGCCGCGCCACGAAATAGAACCGGTCTCCCGGCGAGCCCGATGGCTGCATCGTCACGGTGTAGGGGATTTCCAGTGCGGCCGCCAGCTCTTCCGGCGTGGCATAGCGGCGCACGGTGCCGCCCTGGCGGATCAGGACGAAATCATCGGCGAGCGGATCGTTCCGGGCGACTGCGTCCCACGACACTTCGCGGATGAACTGATCGAACCAGCTGCCGCGCACATGCCAGAGCTCGAGCCGGTAATGGAGTCGCAGCGGGAATCCCGAGCGCATCAATCCGACGAATTTGCCGTCGGCAAGCAGGCCGCTGCTGCGTACGCGCGGCACGGTACTGGACACCGTGACGGTGAGCGTGGGTGACTGCGCGACAGCCGCCGTGGTGAGGACCAGGCCGGCCGCGACGCCCCAGACTAGGCGCACGCTAGAACCGGTGATCGAGTCGGACCGTGAAACGCAGTTTTTCGCCTGTAGTTACCGCCTTGGCTATGTAGACTCCAAAACCACTCCAGTCCGCCCCCAGACCGACGTCAACGAGCCAGCTCGCCAACGTTGGGAGCTGTCCGGCGGGCACCTGCCCGGGACCGTTGCCCACGAGCCATGCCTGTCCCGCGTTTGCGAACACGACGACGTCGAGACCTTCCAGCCAGAAGAAGGAGCGCTCTTCGCGCGGCTCGTCGCGGCCACTGTTGGGGTTGTAGCTCCAGTTCAGCTTGAGATGGCCGCGATACTCGGTCTGAAATGCCAGCACGCGGTCGCAGGCGGCGAGCTTCGAGCCCGCGAACGCGGGATCGACGATGTCGCCGCTGCAGGCGGCGGCGCGGAAGGGCTCTCCGGGCATGGGCTCGGGACCGCCGAGCGATAGGCGCTTCTGTAAGGGCAATGGGTCGCCGCCCATCCACCCGCCACCGACCATGCGCACGTGAATGCGACCGGACGGGCTGATGCGTGCGTAGTGACGCGCATCGAGGAACATTCGATTGAAATAGTACGAGCCGTCCGTTGGAATCGGGTCGCGCACCGTCGGCGGGACGCCGGCGTGCGGCACGACGTCCGAGCTGCGCGAGTTCTCGAACGTGGCGCGCACGAGCCATCCGGCCGTAGGGTCCTCGGTGTCATTGCGCGTGTCGAGCGAGGCGGTGGCGGCGACAGTCGTGTAATGCCCCTCGTCGATCGGCGGATTGGCGCGCCACGGATCCGAGTTGCGAAAGATCGTCCACGGGTCCTGCACGGCCACGCTCGTGTGCCATTCGTGTCGCACCTCGAGCCCCAACGAAATCGGTCGCTCGGGTTGGGCAAAGACCCGGGCGCCCCAACCCTTGTTGAGGTAGTAATCGCGGTAGTCGCGCGCGAACAGGAAGGAGCTCCAGCCGACTTCATTGCTGTGCAATCCCCAGTCTTCGACGGGTGATACCACGTCGAATGCGCGCACGGTCACGCCGACCGGTCGCACTTCGCCGGAGCGCAGCTCGCTGCGGAACATGTAGCCGAGATCGCTGCGCTTGTCCGAGAGGTCGCCGGCGGAGCGGAACACGCCCAGCGCGTCGATCCGAAGCCGGAAATTCTGTTGCAGCTTCCAATCGAACAGCGGCCCGAACACAATTGGCAGACCTTCGACGCGATTGAACGTGCCGCCTGTAGCGATCGTCAGCGATGAGCGGGAATCCGCGCTCCCCCACGACACGCGCGCGCTGGCGCTGGGCAGGCGCCGACGGAGATTCGGCGCGTATTCGATCTGGTCGCCCTCGCTCTGCGGCCGATACAGCAGCGGCTCGCGGTACTGCCGCAGCTCACCGCCGATCGTGCCGCCGGTCGAATCGACTATACCGCCCACAACGATGACATCGCCGGTGACCGTGCCGCCGGCCTCGAACGCGAGGTCGCCGTTGATCACGACCAGCGTGCCTTGAATTCTCCCGCCGACGAACACCGGGCCGTTGCGTACGGCGACATTGCCCCGCCACTCGTTGCCGTGCGGCAGGCGCGTGCGCCCGACCAGTCGCGTCGAGCCGGGATCGTTGTAGAAGCGAATGACCTCCTCTGATACGACACGCGGCAGCGCGCGCGCTTCGAGCGCCGCGCTGTCGGGATGGATGACGATCGTGGTGTCCTGGAAGGTGGTCAGGGCCAACAGCAAAGCGAGCATAGGTCAGCTTTCGATTGAGTCGAAGGTGTTGCGCGGCGGATCGATGCCGAGTCGTCGCATGCGGCGATACAGATTGGCCCGGTCGGTATCGAGTCGCCGCGCCGCCTCGGCGACGTTGCCGCGCGACGCCGAGAGCGCCCGGGCGATCAGCTCGCGCTCGTACTGATCGAGCGTGTCGGACAGCACGATGTCGCGCCACGGCGTGTCCCCGCCCGGCGCGCCGGCGGCTGGCGGCGGCGCGCCGTCCTGTGGCACCACGCCGGCGACATCGGCAGCGGTGATGACTTCCGCCGAGGAGAGAATCGCGAGCCGCTCGATGACATTCGCCAGCTCGCGCACGTTCCCGGGCCATGAGTAAGCGGCAAGCAGCGGGATCGCCCCCGCGTCGAACGTGACCGGGCGGCCGAGCCGGGCGGCACAGCGCGCCGCGAAATGCCGTACCAGCGGGGCGACATCCTCGGGGCGCTCGCGCAGGGGCTGAATGTGGATCGGCAGGACGTTGAGCCGAAACCACAGATCCTCCCGGAACTGGCCCTGCCGCACCGCGTCTTTCAGCTCCTTGTTCGTTGCCGCGAGCACGCGGACGTTCACGGCGACCGGTTTCTCCCCGCCCACGCGCTCGACGATGCCGCTCTCGAGCACGCGCAGCAGCTTGGCCTGCGCTTCGGATCCAAGATCGCCGACCTCGTCCAGGAACAGCGTGCCGCCGTCGGCGAGCTCGAAGCGGCCCTGGCGCCGCTCGGTGGCGCCGGTGAACGCGCCGCGCTCGTGACCGAACATCTCCGATTCGACGAGATCGCGCGGCAGCGCGGCGCTGTTCACGGTGACGAACGGCTTGCTGCCCCGGGCGCTGAGACGATGAATCGCCGAGGCAACGAGCTCCTTGCCGGTGCCCGATTCGCCGGTGATCAGCACGCGCGATTCCGTCGGCGCGACGCGCGCGATCAGCGCGCGCAGCTCCTCCATGGCCTTGCTCGATCCCACCAGCGGATCGGCGTGACCCAGCTGCTCGTGCAACCGTCTGTTCTCGGCGAGAGTGCGGCCAAGTTCGAGCGCGCTGCGCAATGTGACGATGACGCTCTCGGGCGTCAGCGGCTTTTCGAGGAACTGGAAGGCGCCGAGCTTCATGGCGCGCACCGCGTCGGCGAGATTCGCTTTGCCGCTCATCATGATGACGGGGACGTGCGGCGCGCGCTTGCGAATCTGCTCGAGCGTCGCGAGTCCGTCGGGGCCCGGCGGCATCATGAGGTCGAGGAAGACCGCGTCGGGTGCGTCCTCCACGATGCGCGTGATCGCCGCGTTGCCGTCCGGTGCTTCAACGGTCTCGAAGCCCTCCGACTGTAAGAGCGCTCCCACCATGCGGCGGATGTTGGCTTCGTCGTCGACGAGCAGCACGCGCGGGCTCATGTCGCCGCGCCCGGGGCGGCAGGGAAGACGATGCCGAACGTCGCCCCGCCCCCTGGAGTCTCACTGACATCAATCGTGGCATGATGCGCTTCCAGCGTGAGGCGGACCAGCGCCAATCCCAGCCCAGTGCCGTCGGCTTTTGTGGTGAAATACGGCTCGAACACGCGCTGGCGGAGCTCCGCGGGGATACCGGGGCCATGATCAGAGATCGTCACCGCAAGTCCGGCGCTGCTCACGGCGCTGACCGTAACGTCGATAGCGCCGCGCCCCTGCATGGCTTCCGCGGCATTGCGATAGAGATTGGCGAATGCGCGACGTAGCGGTTCGTAGTGGCCGAAGACCGTGCGTCGTCCATTGTGGGTGGTCAGTCTGACCTCGACGTTGTTCGGCACGCTCGTCCTTCCCAGCTCTTCGAGCAATTCCACGAGATCCACCTCGCTCTGCGGCCCTTCGGGAAGCCGGCCAAACTCGGAAAACTCCTTGGCGAGGCGGTCGAGACGGTCAGTCTCGGCTGCCAGCACCTGAATCGCGATGTCCGCCCGTCCGCCCTTGTGGCCATCCGGCCGTTCAAGCTGATCGACCGCAATGCGCATCGATGTCAGCGGATTCTTGATTTCGTGCGCCACGCGGCGCGCGACTTCGCGGAACGCCCGCAGCCGCTCGGCTTCGAGCTCGCGCTCGCGGGCGGCGGCGAGGGCCTCGGCCAGCTCCCGCAACGCCTGACGGAGTGCGTCGAACTCCGGCGCGCCGCGCGTCACCGGTCCGGCCGGCAGCTCCGCGTTGCGACGAATGAGTGTCGTCCATCCGACGAGCTCATCGATGGGGCGCGAGAGCTGGCGCGACAGGTGGCCCGCGAGTTTCACCGCCGCGTACAGCACCGCGGCGCCGAGGAGCAGGATGACGATCGCAAAGCCCGCCGTGTAATAGCGCAGGAACGTCTCGGCGCGCCGGGCCAGGCTGACTGATTCCGACACCTCGTTGAGGTGGTGGCGGAGCAGCGCGCGCTCGCGCAGTGTGAGGTGTAGTGTATCGACGCCGTCGAGGAGGGTGCGCGCGGTCGTGGCCACTCGTTCGCTGGACGCCCGAGCGCCAGCGGCCGGAAGGAGTCGACGCACTGAGAGCACCCAGCCCGCGACCGCGAGGACGGTCGGGACGGCGGTCATGACGACGAGGATGAAGAAGATTCGCCGCCGGAACGGTAGCGCCATATTGGGCGCCAATTTAGGGAATTGAACGGGATGTGACAAATCGACACGCCAAGGGAGCTATGAAATCCCACACCCATTATCTCTGGTTCAATACAAAGCGACGTCAGGAAATCATCGACATCACTGACGAGGTCATGCGCGAGGTCGAGACGAGCGCTGTCCGCGAAGGCTTCGTGCTCGTGAGCGCCATGCACATCTCCGCGTCAGTGTTTGTGAACGATCATGAGTCGGGACTCTGGGAAGACATCCTTAAATGGCTGGAAGGCACC
>Ga0136846_1236902_pt1 | contig 23209 bp, 13 predicted proteins | sample HopSoiMetagenom2_FD_96841 | JGI IMG/M metagenome (GOLD analysis project Ga0136846, IMG submission 96841) | Grasslands soil microbial communities from Hopland, California, USA - 2 Assembly 2016 (version 4) | ecosystem: Environmental > Terrestrial > Soil > Grasslands | place: USA: Hopland... | reverse complement strand
TCGGAGAAGACGAGGATGCGCTTGGCATCGTCCATGAACGCCTGTGCCTCGTGGAGATTGGCCGACCCGGCCCGGTTCTCGACGGCAAATCGGACGCCACCATCCTCGCGATGCGCAACAATGCGGCGTGTCCGGCCCGTCACCTCGGCAACGGCGTCGCTGCCGAACCCGTGGATGATCTGATCGAGCGCGCCCGGCACTGGCGGCAACGCAGCCAGCTGCTCGATCATCCGATCGCGTCGTGCGACGGCCTGGCGGCATTCGACTGGTTGACCGTCGATATAGACCGGCCGGGAAGAGAGATTGCCCTCGCCGTCCTCGAACGGTTCATAGAGCTGCACCGGGAAACTGTTCTCGAGATAGTCGAGCACATATTCGCGCGGCGTGATGTCGACCTGGACATCGTCCCATTCGTCGGTCGGGATCGCCGCCAGCCGTCGCTCCATCAACGCCTCGCCGGTCGAGACGATCTGAACAACAGCCGCGTGTCCTTGAGCCAGATCATGCTCGATACTCGCGACGACGCTCGGTGTCTGCATGGCGGTGATCAAATGATTGAAGAAGCGCTGTTTGGCGCTCTCAAAAGCCGAGCGCGCGGCCGACTTTGCCTGGCTGTTGAGCGTGCCGGTCGCGCCGGTCACATTGGCGGTTTCGAGCGCGGCGCCCAGGTTGTTGTGGATGATCTGGAACGCGCCGGCATAGGCGTCGTAGATTCGTACCTGCTCCGGCGTCAGACGGTGCTCGAGCATTTCATATTCGACGCCGTCGAACGACAAGGACCGCGCCGCGTACAAGCCGAGCGCCTTGAGGTCGCGCGCCAGGACCTCCATCGCTGCGACACCTCCGTCCTCGATCGCCGCCACGAATTCTGGGCGCGTCGCGAACGGAAAGTCCTCGCCACCCCATAGGCCGAGGCGCTGAGCGTAAGCGAGATTCTGAACCGTGGTCGCCCCGGTCGCCGAGACGTAGACGATGCGCGCGTTCGGTAGGGCGTGTTGGAGCCGGAGACCGGCCCGACCCTGCTGCGACGCCGCCTGATCGCCGCGTTCGCCTTTGCCGCCCGCGGCGTTAGCCATGGCATGCGCTTCGTCGAAGACGATCACGCCGTCAAAGTCCTTGCCCAGCCAGTCGACGATCTGCTGCAACCGGCTGACCTTCTCGCCGCGCTCCTGCGAGCGCAACGTCGCATAGGTCGTGAACAGGATACCCTCGGCCAACTTGATCGGCGTACCCTGGCGAAACCGCGACAGGGGCGTGACCAGCAGCCGCTCCTGCCCCAGAGCCGACCAGTCCCGCTGCGCATCCTCAAGCAGCTTGTCGGACTTGCTGATCCACAAGGCGCGGCGCCTTCCCTTCAGCCAATTGTCGAGGATAATGCCGGCGACCTGACGGCCCTTGCCCGCTCCAGTGCCGTCACCGAGGAACCAGCCGCGGCGGAACCGCACCACGCCTTCGGCATCTTCGGGCGCTGCCGAGATGATATCCCAGGTGGGATCGACCGACCATGCCCCCGACAGAAAGCCTCCATGCGCCTCACCGGCATAGATGACAGATTCGAGCTGGGCGTCGGACAAGATGCCGTTCGCGACAAGGTCGGCATTAAGATGGGGCCGGTAAGAGGGCCTGGGCGGAGCGACTGACGCCATGGCGGCCGACTGAACGAGTGGCGTCGGATGCGATTTCGCGTCGGGGATACGGAGCGACTGGAGCGCATAGGGCTCGTAGATCGCGTCGGTGAGCCTACCTGAGTCCGCCGGTGTCCAGTCGATTGTGTCGTACGCCAATTCGACCACGTCCGGTCCGGGCGGCGAGGCTGTCGCTGGTGCCGCAACAACTCCTGGCGCCTTGATCCGCGGTGCAACGGCACGGCGCGATGAGGTGATCGGCAGAGCGACCCCCAAAGCGGCCGGGCTCGGATCGCGCGGCGGCACGATGTCGCGCACCCATTCCAGTAACGTCGCCACATCCGGCGCGATACCGGGTGACGCCGGGAAAGCGGCGGGATCGGCCGCAGGGACACGATCGATCACAGTCAGCCGCGTGTCGATCGTGGTGCCGTGTCTGGCATAGACGCGGCCATCGATCGCCGCCGAGAAGATCACCCGCCCGTTCTGTTGAAGCGCGGCAAAGGCGTCGGCCCAGGCCGGTGCATAGGGCGAACAGCCACTGCCGGTGATAGCGACAAGTCGGCCTCCCGGAGCGAGGCGTGTCAAAGCGGATGCGATATGCTTGAGCGCGGCATCCTTCATTGCCCTGCTAACATGGGCGACTGCCGAGAAGGGCGGATTCATCAGCACCACGCTCGGTGCGATGGCCGGATCCAGATAGTCGTGGATCTGCGCGGCGTCGTAGCGGGTGACCGCAGCGTCGTCGAATAACCGCGCGAGCAATTCGGCACGAATCTCACCCAGTTCGTTGAGTGTGAGCCGACCATTGCCCGCTTCGGCATGGACCGCGAGAAGGCCTGTTCCTGCCGACGGTTCGAGCACCGCTTCGCCTGGCTGAATCGAGGCTGCGAAGGATGCGACGAATGCCAAGCCGGCCGGCGTGCTGAACTGCTGCAGCGCTTGGCTCGTTTCCGAGCGACGCGTATGGGTCGGCAGCAACGCCGCCACTTTCTCGATCATCGCCAGCGTAGCTGCCGACGATCCAGATTTGCGGAAGATAGCCGTTCCGTATTTGCGGAGAAACAGAACCTGCGCCGCCTCGCCCGCATCATAGGCGGCTTTCCAGTCCCACACGCCTTCGGCATCGCTGCCCCCAAAGGCGGCCTCCATTGCTGACCGCAAGACGGGCGGATCGATCGCCCGGCCCTGTTCCAGATTGGGGAGAAGCAAGCACGCGGCCTCGAAGATATGGCTCGCGGTCGCGGCGAACCCGGGACAACGCGCGAATCCCGTGGTGGCCGGAGCTGCGGGTGAAGCGGTTGGAGTCATGGCAGATCCTTGGGAGAGCGGGTGGAGGATGGAGCGGACCCGGACACTCTCTCGACCCGGGCTTCTCACCCGCCGGCTGCTCCGCTCTCCCTCTTCCCGGCCGGTCGGGAGGACAGCGGCAAACAATAAAAGCCCGCCACCGTCCGGCAGGAAGGTGACGGGCCAGACATCCAAGAGGTGTGTTATTCAGCCGCGATGGCGTAGCCGCTGGGCTCGCCCGCCCCGGTAGCGGGCGAGTGCTCCGGGGTGCCGACGTCGAGGAAAGCAGGGAGCGCGTCGCGGGTGGCCTCCGGTCCTTCCTCCTGATCGTGCGCCGCGGCGTTGGCCGTTTCGACGACCGGCGTGCGCAGCAGTTCAGGCAACCAGCCCGAACCCTCCAGCAGGCGCTCGGCCTCGCGGGCCATGTCGCCCTTCTTCAGATGATCGATCAGGCTCGCTGTCTGTTCGCCCTTGGCTTCGGTAACCGCCATCAGGATGCGCGGCTTGGTGACGCGGCCGAGATAATTGTCGACCGTCGGGGTCCAGCCCGCCGCCACCATGTCCAGCCCGACCGCACGCGCCAGGACATGGCTGTGCTCAAGCCGGCGTTCGACCGCGTGCGCCGAAATCCGCCCGTCATAACGGCTGGTCGGTTCCCAGAGCGCGTTGACGCTGTATGCCGCGCAATGCGCGAACAATGCGGCCTGATCGTCGCTGTCGAGCAGGGCCAAGGCGGCCCACAAGTCCTTATCGGATTTCGGCAGCCGGGCTTGCCAATGCTCGTGGCGTGCGCCGATCGACTTTGCCGAAGGGCTGTCCTTCATGCCCGGCTCCTGATGCGGGAAGGTCGCTCGATTGATCGAGATCCCAAGGCAGGATTCCCCGCTGGCATAGTAGAAGATCGACAGCGCCATCGCGTGCAGGACAGCCATGAAGGCAATCGAGGGATTGGCTGCGAACGCATCGCGCAGAGCGAGCGTGCGATGCGCCGTCAATTCGCCGATCAGGCGATCTGGCAGCGGCCTGATGACCTCCTCTTCATTCTCGCCAGCGTCCGCGCCAGTGGTGGCCATCGCCCCCTGGATCGGGCCGTCCGGCTGTTCCGAGCCTTGGGAGACCCTTACCGATGCCTCCCCGCCGTCGATCCGATCTTCCGCATCCGCCGGCAATTCGTCCTCGGGCCGGACGAAACCGCGCTCAACATACAGCCTGCCATCGTGATCGAGACTGACGAACGCGCCGGCACGCGCCATCTCAGCCGGATCATAGACGATGGACCGTTCGAGAATTCTCCCTAGCTCTTCGTCGATCGCTTCGATCCTGGTCTCAACCTCGTCGGGGATATCGGTGGCATTTTCATATTGCGCCTCGATCGCATCGGCCTCGACCTTCAACGCGTCAATACGGGCCTGCTCTTCCGCGCTGATCTCGGCTTTGACCCCCTCGATCTCACGCAGCCCGTCGGTTTCGCCATAAGCAAAATCCACTGCCACCGCGACCCACTTCCAGCCCTCGGCGCCGATCCGCTCGCCCTCGGCGCCGAGCTTTTCGACAACGAGTTGGTCGAGCAGCGGAACATCCTGAAGCCAGCCGCCATGGTCGTCCTCGAACAGGTCGCGCATGACAGCGCCGCCTGCCGCTATATAGGCATCGAGTCCGACGAACAGCACACGCCGGTCCGAAGCGCGCACTGCATCTTCTGTCAGCTTCTGTCGAATATAGCCGCTGCTCTTGTTCCAGCTATGCTGGACAAATTCCCAGACCTGTTCCTGACGGGCGTGGTTTTCGCACACCGAAAAGGCCATGAGCTGTTCGAGCGTCATGCCATCGTCGGCATAGACTTCGTGCAGCCTCGGGGAGACGGAGGCAAGGCGCAGCCGCTGGCGGACGACCGCGGGCGTGGTCATGAAATGGGCTGCCACCGCGTCGATGTCGGAGCCCTGCTCGACCAACGCGTGCATGGCGCGGAACTGGTCGAGCGGATGGAGTTGCTCCCGATGGGTGTTCTCCGCGAGCGAGTCCTCCTCGGCCGTCGGATCGCCGTCGTTCGCCGCGGCTCGAACGACGCACGGAACGGGGGCATTCCGTGCGAGACGTTTTTGGCTCACGAGCAGTTCCAGCGCCCGATAACGCCGGCCGCCGGCCGGCACCTCGAACATGCCGGTTTCCTGGCCTTCGTGGTCGAGAACGGGTCGGACATTGAGGCTCTGTAGGAGCGTGCGGCGGGCGATATCCTCCGCGAGAGCCCCGATCGAAACGCCGGATTTGATCCGACGCACGTTCGACTGGCTGAGGACAAGCTTGTCGAAGGGAATGTCCCGCGATGGGCTCAGAACGAGCTTGAGATTGGGCTTTGCCATGTAACGTCTCCATGACGGGCCGCCAGGAGACTCTCTCTCGGCTCCAAGCCCGTCCCGAGGCCGGAGGCCCATCTCTCCCTCTCTTCCCGACGCTTCCGCCGGCGCGACGCGGCGGCGAGCGCGGTCTCGTCGCGCTCGGCCGCCGCTTGCTCCGCCTCAATCCGGTCAAACGCCGCTGCTTGGGCGTCCCGCCGCGCGAATAGATAGGCCGTGGCTGCGCCGGCGGCTTGCTCGGCCTGGCCGAAGATCCCGTCGTCGGCCCGCAGCAGGTCGATCCAGCGCTCGACGCTGTCGGGATGACGCAGGGACGGTGCAATACCGAGCGAGACACAGGCGGAAGCAGTGGCCATCTCGGCGATCAGGTCCTCAGCCCCGTGCCCGTTCGATCCGAAAACCGGCGGCAGCCGCCGATTGAGGCGGGATCGATGGCCGGTCGCATGAATGAGTTCGTGGATCCAGTCGCGCACGTGATCGGCCGGGTCGCGGCAACGCCAGTCCGACAAGGCGATCATGTCGTCGTCAGGACTGTAGAATGTCCGTATCGCGCCAAGTCGGAAGCCGACGCCGGTCGCAGCGAACAGATCGAGGAACAAGCCCTCGACATCGCCCTCGTCGCGGCGTCGAGCCTCTGCCACATCCGGGCTATCGCGCTTGAGCCAAGGTATCTTTCCACGCTCCAGCTGTGCGAGAATTCGCCCGGTGCAGTGGTCAGACAGGTGATCCGAGCCGGACGCCAGCCGGCGCGCGTATGTATGGGACATCGCGGTTCTCCGCGACGGGTCCGGATCGGGCCACTCCCAATCCCCTCAACCCGTCACGGCAGAGCCGGGCATTCCTCTTGCTCTCGGCGGTCGCGGGATATCACCGCAAAAGGGGCATGCCAGGGCCCCAGGGCCTGGCATCAGGGGCAGGATTCCCCATTCGCGTTTCTCAAAATGCGGCGCACTCCCTAGCCCACTAAGACCCTCTGCGACATGCCATTTTGGGAGAGACACGAGTTTACAGCTGCCAACCAACGCGTAGGGTCTTGGATGTCACGTTCCGAGACGGCGCCGCGGGGTTGAAAATGGCATCTGATCGATATCGCCTGCCACCGCTCGAGCTACTCGAACCATGGCCATCGATCCCGCCCGACCGTGCCGCGCTTGAGCGCGACGCCAGGTTGATGGAATCGGTGCTCGATGATTTCCAGGTGACGGGCTCAATCACCCATGTCCGACCAGGACCGGTCATGACGACCTATAAGTTCCAGCCCGCCCCGGGAACGAGGGCGAGCCAGGTGAGCTCGCTCGCCGATGATATTGCCCGACACATGTCGGCGATCTCGGCGCGCGTCGCGGCAATCCCTGGGGAAACCGCAATCGGTATCGAACTGCCCAATGCACAACGCGAGACGATCGGTTTGCAGGAGCTGATCGGATCTCAGTGCTTTGAGGACCAGGATGGTTTGCTGCGCCTGGCGCTGGGCAAGACCGTCGCCGGCGACCCGGTCATCACCGATCTGGCATCAATGCCACATTTGCTGGTCGCCGGTATGACCGGTTCAGGCAAATCGGTCGGCCTCAATTGCATGATTCTCTCGCTGCTCTACGGGCTGAGCCCCGATCGGTGTCGTATGATCATGATCGACGCCGGGATGGTCGAGTTCGGACCGTATGAGGACATTCCCCACCTGCTCTCTCCCGTGGTGACCAATTCTGCTGAAGCTGCGCGCGTGCTGGCTTGGGCGGTCGAGCAGATGGAGGATCGCTATCGCACCATGACGTCGCTCGGCGTCCGCAACCTTGGTGGTTTCAACGACAAGGTCCGGGCAGCTGAGGCTAGCGCCGACACAGGGCAAACCGGTTGCCACTCGGATGGCGCGCAGCCACTGGCCGAGAACAAGGGGTTTGGCGTCCTGCCGCAGCCAAGGATCGTGATAGTCATCGATGAAGTCGGCGAGCTGATTATGGCGGCGGGCAACGAAATCACGTCTCCGATCCAACGCCTCGCGCAAAAAGGTGGGGATGCCGGGATCCATATGATCCTTGCGACCGACCGACCATCCGCTGATCTTATTTCCGGTGCGATCATGGCCAATATGCGGGCACGCATCAGCTTCAAGGTCATCTCGTCCCGGGAGTCCATGATTACGCTGGACGCAGCCGGTGCGGAGGAATTGTCTGATCCGGGCGACATGCTGTTCAAACCCCCGCACTCGGCGATCATCCGGGTACACGGCGCGCTCGCAACGGACGATGAGGTGCGGGCGGTAGCGGACCATTGGCGCGCCCAGGGGCGTCCGGACTATCCAACGCGCGCCGCGCGCCCAGGCGATACCGAATCAAGCGATGGATCCGCCGAGGATGATCTCTATCGCCAGGCGGTCGAGTTGGTCGTCACTCATCGCAAAGCATCGACGTCCTGGCTGCAACGGCAGCTCCGTGTCGGCTACAATACGGCCGCCCGGCTGATCGAGCGGATGGAGAAAGATGGCATTGTCGGTCGTCCTGATCATGTCGGTCGGCGCGGCGTTCTCAACGGAGAGGCGCCAAAGAAGCGCGGCTGGCTGGCACGCCTTCTGGGCTGACGTAACTTGATCGCCGGCGCCACGTAGCGGGGACTTGACCGCTGAGCGGGGTCCGTCCTTCGCTTCTGTTTGCACGTCAGCGTACGCCCGTGAGCTGCAGCGACTTCCTTTGCAGGAGGACAATCGGGTTCAATCGCCAGCGATTAAAAGAACGGAGACATGCGAAGAGGCATGGCGAACCACTACCGATTAGGCGCACCATTCGCCGAGCACAGGCAACCGCTTTGCTCAGAAGCAGGGTCGATCGGAAGAGGGGCGTCGCGCTCACAGGCACGCCGGAATTTATCCCCCGTAGGCGTAGGTGACCGGACGCCTGCGCATCCGGAAAAGCATCTCCCAAATCATCATTGCCTATGGTCGCGCAAACGACAGTCTTCGGTCGAGCGCACGTCGACATTCGCGTGAGGGGTTCGATAACATGCCACGATTGTCTGTCAGTGTTTCAATTAGCGTCGTTGTTCTCGCCGCCTTGGGCTCGAATCTCGGGGCAGCCGGCGAACGCTTTGGATATTTGGACGCTGTCCCCGATATTACTCGGGTGGTTCCGCCACCGCCGCGCAAGGCAGACGCGCGCTATGAGGCCGACCGACGCGTGTTCCGCGCTACACGGTCGATGCTCTCGTCCGCCCGTGGGCAACTCGCAATACATGACGTCGCCTATACGATGCCCGATCTCATGCGTGATTTCAGCTGTGCGGCCGGAGTGAAACTGTCACCGGAAACTACGCCGGCCACCCTTCGGCTCCTGATGAACGCGGACACGGACACGCAAAAAGCGAATGAGGCGGCAAAGCAAAGCTGGAAGCGGCTTCGTCCCTTCCAGATCGATCAGGGACCCATCTGCCAAAGCAAGGACGAGCTTGCCAAATCTTACGATTATCCTTCGGGCCATGCAGCGCATGGGTGGACGGTGGGTTTCGTTTTGGCCGACCTGCTGCCGGATCGGGCACCTCGGCTCCTCTCGCGTGCGCGAGCTTACGGGGAAAGTCGCGTCGTGTGTGGCGCGCACAATATGAGCGCGGTCGAAGCCTCGCACCTAGGAGTGAATGTCAGCTTGCAGCAGGTGAAGTTGAATTCGCGCTACCTCGCGGATTTCGCGGCGGCGAAGATGGAGCTGGAAAACCGCTCCGCCAACCCCGGCACCACTCCAGACGGGCCCGCTTGCACGGCCGAACAAGCGCTGACCCAGCGCTCCATTCTCGGCGACCTTCCGTCGAAGGCGTCTAAGAGGAGGAGCTAGCGGAACTTGATAACCTAGCTGCGGCAATCGTCGTCTCACCGTCCGGAAAATCTCTTCCCGCGCATCAATGATATGAACCTGTGGGGGAGAAGCTGACTTGACGCGACACTCGGGACGTGGGGGCCTTACCAGCGTCGGCATTCCTGCCGGCTTTGCTTGGGGATATGTCGGTCTTCTGCTGTTCATGATCGGAGACGGTGTCGAGACCAGCTTTCTGTCGCGACTGTTCTTTGATCTTGGCTTCAGCCAGTCACAGGTTGGCGCTGCCTTTACCGTCTACGGTGTCACCGCCGCTGTGGGGGCGTATCTCGCCGGTGCATTGTCCGACCTTTGGGGGCCGCGGAAGGTGATGGCGCTCGGCGCCACGATCTGGCTCCTGTTGCACCTGGCGATGCTGGTCATCGCCCTACCGACCCGTAATTACTGGCTCTTGGTTGCGGCCTACGGATTGCGCGGGTTCGGCTATCCGTTGTTTGCTTATGGCTTCATGATCTGGCTGATTGCTGGCTCGCTCAAGGAACGGCTGAACACGGCGCTGGGATGGTTCTGGTGCTCTTTCACCGCTGGCTATCCCGTGATCGGCTCGCTCCTAGCTGCAAGTTTCCTCCCGGCTTTGCATCCTGTCGGTCTCCTGTGGCTGTCGTGGTTTCTGGTAGCATCCGGCGCCGCGACAGCGCTTTTCCTCTTGCGGGATTCCACTGGCCGATCTCCACTTCGTACGTCGGGCGGAGGGTCCTTCAAAGACATTCTGCTCGGCGGGATCATCGTCATGGTTAAAGTGCCGGCTGTCGGACGCGGAGCCATCGCGCGAATCATCAACACTGCCTCTCAGTTTGGATTGTGGGTGTTCTTCCCGATCTTCTTTACCGAGAAGCTTGGCTTCACCATTGGTGAATGGGCGACTTTGCTGTCGATCATGATGGGCGCAAATATGGCGGCCGTGATCGCAGTCGGCGTGATCAGCGACTGCTGGAGTTGGCGAAAGGCCACCGCTCTGTTCGGCGGCGTCTTCTGCGCCGCTGCCTGCCTCATTCTATACTATGCGCCGGTAAACTCACCGGGCAATTATCCAGTCGCCGTTCTGGCGGTCGCAATCTACGGAATCGCGCTGGCAGGTTATGTCGCGCTCCCTCCGATGATGACAGCGCAGGCTCCGGACCGGCCGGGACAGGCTATGTCTGCCTATACTCTCGGCGCGGGAGCATCCGCCGCAGTCGGGCCGCTGATTGGCACATTGTTCATCGGATCCATCGGGATCCAAGGGGTCGTATGGATCTATGCTGCCCTCCATCTCGCCTCTGCGTTTCTGTGTCTGTCCATAAGATCGCCTGGTGACGAGAGGCCTGCGCTCGCATGAACCCGCTCAATCGCTCACTGCTCCATCAACAAGCTGCAGGTGCAGGGTCTACGATCAGTCTCCCCAGCTACGATCCAGCCGCAGTCACGCCTGGTATCGTCCACATAGGCCTGGGTGGTTTTCACCGCGCGCACTTCGCTCGCTACACTCACGATCTCATGGAGCAGGATCCTTGCGCGCTTTCTTGGGGTATCATCGGCGCGGGCCTCCGCCCGAGTGATAGGCCGCTGCTCGAGACGCTGAACGCTCAGGAGTGCCTTTACACTCTCGTCGAGCGCGATATTCACGGCGAGAAGCGGACGCTGATTGGTTCGATTATGCGGGCGATCGACGCTTCGCAAGCTAGCGCCGCGCTCCTCGAAACAATCGCCGACCCTTCAATCCGTATTGTCAGCATCACGGTGTCAGAGCACGGCTACCATCTCGACAGCGCAACGCGGAAGCTCAATAGCGAAGATCCTGCGATCAAGCGCGACCTTGCCTCGCCACGCGCTCCGTCGACACTGCTTGGTATTCTGGTAGAATCCTTCCGGCGTCGGCGCGCCGACAAGAATGCCCCTTTCACGGCCCTTTCGTGCGACAATATTCGTGACAACGGTGATGTGCTGCGAGGCGCGGTCCTCGCCTTCGCCCAGCGCGTCGATCCCGACCTAGCGGCCTGGATCACCGAACACGGCCGCTTTCCTTGTGCGATGGTCGACCGGATTACCCCGGTTCCGAACCCTGAACAGATCGCGGCATTTCGTGACGAAACAGGCTCGCCCGACGAAGCGCCGATTTTTGCCGAAGCTTTCCGGCAGTGGGTCATCGAGGACAGCTTTAGTAACGGTCGTCCTGATTGGGACAGGGTGGGGGCTCAGTTCGTGATTGATGTCTCTCCTTACGAGAAAATGAAGCTTCGCCTGTTGAATGCCAGCCATCTCGCGACTGCGGGTCTGGGCTCTTTGGCGGGCTATGAAACCGTTCGTCAGACGATCGAGGACCCCTTCATCCGCCGCTATATGGAGCGCCTCATGGAATGCGAGACAGCACAGACGCTTCCAGCGATCCCTGGCGTCGATCTCGCCGCCTACCAGCGCAACCTTATCGAGCGTTTCGCGAACCCTGCGATCCATGACAGGCTTCAACGCATCAATGCCGACGCTCCGGTAAACCTTCTGCTCGATCCACTCAGCGACCGCCTGGCGGCAGAGGCGTCTATTGACCTGCTCAGCCTGGGATTGGCCGCGTGGCTTAAACGCGTGACGCTGGAATCTTCCCTACCCGTTGAAGGGCGACAGCTGGGTAAATCGGAACTTCAGTTGCAATCGCGCGCGCGCAGAGGCGACACGCCCATTTCATTTTTGAACGTCTCAGAGATATTTGGCGCTGTTGGCACTCATCCGCGTTTGCTGGCGAGCGTCGAGCACTGGCTGTCCGCCTTGGATTCCAGGGGTGCCGCCGGGACGCTCCAGGACGCCGCACGCGCCGGGCTTATCTGATCTCAAGTTCCTCGAGCCAAGCGGATCAATACCATGAGCGGGGTCTTTCCGTCGGTCGGAGCACGCAGTCTTTACGGCGCCGTCGAGGCGGGTGGGACCAAGATCAACCTCGCCGTTGGGAGGACGCCAACAGACTTCGTTGCAACGGCACGCATCGAAACACGCGGCCCGGCTGAAACCAATACAGCGATCCGCGAATTCTTCGAGGCGTATCGCCGAGACCTCGTCTCGATCGGCGTCGCATCTTTCGGCCCCGTTCGTGTGGATCGAACTGCCAGCGATTGGGGCAAACTCCTCGCAACGCCCAAAGCTGGCTGGTCGGGAGAGAGCTTCACACAACCGCTGATCGACGCCTTTGAGCTGCCGGTCGGACTTGAGACGGACGTGACAGCGGCGGCGCTTGCCGAACAACGGTTCGGCGCGCTTCGGGGTTTCAGTTCCGGCGCCTACATCACGGTAGGAACCGGTGTCGGCGCTGGGATCCTCGTCGCCGGCGCACCTGTTCGTGGTAGCCTTCATCCCGAGCTCGGCCATATTCGCGTCGTGCGCGGCGCCCAAGATGCCGACTTTTGGGGTTGCTGCCCCTATCATGGTGATTGTCTGGAAGGACTCGCGTCCGGTCCTGCGATCGCGCGACGCTGGGGTGCGTCACTCAGCGATTTGCCACACGATCATCCGGCGCACGGTCTGATCGCCGGTTATCTGGCCCAGGCATGCATGACCCTTGCCTTGGTCGTATCCACTGGCCGTATTGTCATCGGGGGCGGCGTATCGAATGCACCCGGGCTCCACAGTGCGATCGCCGCGCAAATGCGCCATCAGCTCGGCGACTATCTTAGCGGACCAGTGCTTTCTGATCCCGAATATATATCGAAACCGGCTTTGTCAGATCGCGCCGGCCTGATTGGCGCGCTGCAGATTGCGGAACGAGCAGCCATTGCCGCTGGCTGAAGATTCCAAGGCGTTTCGCCGATAACAGGCTCCGCGCCCTCGGCCATTCAATTGCTTAAGTTTGTTTCTTGCCATAGTCTCGTTCAAACGTCGCCTCGGGAGAGGGCGACGGTTTCGTGATAGTGTCACAATCACATGCGAAGCGAGTGAATTATGGACGCCCCCTTTCTTGCACGTAGTCGTTGGTTGGCGGAACATATCCTGCCGCACGAGCCTGCAATGCGCGGGTGGCTGGGCCGGATTACGTCGAAGTCGCAAGCGGATATCGACGATATTGTGCAGGAAACCTACTCCATCCTCGCAAGACTAGAGAGCGTGGCCACCATCCGTGATCCGCGCGCCTACGCGTTGCAGGTCGCTAAGTCGGTCTTCCTCCAAGGCTTACGTCGCAATAAGATCGTCGCAATCGGCTCCATAAACGATCTGGCCGCGCTCGGTGAAATCGACGACGCGCCGAGCCCGGAGCAGCATGTCCACGGGCAGCGCGAATTGCGGCGCGTGGAGGCAGCAATCGGCGACATGCCACTCCAGGTCCGAAAGGTGTTCTGGCTTCGCCGCGTCGAAGGTCTTTCGCAGCGCGAGACAGCACAGCAGCTCGGGCTCGCCGAGCATACTGTCGAAAAATACAGCGCCAAAGGATTGAAATACCTCCTTGCGCGATTTGGACGTGGCGGAAATCCTTCGGTCGAGTCATCTAGGACTCAGGACCCGACACTTGTAGAGTTCGAACCGCCGAATGCCCCATCGCGAACGAGCCAGTGAAATTGATGACGTCGCCACGGCTTGGGCGGCAAAGGTGGAACGCGGACTGACGACGGCGGAAAAGACGGAGCTGGACCTTTGGCTGGATGGCGACAGCCGTCGTCTGGGCGCATTCGTCCGCGCGCAAGCAGCCTGGATCCACGCGGAACGAGCAGCCGCGCTCGGCGCTATGCCGGAAACTCAAGAGCCGGCGCTCACAGGAGATGCGCCTGACGAGGAAGCGCGGCCGCCAAGGCTGAGCCGACGGCTGGTTCTCGGCGGAGGCGGGGCGCTAGCCGCATCAGTCGCGGCCGCATACATAGTCGGGATCGAGCGCTATCGGACTCTCGAAAGCGGCATCGGCGAAATACGGCATATCGCCTTGAATGGCGGAACGACCTTGACGCTCGATACGGATAGCCGGGTCGATATTGCGCTCGCGTCAGGCGATCGAAAGCTGTCGCTCGTGCGCGGGCGGATGTTCCTCGACGTCATCCTGCGGCAAGAAATGCCCTTTATGGTACAGGTTGGGGATCTTCTCCTGCAGACCGCAGAGGGAGCATTCAGTCTCCAGAGCCTCGTAAACAGCCCGATCATGGCGCTTGTTACCAAGGGAAGCCTGATTGTTTCACAGTCTCACGGCATGTTCGGGCAGAAGCGCACGGTCAGGGTCGGAACGGATCATGCGTTCACGCTCGCGTCCGACGCGCTTATTCGCGCTACCGATGTGCGGCCGATCGTGGCTGGGCAGCAAGAGCAGTTCCTGGCCTGGCGGGATGGCATGCTGTCCTTTGGCGGGCAAATGCTCGCGGACGCGGTGCGCGCTTTCGATCGCTATGGCCCGACGCGGATTGTCGTGGTCGATCCCGAGCTTGCCCGGCAGAAAGTCACGGGCCTGTTCAAAGCCGACGATCCCAGGGGCTTCGCGACGGCGGTCGCGGCGAGTTTCGGCGCTGTCGTCACGAGCGACGGTGACGTCATCCGGATCTCCGCGCAAAAACTGCCCACGGGGTAGCCGGAAAATCTCCTTCTCAAGCATCTCCCAAACGGGCCCCGTTCGGGCGGTGACCATTCGTTAGGAGGACGTGCTTGTTTCGCGCGAGGGGGATAGGCGCGATCATCGCTCCGTTACTTGCGTCGGTTCCCGGGCCGGCATTGGCGCAGCAGATCAGCTTCAACGTCGCCGCGCAGCCGGCAATTACGGGAATTCCCCAGTTCGCCCGGCAGGCTGGTGTTCAAATCGTGTCGCCGGTGTCGCAACTCGCCAACCAGCGGACGCAGGCCGTCCGCGGTCGATATTCCGTGGAGGTGGCTTTGGCGATCCTTCTGCGTGGTACTGGGCTATATGTCGCTGTGCGTAATGGCAACGTGATCAGCCTGGCGCTGCGCCACAAGCCGTCAATTCGGCCGGCAAAGCCGCGCGCAAACGGTCCACCATCGCCAGCACCGAGGTCGCAGAAAGAAAACACCCCGTCGGAAGATCAACCGACCATCATTGTGACTGGAACCCGCATTGAGCGTAGTGCGGTCGATTCCGCGATGCCCGTCATGGTCCGCAGCGTGGCTGCCGCGCGAGACTTTGGCTACAACACGGCCTATGAGGCGCTGATTCAAAGTCCGGCGATCGGACCCGGTCTGGGGCTCTCCAATTCCCAAGGCGAAGCCTGGGACGTGGGTATTTCCAGCATCAACCTACGGAGCATGGGCGTGAACCGCTCGCTCGTGCTGGTGGACGGCAAGCGCTGGGTCTCGGCTGGCGCGCGAACCTCGGCGGTTGATCTCAACAGCATACCAGACGCCCTGATCGACCGGATTGAAATCGTCACTGGCGGAGCAGCTGCAATCTATGGCGCAGATGCGGTGACGGGTGCCGTCAACATCATCACGAAAAAGAACATCACCGGCATACACATCTCGGCATCCAACGGCATCTCCCAGTCCGGCGATGCCCAGCAACCAAACGTTTCAGCGACGACCGGCTTCAGATTCGGCGGCGGGCGGGGCTCATTCGAGATCGGCGGAACCTACAACTTCACGGCGCCGCTTCGGTACACGGATCGCTACACCAACCGCACCGGCTTCATTCCGAATCCCGGGAACACGGGACCGAACGATGGCGTCCCCGACAATATCCTGGACACCAATATACGAGATTTGAAGCGGTCGCCCTCGCCGACCATCTTCTACAACAACCAATGGTATGTCCTCGACCAAGGCGTGCTCAACCGGACGGGGTATGACTCCGTGATCAACGCCGGCCCGTTGAGCACAGGCCATGGCGGACCTGGCGCCACCGGACTGGAGAACCATTTACTCCGCAATAAGCAGGTGCTCGCGTCGTTTTATTCGCGCCTGGGATATGAGCTGAGCCCGGCGATTAGCTGGAACGCGACCTTCGCCTACGCGCACAGCTACGCGCGCGCGCCTTCCGTGTTTCCGGAGGTACGCGACGATCTTCGCCCGAACAATTGGTGGGGTGGCACCACCGGCGAGTTGGCCACGATCGCAAATCCCTTTCTGCCGGATTCGCTGCGTCAGTTCATGCTCGCCAAAGGTCTGAGTTCGGTTCCGCTCAACCGCACCTACGCGAACCTGCCAAAACCGTTTGAGATTCATAAACGCGACTACATCACGCTGGGGACGGATGTCAGCGGCAAGCTCACCGACAGATTGAAATGGTCGGCCTTCCTCCAATTCGGTCGGATGGGCGACGCCGTCACCACGACCAACATGATCCGTCATGCTGAGTGGCTGAATGCGCGTGACGTAATCCGGGACTCGGCAACCGGTCAGCCGGCCTGCGCAAATGCGGCGGCACGGGCGGTGGGCTGCGTGCCGTTCGATGTCTTCACCACCGACCAGCCCAGCCAGGCGTTCCTCAATTATGTCGAGGCCGACCGCTACGAGTGGCGCGAAAATACCCTCTACACCGCCGGCGGAACCATCAATGGCCGCATTCTCAGCCTGCCCTATGGCGACGTGTCGATCGCGGCCGGCGTGGAGTGGCGCCGTGAGACCCTGTCGACGCGGGACGACCCGGACACGGCCAAACTCGCCGATATCGTGTTCAAACCCGGTGTGGACTATGTTCTCCATCCGAAGCTCGACGCGAAACGGGAGACAGTCGAGCTCTACGGCGAGACGGTGATTCCGGTACTCCGGAATTTGCGCTTCGCACGCCGCCTGGAACTGGAAGGCGCCTATCGCTTCTCCCGTTACAGTGACGAGCCCACAACCGGTACGTGGAAAGTCGGCGGTAGATGGGAGCCGATCGGCGGGTTGGCTTTCCGCGGGGTCTATTCGTACAGCGTCCGAGTACCCAACTTCGGTGAACTCTATTCGCCGAAGCTGGTCCAAACGGTCGGCATCACCAACGATCCCTGCTCGGGCACGTTCATCAGCCAGAGTCCCAACCGAGCGAGGAACTGCGCCGCGCTGCTTCCGGGTTTGGCCTTGCCGCTGCCCTATCCCAATACCAATGCCCCGACGATCTATCTCGGCGGCAACCCGAAGCTCACGCCCGAGACATCCGACAGCTTCACGTTCGGCGCGGTGGTGCGGCCAAGGATCGTTCCCGGATTCGACCTGACCGTGGACTATTGGGACATCCAGATCGCTAACGTCATCACCGCGGTGCCTTATCTCAATATCCTGAACCTTTGCGTAGACTCGACCTCGGGCATCGACAATTTCTACTGCAGTTTGATCCACCGAAATGCGAGCGGCCAGATCGTCTCTATCCTTGCCGACAATTATAACCTGGCGCGGCAGCGTGCGCGAGGGATCGATATAGGCGTCAACTACAGAGGTAAGCTGGGGCTAGGCCAGGTCCGGATCACCTTCGACGGCACATATTTGCTTGAGCAAACCACGATCGGCTCGCCAGGGACAGACGCGATCGATTATGCGGGTCAATGGAATTACCCGCGCTTTCGGGCCACGCTGATGGCAACCTACAGCATCGGCAGCCTGACCTTCGGACTGAACACGCGCTTCATCAGTCGAAGTGTCTTCGATGTGACGGACGCGTCGCCCGAGACACGCGATCCCTATCGCGTTCCCGCATATGTCACCAACGACGTGATGATCCAGTTCCGACCATCACCGAAATACAGTCTCTCGTTCGGTGTCAGAAACATCGGCAATGTCGGCATCTTCGGACCGCTCCAAGACACCGCTCCTGGCCCAAACAGCTCTGGCGGCGCCCAGACCGGCGCCGCCTATTATGATCCGGTGGGGCGGTCTTTCTTCGCCAAAGTCGATTTGAACTTCTGACAGCCCGCAGACGCGGCGCCAACCAGTTCAACTGCCGCGTCCGTCTGAGGCGTATTCGCGGGATTCACACGAAGCTGAACCCCGGCGAGAAAAAATTTGATCGCCGATAGCCGGATTCAAAACGGCCCAAGCATCTCTTGGATGATGCCTCACTTGGGGCATCGCTCAACACCTGAACACTGCCAGATTTCAAGCAGTGCCGGCGCGATTTCGACGCCGGTGCTTCCACGCGCGCCTGCGCCCAGCCCCAGCGGCAGGGCTGGATTTCTTTGGGGGATATATGAAAAGACTGTGGATCAAAGTCCTGCTTGCCGGCGCATCGACCGGTTCCATGCTCGCGGCGACCGGTGCGTTCGCGCAGGCCGCGCCGAATGGCCCCAGCGAACAAACCACTCCGGACACGCAGGTGGCTACCAAGACGCGTAACTCGGACACTGTAGCGGCAGCCGATGGTCAACCCAAAGCCGATGCCGGGGACATAGTTGTTACCGGCTCGCGCATCGCAAGGCGCGGCCTTGAGTCGGCCATGCCGATCGCAATCGTCGACTCCGAGGCGGCCAAGAGCTTCGGCTACAACACAGCGTATGACGCGTTGCAGCTGAACCCGGCGGTCGGACCGGGCCTTGGCAATTCCAACTCGCAGGGCGAAGCGTTCGACGCTGGCGTTTCCAACATCAACCTGCGCAATCTCGGCGTGAATCGCACCTTGGTGCTCGTCGATGGCAAGCGCTGGGTGTCGAGCGGCGCCCGCACCTCCGCTGTCGATATCAGCACCATCCCCGATGCGATGATCGAACGGTCAGAAATCGTCACGGGCGGCGCGGCGGCGATCTATGGCGCCGATGCCGTCACCGGCGTCGTCAACATCATCATGAAGAAGAACATCACCGGGCTGCACCTGTCGGCCACCAACGGGATTTCGGAGGAAGGCGATGCGCGGCAGACCTATCTCTCGGCATCGACGGGCTTCAAGTTCGCCGACGGTCGCGGGTCATTCGTGATCGGTGGCAACTACACCGACACGACGCCCGTCCGCTACACGGATCGCTATACGAACCGGGCCGGCTATGTAGCTAACCCGGCCAATACCGGCCCGAAGGACGGAATTCCCGATAACATCCTCGAACCCAATCTCCGCTTTCTACAGCGTTCGGATGTGCCAACCTTCCTCTACAACAATCAGTGGTATCAGCTTCGGGATGGTGCCCTGAACGCAGTCGGCTATGATCGCACGTACGTGGCGGGTGCGCTCGGCAACGGTTCCGGCGGTCCCGGCGGGAATGGCTTTTCGAACCATTTCCTTCGCAATGAATCGAAAAACGGCTCCGTTTACGCACATGCCGGATATGAATTGACGCCCGATCTGACGTGGGGCGCAACGCTCAGCTACGCCCGCACCGAAACCGAGGGCGCGACGGTGTTCCCGGAGGTGCGCGATGACTCGCGTCCCACCAACTGGTGGGGTGGGACGACGGGCGAGGTGGCGACCCTAAACAACCCGTTCCTACCGGCGTCGCTGAGGCAGTTCATGGTCTCCAACGGTCTCACCGCTTTGCCGCTCAGCCGCGATTACCACAACCTGCCGCAGCCCATCGAGACACACAAGCGCGACAACTTCACGATCGGCACCGATCTCGATGGGCGGCTGGGCGAGAAGTTCAAATGGTCTGCCTTCTTCCGCTACGGACAGGTCGTCGATCATGTGAACACGACCTTCATGCCCCGCAACACGCGTTGGCTGGCTGCGCGTGACACGATCGCCGACCCGGTGACCGGTCAGCCCGAGTGCGCGAGCGCGACGGCCCGCGCGGCTGGCTGCGTGCCGTTCAATTTCTTCACCACCGACGCACCAAGTCAGGCGTTTCTCGATTACGCATTCGCCACGCGCTACGAGTGGCGCAAGAACGCCCTCTACACCGGTGGCGCCAACCTGAACGGTGCGATCTTCAGTCTGCCTTACGGCGATGTCTCCTTTGCAGCGGGCGCGGAGTGGCGCCGCGAGACGCTCTCCACCCGCGACGACCCGGATACGGTGAAGCTCACCGAAATTACGTTCCGCCCCGGCAACGACTACACGCTTCATCCCGCACTGGATGCTGCGCGGAACACGGCCGAGGTCTACGGCGAAGTCGTCGTTCCAGTGCTGAAGGATCTGCCTTTTGCCCATCGTCTAGAGATCGAGGGCGCCTACCGCTACTCGCATTATAGCGACGTTCCGGACACCCACACCTGGAAGGCCGGCGGCACCTGGGAACCGATCGCGGGACTTACCTTTCGCGGGGTCTACTCGCACAGCGTCCGGGTGCCGAACTTCGGGGAGCTCTTCTCTCCCCAGATCGTGCAGACGGTGGGCGTTACCAACGATCCGTGCTCTGGGGTGTTCATCACCCAGAACCCCAACCGGGCGAAGAACTGCGCCACTGTGTTGGGCGGTCTGGCCCTCCCATTGCCGTATCCCAACACCAACGCGCCGACGATCCTGCTGGGCGGCAATACGAACCTCACACCGGAGAAATCCAACAGCCTCACGCTCGGTACCGTGCTACAGCCGAAGTTCCTGCCCGGCTTCGACCTGACTGTCGATTATTTCGACATCAAGATCGACAATGCGATCACCGCCGTGCCGTATCTCTCGATTCTCAACCTGTGCGTCGATTCTAGCTCGGGTCCGGACTCGTTCTATTGCGGTCTGATCTCGCGTAACCCCGCCAACGGTCAGATCAACACGATCCGGGCCGCCAACTACAACTTGGCGACGCTCGGGGCACGCGGCATCGATATCGGGGCGAACTACCGGTTCCCGGTCGGTCCGGGCCAGGTCAGGCTGGGCCTGAGCGCGACCTATCTCCTCGAGCAAACGACCGTGGCGACAAAAGGCACCGCAGGCATTGATTATGCGGGCCAGTGGAACTTCCCGCGCCTCAAAGGCAACCTGATGACGAGTTACGACATCGGCAATTTCACGCTTGGCGTAAATACCCGCTTCATCGGACGATCCAAGTTCGACGTGACGGATGCCTCGTCGGAGACCCGCAGTCCCAACCGGGTTCCGGCGTACGTCAACAGTGACGTGACGCTGCGTTTCCGCCCGAGCGAGAAGTACGCGCTGACGTTCGGTGTGCGTAACATCACCAACGTCGGCATCTTCGCGCCGTTGCGAGATACGGCTCCTGGGCCCAACAGCTCCGGCGGCGTGCAAACGGGCGCCGGCTATTATGACGCGATCGGGCGTTACTTCTTCGGCAAAGTCGACGTCAGCTTCTAATGTCGGGTTTGGAAGGTCACATGATGACGTACCGCACAGTTGGTTGGCGAATCTGGGGCGCGTCGCTGACGACGTGCGCCATCCTCGGTGCCGCTGCTTCGGCAGCGGCACCGCTGGAGGCCAACAGACCGCTCGTCATCGCGCACCGCGGCGGTGCGGCGCTGATGCCGGAGAATACATTCCCCGCCTTTGACAATGCCGTTCGGCTTGGCGTCGACTTACTCGAGTTCGACATGGAAATGACGTCTGACGATCAACTGATCGTCCAGCATGATGGGACCGTGAACTCGACCTTCTGTACCGCTGATCCCGGCTCCGGCGTGACGCCTGGCCCAGTCCGCAACCTCACGCTTGCACAGGTGAAGCGGTTCGATTGCGGATCAAAGCATCGCGACATCTATCCGTATCAGGCGGCGGTCCCGGGCACGTATATGCCCACACCGGCTGCCCTTTTCGCTCGGTATAGGCACGCCAAAGTCATGTTTTACGGCGAGGCCAAGATGCCGGGACCGGGCGAAGGTGATGTGGATCCAGTACTGTTCACCAAGAAAATCGAAGCGGTCATCCGCAAATACCAGCTCGAGCGCCGCTTTATCCTCCAATCCTCCGATTATCGCACGATCGATGCGATGCATGCGATCAATCCGCGTATCCGGACATGCCTGCTGAGGCCTTGGGACGCGAAAACCGATTTCCTGGATCTCGCTCGAAAACACCATGCGACGTGCATGCTCCTTCGACTGCAGGATGCCGACGCTGCTCAGGTAAAACGACTGCATGACGCTGGAGTAATGGTCGTTTCGGAGGTGATCGACGATGAGACGAACTGGCGCAAGTACCTCGCCAGGGGCGACGACGCGCTGTTCACGAACGATCCGGCGCGCCTCGTCTCGTTTTTGAAGAATAATTCGATCCGCCACTGATCCACCGAACGTAAGGGGTGCGGCCAACGCGATGCCTTCCAAACGGATCAATTATCGCAGCAACACGCGCGTAGGAGGTTCACCTCTGGAAGATTGAGGCGTTGACCGGTTAGAATGCGGCACCCGGCAGATGTGCCCGACCCGGCCGCGATGAGGTGCCCATGCCCGGTGCCCCCCATTTCGTCGCATGGATTGACTATCTCATTGCCAGCGGCGACCGGGCGCTGGCAACCGAATTTCGAACCCAGAACTGGCCGATGCGAGAGCTCGTCGAGGCAACCGCCTCCGAAATGAAGGCCGGATATCCCTGAGGGCTGGCTCGAGAAAATGGAGGCGCAGCGGTGCGTCTGCGATGAACTCACGAAGCGGGTCCATGAGCGAGCACAGGTTCTTGTAGCCGGGGGAGCGTCACCGGCGGACGAGTCCGCTGCCGCCCGGGATTGGCGTGCCCGAGCGACTGGAATTCACCTTGCTGAGTGGCCTGACAACCTTTCCAACCAGATAGCGTAGCATAGCGTGCGATTGCATACATCTAGGTTGGTCTCGTCTATTCTCTCCGAAGGCAGAGGCCGCAGTTTCGCTTCGGACGCGCCAATTTTTCAATGATTGCGCAACAGGGACGCCAATCCTGCTGCCGGCAACAATCCGGACGCGAGCGGCATCCCTAGCCGCATCGCAGATATTCAGTTTCGTGAGCCGAGCGCCGCCGGGTCGGGAACCGGAACTCGCCACTCACCGCGACCGGGTTGAAGCGCCGGGTGCGCGCCACCGTCGGTTGCGCGGCCCGAGCCACCAGCGCGAATGGCGCCGGAAGGCCCTCGCACAACATGTCCGCCCAGACTTGCGCCAGTTGGCGTCGGCGCGGCATGTAGGCCGCCCGATTATAGACGCCCTCGACCTTTCCCTTCGGCACATGGGCAAGCATCAGATCGATGATCGCGCGATCGCCTTCCTTTCCGTGCCGTTCCGCCCATTCGTTCATGATTGTCGAGAAGGCTGCGCGAAATCCGTGCGGCACGTGATGACCGTGATATCCGGCGCGATTGAGTAGATAGCCAAGCGCGTTTTCGCTCATCGGCTGGTGCGTGTGCCGCGCACTGGGGAAGACCAGCACCCCCTCCCCCGTCAGCGG
>Ga0136846_1210876_pt1 | contig 23212 bp, 15 predicted proteins | sample HopSoiMetagenom2_FD_96841 | JGI IMG/M metagenome (GOLD analysis project Ga0136846, IMG submission 96841) | Grasslands soil microbial communities from Hopland, California, USA - 2 Assembly 2016 (version 4) | ecosystem: Environmental > Terrestrial > Soil > Grasslands | place: USA: Hopland... | reverse complement strand
GACAACTGCGTCTGGTGCTTTTCTGGCGCGGCTTTCGTCGCCACGTGCGGCTTGAACAATAGCCCGGCAATCAGACCACGACTGTCCAACGTGATCTGCATGTCGAGCGTGCCCTTTTCAAATGTTGCGGGAAAGACCACCGCTCCGCCGACGAGCTGCGGCTCGCCGAGCTTTTGAATTTTTCCCATCTGCTGCTTCAGGCCCTGGAAGAACGCGCGCGACTTTTCGAGCGGCAAAGCCACGTCCATCTCTTTGTTAAATTTCGCCTGGATGCCGGCGTAGTCGGCCGCATTGATCAGCTCCACGAGCTGGTTGGCCATTTTCGTAGAAAGATCCATCCCTTGCCCCGATGCAGCCGGGGTGGAGAAAAACACCGCTGCGAAAAGCGCGACCATTGGCAAACATGTGCGCATAGCGAGGTCTTTCAAAACGGAGTGGGGTTTGATGAAGTGTTGCAAGGCTTCGCCGAATTGCCGGTGCAGTGTCGAATAGGGGTCGATGCTAATCAATTCCAGCCTTTCATTGATTAGTCGCAACCCAAGGGAGAATCATTACGGCCAGGCAGATATTTTTGAGTATGTTTTTCGAGCAACGTTCCGCCGCGGAGGCCTTTATACAATTGAGGAGGACGGCCATGAGATAGGAGCGCGGCGGTGAGGACTGCGGGTGAGGCGTGGGAGCACGGTCGGGAGACGGCGACAACGTGCGTCAGGCCGCCTGCAGATCGATCGGCTTTGGCGGCGCTACTTTCGCCAAGAAACAGCAAAGCCCCCGGTTCGTCACCGGAGGCTTTGCCATCTATCATCACTCGGGAAGGCGGGATACCCGCGGTGCGGGCCGGCTGCAGTGGAGTGTGCAGCCGTCGCCTGTGCGAGGTCGCGTACGGCCTTACTTGCCGTAACCACAGCCGCAGGATTGGGCCATGTCGCAACCGCATGTGTTGCATCCACCGCAACCGCAACCGCGGTGGCACCGGCTGTGGCAACCACAGCGCTGGTGGCAACCACAACGTTGATGGCAACCGCAACGCTGGTGGCAACCACGATTGCAACCGCAGGAGTTATCGCAACCGCACGACGGGGCAGCGGCGCAGCTCGGAGCGGGAGCCGCACAGCTGGGGGCCGCGCAACCGCAGCTATTGTTGCAACCGCAACCACGATGGCACCGGCTATGGCAGCGCTGGTGGCAACCGCAACCACGATCGCAACCGCAGCTGTTGTTGCAGGCATTGTCGCAACCGCAGGAATTGTCGCATCCGCAGCCACCACCATACCCGCCGCCAAGCATGTTGGTCAGGCGCGTGAACGCGAACGCTTCGGACGAGATACACATCAGACCGACCGCCAATAGAGCGGCCAACACACGGCTCTTCATGGGAGGACTCCTCAAATGACCGAGACACAGGGGGACGGAAACGGAAACACCTTGTCGCCGGAACCGCCGGCCCCGCGGTGCTCGTGGCATTTGCGGCAGGCCGTGACAGTGACCGTCAGCGACGATTCAAGCATCACTGTGCTGAATCTAAGCGTCCTATCGTCAGCCCCATTTCGCTGGCTTTACTCATCGGCACAGTCGCGGCGGTTTTCCCCAAATTGCCGGGCCGCTTAGGCTGGACGTGCGTGATGCAGCGGATTTGACGGGCGGTTGGTGTGAGAAGACTTCGTCATCAAGCGCGGCAGTGGGATAAGCTTCACCTAAACTGTGCGAGCCATTCGGATAGGTAAGAAGCAATTGCAATGATGGCGGTATCGAAAGCGCCGATTGATCCCGTTGGCGAATTGGGGCTAGGGGTTTGTCACTCCACGCTGACAAGCGATCCGGACATGGCGGAGCTTTTGGCAATGTTCGTTAGCGAGCTGCCGGAGCGCCTGGTTGATATTCGCCAGGCCGCACAAGGACAGAATTGGCAAGAAGTGCGGCGTTTGGCTCATCAGCTTCGCGGGGCCGGCGGCAGCTACGGCTTTCCGCTTCTTACGACTGCAGCGGGCCAGGTAGAAACGATCGCCCGCGATAAGGTCAACATTGGCGAGCTCCGCGCCGCCCTGGACCAGCTAACGGCAGTTAGCCAGCGCCTTCGGGCCTGAGCGGGTCCTTCTGATGAGCTGGTAGCTTTGCGGCTTACTTCCCCACCGCCGCCGCTCGTAGCGCGACCAGATAGGGGACTGGCTCAGCGCCCAGCGCGTTGAGCACGGTGCCGCCGGCGGTGAAGCAATGCGTGACCCAGTCGGGTTGGCCATACTTCTCAAGGGCCGTGCCGCCTTCGCCCCCGCCGACATACACCTTGATCCCGGAATCTTTCATCCGCTTGAGCTGGGCGACGAAGGCTTTGGTTCCCGCTTCGAACTTTGGGTCCTCGAACATTCCGAACACGCCATTATGAAAGGCAACCGCCGATTTTCCGCGATGCGCTTCGATAAACTCGCTGATCTTCCGCTCGAATAACGCAATCGTCTTTGGGCCGACATCGAACTGTTGATCTCCCGGCTGCAGCTTCTCGACAACCCCCTCATCTGCCAGCTTAAAATCGACGGGCAAGACGAACTCAATACCATGCTTCTTGCCGGCCTGCACCATTCGCTTCGCCTGCTCGATCCGCTCCGGCGGAATGTAATACGGCTTGTCCTTGTGGGCCGGATCCTCGGTCACGCCCAAACAAAAATCTTTGCCTGCGAGCAGCGCGTCGGCCTTTTTCAATGCCATTGCCAGAGACCCGGCGCTGAAGATCGTGCGAATCGTGCCGCGGGCGATCATCGCGTCCAGGTCATCCAGCTTGTCGATCTTGATCCCGCTGAACACGACCAGCTGCGCCTGGAGACACTCCTGCATTGGTCCTTCGAATTCGCGGGCGATGTAGTCGCCGAGCGCGACCCGCTTCATCGCCAGAGGAACGATCGTGCTTGAAGCATCGAGGCTCCCGGCTGACAACGCCTCGTTCACATAGACCGATGCGACTTTTTCGGCCAGCGAGTTCGCCACAGCGGCCAGCTTCTGCGCTATATCGGGTAGCGCCTTCTCCTTCGCCTTCCACAGCACGGTTTCAACGTCATAAGCGCGGACATTCTGCAGCATCAACACGCTACCACTGGCCGACGCTGCAATTTTCTCGTTCACCTGCGGCTTCACCGAGTTGGTTGCCTCGTCCAACCAGTCCTCAATGAGTGGTACTTCGCAGCCCAGAATTTCGCCCAGTCGCTTCGCAACCTTGGCCAGCGAGCCGATCGGCTTATCGGGCTGCTTGCGGCCCAAATGGCCGAAGACAATCTGCTTCCAGCCGCGGCTCTTGCCGAACTCGAGCGTCGCCTTCATTGACCGCAGCCGAATGTCTTCCTGGCCAACTTGCGGCCCCGGTTTGCAATCGACGTCGCCGCGCACCAGCACGGGCGTGCCCGGTGGCACATCGCTGAGCGAAGAAAGCCGGGGAATGGCCTTCAAGTAATCGGCAAGACTCAAATCCTCGTGCGGATCAAAGCCCTTCAGCACGCGGCACAACTTCAAGATGCGCTCGGGGGAAACAGTCATGGGCGGCTCCTATTTCTTTGGCCGCCGTCCAACCTATCAATGGACTTCACTCTTTCCCAGGTGGGGAGCCGCTGCATGTCGCCGCAACGGCGATGCCCGAGAGGACCATATCGGGCACGAATGTCGCCTGATCGCCCAAGTGCTGCGTGAACTGCCGCAAGTCGCCACCGGTGACAAAAATATCCGGGGGCTTGGCACACGACTCCGATATTCGCGCCACGACTTCGCGGACTGCTCCCACCGCGCCCCAAAACAGTCCACTGCGAATCGCGTCCTCGGTGTTTTTTCCGACGACTGCCGGCGGCGCATCATTGGGCGCGAACACCGCTAGCGGCAAAAGATCAGCTCCATATAGCGCCTCCGCCGACATCCGAAAGCCCGGCAAGATGACTCCGCCCTCAAACGCGCCATCTTGCGCGATTAAATTGACCGTGATTGCCGAACCGGCGCCGATCACAATTGCCGTTGAATTTGTGGCACGCAGCACATTGGCCGCCACCGCGGCGGCCAGACGATCCAGGCTCACGCGCTCGGGAAAATCAACGCGAACGACAACAGGCAGATCCTGGCGATCTATCACGTGGACAGCATCCTGTCCGCGGTTGACTTCAATCCAATTGCTAAGGATCCGTGTCCCCTCGCGATGAACGCTCACAATTCGCCACTGGCTCGATTCGGCAGGCAGGGAATTAACGAACCCGTCTGGCGGCAGCTTGCCAGTCGGGAATTTGCTCGTTGCCAGCGGCCTGGGCAGTTTTTTGGCCGACGGATTGCCTGACAGATCGAACCACCCGATTTTCGTCGAGCTGTTGCCAATATCGACGGCGATCAGTGGCGCATCGCTCATGTCGATTGCTGTCTTTCCGCTTCAACCAGGGCGGCAGCCTGCCGCACGAGGTGATCGAGGCCTTGCCCCGTGACCGCCGAGATCAAGAGCACGTCGCTGCCGATTGCCACTTCCAATGCGCTTTGAATTTCCTCCGCGCCCGGTAGCTCGGCCTTCGAGACAACAACAATCTCCGGCCGCTCTGCCAGCAGCTCGTCGTACCGCCTCAGCTCTTCGCGAATCACACGATAGTTTTCGACGGGATCGCTTTCGTCCGCCGGCAAGGGTTCGACCAAATGGACCAGAATGCCGGCCCGCTCAATGTGCCGCAGAAACTCATGACCGAGCCCTGCCCCCGCATGCGCTCCTTCAATCAGGCCCGGAATATCGGCCATCACGAACTGCCGATCGCCGTCCACATTTACAATTCCCAAATTCGGATACTTGGTCGTGAACGGGTAGTCGGCAATCGCCGGCCGGGCTCGCGTGAGGCGCGACAGCAGCGTGCTTTTGCCTGCGTTTGGCTTGCCAATCAAGCCGACATCCGCAATGACCTTCAGCTCCAAAATGAGAGCCCGCCGTTCGCCTTCGCCGCCGGCTGTATGGTCGCGCGGCGCCCGATTCGTCGCGGTCTTGAACGAAGCGTTCCCTCGGCCCGCTGTGCCACTGCGGGCGGCGACTACCTGATCCCCATCTTGCATCAGGTCTTTGAGCGTGTAGCCGGCCTTGGCATCAATCACCAGCGTTCCGGGAGGCACTTCAATGACCAAGTCATCGGCGCTCTTGCCCTGCTTATTTGAGCCACTGCCGGGCGAGCCGCTGGCGGCGCGCCAAAATCGATGATGGGCCAGCGCTGCCAGATTATTGACGCCGCTTTTGGCCACAATGACAACGCTGCCGCCTTCTCCGCCGTCGCCGCCGTCGGGGCCGCCATGCGGAACATATTTCTCGCGCCGAAAGCTGACGCAGCCGTTGCCGCCCCGCCCCCCTTGCACTTCAATCTCGACGCGATCAACGAACATAAATAGTAGGCACACGCTGTGTGCCGCTGCCTGACATAAAAAAAGGGACGTTCCCAAAACTGAGAACGTCCCTGGAATTGTAGAGCGAAGCCGGTCGCCGGCTAATTCTGTGCGGCGTCAATGTTGACTCGCCGCCCCTCCTGATCGAATCGCACTTTGCCATCGACAAGAGCGAACAACGTAAAGTCCTTGCCCATGCCGATGTTACGGCCCGGACGAAACTTCGTGCCGCACTGGCGGACAATGATGTTACCGGCATAAACCTGCTCGCCGCCAAAACGCTTCACGCCGCGGCGCTGAGCGTTCGAATCGCGCCCGTTGCGGGTCGAGCCTTGACCTTTCTTATGTGCCATTGAGCAATGCTCCTACCAAATGGGGCAGGCTTCCAGCCTGCCAGTGGGTTCATGGCAGGCAAGATGCCTGCCCCACCGAGAATCCTGAATATTACCGGTAAACCCAAACGTAATCAACGGGCTTATCGATCCCATATTCCTTGAGAATTTTCTGCTGCTCGGCGGAGTCCGGATCGAGCCGGCAGCCGAAATGAATCTCTTCCTCGTTCGGATCCACGGTATCGCCGGGGCGCCAGAAATTTAGCTGCAGGGTCTTCTTCAGAAGTTGCCGGCCTGTTCCCGGCGCGTTGCCCGCCTGGTAGGCACCGGGCCGATCGACAAACTTGTAGGCGTTTGTCAGTCCCTGCACATAAACCACGAAATAGTCAATCCGCGGATCGATGTCGGTCCAAGTCGCGACGCCCCAGACGCTGCTATCGGTCTTGTCGTCGCTCTTGGCGATCGGCACCTGGCTGATGTTCAGCGAATTGTAGAGCACCTGGTCTGGGCGTCCCGGAAACTCGCGAGCCTGGATGGGCCCCAGCGCCGCCGGAACCACGCGATCGAGATACTCTTTGTTGTACTCGGTCGAATGCAGGACGAAGTGCGGGAAAAACCGCAGCTTGTCCGTCTTGTGTCCGAACACTTCGACTTCGTCGGTGAAGTCCTTGAACTTTTCATACAGCTCCTTGGCCGGCGGGACCTCAGGATCGACAAGCTCAATCACTTCCTGGTTGGGATCTTTCGATTCGGCATCTGCTGCTGCGACATCCTGCGTTGCCATTCCCTTGGGGTTCAAGTGATGGCCCAGATTCCGAACGCGATAGACCATGTACCAGACAAGCTGCCGCTGCATCCGTCCGCTGGCCTGCGGCACATCGATATACATCATTCGCATCGGCTTAAACGAGAATTCCAGATTCCAGATTGTGCGCCTCAGCATGGCTGATTGCGCCCGCTCATAGACGGTCGAAGACGTAGCTGCCAATTTGGGCTCGTATTGCAGATCTTTGATCGCGATTGGCAACTCGACGAGTGGGGCCGGTCCGCTGAACATCTCTTCTGCCTGCGGCGCCGGCGGAATCGTCGTCAGCACTCCCGGCGCAAAATGCCGCCGCGGCTGCTGAGCGAGCGCAGCAGCAACGGAAGCGCTCCAGACCAGCGCCACGGAAATGAGACGAATTGATATGAAGAAACGATTCATAAACAGCGTGCCGAACTGACGCCCAGAGACTCAGCCAGTCAGTATAGTTGGCCAAACCGGACTTCCTAGCAGATTTCCAGTGCTTTCGCAGTGTTTTACGGCAGTCCGAATCCTTGTGGCGGGATGCTCCGTCTTAGCTTTCGCCACCGGCCATTCGACACGATGGCTGACCGGCGGCGACTTTCTAACTCAGGAGAAAAGGCATGCACATGCGCAAATTCTGCTGCGGGACGACCCTTCTCATTCTTACGACCGTTCTTTCCGCCGGTTCGCGGTCTGTAGCCGGCGAACCGGAAAAGCCGGTCGCTAACCAACCGGCTGTTCAACCAAAAACCATCGCCGAGCAAACGAAGAAAGGTCTGGCTTATCTGGTCAGCCAACAACACACCGACGGCGGGTGGGGACAGGGCGGCGGGTGGCGGACGCAGTCTCAAGGCGGCAGGCTGGAAGGAGCGAATCTCGAGGATCCGTCGGACGTTGGAAATTCGGCGATCGCGGCGCTGGCTCTCATCCGCGCCGGCAGCACGCCGAAACAAGGCGAATACGCCAAGAATGTTGCCAAAGCCGTGGAGTTCATCGCGGCCAAAATCGACAAGGTCGATCAGGACTCTCCCTATGTCACGGATGTCCTCGGGACGCAGCTGCAAAGCAAAATCGGGCAGTACGTCGATACATTTCTGGCGGGGCTCGTTCTCTCGGAGCTAAAGGGGAAGATGGCCGACGAGGTCAGTGAAAAACGGCTAACAACGGCTCTCGATCGCACGCTTGCAAAAATTGAAAAACATCAAAAGGCCGATGGCACGTTTGCAGGGAATGCCGGTTGGGCGTCCGTCCTGTCGCAGGCGCTATGCAGCAAAGCGATCAATCGGGCCGCTCAAAATGGCGCCGTCGTAAACGTTGAAGTGCTGGAGCGCGATTCGCGGCTCGCGGCCGCGGGGGTTGATGTTTCGCGCAAGGACTTTTCAGCTCCCGCCGAGGCAGCTGTGACCGGTGGGAGGGCCGGCGGTCGAGTCGTGGTCGTTACGCGCGCCGTTGGCGGTCCCGAATCGGCCGCCACCGCTCCCAGCGATGCTGGCGTCGCCGTCTATAGTCTCTCGGCCAAGGCCGGGGGCCTTCAAGACGCGGTCAACACGAGCCGCCCCGCGGCAATGAAGGCGCGCGCGGTGCTCGCGGATAAAGAGGCGAGTAAACAAGCCAAGGACGAGGCCACCCTGACGCTGGAGCGCGCTCGCCGCCTGGAAGAACAGAGCGAAGCGGCCACCAGCGGCATCCTTAAACGCCTCGACGACAAGCAATTCATCGCTGGTTTTGGCAATAACGGTGGCGAAGAATTTCTGAGTTACATGAACATCAGCGAAACGCTGCTGGGCAAGGGCGGCGACGAGTGGAAAACATGGGATAAATCGATCTGCGAGAATATCCACCGCGTGCAAAACGAGGATGGGAGCTGGGCCGGGCAGCACTGCATCACGGGCCGCACGTTTTGCACGTCGGCCGCGTTGCTGACGCTGATGGCCGACCGCGCTCCGGTTCCTCTGGCGGCCAAACTGACCGAAGGCAAGTAGCCATGATTACTCGCCGACAGTTTACACGCGGCTGCATGGGCTTGGCTGCAGTCGCTCTGGGCGGCCCTCGATTATCGCTTGCCGGTAATGAGCTATCGCTTTCCGCGCAGATCGACGAAGGCATGCGCCAGGCCGTCGGGTTTCTGGCGGCTAAGCAAGCGGCCGACGGCGCCTGGCGATCGGATGTCTATGGCCCGCTGAAAGACGGTCCTTCGTTGACTGCCTTCATTGCGACGACGCTGACGAAGATCGCTGACGATGTGCCGGTAGAACCGGTTCTCAGCAACGCGGTGCGGTCTCTCGCATCAATGGATCCTCATGGATCCGTCATTACTTATCCCGTTTACGCCGCAGCGGGAGCGGTCACAGCGCTGAGCCGGCAGGCGGCCAATCGCTGCGTCGCAGCCCGCGATGCGTGGTTGGCCTTTCTCCGCCGGCAACAACTCGTGGAGACATGCGGCTGGCAGGAGTGCGACGATTCCTTCGGCGGCTGGAGCTTTGCACACGAGCCGCCGGCTCCAATTGATGGCCGGCCGTCCTCGCCGCTCGCTGTGCCAAATCTATCGGCCACCGTATTCGCGCTGGACGCTCTTTGCGCTGCTGGCTGTTCGGATAGTGACGAGTCCGTTCAAAAAGCCTTGGTGTTTGTGCGGCGCTGTCAGAATTGGCCAACCGATGCGTCGGCCGGCGATCAACGATTCGACGATGGCGGCTTTTTCTTCCTGAACGGCGATCCAATTCGCAATAAGCCTGGAGAGGCGGGCGTCGATTCGCAGGGGCGCACTCGTTACCACTCGTACGGCAGCACCACGGCGGACGGGCTTCGGGCACTCATTGCCTGTGGATTGCCGCTCGATCACCCCCGCGTGCTCGCAGCGCGAAGCTGGCTCCTCAGCCATTTTTCGCCAGAAAAGCACCCGGGAGATTATCCCGCCGAGCGCGAACACCTGCGACCGGCGCTTTACTACTACTACGCCGCGTCAATTGCGGAGGCACTACTTGCGAGCCGGGCAGACCACGGCCAATGCGAATGGTGGGGAGCTTCTTTGAGCAAAGCCTTGCTTGGCCGCCAGAAATCCGATGGATCATGGACAAACGCGGCGGTGGATGTGCGCGAAGACGATCCGCTCGTAGCGACGCCCCTTGGCTTATGTGGATTGGTTTGCTGCAAAGCAGCGTTACGGCACGTTTCTTAGCTGTCTTTCTGGCGCACTCAGGGAGACGCTCGGGTTTTGGCCAAAAATCTCGTATTGGTCGTTGACGACACACAACATGCCGACTATTCTACGATGTCCTCTGCTCATGTTACAAACCAACAGTATTAAGCTGGCTAATTTAGGCCATGCATCTCAAATCGCTCAAAGTGTTCTGCGATGTCGTTGGCCGGCGCAGTTTTTCGCGCGCGGCGAACGAAAATGGCATTTCCCAGTCGGGCGCCAGCCAGATCGTTAACGCCCTGGAAGAACACTTGGGCGTTAAGCTCATCGACCGCACGAAACGGCCGTTCGTACTGACGCCCGAAGGCGAAGTTTATTACGAAGGCTGCCGTAAGCTCGTGCAGCGCTACTTCGCCCTGGAAGAAGAGGTCCGCACCCTGCATGAAGAGGTCGCCGGGCGCGTTAGCGTCGCTTCGATCTATTCCATCGGCCTATCGCACATGAACCGCTTCGTGCAGCGGTTCCTGCGCGACTATCCGAAGGCCAACGTCCACGTTCAGTATCAGCATCCGCGGCGCGTTTATGAGCTCGTCGAGACGGATCAGGTGGATCTCGGCCTGGTGAGCTATCCGCGCTCCAGCCGAGCGATCAAGGCCAGCGTTTGGCGAGAGGAGCCAATGGTCGTGGTTTGCGCGCCGTCGAATCGACTGGCTCAGCGCGATCGCGTGAGCCTGCCGGAGCTGCATGGACTGGACATGATCGGGTTCGACGCCGATTTGGAGATTCGGAACGAGATCGACCGGGCTTTGGCCGCTCGCGGAATTGAACTTCGCGTGTCGATGGAATTCGACAATATCGAAACGATCAAGCGAGCGGTCGAGATCGATGCGGGCATCAGCATTTTGCCCGAGCCTACCGTGGATAAGGAGATCTCAGCCGGCGCACTGGTGGCGCGGCCCTTGGCCGGAATTGACTTAAAGCGTCCGATCGGCATCATCCAACGTCGCGGCAAAGAGCTGGGCAAAACGGCCCGGCGCTTCATGCAGCTCTTGCTCAAGCAGTCCTTGTCAAAAGCCGATGCTGCCAGTCTCGATGTCGCCACGCAGGACCAGTTCGAAGAGGAACCTTCGGTCGCCGAGGACGATGCGGCCCGAGCTTCGCTTAGGCAAGCCCAAAGTTCGCTCACGGAAGATAGTCCCGACGCCTTGACGCGTGTGCCGCCGGCGGCAGCGCCCGTGCACGTCGCCTCCTGATCCTTAGCAGCCGCGAAAGCTTTCACGCTAAGCGGCGCTCTCCTCTCCCACAGTCTTAGTCGCCATGACGATTGAATTCGAAAACGGATTGCCGAAGAAGCACGGGCTGTATGACCCGGCTTTCGAAAAAGATAGCTGCGGCGTCGGCTTCATAGCTCACATCAAGGGTGTGCGCAGCCATAGCATCATTCGCGACGCCACCGAAGCGCTGGAAAGCATGGATCACCGCGGCGCTTGCGGCTGCGAGGCCAACACGGGCGACGGCGCGGGCATTCTCACCGCCATTCCTGACGAGCTGATGCGGTCCGAAGCCAAGCGGTTGTTTCACGTCGATCTTCCGGAGATCGGCCGCTACGCCATTGCACAGATTTTTCTGCCGCGCGACGAAAAAGAACGCGAATTCTGCAAGAACAATCTGCAGAAATATGTGGAGGCTCAGGGCCAGCGGTTCGTCGGCTGGCGGCGCGTGCCGACCGATGCCAAGAAGGCGAACATCGGCAAGACAGCCGCAGATGGCGAGCCAGTCATCGAGCAGATGTTTGTCCTGGCGGCCGAAGGGCTCGACCGAAGCGCTTTCTGCCGGCAGCTCTATCTCATTCGCAAGCAAGCGTTTCACGAGCTGAAGAAACACAACCTCCGCGAGCGGCATCGATACTACGTCGCCAGCTTTAGCACGCGGATCATCATTTACAAAGGACAGCTGACGTCGAAGCAGGTCGTGCCCTACTTCGCTGATCTGGCCGATCCGCGCTATACCAGCCACCTGGCAATGGTGCATTCGCGATTCAGCACCAATACCTTCCCCTCGTGGGAGCGGGCACAGCCGATGCGGTTCATGTGCCACAACGGCGAAATCAATACGCTCCGCGGCAACATCAACTGGATGGCTGCCCGCGAAGGCATGCTCGAATCGGAGCTATTCGGCGACGATCTCGAAAAGCTGATGCCAATCACTGATCTCGATACGAGCGACTCAGGCGTATTTGATAACGTGCTAGAGCTCTTGCTTTTCTGCGGCCGGTCACTGCCCGAAGCCGTGATGATGATGATTCTCGAGGCGTGGCAGAATCACGAATCGATGCCCGAGTACAAGCGGGCGTTCTACGAATACAACTCGTGCCTGATGGAGCCGTGGGACGGGCCGGCGTCCGTCGTCTTCTGCGACGGCCGCTATATCGGCGCGGTGCTCGACCGCAATGGCCTGCGGCCCAGCCGCTATTACCTCACGATTGACGACCGCGTGATCATGGCCAGCGAAGTCGGCGTGCTGCCGGTCGATCCAAAGATCGTAAAGGAGAAGGGGCGTCTGCAGCCGGGCCGCATGTTCCTCGTCGATTTCGAGGAGGGCCGGCTGATTCCTGATGAAGAATTGAAGAAGGAGTTTGCGACCAAGCGGCCCTATGCCGAGTGGCTAAGGAATCAGCGGATCGAATTGAAGGAGCTGCCTCTCTCTGATCAGTCGCACGGGTTTGATCCGGACACGCTTCTGTCACGGATGCAGGCCTTCGGGTACTCGACCGAGACGATGCAGTTCATGCTGCTGCCGCTGGTCAATGAGAAGCGCGACCCCGTCGGCTCGATGGGCAACGACTCGGCGCTCGCCGTGCTCAGCGATCAGCCGCGGATGCTGTATGACTATTTCAAGCAGCTTTTCGCGCAGGTGACTAATCCACCGATCGATTCGATCCGTGAAGAAGTCATCATGTCGCTGGAATGTTACGTGGGGCCGGAGCGGAATCTGCTCGCCACGACGGAGCAGCACGCTCATCGGCTGCTTCTGCCTCATCCGATTCTCACCAATGAGGAGTTGGCTGCACTAAACCACGTTGATCATCGTGGCTGGAAGAGCAAGCTCATCGACATTACCTATGCTCGGACGGAGGGCGAGGCGGGGCTTGCCAAGCGGCTGGATCGCATCTGCCACGAGGCGGAGCAGGCGATTGAGAATGGATATTCGCTCGTTGTCTTGTCGGACCGCGGTGTGTCGGCCGAGCGAGTGCCGGTCAGCTCGCTGCTCGCCGTTGGCGCCGTGCATCATCACCTCGTCCGGCAGGCCAAGCGAACGCAGATTGGAATCATCCTCGAGTCGGGTGAAGCTCGGGAGGTCCACCATCACTGCCTGCTCGTTGGCTACGGGGCTGATGCGATCAATCCGTACACCGCGTTCGAAGCGCTGTGGCAAGCTCAGCGCGATGGTCTGCTGCCGGCGGATTACACGGACGACAAGATTGTACATGCCTATCAAAAAGCAGTCGCCAAAGGCATGCTCAAGGTGATGTCCAAGATGGGCATTTCTACGCTGCAGTCGTATAAAGGCGCGCAGATTTTCGAGGCGGTTGGTCTTAACGATGAGGTCATCGATAAGTGCTTCGTCGGCACGGCCAGCAGGATCAAGGGCGTTGGCCTCGAAGTGCTGGCCAAGGAATCGCTCCGCCGGCACGAGATCGGCTATCCCTCGCGGGCCGAGCAGCGGCTGCCGGTGCTGCCGAATTTCGGCGAGTTTCATTGGCGTGCCGAAGGCGAGCGGCACATGTGGGATCCGCAGTCGATCGCCGACCTGCAAGTTGCCGCCCGCGAGAACAACGCCGATGCCTATTGGAAGTTCTCGCAGCACGCGAACGAAGACGCCACGCGGAAATGCGCACTTCGCGGGCTCTTGAAATTCAAAGATGGAGTCAATCGGCCGATACCAATCGTCGATGTCGAGCCCGCCAAAGAGATCGTCAAGCGGTTCTGCACCGGGGCGATGAGTTTTGGCAGCATCTCGGCCGAAGCACACGAAACGCTCGCCATTGCCATGAACCGCATCGGCGGAAAGAGCAACACGGGCGAAGGCGGCGAAGATCCGGAACGCTTCAAGCCGCTGCCCAACGGCGACAGCAAGCGCTCCGCGATCAAGCAAGTCGCTTCCGGCCGCTTTGGCGTCACGATCAACTACCTCACGAACGCCGACGAGCTGCAGATCAAGATGGCTCAGGGCGCCAAGCCGGGCGAAGGGGGCGAATTGCCGGGCCACAAGGTCGATGAGATTATCGCCCGCATCCGCTACAGCACGCCGGGCGTCGGCCTGATCAGCCCGCCGCCACACCACGACATCTATTCGATCGAAGATCTCAAGCAGCTCATTCACGACCTGAAAAACAGCAATCCCTCGGCCCGCGTCAGCGTCAAGCTCGTCAGCGAAGTCGGCGTCGGCACGATTGCCGCTGGCGTGGCCAAGGCGCACGCGGACCACATTCTCATTTCAGGCGATACCGGCGGCACCGGCGCTTCGCCGATCACCAGCATCAAGCACGCCGGCCTACCCTGGGAGCTTGGAATCTCCGAGACCCACCAGACACTTGTGCTGAACGACCTTCGCAGTCGCGTGGTCCTGCAAACCGACGGTCAGATCAAAACGGGCCGTGACGTCGTCATGGCGGCCATGCTCGGCGCAGAAGAAATGGGATTTTCCACCGGCCCGCTCGTGACGCTCGGCTGCATCATGATGCGGAAGTGTCACCTCAACACGTGCCCCGTCGGCATCGCCACGCAAGATCCGGTTTTGCGGCAGCGTTTTGCCGGACAGCCGGAGCACGTGATCAACTATTTCTTCATGGTCGCCGAAGAGGTGCGGCAAATTATGGCCCAGCTCGGCTTCCGCAAGTTCAACGAAATGATTGGGCGCGTCGATTGCCTGGAAACCAACGATGCGATTCGCCACTGGAAAGCCCAGGGCGTCGATCTCACTCCGGTTCTTATGCCGGCGCAAAAACCACATCCCGATGTCGAGGTCTATTGCACGCAAAAACAAGATCACGGCCTGGAGCATGCCCTCGATCGAGAGTTAATCGTGCTCTGCCAAAAGGCGATCAAGCGCCGCGAGCCGGTGAAAATCGAAAAGCAGATTCGCAACATCAACCGCACGGTCGGCACGACGCTCAGCCATGAGATCGCCAAGCGGTGGGGCGACGAGATGTTGCCCGATGGGACGATCCACATCAAATTCACTGGCTCGGCCGGCCAGAGCTTCGGCGCGTTCCTGGCGAAGGGTGTGACGCTGGAATTGGAAGGCGATGCCAACGACTATGTGGGTAAGGGTCTGTCTGGAGGTCGTCTCGCGATCTATCCGCACGCCGGCTCGCTGTTCAAGCCGGAAAACAACATCATCATCGGCAATGTCGCCTTATATGGTGCTACCAGCGGGCAGGCATTCTTCCGGGGCCGCGCGGCCGAGCGTTTTGCCGTCCGCAACAGCGGAGCTCATGCGGTCATCGAAGGTGTGGGCGACCACGGCTGCGAATATATGACGGGCGGCCGCGTCGTCGTTCTCGGTCCGACTGGCCGAAATTTTGCTGCCGGGATGAGCGGCGGTATCGCTTACGTGTGGGATGCGGCCGGCGATTTCATCAGCCGCTGCAATCTCGGCATCGTCGAGCTGGAACAGCTCACGACGTCTGACGACCGCTCTGATTTGCTTAACTTGATCGAGCTTCACCGCGAATACACCGGCTCCATGGTGGCCGAGAAAATTCTGGCCCAGTGGCCAGAAATCACGACTCAATTCGTCAAAGTCATGCCGACCGATTACAAACGCGTGCTCGGCGACCGAGCCAAGCACGACGAAGAGATCGAGGCGCCCGTGCACGGTGTTCCCAGTCATGGATAAGGTGCCGAGCCATGGGTAAGCCTACCGGTTTTAAAGAGTTTCCCCGCCGCGCGGTGCCGTACCGCGAGGCGCTCCTGCGCATCCAGGATTTTGGCGAGATCTTCACGCAGCCGCCGGAGGAGCATTTGCGGTTGCAAGGAGCTCGCTGCATGGACTGCGGCGTGCCATTCTGCCAGAGCAACAGTGGCTGCCCGATCGATAACCTGATTCCGGAGTGGAACGATCTTGTCTATCACGGGCGCTGGCGCGACGCGCTCGATCGCCTGCACAAGACGAACAATTTTCCGGAGTTTACGGGGCGCACGTGCCCCGCGCCGTGCGAAGGCGCCTGCGTGCTGGGAATCACCGACCCACCGGTCACGATCAAGAACATCGAAAACGCAATCATCGATCGCGGATTTGCCGAGGGCTGGGTGGTGCAGCAGCCGCCGCCCTCGCGGACGGGCAAGAAGGTCTCGATCATCGGTTCGGGACCATCGGGCCTGGCCGCCGCGGCGCAGCTCAACAAAGTCGGCCACACGGTTACGGTTTATGAGCGAGCCGATCGGATCGGCGGCCTCTTAATGTACGGCATTCCCAACATGAAGCTCGATAAAGGCGTGGTGCAGCGCCGTATCGACTTGCTCGCTGCCGAGGGGGTACGGTTCGTGACGAATGCCGATGTCGGCAATCGCGACTCCGAACAGTTCGTCGATCCGAAAAAGCTGCTCGATGAAAACGATGCTCTGCTCCTGGCGACGGGCGCAACGAGGCCGAACGATCTGCCGATTTCAGGCCGCGGTCTGTCGGGGATTCACTTTGCAATGCAGTTTCTCACGGCGAACACGAAGAGTCTCCTGGACAGCGGCCACAAAAACGGTCATTTCATCAGCGCCGAGGGCAAGGATGTGATCGTCATTGGTGGCGGCGACACCGGCACGGACTGCATCGGCACGTCGATGCGCCACGGCTGCAAGAGCCTTGTCAATTTTGAGCTGCTTCCAAAACCGCCCAAAGAACGCGCCCCAGACAATCCTTGGCCGCAATGGCCGCGCATCCTGCGCACCGATTATGGCCACCAGGAGGTCGCGGCCAAGTTCGGCGACGACCCGCGGGCGTTTTGTGTGATGAGCAAGGAGTTCGTTGGCGACGATCAGGGCAACGTGGCCGGCATTCGCACCGTCCAAGTTGAATGGAACAAGGTCGATGGACAGTGGAAGCTCAAGGAACTTCCCGAGACCGATAAATTCTGGCCCGCACAGCTCGTGCTGCTTGCCATGGGCTTCAAGGGCCCGGAGCAATACGTCAGTGAGATGCTCGGCGTCGAATGTGACCCGCGCACGAACTACAAAGCCCAGCACGGCAAGTTTGCGACGAGCTTACCGAAAGTCTTCGCCTGCGGCGACTGCCGCCGCGGTCAGTCGCTCGTCGTGTGGGCGATCAACGAAGGCCGCGGCGCCGCTCGGGCCGTTGATATGTTCCTGATGGGTTCCAGTGACTTGCCGGCGCCGGACGTGACGCTCGGTTTGGCGGCGGTGTGAACCACAGGACAGGCACGAGTGTCTGCAATTGGCACTGCCATGAGTCCAACCATCCGCCTGGCCACCGCCGCCGACGTGTCGGCGATCAACGACATCTACAACTACTACGTCCATCGCTCGACGTGCACTTACCAGCTTGAGCCCGAGCCGCTGGAAGGCCGCCAGGCCTGGTTCCAAAATCATCCACCCGATAAATATCCGGTCACCGTCGCCGAGTTAAACGGCCAAGTCATCGGGTGGGGCTCGCTTTCTAAATTCCGCGAACGGGCAGCCTACGACGGCAGCGTCGAAGCGTCGGTTTATATCCATCACGACCATCACCGCCGCGGGCTCGGCCGCGCCCTGCTCACTGATCTCATCGACCGCGCTCGCGCGATTGGTTTTCATACGCTGATTGGCGGCTGCAGCGCCGATCAGAGCGCGAGCCTGCGGTTGCAAGAAAGCCTGGGCTTCACGCGAGTGGCCCATTTCAAAGAAGTCGGCTACAAGTTTGGCCAGTGGCTCGACGTCGTCTTTTTGCAGCTTATGCTGCAAGACGCGCCATAAGCTTACTCCAGCCGCAACAACAAATCGCCTGCTTCGACGCGGCTGCCGGCTTTGACAAGAAGTTCGGCCACGCGGCCTTCGGCTTCGCTAGAGATCGTGGTTTCCATCTTCATCGCTTCTACGCTGAAGAGTTTTTGTCCTTTCTTGACTTTGTCGCCCACTTTGACGGCAATCGTCACGATCATGCCCGGCATCGCCGCGCCAATTTCCTTAGGGTTATTCGTGTCGGCCTTCGCGGCTTTCGGCAGCGTGGGCTGAAGCGAATGATCGACGATGCTCACATCCCGCGGCTGACCATTAAGCTCGAAGAATACCGTCCGCGTGCCGTCCGCATGAGGCTCGCTGACGGTCAAGAATCTAATAATCAGCGTTTTCCCCCTTTCAATATCGATGGAGATTTCCTCACCAATTTCCTGACCATAGAAGAACACCGGCGTAGGTAGCACGCTGGTGTCGGAGTAGTTGCGGGCGTGCTCGGTGAACTCCTGATAGACCTTGGGATAGAGCAGATAGGATAGCGCGTCGCGTTTCGTGGGCTCGCGGTGAATAAGCGTGCGGACTTTTTCGATCGCCTGCTCGAAATCAGCCGGCGGCTGACCCTCGGCGGCGCGCCCGCTGATCGGCTTGCGGTCCTTGAGAATTCGCTTTTGCAATCCAGCCGGCCACCCGCCCGGCGGCTGGCCCATCATGCCCGATAGCAAGTCGATCACCGATTCGGGAAAGGCCAAATCGCGGTTGCCGCTGGTGATATCGTTGGCCGACAGCCCGCCGGCGACCATGAACAGTGCCAGATCGCCGACGGCCTTGCTGCTCGGCGTGACTTTCACGATGTCGCCCAGCAGTTGGTTCGCCTCAGCATAAGCGCGGCAGACTTCCTGCCACCGATCAGCGAGGCCCAATGCGCGAGCCTGCTGGTAGAGGTTCGTGTACTGCCCGCCCGGCATCTCGTGGCTGTATAGATCGGACGTGGCCGGCAAGAGATTGCTGTCAAACGGCAAATAAAACTCCCGCACTGCCTGCCAGTAGTCGGAAATCTCGGCCAGATGTTTGCCGCTAAGCCCGGTGTCCCGCTCGCTGAACCGCAGCGCCTCGACCACGCCGTTCAAGTTTGGCTGGCTCGTGCCGCCCGACATGGCGGCCATCGCGCCATCGGCGATGTCCAGTTTTTCGTCGGCTGCTTCGAGGATCGAGCTGGCTTGGATTCCCGCCGTGTCATGCGTGTGAAAATGAATCGGAATTCCAATTTCCTGCTTCAGCGTCTTCACCAGCAGCCGGGCCGCATATGGCTTGCACAAGCCGGCCATGTCCTTGATGGCTAAGATATGCGCGCCGAGCTTTTCCAATTCCTTTGCCAGCTCGACGTAATATTTGAGATTGTATTTGGGCCGCTTAGGATCGAGGATATCGCCGGTGTAGCATATAGCCGGCTCGCAGATCGCGCCCGTTTCGAGCACGGCCTCCATCGCCACCCGCATATTCGGCACCCAGTTGAGCGAATCGAAGATGCGAAACACATCCATTCCCGCGGCCGTCGCTTCTTTGCAAAATTCGCGAACCACGTTGTCGGGATAACTCGCGTAGCCGACGGCGTTGCTGGCCCGGAACAGCATCTGAAACAGAATGTTTGGGATCTTTTCGCGCAAGTCAACCAGCCGCTGCCAGGGATCTTCCTTCAAGAACCGCAGCGCCGTGTCGAAGGTCGCTCCGCCCCACATTTCCAGCGAAAAGAGGCCCGCGGCGTGCCGCGCATAAACATCCGCGATGGTGACTAGATCGTGCGTACGAAATCGCGTTGCTAACAGCGACTGATGCGCGTCGCGAAATGTCGTGTCCGTCAGCAGCAGCGGCTTTTGCTGCAGAATCCATTGCGAGAATTTTTTCGGGCCCAGCTCCTTGAGCTTGTTGCGAGTGCCGGCGGGCGGGGAAGAATGGAGATCCCACTTGGGCACTGGAGCTGGCATGCGACGTGTGGCTCGCGGCAATCCTTTGACCAGCGGATGGCCATTCACGGCAATCTCGCCCAGATAACTGAGCACTCGAGTCGCTCGGTTTCGCCGCCGCGGCAGTGTAAACAGATCCGGCGTCTCATCGATAAACCGCGTGGTGACCTGGCCGGCGAGAAAGGTCGGATTCGTAATCAGCTTGATGAGGAACTGAATGTTCGTTTTCACGCCGCGGACGCGGAATTCCTGCAAGCACCGCTCCATCCGGTTGCAGGCGTCGATGAATCGTCGTCCGCGAGCCGTCACTTTTACCAGCAGCGAGTCATAAAACGGATTGACCGTCGCGCCGCTGAACGCGCTGCCGGCATCGAGACGAATTCCCATGCCGCTGGCAGAGCGATAGTGCGAGATGCGCCCGTAATCGGGAAGGAAATTGTTCGCCGGGTCTTCGGTTGTCACGCGGCATTGCACCGCATAGCCCATCGTGTGGACTGCCTCCTGGCTTGGAAGTCCAATCTCCGGATCGGAAAGCGGTGCGCCTTGCGCAACGAGAATCTGTGACTTCACCAGATCGATGCCGGTGACTTCCTCGGTGACGGTATGCTCGACCTGAATCCGCGGATTCACTTCGATGAAATAAAACTGGTTCGTCTGGCGATCGACGAGAAACTCGACGGTCCCGGCATTCTCATATTTCACCGCCCGGCCGATCTTAATCGCTGCATCGCAAAGCGCCTGCCGTACCGTGGGGTCCAAGTTCGGCGCGGGCGCGACTTCGACGACCTTCTGATGCCGCCGCTGCACGCTGCAATCGCGCTCGAACAGGTGCACGAGCCCACCATGTTGATCGCCGAGAATCTGCACCTCGATGTGGCTGGCCTGGCTAATAAATTTCTCGATGAATACGTCCGGACTGCCAAAAGCCGCCAATGACTCGCGCTGCGCCTGCTCGAACGCGGCCACGAACTCGCCATCCGCCTGGACAACACGCATCCCGCGTCCCCCGCCCCCCTTCGCGGCCTTCAAAATCACCGGAAAGCCGAGCTGTCTGGCTTGGGCGCGGCCGTCCTCGGCCGACTTGATTGCATCGCTTCCCCCTAAAATCGGCGCGCCTACCTGTTTGGCAATGCCGCGGGCGAACGTCTTGTCGCCGAGCTGCCGCAGCGCTTCTTCATGCGGTCCGACAAACGTAATGCCGGCCTCGGCGCAGGCGTGCGCGAGGTCCGGGTTTTCGGACATGAAGCCATAGCCCGGATGGATGCCGTCGACACCGTGCTCTTTCGCCACGGCAAGAATGTTGGCAATATTGAGGTACGAACGGATCGGCTCACCCGGATTACCGACCAGATAAGCCTCATCTGCCTTGAAGCGGTGCAGCGCGTAGCGATCTTCGTACGAATAGATGGCGACTGTGCGAATGGTCAGCTCATGTGCCGCCCGAAACACGCGGATTGCAATCTCGCTGCGGTTGGCGACCAGCAGCTTGGTAATTTTCGGCATGGAGAAGCTACCGCAGCGCGGGCAGAAGTATGGCGTAGGTTATGCTTTAGCATAACGAGATTGACAAGGTGCGGTGAGCGTTTTCCGCGCGGCCGCGTTCCTCGACCGACGCCCCAATCGTAGAATTGATACGTGAAGCGCCCCGTAGGGACGCAATTACTCATGGGCGGCAAAACTTCTGCTAATAGTGTCCTCATGCAGCTTGCGCCATTGGCCGTGGCAGCCATGTTGATTGCGCTCACATCGCTGCCAGTTAAGGCCGTCGGCCCCGAGAGCCCCGAAGTCAAGCAAATGATCGACCGGGCGCTTCGCTGGCTGGAAACTCAGGAGAATAATGAAGATCGCCTGGGTGGCCGCTGCCTGATCGGCCTGAGCTTCTTCAAAGCCGGTCGCTCGCCGGGCCATCCCAAGATTGCGGCGGCAAAAAACGCTTGCGAATCGGCAGCGAACTCCGAACTGAAGTCGCTCGATAACTATAGCCTTGGCCTGGCGCTGGTGTTCCTGCTCGAAACGGATGCCCAGCGCAATCGCAGCCTCGCTCGCCGCTACGTCGATGAGATCTTACGCCGGCAGCAGCGAGCCGGTGGCTGGGGATATCCGGGGACACCCACCGGCGACACTTCCCAAACGCAATATCCTACGCTCGGGTTGTGGCTGGCGATCAACAACGGGATCGAAGTGCCCATTAACGCCATTGAGCGCGTTTGTGGCTGGCTTGTTCGCACCCAGGATCCGAGCGGCGCTTGGGGCTACCAGGGTGAAGACCCCGGCAACTACACCCATCGCGTCAACCAATCGGAAGTTCGGCCTGCGCTCGCCGCAGCGGGACTCGGCACGCTTTATATTTGCGCCGACATTCTGGGTGTCAACAACGCGAAATCGGACACCGAGGAAAAAGAAAAGGGGATTCCCTCCGCATTGAAGCCGGTCGGCGATCCGCTAGAAACGAAGACTCGCCCCGTCGTCAGCGGCGTCGAATCGAGGCTCGTTCAAAAGGCGATTCTGGACGGTAACTATTGGTTTACGCGGCACTTCAGCCTCGAATCCGAAGGGCACACCTATTATTACTTGTATGCTTACGAGCGGTATCAGAGTTTTCGCGAGGCGGCCAACAGAATTAGTGATAGTAACCCCCGGTGGTACAACGAAGTTGTAGCTCAGCTTCGGAAAACGCAGGAGGCAGATGGTGGCTGGAACTCGGGCGACGGTCCGGCGGTAACAACGAGCTTCGCCATTCTCACGCTCTTGCGTAGCGCAAAAAAAACAATCGCCACGGTGGCTGCGCCTACGAAATTAGGCGAAGGAGTTCTCCTCGGCGGCATGGGCCTTCCCAAGAACACGGCTGATCTCCAGGAAAAAGACGGCAAAATCGTTGAGTCGCCCCTGGCAGGTACTATCGACGAGCTGGTAGCGACGATTGAAAAAAATGATAAGCCGGAGCTGGAGCGCCTGGCCGAGTCGCGAGCCCGCTTTAAGCTCGACAGCGACGTGACGAAACGCTCCGGCGAGATTGCGAAGCTGCGGGCCGTGGTTGCCAGCGGTAATTTTGAATCTCGATTTCTGGCCGTCCGCGCACTGGGACGCGTTCGCGAGCTCGATAATGTACCGCTGCTCATTTATGCCTTGTCCGATCCCGATATGCGGATCGTTCGCGAAGCCGACAAGGGTTTGCGGTTCATCAGCCGCAAGCTTGACGGCGTCGGAATTCCCGAAGAGCCCAAGCCGCCCGACGCCAAAAATGGCATTGCCGCGTGGAAGGCCTGGTATCAGTCGATCCGGCCCACGGCCGAATTCTTAGATTAAGGAATCGCACTTACTCGCTCACCGCATGCCCAGCCGCCGTCCAATTCGATCCGTCGGTCAGCACGCGGGGTCTCTTCGCGTCTCGCGCTATGATCGGGCCGCGGGTATTGTGCTGTCGCCGCTGTTGGTCTTCGCGTCCGTTACGGTGCTGATGTTTTTCGTGTGGTTGTCCAGCCGCTTAATCTGGGAAGCGAAGGCCGTGCCCGTGACGGTGCTAGAAGACGTCGGCGGCGGCGGCAGCGGAACGGTCCTGGGCAGCGAGCAGCAGTTCGAAGAGCCGAGCCCCGCAGAAGTGCAACACACGGCTGCCGAGCAGGTATCCGTCGAGCAATCGCTAAGCGCTCTTTCCACGGTCGTCGCCGCGAAAGCGCCCG
>Ga0136846_1222502_pt1 | contig 23214 bp, 21 predicted proteins | sample HopSoiMetagenom2_FD_96841 | JGI IMG/M metagenome (GOLD analysis project Ga0136846, IMG submission 96841) | Grasslands soil microbial communities from Hopland, California, USA - 2 Assembly 2016 (version 4) | ecosystem: Environmental > Terrestrial > Soil > Grasslands | place: USA: Hopland... | reverse complement strand
TCTTCCACAGCGCGGCCACGGCCGCCCCGGAGGAGCCGCCCGCGAGCACCGCCTCCCGGGCGATGAGCCGACGGCAGGCCACCACACACTCCAGGTCGGAGATGTGCACCACCTCGTCGGCGTAGGCCGGATCGGCGAGCGGCGGCACCACGGAGGCACCGTGCCCGGGGATGAGCCGCTGGGTGGACTCCAGGCCGAAGATCGCGCTGCCCAGCGCGTCCACCGCGACCACCTTGGTGCCGAGACCGCGCTCGCGGATGTGGTCACGGCAGCCGCGCAGCGTCCCGAAGGTGCTGACCGGGCAGAACAGGTAGTCGACCTTGCCGTCGAGGCTCTCCGCGATCTCCCGCATGGTGGTCTCGTGGGCCTTCGGGTTGAGCGGGCTGGAGTACTGGTTGGGCCAGTACGCGCCGGGGATCCGGGCCACCAGCTCCCGCACCCGGCGCAGCCGGACCGGCAGGTACTCACCGGTCAGCTCGTCGCGTTCGGTGACCACCTCGACCTCGGCGCGGAAGGCCCTCAGGATGGCGAGGTTCTGTTCGGTGGTCTTGCCGTCCACCACGCAGATGAAGCGCAGTCCGAAGTAGCGGCAGATCTGCGCGAGCCCCACGGCCAGGTTGCCGGAGCTGGACTCGACGATCACGGACCGACCGGGTTCCACCTCGCCGCTGCGGATGGCCCCCAACAGCATGCCGAGCGCGGAGCGGTCCTTGATACTGCCGCCGGGATTGAACCGCTCGACCTTTCCGAACACTCGGGAGCCGAAGTCCGGGAGCAGTCGCGCCAGTTCGACGAGCGGGGTGTTGCCTACGGTGGACAGGATTCCGGGAAAGGTTTTCTCAGGCACGGGGCCCCTCCAGGGCGTAAGCGCCCGAAGGGGCGCGAGGAACTGCGCGACCAGCCACGACGAAGCCGCAGCCGCCCGACGACCTACTGCGGCACCCCCTCCTGCGCCCCGCCCACCGCCGCGGCCAGGTGCGCGGTGATCGCGTCGATCGTCGGGTGGTCCCAGGCCAGCGTGGGTTCCACCACCAGTCCGAAGCGGTCCTCCACATCGCCGCACAGGGTGAGCGCGTACACCGAGTCGAGTCCCATCTCGGCGAGCTGGGTGCCCTCGTCGATGTCGGCGGGGTTGCGCTCCAGGTAGTAGGCGACCCGGTCGACGAGCCAGGCGCGGATGGCCTGCGGCGCCATGCCGTCGGCGGGGGCCGCGGGGGCGGAGGTGGTTTCGGTCATGAGTCAACTCCCTTGACGGGCCCGCCGTTCGTGGCGAGCCGGGTACGGAATAGGTCGAACGTGCACGCCGCCTCGTGCCGCGCGGAGAGCTCCGCGAAGAGCGCGTCGACGACGGACTCAGGCAGCGGGTCGCGGCGCGGACCGAGCCGCTCGGCGAGCCGGTGCAGCGCTGCGCCGGCCCAGCGCGGATCGGCGAGGAACGGATCGCCGGCCGGGTCCTCGGCGGCCGCGCGCCACACGCCCAGGCAGGCGGCGGCCGCGAGGAGCAGGACGTACCGCTCGGCGAGCAGGAAGGCACGGCGGCCGGCGAGCGGGGTGCGGTCCTGCGGGGGCAGGGCGACGGCGCGGTCGGCGAGGTCGGCGAGATGCCCGGTGAACTCTGCTGCCAAGGCGGCGAGTTCGGAGTGCCCGGGACCGCGGCGGGCGAGGTCGTCGGCGAACTCGGGCAGCAGCGCGGCCAGTCCGTCCGCACCGCGCGCGGTCAGCTCCAGACGGCCGAGGTCGAGGGCGGGCAACGGGTCGTGGAGCCGGAAGAGCGAGCCGTCGTACGGCTGCCGCGTGCCGCTCGCTGCCGGGCGCCAGGCGCGGTCGGCGAGCCGGGGCAGCTGCGGCACGATGTTCGACAGGCACACCGCTCCGCTCGCGTGGGCGAGCGCGACGACGGGCAGGTCACGTGCCGTCTTCTGGAACCCGGCGTACGGCCCCTCGCGCACATAACTGCGGGCGCCCAGCAGCACCCCGAGCCGGTAGGAGCTGTCCTGGAGCAGCTTCGGCACCAGGTACTTCACCGCAGCCGACCGCACGCTCGCCTCCTGGGGCGCGAGATGCAGGGTCCGCGCGGCGACCATGGCGAGCGCGTCGCAGATCAGCAGGTCGACGAAGGCGCCCGTGAGGGTGGCGCGGGCGAGGGGCAGGGCGCTGACGGGACCGCGGTACAGCTGCCGCTCCCCGGCGAAGGAGAGCACGGTGCGCAGTTGCCGGTCGCCGAGACCGACGACCATCCCGGGCAGCACACAGCGGGTGACCTGGAAGACCTTCAGTACGGTCTCCATGGCGCCGCCCTCCTCGCCGAGCAGGGCGTCGGCGGGGACGGGGGTGTCGGTGAAGTCGGCGCCACCCAGCAGGCAGCCGCGCACGCCGGAGGTGGGATAGCGGGCCGAGCGGTCGACGGCCGGCGAGCCGAGGTCGACGAGGAGATGGGAGTGCCCGCGGCTGCAGGGGCGTTCGTCGGTCCGGGCGAACAGAACCGCTGCCTCGGCCCGGCCGATGTTGTTGACCAGCTGCTTCCCGCCGTCGAGGAGGTAGCCGCCACCGGGCGCGGGCCGGGCGGTGAGCGCGATACGGGCGAAGTCGCTGCCGTGGTCGAGTTCGGTGTAGGCGGCGACGACCCGGCCGCCGCCGCGGAGCAGACCGGCCACCCGGCGCCGCTGCGCGTCGGAGCCGTCCGCCCACACGGGCAGTGCGGCGATGAAGCTGGTCACACCGTGTCCGATCGCGAGCGAGGCGTCCCGCCGGAACAGGCTTCGCATGAGGAGGGCGAACCGGTCGGCCCGTTCGAACCGCCCGCCGAACTCCACCGGCACGAACTCGGCCCCCAGCCCGAACCCGGCGAGCGCCTCCTCCCCGGCCGTGAGCAGCTCACCCCGCTCGTCGGCGTCGAGCACGGCGCGCAGGCCCAGCGGGTTGGCGGGGTCGTCGGGGTCACCGAGAAGTGCTTCGAGGACGGCGACGCGGTCCAGAGCCGGGTCGGTCAGGGGACCCGCCTCTCCGTCCGAGGCGCCCTCCGGACCGCCGGCCACCCGCTCCGATTCCTCCGTGGGCTCCGACGTCAGCAGGTCCGTCATGCCGCTTCCTCCTTCGGGGTCTCCGCCAGGCGGCACGGGAACAGCGAGAACAGCAGGCCCTGTTCGGTCTGGTCGTGCAGGGCCGGCAGCAGGGCGTCCAGGGCCGGGCCGTCCGTGTCGTCCAGGTCGGGGGCGCCGGTGAGGCGGTGCAGCAGGCGGGCCAGGACCGCGTCCAGCCAGGCCGCGTCCGTCCACAGCGGGCCCCGTGCCCTCGGCGTGCCGGTGTTCTCCAGCCACAGGTGCAGGCTCGCCGCTCCCGCGTACACGAGGGCGTACCGGCGGGCCGCGTCGAAGGCCGACTCCGGTACGGCCCGCGCGCTGTGCCGCAGTGCGCCCATCTCGTTGTGCAGCTCCTGTGCCGCCCCGAGCAGTGCCCGGGCACGGTCGGCCACCGAGGCCGACGCGGTCCGCGTGACCCGTTCGACCGCCTCCGGCAGCGACTGCACGACGCTGGACCCGGACCGCGCGTACAGGCTCAGCCGACCGTGGTCCAGCGTGGGCGCGGGCCCGTCCAGCCGGGCTGCCGTCGCCACCCCGTCCAGGTCGGCGAGCCGTCCGCGCCAGCCCCGGCACAGCACCGGGAACTGGTTGATCAGGGAGTTGAGGTTGACGGCCGTGCTGCCGTCGAAGATCCCGACGATCCGGTGGTCCCGCTCCAGCTTCTGGAACGCCCCGTCGGCGAAGTCCCTGGTCAGCATCGCGCGGGCGCCCAGCAGCGAGCGCAGCGCCCCGATCACCTCGTCGCCCAGTGTCGGCACCAGATACTTCGCCACCGCCGACACCGCGCTCTGTTCCCCGGTCAAGGTGTGCGCGGAGCGGGTCGCCACCAGGGCCGCCGCCTCCATGGCCAGCAGATCGGCGTAGGACTCGGCCAGGGTGCGGGCGGCGTGCGGGAGTTCGGCGAGCGGACGCCGGTACAGGTGGTGGGAGCGGGCGAAGTCCACGGCGATGCGCAGGGCGTGGTCCGTCATGCCCAGGGACATCGCCGAGCAGAGCGTACGGGTGATCTGGAAGCCCTTGAGGATGATCTCCAGGCCCTCGCCCTCACCGCCGACCAGCGCGTCGGCCGGTATCAGGGCGCCGTCGAAGGCGATGCCGCTGATGTCGGCGCCGCGCACACCGTGGGTGGGCACGTGCGGCAGCGCATGCCAACTTCCGTCGGCGAGGACCGACTTGTCCACCAGGAAGAGGCTGAAACCGCGGGTGCCGCCCTCCGGCCTGGTGCGGGCCAGGACGCACACCAGGTCGGCCCGGGTCGCGTTGTTGATGAGCCACTTCCGGCCGTCCAGCCGCCAGCCGCCCGCGACCGGCTCGGCCCGCAGCTCACCCGCCAGCAGGTCGCTGCCGTGGGCGTGTTCGGTGAGCGCCAGGGAGACGACGGCACCCGCGCCGACCCGCTCGGCCAGCGCCCGTGCCTGCTCCTCACGTCCCGCCACCCACATCGAGACGGCACCCAGATAGGTCTTGGCGTGTGCGAGGGCGGAGGTGAAATCCCGCCGGGACAGCGTGCGGATGAGCTGGAGCAGCTCCTCGCCGGTGCGCAGCTCACCCCCGTGCTCGGCCGGCACGAAGAAGCGGGGCACCCCGAGCGCGTCCAGCTCCCGGCACACCTCGGCCGGGAACTCCTCGGCCCGGTCCCACTCCGCGACCCGGCGGTAGGAGAACACCCGCCGCTCGTCACGGGGGTCGCCGAGCCGTTTCTCCAGCGTCCGGGCGAACCCGTGCGGATCCCAGCCGGCCCGGAAGGCCCTGGCCAGCTCCGGCGACAACTCCTCGTGCAGAGCGGTCAGTTCACCGCTCTCGAACAGCTCCCGCATCCGGGCCCTGCGGATCTTCCCGCTCGTCGTCCGGTGCACGCGGCCCGGCTTGACCAGCACCACACCGCCGACCCGCACCCCGAGGCGCCGCGCGAGGCGGGCGCGGGCGGTGCGAGCGAGGGCGGCCAGCTCGTCGACCGTACGGCCGCGCCCGCGCACCTCCTGGACCGCGACGATCTCCTCGGCCCCCGCGCCACCGGGCCGGGACGCAAAGACCGCGGCCGGCCGATCGGCGAAGGCGGGGTCCAGGTCGCGCAGTTCACGCTCGATGTCGTGCGGGTACAGGTTCCGGCCGTGCACGATGATCATTTCCTTGAGGCGGCCGGTGACATAGAGCTGTCCGTCCCTGAGCGCCCCGAGGTCCCCGGTGCGCAGGAAGGGCCCGGTCTCCTCGACCGTGACCGCGCCGAAGGTCCGTTCGGTCTCCGCGGGCCGGTTCCAGTAGCCGAGCGCGACACTGTCCCCGCGGATCCAGATCTCCCCGACCCGCCCCTCGGGCAGTTCGCGGCGGCCGGCCGGGTCCACGATCCGCACATCCAGCCCGTGCACGACACCGCTGCCGGCCAACTCCTGCCGTGTGGCGCCCTCCTGGGCCTCGGTGACCTCGTCCCGTGCCAGCGCGTCCGCGTCGGCGGACAGCACCGTCGGCGGTTCGTCGGCGGGGGTGCCGGAGACGTAGAGGGTGGCCTCGGCGAGCCCGTAGCCGGGCAGCAGGGCAACGGCCGAGAAGCCCGCGTCGGCGAAACGCTCGGCGAACCGGGCGAGGGTGGCCGCGTCGACCGGTTCGGCGCCGTTGCAGGCGTAGCGCCAGCGCGACAGGTCGAGGCCTGCGGTCTGTTCCTCGGTCAGGCGGCGCGCGCAGAGGTCGTAGGCGAAGTTGGGGGCGCAACTGACCTCGGCGCCGTACTCGTCGATGAGCCGCAGCCAGGACACCGGGCGCTTGAGGAACTCGGTGGGCGACATCAGCACCGCCGTGCCGCCGAGGTACAGCGGGGCGAGCATCATCGCGATGAGCCCCATGTCGTGGTGGGCGGGCAGCCAGCTGCACCAGGTCATGTCGCCGTGCCAGCCGTGCCGGTCGCGCATCATCCCCAGGTTGTGGACGAGCGCCCGGTGCGGCACCATCACGCCCTTCGGGTCACTGGTGGAGCCGGAGGTGTACTGGAGGAAGCACAACGTGCCGGGCTCGACGGGGAGTTCGCGCCAGGCTTCGGCGTCGCCCGACTGCTCGGCCGACTCCACCTCCACCACCGTGAGTCCGGGCAGGTCCGCCCGCTCGGTCTGCAGCCAGTGGCGCACCGCCGTCAGGCCCGGACCGTCGGTCAGCACCAGGTGTGCCCCGGTGTCGGCGGCGATCGCGGTGGTCCGTGACTCCTGGCGCCCGAACCCGCCGGGCAACGGCACCGGCACGGGCACCGCGCCGGCGTAGAGGCAGGCCAGGAACGCGCGCAGGAAACCGGTGCCGGGGCCGCAGGACACCAGCACCCGCTCGCCGGGGGCCACCCGGCCCGCGAGCCACTGTGCGGCGGCCCGGACCCGGCGGTCCAGCTCCCCGTACGCCAGCTCCTCCACCTCCGGCCCGGTACGGAAGCGGACGGCGCTGTGCGCGGGCCGGTGCTCGGCCCTGCGGCGCAGCGCGCCGACGAAGCTCTCGAAGTCGGTCACCCCAACTACTCACCCTCTGCGGCCCGTGGGGCCGCGCTCGCACAGCAGCGGTCTGGACTTCAGCCAACCGGGGCGCACTATGCGGCACCTATATGTGGCCTTTGCTGCGGTACGCAGCGTTCCGCGCATGCCGACGGCCGCCGTACGCACCACAGGGGGGAGGGGTGGCGTACGGCGGCCGTGGGGGGTGATGCGGCGGGCCAGGGGGGTGGCTCAGCCGCATCCGCCCGCGTGCCCGTCGTCGACGTGGACTTGGGCGCCGTCGGGGGCAGCGGGCCGGCCGGGGTCCGGCGCCTGCCGGGGATTCTTCGCCGCGAGCGCGGCGACGAAGGCGGGGAGCCGGTCGACTCCCCAGTACTTGTCGTAGTGGTCGACGAAGAAGGGGACGCCGAAGACACCGTCACGCTGGATCTCCAGCAGCACCCGCACCCCCTCGGCGCGCAGCTCCGGGTCGTCCGAGGCGCACGCCAGCTCCTCCGCGTCCAGGCCGAGTTCGGCGCCGAAACCGGCGAGGGTGCGCCGATCGCAGACGTCCTGCCCCAGCTCCCAGCGGGCCCGGGCGGCCAGTGCGATGTACTCGGGGCCCCGGCCGTGCCGCGCCGCGGCCAGATAGCCGAGGTGGGGCACCTCCCACACCGGGTCACGGTCCACCGGCCAGCTGAAGGAGAGTCCGCGCGCCGCCGCCAGCCGCCGTACGTCCTGGAGGATGTAGCGGTGCTTCTCCGCCGACATCGGCGTGTAGGGAAAGGACCCGCCGGCCTCGGCGAGCATCTTCGCGCTCAGCTCGTCGGGTTCGAAGAACGGCACCCACTCCAGGGCGGCCGCCGTCCGCGGGTGGTGCTCCAGCAGGTCCCGGTAGGCCAGCCACGAGTAGGGGCTGCGCAGCGAGAAGTAGAAGCGCGGAGGTCTGCGGGTCCGGCGGGCGGCGGCGCTCACAGCGAGATGCCGCCGTCCACCTGGAAGACCTGGCCCGTGATGTACGACGCCTCCTCGGAGACCAGGAAGGACACCAGCGAGGCGACGTCCCCGGGGGACCCGAACCGCTTGAGCGGAATCCGGCCCTGCATCTCCTTGGCCTTCTTCGGCGGCAGTACGGAGGTCATGTCGGTGTCGATGAAGCCGGGCGCGACCGCGTTGGCGCGGATGCCGTGCCGCCCGGCCTCCTTGGCGAAGGACCGTGTGAAGCCGATGATCCCCGCCTTGGACGCCGAGTAGTTGGTCTGGCCCGCGTTGCCCGCGACCCCGGCCACCGAGGAGAGGGTGACGACGGCTCCGCCGCCCCGCTTGACCATCGGGAAGGCCACGGCGCGGCACAGGTGGTAGGTGCCGTCAAGGTTGGTGCGCACGACCGCGTCCCAGTCCTCGTCCGGCATCAGCACCAGCGGGCTGTCCCGGGTGATCCCGGCCGAGGTGACCGCGGCCGTCGCCGGCCCCAGGGTGTCCTCGGCCCGCTGCACGAACTCCCGGACCTGGGCGGCGTCGGCCACGTCCACGCGCCGCGCGAACACCCGCCGCCCCAGCTCGCGCACCTCCTTCTCCACGACGGCGGCGGACTGTTCGTCGGAGCGGTAACAGAACCCGATGTCGTGACCGTCGCGGGCGAGCCGCTCGACGACCGCCCGGCCGATACCGCGCGACCCGCCGGTGACGAGCGCGACTCCGGGGCTTTCCGGTTGTGCGGACATTGCGTCGTCTCCCTCTGGCTGTCTCATACGGTCAGCAGCGCGCGCCCGGGCACCGGCGCCAGCTCGGTGACATCCCGCAGCGCCACCACGAACGCCCCGATCCGCAGCACCTCACGGCTGCCGACGTACGTCTCCCCGGCGAGGATCGCCGTCTCGTCCACGGCCTTGACCATCCGCACCCGGTGCTCGAGGACGTCACCGGGGTAGGCACGCGCCCCGAAGGCCACCTCGTTGATGGACCCTGCGAGTTCGACCTTCCCGGCCAGTACGTCCGGGTTGGGCGCCTCCCACACCGACAGCAGCACCGCGGACTGCGCCCAGGACTCCACGACCAGGGAGGTCGGGTAGGCGTAGTCGGCCGGGGCGGCGTCCTGGCCCAGCGGGGCGTAGCAGGGCTCGTTCCCGGAGACGGCCTTGACGGCGGTGAGGCGCTGCCCGGGGACGACCTGCCGGACCCGGTCGACGAGCAGCAGGGCGCCCCGGTGCGGAATGGTGTTCTTGATACGGCTGACGCCGTACTCGTCCCGGTTCACGCGGCGCCCTCGGCTTCCTGCTCGCCCTGCTCGGAGCCGTCGCCCTGGCCGTCCCGCACGCGGTAGCGGAGCCGGATGTCGGCAACCTTGCCGCGGTTGGTGGCGACGGCCGCCTTGAAGAGCAGGCCGGCCGCGTTGTCGGTCACGGTCACGTCGGCCAGCACCCGGTCGCCCGGGAACACGGGCCGGTGGAACCGGCAGCGGTCCATCGCGACGAGGTCGACCTCGCCGCCCTCGGCCCCGTCTCGGGCCGGCACGTTGCCGTGCGCCCACTGGCGGACCGTACGGTCGGCGGCCTCGATGAGGAACACGCCGGGCAGCACGGGGAAGCCTGGGTAGTGACCGTCCACGACGGGCCCGTCCACCGGCGCGTCGAAGGCGGTGACGGCCCCCGTGGGACCGCTGCGGATCAGCTCGAGGTCGCCGAGCGGCGTCGCGGCGCTCACTTCGCGTCCCGCAGCTTGCGGTCGAGCAGCTCGTAGGTTCCGCGCAGCGAGGTGATGGCGGCGAGCTCGGTCTCCTGCAGCTTGACCCCGTACTCCTTCTCCAGCCGCACGGTGATCTCCAGCGCCATCAACGAGTCCACATCGAGGTCGTCCACGAAGTGCGCCTCGTCGGTGACCTCGGCGACGTCCAGGTCGAGAACATCGGCGACCAGATCCCGCAGCTGCTCCTTGTCGAGCACGGAGGTGGCGATGGTGGTGTCGGTCATGACGTACACACGTCCTTCCTGATGGGAGTGAACACAGACGAACTGAACGAAAGCCCGACGCAGTCGCCGGACGAAGCGCCGGACGGCGGATGGGACGGGTGGGGCGAGTGGGAGCAGAAAGGCCGATGGGGAAGCCGGGGCCGTCACGGCTCCCCCACCCTCAGCACGACCGCGCCGGCCTGCCCGTCCACATCCACCGACGTCACCAGCGCCACCGCACCCGCACCGCCGGCGGCGACCGCCCCGGCGATCTGCAGCGACGCGGACGCCGCCCCCAGATCCCCGACCAGCCGCCGCAACCGCAGCCGAGGCGGCCGGTGTTCGCCGAAGATCCCGGCGAGCGCGGCATCCTCCCGGGCCCCGAGCACTCCACCCCCGTCGGACGGAACCAGCAGCCCCACGTCCTCGACCCGGACGTCGGCCTCCTTCAGCGCCTCCCGCACGGCCCGGACCACGGCCTCGTCGGCCCCCTCGGGATCGGGAAAGGCGATGAACCGTGACCCGAGCAGCGAAGCCAGCGCACGGCGACCGTAGGCCCGGGCCCGCCCGGCCGACTCCAGCAGGAACAGGGCGCACCCCTCACCGAGCGGCCCGACCGGCTGCCGATGCGGCCCCCCGCTGCGGGCCCGGTACTCCAGCCAGGCCCGCTCCCGGGAGAACTCCTCGACCGCCCCGCACAGCACCGCCTCGCAGTGCCGGCGCCGCAGCAGCCGCGCCGCGTAACTGAGTGCGAGCAGCCCGGTCAGCGCTCCGCCGGACACGGTCGTGTTGGGCCCGCGCAGGGTGTGCCAGATGGCACTCTGCCCGGCGGCGCGGTTCATCACGGTGTTGGGGAAGAGCGCGGGATCGACATGGAAGGGCTTCTCCCCGGTCAACGAGTCCCGCGTGAAGTCCATGATCGACTGCACACTGCCGTGCCCGGTGCCCAGCACCATGCCCACGGCCTCGGGCACCTCCTCGGCGAGCCCCGCCCCGGCCTGCTCCAGCAGCATCCCGGCGGTGGCCACGGCGAGCCCGGTGGCCCGGTCCATCGCCCGGGTCCCCTTGCGCCCGAGGACCGCGCGCACATCGAAGTCCGGTATCCGCCCGGCCCGTTCGTACGGCCCGAGGTCGGCTTCCTCGTCACCGGCACGCACCGCGTCCCGCAGTCCTCGCACGCCCTCGGCGAAGGCCTGGGCGCCGAGACCGTACGGCGACGCCACGGACCAGCCGGAGACGACCAGGGTGTCCGGGTCCGCCCCGGTGGCAAGACTGACACTCATAGCTGTCTTCTCCTGAAGTCTTGGAAAGTAAGGGGAAGTAGGGGAAGCAGGGGGGAAGTCAGCCCCACGCCCCGGCGGCGGCATGCAGCTCCGCCCCGTCGACGCCGATGGTGTTGCCGGTCAGCCACGAGGACTCGGTACGGGACAGCAGCGCGACCGCGTCCGCGACGTCCTCGGGCCGGGTCAGCCGTCCGTGCGGGTTGTTCTCGGCGGCCCGCTCGATGTAGCCGGCGTGCTCGGGGATCCGCCGCAGCGCGGGCGTGACGGTGGTCCCCGCCCGCAGCGCGTTCACGGCTATCCCACTGGTGGCCAACTCGCAGGCGAGCTGGCGCACATGGGACTCCAGGGCGCTCTTGGCCGCCGACACCGCCCCGTAGCTGGGCAGGTGCTGCGAGGTCCCGGCGCTGGTCATGGCGTACACCTTGGAACCGCCGCGCAGCAGGTTGGCCGCGACCAGGTCCTGGGTCCAGTGGACGAGGCTGTGCGCCATGACGTCGAGCGTCATCTCGATCTGCCGCCCGCTGATCTGCTTCTCCCAGCCCTCCCGCGGCAGGAACGGCACCAGCGATCCGAAGGCCAGCGAGTGGACGAGGATCCGTATTCCCCCGGTGGCCCCGGTCAGTTCGGCGAGTTCGGGCACGACGTCGGCCCGGGTCGCCCTGGAGGCGGCGTTGGCGTTGAAGAACCGCGCCTCGACGCCCTTGCCGCGGATGTCCTCGACCAGCCGGGCGACCTCGTCCTCGCGCGCGGCGGTGTCGAAGTGCACCCCGGCGACATGAACGCCCTCCTCGGCCAGTCCGAGCGCGATGGCCCGTCCGATCCCGCTGGACGCCCCGAGAACCAGGCACCAGCTCCCCTCAAGCGACTTCAGCATGCTGCAACTCCTGTGTGAGACGGTCCTGTACGGGAGAGACCCGGACGAACGCGACCTGGCCCGCACCGGTCGCACTGACGACGAGCCGCTGCCCGCCGTCCCGCACGGTCACGGCGTGCGCGAGAGCAAGCGCGGGACCGAGACATCCGATCCGCCGCGGGGGCAACTCGTCCTGCTCCGCCCCCACCCGCGTACGCACCCCGGCGAGCGCCCCGGCGACGGCCTCGGACACCGGGGAGGTGTCGAGATCGAGGTGCACACCCAGCACCGAGGACACCGGCCCGCCCGGCACCTGACCGGTGTCACCGGACACCCCCGGCCCTTCGCCCGCTACCGCACTCGCGCCCTCGTGCAGGCGCGCTCCGGGAACCAGCTCCTCCAGCACCCGGTCCAGAACCCGCGCGGCCCGCTCACGGCCCTCCGGACGAGCCAGTGCCCCGGGAGGCAGGAACACCGAACGGGCCCGGAGCGTGGTGTGGACGGCGGCGCCGCGGGCGCGGGCCGCGGTGAGCGGCTCCAGGGCGAGCACCACCGCGCCCTGCTCCCCGCCCCCGCCCCGCGGGGCCGGCACCGGTTCCTCGGCCGCGGCCAGCAGCAGCGCCCCGCACCGGCCCGCTGCCAGCGCCGACGCCCCCGTCGACAGGGCGTCCAGCGCGGCCGTACGGGCCGTGGCGACGGTCAGCGCGAAACCGTGCAGGGAGAGTTCGGCGGCGAGCCGGTTGCCGAGCACGTTGGCCGCGAAGTACGGCGCCAGGGCGGGGGAGAGCCCGTCGGCGCCGCGCTCCGCCACGGTGGCGTCCATCGCGTCGTACACCCCGGCGAGCCCGGCGTTGGTGGCGAGCAGCAGCCCCCGCCGGTCGGCGGGCACGGCATCGGCCCAGGCCCCGCCGGCGACCGCGGCCCGCGCCGCGGCGAGCACGTACTGGGCGGCGGCGGGAAGGTACTTGTACCCCCGCGCCCCGAGCCGCACCCGGTGATCGAACCACTCACCACCGCCCGCGGGCAGCCCGCCGTAGGCGGCGGCAGCGGCAGGCTCGTCACCCCAGGGAGAAACGACCCCCACCCCGGTCACAGCGATCTCACGCATCGGAACCCCCCACGAACGACGAACCGCCGGCCTCCGCCGCCAGTACCACCGACGCGTTGTTCCCCCCGAACCCGTACGCGTTCACCAGCACCCGCCGCACCCCCAACGGCACAGCTCCCTCCGGCAACCACACCTCGCACTCCGGGTCCTGCTCCTTCACCGGCACGTTCCCCGGCACCACTCCATGCCGCAGGATCAGCGCCCCGGCCACCACCCCGAGCGCCGCCGACGCCCCACCCGCATGCCCGAGAAGCGCCTTCAGGCTGTACAGCGGCACCCGTCCGGCACGACCGTCCGTACCCGCACCGAGCACCCGCCGCAGCAACCGGCTCTCCAGCACGTCGTTGAGCCGCGTACCGGTCCCGTGCGGCACCACACACCCCACGTCGTACGGCGGCTCACCCAGCGCCCTCCGCATCGCCCGCACGATCTGCTCGCCGTCCTCCCGGGGCGCTGTCGGATGATCGCCGTCACAGCTCCATCCGACCCCGCCGAGGCTCAGCACCCGTCCGTCACCGAGGTCCAGCGCCCCGCGGGCCCGGGCGTGCGCCGCCGACTCCACGACCAGCACGCCCGCGCCCTCCGCGAACACCGTCCCGGCCCGGTCGCTCTCGAAGGGCCTGCACCGCTCGGGATCGACGGCCCCGAGCCGGTTGAAGCACCCGAGGGCGACCCGCGAGTAGGCGTCGGAACCCCCCGCGATCACGACATCGGCCTCACCGGCACGCACCAGGTCCATGGCGACCCCGAGGGCGTACGCCCCGGCGGCACAGGCATTGGCGACGTCGACGGCCGTACCGAACAACCCCAGTTCATCGGCGAGCGCGCTCGCGAGCCGGAACGGCGGCTCCCACCGCGCCCCGCCCCGCCCCCGCTCGTTCACCCCGGGCTCGCCCATGCAGCTGCCGAGCACGACGGCGCTGCGCACCGCGTCCAGGGCACCGGCGTCCAGCCCCGCGTCGGCCAGCGCCTCGGCGGCGGCGAGCGAGGCGAACCGCGTCGCCCGCTCGGACGTCAGGTCGAGACCGGGCAGGTCGAGGTCGGGCACCAGGTTGATCAGCGGCAGGTCCATGAGGGCGAGCGGGTCCGCCGGCCGGTCCGGCAGACGGGTCCCGGCCGCCGTCATGGCCCGCCACAGCTCGCCCGCGCCCACACCGTGGCAGGTGACGGCGCCGACCCCGGTGACCACGACCTCGACCTCGGCGTTCATGCCGCCCGGCCCTCCAGGGCCGCGTTCATGCGGTCGTCGAAGGAGACCAGCGACCAGTCGCGCCGGTTCTCGATGACGGCGTACCCGTGGGTGATCCGCCCGGTGGCGGTCTGCACCAGCTTCCCGTCCCGTACGACGTACGTGTCCATGCGGGAGTCGTAGGTGAACCCCTTGAAGACGCTCTCGACGGTGAGGACGACGTACAGGTCCTCCTCCATCCGCGCCTCGTCGAGGACGGTGATCCGCGAGTGCGGCACCACCGGGATCCAGTTCCGCTCGTCCAGCAGTGTCTTGATGGAGACCCCGCGGTCGGCGACGAGCCGGTCCTTGGCCTCCTCCATCAGCCGCAGATAGCCGGACATCTGCTGGCGCTCGGTGAAGTGGCAGTACCAGTAGGGGATACGGAACTTCCAGGCGTACGCGTTCTTCCCGGCCGTCAGCTCCTTGACCAGGTCGTCGGCGGCGAGGTCGGCCTCGACCGGCTCGGGCGTCCAGCCCGGCTCGGCGGCCAGCCGGTCCACCGCGAACGGCGCGAGCGCGGCCGGCACGGGCAGCTCGCCGCCGCCGCGCGGGTCGAGGCGCAGCTGGACGCGCACGGTGGAGGTGACGGCCTTCAGCAGCGTCTCGCGCCGCACGTGCAGGGTGACGGCGAAGACCAGCTCGCCGTCCTTGGCCCTGCGGTGTGGCCTCACCTCGGCGACGGCCGTGTCGTCGATGTGGAAGGCGTGCAGGATGCGGGTGTCGATGTCGACGATGTCGGTGCACAGGCCGTACACCTCGTAGACCGTGCCGGGTGCGAGGCCGGCCTGCCTGAGATGGTTCAGCACTGCCTCCTCGACGAGGTAGTTGACGTGTTTGAACCCGATCCAGGTGCAGATGTTGGAGCCCTCGTAACGGGGCCGGATCTCCAGGGAGCTGGGCTCCTTCAGGGCGAGGACCGCGGCCTCGATGTCAGCGGTGTGCGTGGTGGTCACGTCGACTCCGTGAGTAGAGATGGGCAGGAGAAACTGAACGCTCGTGCAGGTGAAGGACGGTGGTGCGGGTCCGGACCGGCCTCAGGAGGCGGTTCGCACCGTGCGGGCACCGCCCGGCGCCCCGACCCGCTCGGGAAAGACCTCGTACAGCAGCTCGTGCACGGCGTCGGCGAAGTCCCGCGGCCGCTCCGCCATCGCGAAGTGCCCGCAGTCGTCGAACATCCGCAGCCGGCCGTCGGGCAGAGCGGCGGCCAGCGCCCGGGCGTCGTCGGGCGGGGCGGCGAAGTCCTCGACGCCGGCCACGACGAGCACGGGCAGCCGCAGCGCGTCGACGTCGAGTCCGGGGCTGCGCAGATAGGCGCCGAAGAACTGCTGCCATCCGTACGGGCCGATCCGCTCCCGCACCCTGAGCGCCATCGCGGCACACAGCGCGGGCGGGACGCGGTCACCCGCGCCGATCCGCAGCCCCTCTTCGAGGATCCGGTGGAACCCGTTCAGGTAGTACTGGGCGTCGTCCCAGGTGAAGGCGTCGGGGGAGCGCCGGTGGAAGGGGGCGACGACAACGGCGGCCCCGATGTCCCCCCGCCGGGCCAGCACCTCCAGGGCCGGTCCCGCGGTGAAGGAGTGCGCGACAACCACGTCCACCCCACCGGGCACGGCATCCAGAGCACGCTCCACGTGCCGCCCCGGTTCTTCGGCGACGCTCCACCCCGGGTCGCCCTCGGCGCCCCAGGGCAGCACCCCGTCCCAGACCTCGACCGCGTCATCGGCGAGTTCCGCGTACGCCCCCCACTGGGACGTACTCCCGGCCAGGCCGTGCAACAACAACACCCGCACGGGCTCGACGGCTCCGCGCGCCCCTCGGCGCAACCGGACCCGGGCGGCCGCCGACGACGTACCCCCGCCGGGGCCACCCGCATCCGACGAAAGGCATGGTGCGGGTGGGAACAGAGCCGAAGGCGAAGCCGAGGCCGTCACGCCGCACCCCCCGCCCCTGCGAGCAGCAACGCCGCACCCGCGTCGTCGCCCCCCGCGTCACCCGTCCCCGCACTGGCGAGAACGACCTCGTCCACAGCACCCGACCGCCCCTCGAGCCACACCACCCCGGCAGCGCACTGAAGCACCCCGAGCGCCCCGGAGGCCGGACCGTACAGAGCGCTCAGGTCATGCACGGGGACGGCACTGCCCGCCGCCGCCCCCAGCCCCGCCGCAGGCGCCCGCACCCCTTCCGGATGCTCGGGCACACACCACAGCCCGACGGTTCCGGCCGCACGCCGCCGCACCTCGGAAACCGCGTCCGCGTGCCGGGCCCGCCGCGCGTACGGCCCGAGGACGGCCAGCGGCCGCACCCCTCGCGCCTGGGCAGAGGCCCTGGACTCCACGACGAGCGCCACCGCCCCGTCGAACAGCTCGGGCACCTCGCCCGCACCCTCCTGGGCGGCCCCCGTGACATGGCGCACCGCCGGATTGTCCGGCTCCACACCCACCACGAGCATCCGCTCGACCCGCCCCGAACCGATGAGCAGCCGAGCCCAGTTGACGGCGTCGAGACCGGAGGTGGGCCCGTTGCACAGGGTCAGATTGGCGCCGCGCAGCCCGTGCGTGATCGCGACCCAGGAGGCCACCACGTTGCTGGAGGTGGCGGGCAGCATCATCGGGCTGGTGCCGAGGTAGGTCGACTCGGCGATGGTCCGCACGGTCTCGCAGACGGTGTCGGCGTTGCCGTAGTTGGTGCTGACACTGACCCCGACGCTCTCGCCCGGCACCGTCAGATCGCCGGCCTCGTCGAGAAGCGCGGCCGCCCGCAGCGCGTCCCGCGCCGCCACCATGGCGAGCTTGGTGGCCCGGTCCTTGTACCGCAGCCCGCGCCCGCTCAGCCGCGAGACGGGGTCCGCCGCCTCACGATGCCCGTCGGGCAACGCCGAGAGCAGCTGCCAGGGCCCGTCGAGTCCACGGACCGCGCTGCCCATCCCGGTGATCACGGCATCCGCCGTGGCGAAGTCACTCATCACTCGCCCCCGCGCGCTCGATCACGGCCACCGCGTTGAGCCCGCCGAACCCGAAGGAGTCGATCTGCGCGAGCCGCATCGGCTCGGCCGGCCGCTCCGCCACGCCCCGCACCAGCCGGAACCCGGCCACCGCCTCCACGGGATCGTCGAGATACACGGTGGGCGGCACGGTCCCGGTGCGCAGCACGTCCACCGCCGCGACCAGGCTGTGCAGCCCCGACGCCCCGGCGGTGTGCCCGGTCATCGACTTGATGGCCGTCATGTACGGCGAGACGTCCAGCCCCGCGAACACCGAGCCCAGCGCGGTCGACTCGGCCTCGTCGTTCAGCGGTGTACCCGTGCCGTGCAGCATGACCAGGTCGATGTCCGCGGGCCGTACGCCGGCCCGCCGGTGTGCCTCCTGGACGGCGGCGGCGATGCTCTTGGCGTCCGGCGCCGAGGGGTGGTAGGCGTCGCAGTTGACCGCGACCCCGCGCACCCGGGCGTGCACCCGGGCCGCCGCTCCGGGGCCGTCCGCCTGCCTGCGCAGGACGACGGCCACCGCGCCCTCGCCCTGGAGCATCCCGCGCCGGGCCCGGTCGAACGGCCGTACCCGGTCAGGCGCTTCGGGGTAGCAGCGGTCGAGCAGCCCGTAGGTGCTCTCGGTGATGGTGTCGACCCCGGCCACGACCACGGTGTCCGCCGCGCCCGCCTCCAGCAGGTCGGCGCCCATCGCCAGCGCGTACAGCGAGGCCGAGCAGGCGTTGGCGACGGTGTGGGTGTCGGCGGCACCGAAGCGCCGGCGCAGCATGGTGCCGAAATGCAGATCGGCCGCGTCGAAGGGGATCCCGTCACGCCAGGACAGCTCGACGGAGCGCAGCTCCCTGAGCGTCGTCCCGACCAGCACCGGCACCGAGGACAGGTCGTCCCCGAGCCCGGCGTCCGCGGCGGCCGCGGCGACCGCCTGTTCCAGCCAGCGGGTCGCCCGCAGCGGCTCGTCGACGCCCGGCGCCGGCCGGTCGTCGATCTCGTAGGCCACCTGCGCCCGGAATTTGTCCCGGTCGTACCCGCGCAGTGGTCCGAGGCCGCTCCGCCCCGCGACCAGCGAGTCGAAGATCTCCTCGACACTGCCGCCGATGCTGGCTACGGCCCCCATCCCGGTCACGATCCAGCTCATGCCGCGCTCCGGTGGTCACGGAACGCGCCGAGGATGAGGACGGCGTTGTTGCCGCCGAAGGCCAGCGCGTTGTTCTGGACGATGGTCAGCTCCGCCGCGACGGCCTGGTTGGGTACGCAGTCGACCGCGCACTCGGGGTCGGTCTCGCGGTGGTTGATCGTCGGCGGGATGAAGCCCTCGGTGATCGCCAGCGCGCAGGCCGCCGCGGAAACGGCGCTGGCCGCGCCCATGCTGTGCCCGATCATCGACTTGATGGAGACGGTGCGCGGCATGGCGTCCTCGCCGAACACCTGGCGGATGGCGCCCGCCTCGGTGATGTCGTTGGCCTTCGTCCCGGTGCCGTGCGCGGAGACGAAGTCGACCTGGTCCGGAGTCACGCCCGCGTTGCGGTGGGCGATCTCGATGGTCCTCGCGATGCTGTCGCGGTCCGGCGCGACCGGGTGCAGGGCGTCGCAGGCGAGCCCGTAGCCGAGCACCTCGGCGTAGATCCGCGCCCCGCGGGCCAGCGCCGACTCCAGGCTCTCCATGAGAAGGATGCCGGCTCCCTCCCCGGTGAGGATGCCCTCGCGGTCCTTGTCGAAGGGGCGGCACACCTCGGGGGCGACGGTGCCGAGCCGGTAGAACCCGGTGAACGTCTTGCGGCAGGCCGCGTCCGCACCCCCGCACAGGGCGATGTCGACGTCTCCGCTGCGCAGGGCGTCGTAGCCGTAGCCGACCGCGTAGTTGCCCGCCGCACACGCGGTCGGGATCGTCACGGCCTCCACGTCCGTCAGGCCCAGCTCGCGCACGATGCCCGCGGAGAGCCGCCCCGCGGGCACGCGCCGGGCGACGGCGGGGTCGTAGTCCTCGGGTCCGCCGTCGATGGTCATGCCGACGAGCTGGTCGAGGTCGCGGGACTCGCCGTCCGTGGTGCCCACGGACACCAGGGAGCGGCGGGCCTGTACGTCCTCGTCGGTCAGGCCCGCGTCCTCGACCGCCATCCGCGCGGCGGCCACCGAGAACTGGCTCGCCCGGCCCAGCTCCTCGGGGCGCTGGCGCACGATCCAGCGCTCCGGCTCGAAGTCGGTGACCTCACAGCCGTTGGCGTGGGCGAAACCGGTCGTGTCGAACGCGGTGATCGGCTTGACGCCGCTGCGTCCGTCACGGAGTCCGCCGGTGAAGGCCTCGACTCCGATGCCGATGCTGGTGACCACACCGAGCCCGGTGATGACGACCCGGCGGCCGGCGGCCTGTGTGTCCGTGCTGATCGAAGCATTCATCGCAGCTCACCCGTCTGACGGTCGGAAGGGGCGTCAGTGCCGGGCGGCTTCGGCCACCACCGCGTACACACCCTCCAGGTTGACCATGCGACTGAGCTCGGCCTGGTCGATGGTCACGTGCTGCGTCCGCTCCAGGGCGGCGAGGATCTCGATGGCCCGCAGCGAGTCCGCGTCGTGCTCCTCCTTGAAGAGGCTGGTCCCGGTGACCTCGTCCTCGTCGATCTCGAGGATGTCGCAGACGATCTCCTTGATCTCCTGCTTCCGCTCGGCGTCCAGCCCGTCCGTCAGGCTCACGTTGCTCATCTCGACTCCCTGAGTACGTCACTGCCGGAGCCCGGTGGCCCCGCCCTCTGACGCCCCAAGACTGAGATCGCCCGCTATACGGCCCCTATACGGTCACCGCAGCACGCCACGTAGGGCGCCGGGCTGTCCTCCGTGCGGGTGCAGAGACCCGCGGCCGCGAGACGACACGGCGAGGCACCCGCGCAGGCGCGCTACTCGTCCTCGGACCCCGCCAACCACCCCAGCTGCGCCGCCCGCAACCCTGCCTGAAACCGACTCCGCGCCCCGAGCCGGCTCATCAGCTCCGCCGTGATCCGCCGCCCCGTCCGCACCGAAACCCCGAGCTTCCGCGCCACGACCTCGTCGGTGAGCCCTTCCCCGAGCAGCCGCAGCACCGCCTGCTCCTGCGAGGTCAGCTCCCCCTCCCCCCGTTCGCGGTGCTGCGGCCGTCCCCGGGTGAAGGGCAGCGCGTTCTCCCACACCCGCTCGAACAGCTCGCCCAACGCGACCAGCACCCCCCGCCCGTGCAGCACCAGCGCCCCCGCCGCCGAGTCGTCGGGATCCGTCGGCAGCACCGCGTGCGCCCGGTCGAACACGAGCATCCGCGACGGCAGTGACGCGGTGGTGCGCACCTCGTCCCCGTGCGAGTGCAGCCACCGCAGGTGCTCCACGGTCGCCGGATCGTTGTGCACGCTGTCGAGATACACGCTGCGCATCGCCACCCCGCGTCCCGCGAGGTCCTCGCAGAGCGGCCGGCTCGCCTGCCGGCTCTCCGCGGTCTGGGGTCCGCCGGCCGCGAACGTCAGCAGCTCGGCCTCGCACTTCTGCGTGAGCTCCTCGATGCGGGAACGTATCTCCTCCAGCCCGTTGAGCCGCTCGATGACCGAACCCCGCAGATCCTGCTGCGCGGCGTTGTGGTCGTCGATGAATCGCGCGACTTCCGTCCGCGCCTCGGCCAATTCCTTCTGCCGTTCAAGGAGTTCGTTTTCCCGACGCGTCACCAGGGCTTCGAGAGCCACCTCCGGGCTCACTGCGCGCAGGTTTTCCGGAGCGCCCCAGGAGGGTTTTACGAGATTGAGCCGTACGCATTCGTCGAGCGCGGAGCGCACTCGCTCCGGCCGCCACCCCAGGGACGACACGAGGTCCTCCACGGATCCCGGCTGTCTGAGCAGCGACCGGTAGATCTCGGACACATGGGACGGCAGCCCGAGCGGCTCCAGCATCTGTGCTCCTCCCCCAGTGATCACAAAGTGCCGCCGATCATTATGTTTATCCAGAAAATGATTGGCAACGAAAATGTGGTGATTCACAGGGTGACCGCACAGTAACAAAGGGCCCGCTTCATCGAAGCGGGCCCTTTCGGCCACGGTTGGCCGACTTTCATCCCCCTGAGGGGACCGACTCATCCCCAGATGGGGTCCTCGTCCGGGCTGCCCGTCGTCACCGTCACCGAGCCCCAGATGGGGTCCTGCGGAGCGGCGACCGTCGACACGCCGGCCACCTGGGCGGAGCCGGAGTCGGCGGCCGAAACGCTCGCACCTCCCAGCACGACGGTGGCCGAAAGAACCAGGGTGGTGACGGCGGCACGCAGCAGGGTGTCACGCATGAAGTATTTCCCCCTCGGAAATCAAGAATTAAATTTCTTGCGATTCCGTCGACCGGATTTCCCCGTCCTGCCGACAACTGAATCTTCACCGAGGAACTCCATGCACCACCACAGAAAATCAATGCAGGGAGCTGCGCTGGCAAGGTGCTGACAGCGGAATGCACCCCGCCGGTTTCCGCCCCCGAAATACCACTTCGCGGCCCGAGCCGACTGACCTGGCGCTACGCCCGCCACCGCGCCGGAGCTCCGCCCTCCGCACGCCCCTGCGGCGCCCCCTCTCCACACGACGCCCGCCACCCGCCCCGGAGCCCGGCCCGATGGTGCAGCTTGATGCCAGTGAGAGAGAGGCGTACCGGGTCGGACTTCGCCGCCTTGCACGAGAAGTGTCACCTGATGACCACCGGTTGACCGCTGCCCGCTCGGCGATGCGTAGGGGTCCAGGGAATGCTTGGACAGCGTCACCGCGATCGATCAGCCGCCGATACTCCGCGCGAAACACCCGACCCGCACCGGAAGGAATCCGACGCCATGACCGCGACCGCTCCCAAGGCTCCGACTGCACCAGGGGTGCGGTCCTGGTGGGGAATCCCGTTCGCCACCGCCGAGCGATACCGCCGCCCCGTGGTCGCGGACTTCGATCCGGACCGCCCCTGTGACCGCAAGGGCGTCGCCCCCGTCCAGCCCGACAGCGGCGACTGGCTCGAAGCGGACAGCGGGACGGGCGAGGACTGCCTGAACCTGAACGTGTGGGCCCCCGAGCAGCCGGCCGACAAGACACTTCCGGTGGCCGTATACCTCCATGGCGGCGGATTCGAGTACGGCGCGAACACACAGACCACGTCGAACGCCGCCGGTCTCGCCGCGACGGGACGCGTGGTGAGCGTGTCGGTCAACTACCGGCTCGGCGCACTGGGCGCGCTCTCGCTCTCGCAGTACGGCGGGCGGCTCGCCGAGGCCGGCAATCTCGGCCTGCAGGACGTCATCGCCGCGCTCACCTGGATCAGGCAGAACATCGCCCACTTCGGTGGCGACCCCGACCAGGTCACCGTCTTCGGCCACAGCGCCGGCGCCTACACCACCCTCGGGCTGCTCGGGGCCTCCTCCGCGGACGGCCTGTACCGGCGGCTGGCCGGGTTCTCCGGCGCGCCCTCGCGGCTCGTCCCGGCCTGGTGGGCCGAGGAACTCGCGCAGCGGTTCGTCACCGAACTCGGTGTCGCGGGCAACCCCGACAAGCTGATCGATCTCGACGCGGCCTCCCTGGTGACCGCCCTGCACAAGGTCTGTCCGACGGATCTCGGAGTCCGGGGCGGGATGGACAACCAGAGCCTCGGCGTCGTCCTGGACGCCGATCAGCCCGGCGGGGTGCTGCACGCCCACCCCCTGGACGTCCTGGCCTCGGGCTCGCACCGGGACATCGACGTCCTCCTGAGCACGGTCAGTGACGAGATGGGCTGGTGGGTGGCGAACGACCTCGACCGGTTCGACCCGCACACCGTCGACCGCGTCACCGACGAGTTCACAGGGTGGCGCATTCCCCGCTCCCGCGCCAAAAGGATCGTCGACACCTACGACCAGGGCGGTCGCACCGCTGCCGAGGTCCGCGCCGCGTCCCTGGCGGACTACATTTTCACGCTCCCCGCCGCTCGCGGTGCTCTGGCCCACGCCGCCGCGGGCGGCAACGCCCATCTCCTCATGATCGGGCCCGCCGAGGGTGCGCCCGCCGTGCACGGCACCGAGATGTACGCCCTGGTCGGCCAGGAACAGCCGGGCCGCAGCCCCGAACAGGCCGACCGTGACACGCGTATCCGCGACATCGTCCTCGACTTCGTCACCGGCGAGCAGACCCGCCTGTGGCCCGCCGTCACGGACCGGCCCACCTCGGGAAGCGTCGGCAACCCTCCCCACGAGCCCGGCGCCCGCTACCAGGCGGTCCTCGACCTGTTCAAGAACATCGCCCGCCCTTGACGGTCACCGGGGCGCCGGTCCGGGCGACGACGGCCCGC
>Ga0136846_1224958_pt1 | contig 23218 bp, 27 predicted proteins | sample HopSoiMetagenom2_FD_96841 | JGI IMG/M metagenome (GOLD analysis project Ga0136846, IMG submission 96841) | Grasslands soil microbial communities from Hopland, California, USA - 2 Assembly 2016 (version 4) | ecosystem: Environmental > Terrestrial > Soil > Grasslands | place: USA: Hopland... | reverse complement strand
GGGCGGCGAGCGCGCCCGCAGGCCGCCAGAGCTCACGCAGGTCGCGTGGCGGCTTGCGCGTGGCGAAGTACGAGGCCGCCCAGATGGCGAGCGCGAGCTTCGCGAGCTCGGAAGGCTGGAAGACGGCCGGGCCGAGCGAGATCCAGCGGCGCGCGCCGTTGATCGCGGGGCCGATGGCGAGCACTGCGACGAGCAGGAAGAGCGACCCGCCGATCAGCATCGGCGCGAGCGCCCGCAGCCGACGGTAGTCCCAGCGCTGCGCGACCATCATCAACACGATCCCCAGCGCCGCGTAGATGCCCTGCCGCTTGAGGTAGTAGCTCGGGTCCTTGCCGCCGACCGCCGCGGCTGCGGACGTCGCGCTGTAGACCATCACGAGCCCGAACGCGACGAGCGCGAGCGTCACGAGGATCAGGAGCCTCGAATCCAGCTCACGCCGCTTCATCCGTTCCGGATTCGCCGGGACGGATGAGATTCCTGGCCGCGACCAGCCCGCCTTCTCCCTCTCCGGCGCCTTCGTCACAGGCCGAGCTATCGGAGCCGCGGATCGATCAGTCGTGCCGCGCGAGGAAGCCGCCGACGGCCTCCATGTAGGCGTCCCGCTCCTCCCAGAACGAGAGGTGCGACGACTCCTCGAGGATCACCTGCTCGGCCTCCGGGATGCCTGCGACGAGCCGCTCCTGCAGCGCCGGAGTCGCCTCGTCGTGGCGACCGCTGATCACGAGCGTCGGGACGCCGATCTCGCCGAGGCGGTCCTCCGACTGCCAGTCGCGGATGCTGCCGATGACGTGGAACTCGGACGGGCCGTTCATCGTGTGGTAGACGGTCGGGTCCTCCTCGATCGCCGCGAACGAGCGGTTCACCTCGTCGGGCCACTCCTCGAGCCGGCAGAGGTGGCGCTTGTAGAAGACGAGACACGCCTCCGCGTACTCGGGGTCGTCGGTCGTCTCCGCCTCCTCGTGCCTGCGGAGCGTCGCCTCGACCTCGGGCGGCAGGTCGGCGCGCAGCACGTTCGCCTCGCGGACGAAGCCGGGGAACGAGGCCGCCGTGTTCGAGAGGACGAGCGACTGGAGGCCGCGCGGCTGCGTGAACGCGTGCTCCTGCGCGAGGAAGCCGCCCCACGACTGGCCGAGCACGTGGTAGCGGTCGCCGATCCCGAGGTGGTCGATCAGGTTCGCCAGCTCGCGCACGAACAGCTCGACCGTCCAGAAGTCCGCCCCGCGCTCCGGCAGGTGCGTCGACCGGCCGTTGCCGAGCTGGTCGTAGAACACGACCGCGCGCCCGTCGCGGGCGAGGTCGGTCAGCGAGAGCAGGTACTCGTGCGTCGCGCCTGGGCCGCCGTGCAGCGTGACGAGGGGCGCCGGGCCGTCGCGGTGCAACTCGCCGACGACGCGGTACCACGTCTGATGGCCGTCGAAGCCTGCGTGTCCTTCGGTTTCCGTCAAGACGGCAACTCTACGACTCCGGCGCGGAATGCGTCGCCCCGCTGCTCGAAGTCGTCGAACTGGTCGTAGCTCGCACATGCGGGGCTGAGCAGCACGACGTCTCCCGGCTCGGCGAGCGAGGCCGCGTGCACGAGCGCGACGTCGAGCGTCCCGTCCCGGTGACCGTCGATCGATTGCGCGATCCGCTCCGCCTCCGCGCCGATCAGGTGCACCGACCTGACGTTGGGACCGAGCGCCGCGGCGAGCGGCGCGAAATCCTCGTTCTTCGGCGAGCCACCGAGGATCAGGTGCACGGGCTCGTTTGCGTACGCCGCGAGCGCTCGCAGCGCGGCCGCGACGTTCGTCGCCTTCGAGTCGTTGACGTAACGCACGCCGCGCCGCTCGCCGACGAGCTCCAGCCGGTGCGGCACGCCGGCGAACGTGCTCAGCCCGTCGGCGATGTGCTCGTCCTCGATCCCGGCCGCGCGCGCGGCCGCGGTCGCCGCCGCCGCGTTCTCGCGGTTGTGCGCCCCGCGCAGCCGCGGCTCCGCGGGGAGCTCGTCGTCCGCGGAGAACTCGATCCCCGGCAGTCCGGACCCGCGCGGCACGACCTGCGCGCGCGAGCGCTCGAAGATGCGGAGCTTCGCGTCGCGGTAGGCCTCGAACGAGCCGTGTCGGTCGAGGTGGTCCGGCTCCAGGTTGAGCAGGACCGCGACGTCGCACGCAAGCTCGTGCACGTCCTCGAGCTGGAAGCTCGAGAGCTCGCAGACGACCCAGTGCGCGGTGCGCACCGACGTCAACGGCGTGCCGACATTGCCGGCGACGGCGACGTCGCGGCCGGCGGCGCGGAAGATCGCGCCGAGCAGCTCCGCCGTCGTCGTCTTGCCGTTCGTGCCGGTGACGCCGACGAACCTCGCGTCCGGGAGCAGGCGGTACCCGAGCTCGACCTCCGACCACACGGGGATGCCCCGCTCCTGCGCGGCTGCGACGAGCGGCGCCTCGCCCGGGACACCGGGCGACTTGACGACGACGTCGACCCCGTCGAGCAGCGAGAGGTCGTCCTCGTTGCCGAGCGAACGGTCCACGAGCACCGGGTCGTCGAGCCGCTCCGCCGCCGAGCGGCCGGAGCGTGCGAGCCCGTAGACGAGTGCCTTCACGTGTGGCTGCGGAAGCCGAGGAAGTACTTGTAGAAGAGCGCGAAGCCCGCCGCGCAGAAGATCGCACTCACGATCCAGAAGCGCACCATGATCTTCGTCTCGGACCAGGCCTTCATCTCGAAGTGATGCTGGAGTGGCGCGATCAAGAAGATGCGCCGCCCCCAGTACCTGAAGCTCACGACCTGGAGGATCACGGAGACGGCATTGATCGCGAAGATCCCGCCGACGAAGAGCAACAGCAGCTCGACCTTCATCATGATCGCCATCGCTGCAATCGCTCCTCCGAGCGCCATCGCGCCCGTGTCGCCCATGAACACCTCGGCCGGGAACGCGTTGAACCAGAGGAAGCCGATCGCAGCCCCGATCAGCGCGGCGCCGATGAACGCGATGTCGAGCCGGTTCTGGATGCGCGGCGGCCCGGAGCGGATGAAGATGGTCACCGCCATCGCGGTCAGCGTCGCGAGGGCGATGATCGACGTCCCGGCGGCAAGCCCGTCGAGGCCGTCGGTCAGGTTCACGCCGTTCGTCGCACCGGCGATGATGAGGAAGAGCAGCACGTACCACGCGGGGCCGAGCGGGATCGCGAAGTCGGCGACCGGGACGTAGACCTCGTGGCTCAGGCCCTGGTGGTGCGTGGCGAGGCCGACCGCGGCCGTGATCGCGATCAGCAGGACGATCTTCCACCGTCCGCGTAGGCCGAGCGACCGCTGGTGACGGAGCTTGAGCAGGTCGTCGAGGAAGCCGATCGCTGCGCATGCGAGCGCGGTCCCGAACACGGTCAGCGCCGGGAGCGTGAAGTCGCTCAGCGGCAGGAACGCGATCGTGGCCGCGACGACGATCAGGAGACCGCCCATCGTCGGCGTGCCCTGCTTCGCGGCGTGGTGCGCCAGCCCCTCCTTGCGGATGTGCTGGCCGAACTCGTTCCGCCGCAGGAACGCGATGAATGTCGGCCCGCCGAGGATCGCGATGATCATCGCCACGAGCGCCGCAACCAGGACTCTTGCCATCAGTCGCCTAGGTTCTCCGCGACGGCCTCGAGTCCCACCGAGCGCGAGCCCTTGACGAGCACCACGTCGCCGGGGCGCAGCTGCTCGCGCAGGCGTGCGGCGGCGTCCGCGGCGGTCGGCACCCACTCGCCGCCGTAGACGCGCGCCTCCTCGCCGACGGCGATCACGTGCTCGATCGCGAGCTCGCGGATCAGCGCCGCGATCTCCTCGTGGTACATGGCGCTGCCGGCGCCGAGCTCCGCCATCGAGCCGAGGACGGCCACGCGCCGCCGGCCCACGCCGCGCTCGGCCAGATGCTCGAGCGCCGCGCGCATCGAGACGGGGTTCGCGTTGTAACAGTCGTTCAGCAGCAGCCCGTCGCCGGGGAGTGGCCGCTCCTCCTCCCGCAGCTTCGAGAACTCGACGGTGAGCGTCTCTGGGAGCGGGACGTCGATGCACTCGGCGACCGCCTGTGCGATGCGCGCGTTCGCAAGCTGGTGCCGCGACGTGAAGCTCGGCTCGAACGAGAGCGGCGCGTCGGCGCCGACGCGCTTGACGAAGATGTCGGTGCGTTGCAGGTACGGCTCGAGCAGCGGCTCCTGCGGCACGACCGCGATCCCGCCGGCGGGTAGCGCCTCGATCAGCTCGGCCTTCGCGCGTGCCACGTTCTCGATCGTCTCGACCAGCTCGAGGTGCACAGGCCCGACGTTCGTGATCACGCCGACGTCGGGCTCGACGAACGACGCGAGCCACGCGATCTGCCCGAGGCCGCGCATGCCGAGCTCGCTGATGCACAGCTCCGTGTCCTCTTCGATGCGGCAGATCGTCAGCGGCACGCCGATCTCGGTGTTGAAGTTCCCCTCGTTGGCGATCGTGCGCCGGTGCGGCGCGCAGAGCGCGTAGAGGATGTCCTTCGTCGACGTCTTCCCCGTCGAGCCGGTGATCCCGACCACGCGTGCCTTCGACCGCTCGCGCACCGCGCGCGCGATCGCGGCGAGGGCCGGAAACGGGTCGTCGGGCACGAGCGCGGCGGCGGCGCCGCGCGCGAGCGCGTGCTCGACGAAGTCGGCGCCGCCGTCGACGGCGACGAACAGGTCGCCTTCCTCGATCCGGCGCGAATCCACCTGCATGCCCGTGACGACGTCCGCCCACGGGCGCGCCACGAGGCGGCCGAGCGGCTCGATCATGGTCAACTCGAGCGGGATCATCGGCCCAGGAGCTCCCGCGCGATCTCGCGGTCGTCGAACGCGATGTTGCCGCCCGTGATCTCCATCTCGGTGTCGGCGCCCTTGCCGGCGATCACGACGACGTCGCCGGGGGCCGCCTCCGCAAGCGCACGCTCGATCGCGGCGCGGCGATCGAGCACGATCTCGAGCTTCCCCTCCGCGACCTGCGCGGCAATCGCCGCCGGGTCCTCGGAGCGCGGGTTGTCGGTCGTGACGATCGCGCGGTCGGCGTGCGCGGCGGCGGCGCGTCCCATCAGCGGACGCTTCTCGCGGTCGCGGTCGCCGCCGGCGCCGAAGACGACGGTCAGCTTCCCGTCGCCGAGCCCGCGCGCGGCCTGCAGCACGTTGACGAGCGAGTCGGGCGTGTGCGCGTAGTCGACGATCACCGCGAACGGCTGTCCCTGCTCGACCGACTCGAATCGGCCGGGGACCCCGTCGACGCGCTCGAGCCCGCGCGCGATCGCGGCGTCGTCGACACCGAGCTCGCGTGCCGCCCACATCGCGCCGAGCGCGTTCGCGTGGTTGAACCGGCCGCGTAACCTGAGCCGGAACGGCAGCTCGTCGTCGGGCCCGAACGTTCGCGCGTGAGGCAGCCCGGCCGCGAGGCGTGCGCCCCACTCGTCGCCGACGTTCACGACCGCGTGCTCGGCCTGCTCGAAGAGCGCGCGCTTCGCCGCGTAGTACTCCTCCATCGTGGCGTGGAAGTCGAGGTGGTCCTGCGTGAGGTTCGTGAACAAGAGCACCCTGAACCGCGTGCCCACGAGGCGCCCCTTCGTGCCGGCGATCGACGTCGCCTCCATCACGCACGAACGATCGCCTGCGTCGAGCATCTCGCGGAAGAGCCGCTGGAGGTCGATCGACTCGGGCGTGTTGAGCCCGGTCGGCCGCTGCTCGCCGCCGATGCGGCGCTCGATGTTCGTGAGCAGCGCGGGCCGCCGACCTGCCTCCTCGAGGATCGAGCGGAGCAGGAATGCGGTCGTCGTCTTGCCGTTCGTGCCCGTGACGGCGGCGACGTCGAGCTCCTGCGTGGGGTCACCGAAGAAGCGTGCCGCCGCCGGCCCCATCGCGGCGCGCACGTTCGGGACGACGAGCTGCGGCACGTCCGCGTCGACCGGCCGCTCGACGACGAGTGCGACCGCGCCGGCCTCGACCGCCTGGGGCGCGAGCTCGTGCAGGTCGTGCTGCGCGCCCACGAAGCAGAAGAAGAGCGATCCGGGTGCGACTGCGCGCGTGTCGTAGGCGAGGTCGAGGATCTCGACCGACGGCGCGCCGGCGACGCCGATCGCCTCCGCGAGGCGGTTCAGATCCATCGGGCCAGAAGGCTAGATGATTGATTCCCAGCCGGAGCACGCGCCCGTGGGTCCTGCACACCGGTCAGGAATCGATCAACCGGGGGCGGCCGAAGTAAGCCGCCCCCGGTCGACGGTCACTGCGCGGTCGCGGGCGCGGGCAGCTCGCCCTCGGGCGCCTCGACGTGCAGCGGCTTGTGGCGCTGGACGAGCCCGTAGTAGGCGCCGCCGACGGCGGCGATCACGATCGCCACCGTCCACAGCACGGGCCGGTCGTTCAGCCAGCCCCAGTGGAAGTCGAGCAGGTTTCCGGTCTCGTTCGGCGTCGGGTTCGACGCGGCGCGGGGCCACGCGAAGTTGATCAGCATCGCGCCTCCCCAGACGAGCCCGGCGATCGACGCCGGGATGCCCCACTTGCCGAGCGCGAACGGCGCGGGCCGGCGCGGCCAGCCGTTCAGGCGCGCGCGCAGGATCGCGGTCCCGAGCAGGAAGTAGCTCAGGTAGATGAGCCCCGTCGCGGCGATCGCGAGATAGGTCGCGCCCGCGTACTGGAGGAGCGGGATCGCGGCGATCACGGTGACGGAGATGCACGCGACCCAGGGCGTGTGCAACCGCGGGTTCACCGTGCGGAGCACGGCCGAGCCGGGCAGCTGGTCGTCGCGCGCCATGCCGAAGCAGAGCCGCATCACGTTCGCCTGGATCGCGAGCAGGCAGATGAAGATCGCGATCGTGACGACGGCCAGGTAGGTCGTCGCGAACGCGTTCGAGAAGTTGGCGTCGATGATCGCCGCAGGGCCGAGCGCGCCCTTGACGCCCGACTCGAGAGAGCCCGGGATCGCCATCAGGGTGGCCCAGATGAAGATGCCGCCGACGACGAACGCGCCGGCGATGGCCATCAGGATCGCCTTCGGGCCTTCCCTGCGCGGATTGCGCGTCTCCTCCGCGAGCGACGATGCGGTGTCGAAGCCGTAGATCACGAACAGGCTCATGAACATCGCGATCAGGAAGGTCGAGACGGTGACGTTCGTGCCGCCCGAGTGGAAGATCACGCCCACGCCCTGGTGGTTGTGGAAGAGCGCCATCACGAACGCGAAGACGACCATGCCGAGGATCTCGAACAGCACGCCGACGTTGTTGATCAGCGCGACCGCACGCACGCCGTAGACGTTCAGCAGCGTCACGAGGAGCATCCCGACCAGCGCCACGATCCGCTGGTTGTGCAGGTTGTTCGTGATGTGCCAGCCCATCCCGTCGAGCGTCGGGATCAGCGCGAGCGGTAGCGTCACCGCGACGGCGGTGATCGTCAGCATTCCGGCGAAGAGGTACATCCAGCTCGTGAACCACGCGTGCGGCCGCTTCGCGAGGTACTTCGACCACTGATAGACGGAGCCGGCGAGCGGGTAGTGACTCGCGAGCTCGGCGAACGAGAGCGCGATGATGAACTGGCCGAGGGCGACGATCGGCCAGCTCCAGAAGAAGATGCCGCCCACGGTCGTCAGGCCCAGCGCGAAGAGCGCGAAGATGCCCGTCGTCGGCGAGATGTAGCTGAAGGCCACGGCGAAGGAGCTGAAGAGCCCGAGCGAGCGGCGCAGCTCCTGCGTGTACCCGAACCGCGCGAGCTCGGCCTCGTCTGACTCGGGCCGGCCGGCGGTCGCGTCACGAACGTCCATTCGTGATCCTCCTGTCGGGGGAGCCCGACCTGGGCGAAAGTCGCGCCCGGATCGGGTAAGAGATAGAGATGGTTCGCGGGTCGTGCCGGACAATCCTCCTCCTCACCGGCCTCCTTCTGCCTGCGCTCTGGTGCACCCTGGCCGCGGGTGCGGCTTCCGCACGCCAGGGCGAGGTCGTGTTCCTGACGAGCCCTGCGAGCGCCGCGCAGGGCAGCACGGTGCGCGCGACGGTCGTCGTCTCGCGGGCCGTGCCGCGCTGCACGGGGACGCTGCGGCACGCCGGGACGTCGTCCGCGAAGGTCGTCGCCGTCGTGCGGCTTCGCGCGAGCTTCGCGTGGCGGCTGCCGGCGACTGCGGCGCCGGGGACGTGGACGATCGCCGTCAAGTGCGGACGCGCGGGCTCGGCGTTCGGCTCGTTCAAGGTGACGAGACGCACGACGCCGCCCGCCGCGGTCATGGTGGCGGTCGAGAAAAGCGGGTTCTCCGTGGCCGGGACCGAGCTCGGCTACGGGGTCGTCCTGCGCGACACATCTGCGACGCGCGACGCGGTCGGCGTCACGGTCACGGTGAACGTCGTCGACGCCGCGAACCGCGTGCTGCGCACCGACACCTCTCACCTCTCGGGGATCCCCGCCGGCTCGACCTATTACTTCGGCGGCGACGTGTTCCTCGACGCGGGCTCGGCACCGGCGAGCCTCCAGGTGAGCGTGCGCACTGAAGGCGACCAGCCGAAGCGACTCGCGGGGCCGCAGGTCGCCGGGCTGACGGCCACCGCCGATGCCGCCGGACGAGTGCACCTGCACGGGGAGCTGACGAACACCGCGACCCAGCCGATGTCGAGCCTGACGCGCATCTCGGGCGTCGTCTTCGACACCGCCGGCAACGTGATCGGCGGCGGCGTCACGTTCCCGACCGCACCCGTGCGGCCGAACGACCACTTCGACTTCGACCTGCCGGTCACCGGCGTCACGGCCGACCGGATCGGCAGCTTCCAGGTCTCGGTCGTCTAGGGCGTCGTGGTCGTCGTTGCCGGCCGGAGAGCGTCCGGCGGGACGTTCAGGTACTGCAGGTCGAACTTCGCGATCTCCGCGAACGCCGGTGCAGCGACGACGCCGCCGAAGATCGCGCGTGTCGGGTCGTCGACCATGACGAGGATCGCGAGCCGTGGGCTCTTCACCGGAACGAAGCCGACGAACGACGCGACGTACTGGCCCGTCGTGTACCCGTGCGGCCCCGGCTTCTGCGCGGTGCCCGTCTTGCCCGCGACGGTGTAGCCGGGGATCTGCGCCGCGTTGCCGGTCGCCCCGTGCTCGTCGACGACGTTCGTCAGCATCTGCTTGAGCACGGTGTTCACCGCCGGTGAGACGATGCGATGCCGCTTGAAGTCGTGCAGCGCGCGGCCGCCCACCTTCGCGACGAGATGCGGCTGGATCCAGACGCCGTCGTTCGCGATCGCCGCGTAGGCGGACGCCATCTGCATCGGCGTGACGGCGATGCCCTGGCCGATCGGCACGTTGCCGATCGTCGAGCCGGACCACTGGTCGAGCGGCAGCACCTGGCCCTGGCTCTCGCCGGGGAAGTCGATACCGGTCTGCTTGCCGAAGCCGAGCCGGTCGATCCACTCGGCCACGCGCGCCGAGCCGAGCTTCTCGGCGATCGTGATCGCGCCCACGTTCGACGAGTGCGAGAGGATCTGCGCGACGGTGAGCGTCTCGGTTCCGCGCGGCTCGGCGTCATGGATGATCCGGTCGGCAACGTGGATCGAGTACGGCAGCGTGAACTTCGTCTCCGGCGTGACGATGCCCGTCGAGAGCGCGCCGGCGATCGTCACGAGCTTGAACGTCGACCCCGGCTCGTATGTGTCGGTGATCGCGCGGTTGCGCTGCAGCGCAAGCGGCACCTGGCTCGCCCTGTTCGCGTCGTAGCCCGGCGCCTGCGCCATCGCGAGCACCGCGCCGGTGCGCGGATCGAGCACGACGGCGGTCGCAGCGCGCGCGTGCCACTGCCTGATCGTGGCGCGCAGGACCCCTTCGGCGTTCGCCTGGATCGAGTGGTCGATCGTCGTGAAGATGTCGCGGCCCTGGCGCTCGGGCGTCGCGCTGACGACGTCGATCGCGCGGCCGAACGGGTCGCGCACGATCGTCTGCTTGCCGGTCCGGCCGGCGAGCTTCTTGTCGTACTCGACCTCGAGCCCGCCGAGGCCCTTGTTGTCGGTGCCGGCGAAGCCGATCACCGGCGCGGCGACGGAGCGTTGCGGGTACGTGCGCCGCTCCTCGGGGTAGGAGCCGACGCCGACGTAGCTCTTCTTCAGAAACGCGTCGGCCGACTTCTGGTCGGCAAAGCGCTTCACGTAGACGAAGCTCGTACGCCGGTTCAGCAGCTGCGGATAGAGCGTGTTCGCGTTCACGCCGAGGTAGCGCTGCGCCGCCTGGGCGATCACGCGCGGCTGCGCCAGCTGACGCGGGTCGGCGTAGATCGTCGTCGTGGCCTCGCCGATCGCGAGCTGCACGCCGGCCGCGTCGAAGATCGTTCCGCGGCCCGCCGGGATGACGATCGACTCGTGGTGCTGCCGCTCGGCCATCTTGCCGAGCGACGCCGCGCGCACGCCCTGCAGCCAGACCGCACGCGCCAGCGTGGCGGCGAAGACGATGGCGAAGAGAGCGAGGAGCAGGCGGATCCGGCGGTTGGCCTGCTTGTCCTTCATCTACTTCTTCGCGAGGTTCACGTACCGGTACTGCCCGGGGTCGACGTAGACGAGGCCGAGCTCCCGCGCGGCACGCGTCTGGATCTGCGACGAGGCGAGCTCGCTCGAGAGCTGCGACTGCAGCGCTGCGTTCTCCGCGCGGAGCTTCGTGCGCTCGGACGTGCTGGAGTCGAGCCCGAGGTTGAGCCGGAGCACCGCCACGTTCACGAATACGACGCCGGCGAGCAGAATCCCGCTCACGGCGATCCAGAGGATGCCGCCGCGTGCGCGGGCCTGGGCGCGGCGCGTCCGGCGGCGCGAAGCAGTCCGCGACCTGCGGACGGGCTCGGCGACCGCCGACTGGGCGTGCGAGAGGCTAGCCAACCTTCGTCCCCACCCTCAGACGCGCGGACTGCGCCCGCGGATTCCTCGCGAGCTCGTCCGCACCGGGACGGACGGCGCGGCGCGGCGTCGCACGCATCGACGGCTCGGAGCCGCAGACGCACACAGGGAAGTCGGGCGGGCACGTGCAGCCCTGCTCCTGCTTGCGGAGGAACTGCTTGACGATCCGGTCCTCGAGGGAGTGGAACGAGATCACGCCGAGACGCCCGGCGGGGCGCAGCATCTCCAGCGCGGCCGGCAGCGCGCGCTGAAGGGCGCCGAGCTCGTCGTTCACCTCGATGCGCAGCGCCTGGAAGACCCGCTTCGCGGGATGTCCCTCGCCGAAGCGCGCCGGTGCGGGGATCGACGCCTTCACGACCTCGACGAGGTCGCCCGTGCGTTCGAACGGCTCGGTCGAGCGGCGCCTGACGATCGCGCGGGCGATCTGCCGCGCATAGCGCTCTTCGCCATAGCGCTTGAAGATGTCGGCCAGGTCCCGCTCGCCGCCCTCGTTGACGAGCTCGCGCGCCGAGTACTCCGCCCCGGGATCCATGCGCATGTCGAGAGGCGCGTCTGCTGCGTAGGAGAAGCCGCGCTCGGGTCGGTCGAGCTGCATCGACGAGACGCCGAGGTCGAGCAGGACCACGTCGGCGCGCACACCGTTCTCGGCGAGGTGCTGCAGGACGTTCGAGAACTCGCCGTGGTGGAGCCGCGCCTTCACACCGGTCTCGCGGCGGAAGCGCTCGAAGAACGGCGCCACCGTCGGGTCGCGGTCGATCGCGATCAGCTTCCCGTCGCCACGCAGCTTGCCCGCGAGGAGCGTCGCGTGGCCGCCGGCGCCGAAGGTGCCGTCGACGACGGTCTCGCCCGGTCGCGGGTCGAGCAGGTTGACGACCTCCTCGGCCAGAACCGGAACGTGGTCGTGTTCAGTTGGCAAGACGCTCGGCAACATCTTCCGCGCTCCCTTCCACCTCGTGCAGCTGCTCGCGCCACCTCGACCGGTCCCAGATCTCCAGGTGGTCGTGGACGCCTGCAACGGTGACCTCGCGGGTCAGCCCCGCGTGCTCGATCAGCGACGGCGGCAGCACCAGCCGGCCCTGCCGGTCGAGTTCGCCCTGCGCCGCGCCTGCGAAGAAGTGCCGCTGCATCACGCGCGCGTCCGGGGCCAGAGGGTCGAGGCCGCGGATGCGGTCGGCGAGGCGCTCCCAGTCCTCGCGCGGATAGGCGTAGAGGCAGCCGTCGAGCCCGCGCGTGACGACCACGCCGTCCTCGAACGCCGCCCGGAGCTTGGCCGGGAGGGTGAGGCGGTTCTTGTCGTCGAGGGAGTGCTCATGTTCACCCAGCAGCATGGTCCACGTTGCCCCACTTTACCCCACTAGTCCCCACCTGTAAACCCCGGGACGAGGCACGACCTGCTGTTTACGGTTCGTCACGCACGGCGATGTTCTTTTCGGGTCAGATCTCTTGTCGCCAGCTCGCAAACTCGTCTTCCAGGCGATCTACCGGATCGCCCTCCTCACCGGCCGCGCTGCCGCTGAGCTCGCCGCCGCCTACCGGCGGCTCGTCGAGGTGCCGCCGCGCTACGCGCCGCTCGCGATGCTCGCGTCGCTCGTCGTGCTCGCGCTCTGGTCGCTGCCGCGGCTGATCTCGACCGGTGCCGTCGCCTGCTGCGTGCTGATCGCCGGCGAGCACGGCCGGGCGTAGAAAGAAACGACGACGCGATCGTCGGCCGCGAGGCGAATCGGCTCGCCTCGTCGAGTCCATCGAGCCACGTTGCCGCGTTCGACAGCCGCGGGTGGTCGAGCAGCGCCTCAGTCGGGCTCGACGGCATCGCCGACGCGTACGCGGCCCGGCTGCACGACCGCCGCGTGCACCCCGAACGGCAGCGGCTCGGTCGTCTCGACGTCGCGCCGGTAGGCCGCGAGCCCCTTCAGCGTGTCGAGGTCGGAGACGCCGGTGTCCGGATTCTGCGTCGTGATCACGCAGCGGCCGACGTTGCCGTGCGGGATCACGACTGCCTCGCCGATACGCACGCGCCGGCCGATCCACGTGTCCTCTTCGTGCGCCGCGAGCCCCTCGAGGCCGAAGTTCATCCGGAAGCGGCGTCCGTCGACGGACTCGACGCCCAGCACGTCGCCGAGCGCGCCCAGCGACGCCGTCGCCAGGAGCGTCGCCGCCCCGCTGCGCCCGCGGTCGACGCCGGAGGTCGCAGGCTCGACGAGCCGCAGCGGCTCGTCCGCGAGCTCGGAGAGCACGCCGTTCCACGGGCCGACGACGAGACGTGCGGTCCGCGGGCGCCGATGGAAGCTCGTCGTCACCTCCTCCCCGCGCTCGACCCTGCCGCGAAGCAGGCGACCGTCGGGAAGCGAGAGGGCCAGCTCGTCGTGATCTTCGTCGTAGGAGGCCTGGATCAGCTGGAACGCCGGAACGTCCTTGTTGCTGACCAGCCGGCCGGTCTCGCCGATGAGGTAGAAGCGACGATCGCCCGCCACGCCGCCCTCGCCGAGCTCGGTCTCGTCGAGGTGCTGAAGCGCGAGCGCCTTCACCGGCGTCCGCGAGATCCACGAGATGCGCGCGCTCATCGCCTGAACGCTAGCTGCGACGTGTACGGGCCTCGCCCCGCGAGCACCTCTGCCCCCGCTCGCGCGCCGAGCCCGAGCGCGTGCGCGAGCCCGTCCCCGCGCGCGAGCCCGAAGGCGAGCGCGGCGGCGAACGAGTCGCCGGCGCCGTAGGTGTCGACGATGCGGCGCGGGGGCCGCGCAGCCGCGAACGGCTCGCCGTTCGCCGTTCCGCCGTTCGCGCCGTCGGTCAGCACGACGAGCTCCGCGTCGAGCGTCCCGTCGTACCGCTCCGACGAATCGTTCAGGCTCCCCACGAGGAGGTCGAGCCGGACGCCGCCCTCGTGCAGCGTCGGCTGCTCGCGCAGCGTCGCCGCGAGGAAGCGCGCGTGCCGCGCGGAGCGCAGCGCTTCGGCGTCGCCCGAAACGAAGTAGACGAGGTCGTAGCCGTCGAGCGGCAGCGATCCCGATGGCAGCAGCTTGTCGCCCAGGACCGTGATCGTGCGCTCGCCGTCGGCGTCGATGTGCGTCCAGGCGCGCCTCGTCGCAGCGTGGGGGTACTGCGCGTGCACATCGAGCCCCAGCTCGGCGAGCCGGCGCACCGCTCCACGGCCTGCGTCGTCGTCGCCGAACGCCGTGAACAGCTCGCAGCGGCCGGCGAGCAGCGCCAGCTGGCGCGCGACGACGGCGCCGCCGCCCGCCGGCTCCGTCCAGACCTCGTCGGCGTGGACGATCTCACCTGCGCGCGGCCAGCGCGGCACCCGGGCGAACTCCACCACCTCGACATGCCCGACGACCGCGCATCTCACGAATCCGCACCCTGCCACGTTTCAGTTGTCGATGATGGAGGTCATGGCGCCGGAGATCCCGCCGTTCGAGCGCTTCTACCTCGAGCATCGCGACGAGGTGCTCGGCTACCTGCGGCGGCTGCTCGGGCAGCGCGCCGAGGACGCATGGCAGGAGACGTTCCTGCGCGCCCTGCGCGCCTACAACCGCCTGCAGCACGCGCGCAATCTGCGCTCGTGGGTGTTCACGATCGCGACGAACGTCGCGATGGACGAGCTGCGCGTCAAGCCGCACTTGCCGGCCGACGGCGCCCCCGCCGCCGAGCTGCGGCGCGACGCGTTCCGCGAGCTCGAGCACCTGACGGACGACCTGCCGCCGACCGAGCGTGCCGCGGTCGTGCTCCGCTACGGCTACGACCTCCCCTACACCCAGATCGCCGACGCGCTCGGCTCGTCGGAGGAAGCGGCGCGCGCCGCCGCCTCGTCCGGCGTCCGCAGACTGAGGAGGAACCAATGAACGTCACGCCTGATCTCGACGCGCGCTTCCGCGAGGCGGCGCTCCGCGAAGGCCTCGTCGACGTCCGCTTCGACGTGCTCGACTCGCCGATCGGCGACCTCTTCGTCGCCGCCACCGAGCGCGGCCTCTGCCGGATCTCCTTCTGGCCCGAAGGGATGGAGGACTCGCTCGCGCTCACGTTCGGGCCGCGCGTGCTGCGCGCGCCGCTCGACGACGTGCGCCGGGAGCTCGCCGAGTACTTCGACGGCGAGCGCCGCGAGTTCGACCTGCCGCTCGACCTGCGCGTCGCGCCCTTCCCCGCCGAGGTGCTCGCGGAGCTCGCGCGCGTTCCGTACGGGCGCACCGACACCTACGGCGCGCTCGCGGCGAAGGTCGGACGGCCGAAGGCCGCGCGCGCGGTCGGGACGGTCATGAACCGCAACCCGATCCCGATCGTGCTGCCGTGCCATCGCATCCTCGGCGCGAACGGCTCGCTGACCGGCTACGCCGGCGGGCTCGACGTCAAGCTCCGCCTGCTCCAGCACGAAGGTGCGATGCTGGCGTAGATGAAGGTCGTCGTCGTCGGGGGAGGCTTCGGCGGGCTGCTCGCCGTCCGCGGCCTCCGGAAGGCGCACGTCGACGTGACGCTCGTCGACCGGCAGAACTTCTTCCTCTTCCAGCCGCTCGTGTACCAGGTGGCGACCGGCGCGCTCTCGTCGGTCGAGATCGCCGTGCCGCTGCGCCAGATCCTGAAGCGGCAGCGCAACACGCGCATCGTTCTCGGCGAGGTCACCGCGTTCGAGCTGGACGCGCGGCAGGTCGTGGTCGACGACCTGCCGAACGGCGACGGGCCGTTGCGGGTGCCGTTCGACGTGCTCGTCGTCGCGGGCGGCTCGCGCTACTCGTACTTCGGGCACGACGAATGGGGGCCGTTCGCGCCGGAGCTGAAATCGCTCGAAGGCGCGCTCGACCTGCGCGACCGCATCCTGCTCGCGTTCGAGGCGGCCGAGGCGGAGCAGGACACCGACGCGCGCGCGGCGTGGCTCACCTTCGTGATCGTCGGCGCCGGTCCCACCGGCGTCGAGATGGCAGGACAGATCGCCGAGCTCGCCCATTCCCTCCGGCAGGAGTACCGCATGATCGACACGCGCGCGACCCGTGTCCTGCTCGTCGAGGCGACCGACCATGTGCTCGGCGCGTTCCCCGCCCCGCTGCCGCGGAAGGCCGAGCAGCAGCTGCGCTCGCTCGGCGTGACGCCGATGCTGGGCACGACGGTCGTCGGCGTGGAGGCGGACTCCGTCGACGTGCAGGATGCGGCCGGCACGCGCACGCGCATCCCGGCGCACACTGCGGTCTGGGCTGCCGGTGTAACCGCATCGCCGCTCGCCCGCGCGCTCGCGGACGCCGCGGGCGCCGAGACGGATCGTGCGGGCCGGATCGTCGTCGCCCCCGACCTGACGGTCGCCGGCCGCGCGGACGTCTTTGCGCTCGGCGACATGGTCAGCATCGAGGGCCAGCGGCTGCACGGCGTCGCACCGGTCGCGATGCAGCAGGGCCGGCACGTCGCTCGGTTGATCGCAAGTGGATCCCGCGAGCCGTTCCACTACCGCGACAAGGGCGAGCTGGCGACGATCGGCCGCTTACGCGCGGTCGGCGTCGTGCGCGGGGTGAAGCTGAGCGGGTTCCTCGCCTGGGCGCTCTGGCTCGGCATCCACATCACGTACCTGATCGGCTACCAGAACCGCGCTGTCGTGCTGATGCGCTGGACCGTCTCGTACCTGACGCGCGGCCGCGGCGCGCGGATCGTGCACCGCGAGCGGTTGAAGGGGCTGTAGCGCAACGCACTTAGTGATGACTCAACACAAGGTGCGGTTCGCGCGCGCCGACGCGATCTGAGGTGATTGCTCCTTAGGAGTCGCGCTTGTAGCGGCGGTCGTGGCAGCAGGCCACGTCGAGCAAGGTCGCGTGCAGCTGCGTGCGCGTCCCCTCGTCGAGCGGCTCGAGGAAGGCGTCCTCGATGCGCTTGACGGTCGCGCGGATCTTCGTGAGCTGGCGCTTGCCCTCTGGCGTGATCGTGACCATGTGGCGGCGGCGGTCCTGCGGGTCGCGCCGGCGCTCGACCAGGCCGCGCTCCTCGAGTGCGTCGAGCTCGCCGACGAGCTGGCTCCGGTCGAAGTCGAGCACGTCGGCGATCTTCGCCTGCGTCTCCGACGCGCCTTCGCCGAGCAGCGCGAGCACGCCGTACTGGGGGATCGTGAAACCGGCGTCCTCGAACTCGGCGATCACGCGCATCTTGATCCCGTAGCCGACGCGCGCGAGCAGGAAGGCCGTGCTGGCGAGCAGCTCCTTTGGGAGCGCAGGTCCCCGAAGTGTCGTCTCGGTGACAGTGTCAGCCACGGGAAATAGCGTAGCGCGCTTCATCGTTGTTAGGGTTCATCGTGGAAGGAATCAACGATTGGAGTCACAGATGAATTCCCTGCAATCCAGGACCCGGTGGTTCGCGCTGGCGCTGCTCGTGGCGGCGCAGTTCATGGTCGTGCTCGATGTGGCGATCGTCAACGTCGCGCTGCCGTCGATCAAGACAGACCTGAACTTCAGCCAGGAGAGCCTCCAGTGGGTCGTGACGGCGTACGCGATCCTCTTCGGCGGCGTCCTGCTGCTGGGCGGGAGGCTCGCGGACATCCTCGGACGCAGGCGCCTGTTCGTGGCCGGCCTCGTGCTGTTCACGGTCAGCTCGCTGCTCGACGGCCTCGCCTGGTCGGAGGGCTCGCTGATCGCGTTCCGTTCGCTCCAGGGCCTCGGCGCAGCGTTGCTCTCTCCTGCGGCGCTCTCGATCCTGACCACGACGTTCCGTGAAGGTCGCGAGCGTAACCTCGCGCTCGGCATCTGGGGTGCCGCGTCGGGCAGCGGCGCCGCGGCCGGCGTGCTGCTCGGCGGTGCGCTGACGAGCGCCTTCAGCTGGTCGTGGATCTTCTTCATCAACGTCCCGGCCGGGATCGCCGTGCTCGCGCTGACGCCGTTCCTGCTGCAGGAGAGCAAGGCGAAGCTGACGCACCGGCACTTCGACACTGCGGGTGCCGTGTCGATCACGAGCGGCCTGATGCTGCTCGTCTACGCACTGACCCGCGCGGCGCAGGACGGCTGGGCGACCGCTTCGACGATCGGGCTGCTCGCAGCGTCGGCGGCGCTCGTGGTCGCGTTCCTCGTCATCGAGACGCGCTCGAAGGCGCCGCTGCTGCCGCTCGGCATCTTCCGCCTGCGCACGCTGTCCGCGTCGAACCTCAGCGGCCTGCTGCTCTCGGCGTCGATGTTCTCGCAGTTCTTCCTGCTGACGCTGTACATGCAACAGGTGCTCGGGTACTCGGCGCTCCAGACCGGTGTCGCGTACGTCGGACTCACGCTGACGGTGATCACGTTCTCGGGCGTCGCGCAGGCGATCGTCACCCGCACCGGCGTGCGCGGCGTCCTGACCGCGGGCATGGCGCTCTCCGCCGTCGGGCTCGTGCTCTACGCACGGCTCCCGGTCGACGGGCACTACTTCTGGGATCTGTTCCCGGCGTTCATCATCAGTGGCGTCGGCCTCGCGCTGGCGTTCGTGCCGATGTCGATCGGCGCGCTGACCGGCGTCGTGGCCGACCAGGCCGGCGTCGCCTCCGGCCTCTTGAACACCAGCCAGCAGGTCGGCGGTGCGATCGGCGTCGCCGTCGCGACGACGATCGCCACCACGGCGACGAGCCATTTCGTCAGCGACCACGCCGGCGCGACTCCGCTCAGCAGCGCAGCGCTCACGCACGGCTTCCAGATCGCGTTCTACGCCCTCGCGGCGCTGGCGCTCGCCGGCGCGTTCGTCGCGGCCCTGCTCACCGAGCGGCGGCCGGCGGTAGAGCAGCAGGTTCCCGTCGACGAGGCGCTGCTGGAGGCCGCATGACGGACGTCGCGGATCTGGAGCTCCAGCTCAAGGGCCTCGTGCTCGTCCGCGCGCTCCTGCAGATGCGCGACGCGACGGACGGCGAGATCGAGACGCACACGCGCGAGATCGCCCGTGTGCGGGACCGGCTCGTGCATGCGAAAGGCGGCGGCGCGTACAGCGCCGCCGCCTGACGCGGTCAGGCGAGCGCCTGGGCAGCGACCCGCGCCGCTTCGGCGTACGCGATGCTCGCGAGGCCCGAGCCCCACGTCATCCGCGCGACGCCGAGCGCCTGGAGCTGCTGCGGCTCCGGCAGGCCCGGGATGACGAGGACGTTGATCGGGCCGTCCATCCGGCGCGCGAGGTCGGCCACTGCGTCGACGGGGCACGCGATCGGATAGACGCAGTCGGCCCCGCCCTCGATGTAGGCGTTCCCAGGCTCGACGGCTTCGTCGATTCCGCCCGCGTGGCGGACGAACACGTCGACGCGCGCGTTGAGCACGAGCTCGGGCACCGCAGCCCGGATCGCGCGGATCGTCTCGACCTGCTCGCGGATCGGCACGAGCCCGTCCTGCGTCGAGTCCTCGAAGTTGATCCCGACGAGCCCCGCAGCCCACGCCTTCCGCGCCGTGCCCACCGGGTCGCCGTAGCCGTGCTCCAGATCGCCGGTGACCGGGACGTCGACCGCCGCCGCGATCCGCTCGTTCGCGCGCAGCATCTCCTCGGCCGGCGCCTGCTCGCCGTCCTCCCAGCCGAGCGAGCGCGCGACCGCCGCGCTCGTCGTCGCGAGCGCCCGGCAGCCGGGCAGCCCTGCGAGCCGCGTCGCGCTCGCGACGTCCCACGCGTTCGGGAGCACGAGGATCGGCGGCTCGTGGTGCAGCCGCCGGAAGAGGCGTGCCTTCTCGCCCTGCGCCATCAGGCGCCGAGCAGCTCGACGACGCGCTCACGGAGAGCGAGCGGGCTGAACGGCCTGGCGAGGAACTCGTCGACACCCGGGGCCGCCGCACGCTCGCGGTCGACCGCACAGTCGGAAGCCGTCAGCATGATCACGTACGGCGGCCGGTCGGTCAGTTCCTCGCGCACGGTGCGCACGACCTCATAGCCGTCGAGGACGGGCATCGTCGCGTCGCCGATCAGCAACTCGGGCCGTTCCTCGCGCACCATGCCGAGCGCCTCGCCGCCGTGCGACGCGCCGGCCGACTCGTAGCCCGCGCGGTCGAGCGTCAGCTGCACCATCTGCAGGAGTCGGAAGAGGATGCGACGCGACGGGCCGCTGCCAAGCGCTTGGCGAGGCGCGCCTCCGGCAGTGGCTGGGTTGGTCACGAATTCGCTCCTTCGGTTGCCGCAGACAGAGAAGGTCGTGCCCGTAGCCGTGCGATCCGGAACCCCTCGAGCCGCGTCAGGGGAGCTGCTCGGCGAGCAGCCGGTCGGCCGCACGACGCCGGCGGTGCAGTAGCTGAACGTCAGCTCGCCGCGGAGCGGCAGCGCACCGCGCGGCGTAAGGTCACCGCGCAGCGGCAGCTCACCGCGCGGCGGGAGCTCGAGCGCGAACCGCACCCAGTCCTCGCGCGGGTACATGCGCTCCTCGTTGCCGGGCGAGGGTTCGTCCCAGTCGTTGCACTCGAGGCACGAGCGCATCGTCAACAGCTGCTCGAGCGTGATGCCGGCCTTGCGCGGGTCCTCCTCCAGCCGCGGGTGCCCGCCGAGCAGCTCGCCGAGGGTCGCGTCGACGGCGCGGACGAGGCCGCACTCGATCGCGATCCCGAGCAACATCCCCGCCACGGTCTTCGTCAGGAGCGCGTGTTGCGAAACCTCGATGCGTCACCGTCGCGGTACTCCTCACGCACGATCTCGCCGGAGCGCGACACGACGACGCTCGTGATCGCGCCGAAGTCGTCGAGGCTCACGACGGCTTGCGCAGGGGCGCCGGCCGGCTGGGCATCTCCCAGCCGCCGCCGGTGGCCGCCTGCACGCAGGCCGCGCCGACGTCGATCAGGTAGACGACGCCGACGCTGACGACGATCACCGCGAGCGGCGCCGCCAGCAACCCGACGCCCGCCGCCGCGACATACCACAGCCACCGCGCGAGCTCGCGCGCCGCGGTGGGCACGAAGCTCCAGCCGAGACCTGCCGCGAAGAGGCCGACCGCGACGAGGAGTGCGGCCTGCCGGTGCCCGCCGCCGAGCACAGTCCAGACGACCGCGCCCCAGAACGCGACCAGGTGCACGAAGAAGAGCACGAACAGCGCGGGCGCGGACTTGCGCATCGTCAGGCCCCAGCTCACCGCAGCCCACATCAGCCGATGACGGAACCAGTTGTTGCCGCTCTCCTCGAGCGCGTGGAAGAAGATCGTGTCCGACCGGACGCGCTCCGCCCGCGTCATGCGGTCGACGACGAGCGTGTCGTGGACGATCGCCGCGCCGGTGTGCCGGCCATACGAGGCGATCAGCCACCAGAGCAGCCACGGGACGGATGCGAGGTCGGTCGGTTCGCCGTGCGCGGGCACGACCACCGTCGTGGCGAGCACGTCGTCGCGGTACTGGAACGCCTCCAAGACGTCGAAGTACGCGCTCAGCTGACCGTCGTCGTTCCGCAACTGCTCGAGCTTGATGTGCGCCGGAGGCACACCGTTCGCGTCGAGGAACGGCATGGGATGCGACGTTACACGTCCAGCGGCACCACCCCGAGAAGCCGGTAGCCGACGCCCCAGACGTTCTCGACGAGCGCAACGGGCGAGCCCGCCTCGCGCAGCTTGCGCCGGAGCCGCGAGGCGTGCGAGTCGAGCGTCCGCGTCCGCGAGCTCGCACGGTAGCCCCAGACGTCGTGCAGGAGCTCTGCCTTGGTGAACACGCGCTCCGGCTCGCGCGCCAGGCGAAGCAGCAGCTCGTACTCCTTCTGTGCGAGTTGCACCCGCACGCCGGCGACGCGGGCGTCGCGGGTGCGCGTGTCGATGCGCAACGGCGGCGCGTGCACCACCTCGCCGCCGCGAGGCCGGGCGCGGCGAAGGACGGCGTGGATGCGCTCGACGAGCTCCTGGTACTCGAACGGCCGTGTCACGTAGTCGTCGCAGCCGCGCCGCAGCGCATGGATGCAGTCGACGCGGTCCGCCTCTTCGCGCCCGAGCACGATCACCGGCGCGCGCTCGACCCAGCGCTCGACCCGTTCGAGGTCGCTCGCGAGGACGAGGTCGAAGCGGCCGTGCGCCGGCACGAGCTCGAAACCGTCGCGCGGGAGGTTGCGCTCGAGGAACCCGCGTGTCTCGGGCTCGGCGTCGGCGAGGAGCAGTGCTGCGGCCATGACACGAAGCTAGCCACCCGCCCGCCGCGCGGCCAGATGTCCATTTGCACGAATGTGCGCCGAACGATCCTCAGGCGCCCGGTGCGGCCACGTCAGGCGCGTCGACCACGTCGAGCCGCGCGAACGCGCGTCGTGCGTGCCAGAGCCCCCACGCGAGGAGCGCCGCGAATACCGGGAATCCCGTCACGACCGAGACGACCACGAACCCGCCGACCCCGTCGTGCAGCAGCACGAAGAGCCGCAGTGCCGCACGGAGCAGGCAGTAGACGCCCCACACGAGCGACTGCAGCCCGAACTCGCGCCGATACGACTCGCTCGCGCGGAACCACGCAGGGAACGGGTACCACGCGCTCGCGAACACACCGATCAGCGGGCGTCCGATCACGACCGACACGAAGTAGGCGACTGCCCACAGCGCGCTCAGCACGACGGGTTGCGCGAGGTAGACGGTCGCGCTGTGCGCCGCAAGCGCGACGAGCGCCTGGATGACGACGAAGGTTGCCCCGACGGCGACGAGGGCGACGCCGCGCCCGCGTCGCACGAGCCAGGCCGCCAGGACGAGCGACACCGCCGTCGACGCCGCGATCGCCGCGCCGAGCCCGGCCGCCTTCCACGCGACGTAGAAGACGAGCACCGGCACGACCGCCTCGCCCACGAACTGCGGCATCCCGCGACCGAGCAGCAGCCGCCACGTCGGCTCGGGCAGCTCGTCTACGCCGCGCGGCGCAGCCGTCGTTCCTGCTGCTCGCACCATTCGATTCCCCACGCGCAGTAGTCGAGCCCCCACCGGTAGACGAGGTCGACGAACGGCGGGTCGGGCGCGCCGCCGTCGTCGAGGCTGCGCAGGTACGCGAGCATCGCGCGATAGCCCTCGCGCCGCGCGGCGACCAGGCCGAGGGCGTGCTCGCGCGGCAGGTTGTCGGCGAAGAAGAGCCGCAGCAGCGACTCGTCCCGCAGCTCGATCCGCGTCTCCTCGCCGTGCAGCCAGTGCTGCAGCTCGCGCCGTCCCAGTGCGGTGATGCGATAGACGCGGCGCGAGCGTCCGCCGCGCGCAGCTTCCTTGCCGGCGATCCAGGCCTCAGCCTCGAGCTTCTTGAGCTCCGGGTAGATCTGCCCGTAGCTCGCCGCCCAGAAGTGCCGGATCGTGCGGTCGACGGACTGCTTGAGGTCGTAGCCGCTGCGCGGCCCGAAGGAGAGCAATCCCAGCACCGCCCAGGTGACCGCCGTCGCTTCCATCTATCTTCACGATATATCGTAATGAGATATCCGTCAAGAGTGGCAGAATGGCGTCGTGCCACGCCAGATCGCCCTCCTCCGCGGCGTCAACGTCGGCGGCAACAAGAAGGTGCCGATGGCGCG
>Ga0136846_1207750_pt1 | contig 23221 bp, 18 predicted proteins | sample HopSoiMetagenom2_FD_96841 | JGI IMG/M metagenome (GOLD analysis project Ga0136846, IMG submission 96841) | Grasslands soil microbial communities from Hopland, California, USA - 2 Assembly 2016 (version 4) | ecosystem: Environmental > Terrestrial > Soil > Grasslands | place: USA: Hopland... | reverse complement strand
TATCAATCGAGCTTGAGCCGTTTGCGCAGATCGGCATTTTCAGCGCGAAGTTTTTCAGCCAGAAGCTTGCGCAGCCGCTGATTTTCCTCTTCCAACTGCAAAAGGTCTGCCATCTCGTCGATCGCCGTCATCGGTGCGGGCGCCGCCGCCTGCACGGCCTTTGGAGCACGGCGCACAGGTGCACGTTTGGCACTCGCCGCAGCTTCGACCACCTTGGTCTTGCGCCCTCTCCTCTTCACACCACCGGCGCCGGCCAGAGCAGCTGCTGGCTCTGCCGTAGTGTCAGCTGACGCGGTTTCGAGGGCAGCGGCTTTCTTGGCCCGGGGTTTGCGCTGTTTCTTCGGCGCAATTGGCGTTTCGACAACGGTCGGCACATCAGCACTGGTTGCAGTATCAGTCTCGTCGGCCATGCCTATCTCCTGTGTATCTGATGCAGTTGTTGACGCCCCGAGAGGCGGTGTCAACAACGACTCGGCCTTATCTGGTCTTGGTAAAAAAATTTCGCTGTCGGATTTGCCACTCTGAGAGCTATCCGACAGAAACGGCATTGCCTCTTCGTCTAGGTCGCGAGCGACGGACTTTAGGTCCACGTTTCCCCAGATCGAGTTCGACCTGGAATCGAGTTTTCGTCTGCCGGTTTTGTACTCGACGGCAAAACTGCGTTGCACTTTTTTCAATATAGGAAGGCCTTGGAAAATCCACGGGATTGGTGTTGGGATGGTACGTCCGGAATAACGATTACCGGACTGCCCGTCTATAGTCATGCTCCTATCAGACCCACCACATCGTTTCCGGGCAGAATATATGGCTAATCAAATGCGGGCTGAGCCGCGTGAGGCCACATTGGCGAAGTCGAACCGTACTGAATCAAAAGTTGCACGTGGTCGCGCGGACTTATCGGCGAGCTTCCTTGTTGTGCATCGTCGGGGTCTTAAAAGATTTTCCGCAACGCCGACGTCGGTCTATGTAGCGCATCCAGAGCTCCGGCGTTGCCGGCGCGCGCGGGCGAAGGCCCGCTCGATCGGCGCCACCGTCGTCACGCATGAACTGCCGAACCCTCATCGAAGAAGCAATGCGCCTGTCAACCTTGTCTTTCTTTGCTCGCCTGTCGGGCAAGTTCCCTTCGATCCATTATGCGACCTTCTTCGCCTAGAACGTGAACACCGTGGCAACAAGCCTGGCACTGACGCTAAAGCTCTCGCCGTGCCAGCGGGGTAGATCCTGGCTGAAGCGGATGTCGAATCGCCGCTGGAGCCAATATCGGCCCCTCGGGTGAAGAAATCGATCGTCTGGAAGAAGTTTGACGTGTGCGAGACCTCTTGGATGACTCTCCGTGCATCGTATACGCGTTGTACGATCTTGACCGGAAATCCGGAGAGGGCATGCAATATCGCCAAAGGTCGGTGCTGTTTGCAGCACCTTGGCTGATCATCGGAGCTGCCGCAGCAGGCGCTTCGAGCGGTATCACCATTGCACACTTCGAAAAGCCGGAACTGTTAGGCGCCGCGCTGTTTGTCGGCATTGTCATCGGCGTGGCCGTTGAGCAGTTCCTAACCTCAATGGGCAAACGGGCGTGGCGGGAGAGAAGCAGATCACACCGCGAGGAGTGCGGCAGGAACGAGCGTGTCGTACCGGGATCCTGGCTTCGGACGCGAGCTGCGGAACCATTGCGGCCAGTCGACGCCACGGATCAACTGCGTATCGTGATGCTGTCAAATTTTACCATTCAACCATTGCTGAACAAGAGCGAAGCCCGGGTGTTTCGGGAACTCGACAGCGTCGTGATCGGATGCAATTCACCTTGGCAGGTAATGGCTCAGGTATCATTAGGCGAGATCCTCCGAAGTACCGACACGGACGCCTACAGTTGCATCAATTCCAAACGTGTGGATTTGCTCCTCGTCGACGGCAATTGCCAACCGCGGCACGTCATCGAATATCAGGGCGGAGCGCACCACCAAGGCACCGCAGCCGCGCGTGACGCTGTAAAAAAGGAGGCGCTGCGACGCGCCGGGATCGGCTATTACGAGGTGGTGGCTGACCAAACGACCCCGTCGGACCTCAGACGATTGGTTGAGAAGCTCGTGGATAAGCCGAGTGTCACCTAGAGCGATCTCATCACGAACGCATGTACGGTCGAGCCTCTTCAACAAGAAACAATCATCCTCCCTCGATGGAATTGAGGCACACCTGGAACGCTCCGATTTCTAGGCAGTTCTTGGAAATCTGTTTACGGCCAGTTGACCAAACTTTTAATTCAGAATTTTAGAATGCACGCTTACAGTCCAATTGGGATCCCAGCATCCGGGTTCGAGGGCAATGAAACTGGAATACACCGTCGACATTCACACCAATTGGACTTGCCCTGCGCCACCAGCAAGCCCGTAAGGTCGTGCGCACGCTCGGCGACGCAGCGTATATCCTGATCAAGTACTGGCCTTACGATGATGGCGAGGAATACGTCGGCGCAGTGAAGGCCTGCGTGGATGCGATCAGCGGTCAGATCGCTCCGGAGCAGTTCAGGGAAGCGTTTCTACGTGCTGCCGATGAGGCCGGCATCGCAACGTTTACTGTCGTTCACCAATGAGAACTGGAGGAAGCGCGCACTAATTGTAGCCATCTTGACTTTGAACATCAGCGGCCTGTTCGCGCGCTGCCGGGGGCGGTCTACGCTGCGACCGCGATAGTAATGAGCTGCGGCCTCGTCGGTGGAACGGGTTGATTTCCACTGATGTTTATTGGCACAAGGCACCTTATTCCAACTTTTCTGGCGCAGACGCTGAAGCTGTGGATTCTCGCGGAAGGCGTCGAGACCGACGCACAGATGGCTTTCCTGCGGCAGGCCCACTGCGAGGAAGCGCAGGGCTACCGCTTCTCGAAGCCCGTCTCGCCGGGGGAGGTGCCGTTGTTGCTGCAGAAGCGGCGGCCGTGGAACCACGCTTGAAAATCGCTGTAGTGAGCATCAGCGGGCGCAAGGCAGCTTCCCCGATGCAAAGAGACCCGCCTTAACTGCACAGCATATCCAGCGCCGATTGTGCCGCAGTCAGGTCCACGATCTGATGCTTGGCGTCAAACATATCAACCGCCGCGCGCAGACGCGCTGCGGCATCTTCGACGCGACCTTGTCGAGCCAGAACCGGTGCTAGTTGTGTGATGGCGCGAAGCTCGAAGAGTTTTGCGTGCTGCCGACGGGCAGTGGCGATGGCTGTTTCGAACAGGCGCGCGGCGCTCGCGAGATCACCGCTTTTCGCAGCAATCTGGCCGCGAAAGCGAACGCATTCTGCCAGACAGCACGCTTCGTCCGTATCGGAAACCAGTTCGTCGACGTCATCGAGCAATCGCGATGCGTCCTCGATGCGCCCGGTGGGCAGGAGAAGATCGCAAAGGATGCATGCTCGATAAGGAGTGTGAAATACGACTCCCTGACCTCGCCAAAGAAGCAGACTCTCCAGAACGTCTTCGATACCGGCATCCAGTTCCCCCAGATGCCAGCGGGCATAACCACGCCACCTCAGGCCGCCGCTTCGACGGGCCGTGTAGCCATGCCGTTCGCAAATCTCGACGATCTCAGCGGCGTTCTCGAGGAGTTCCTCATATTGACCAAATAAGGCGCACAAATCACATTGGGTGAGAAAGTGCCAAGCGCGGTCGAACGGCTTGTCAAGTTGATCAACAGCTCCTTCAATCTGCTTTTTCAATTCGACCGCAGCATCGACGAAACCCATGAATATCAGCGAATTGCTAAGATAGAACTGGGCAACAACACGTTGATCTCCACCGCCTAGCAAAATGTGCTGACCGGGATCAATGCGATCAGTCACATCTAACGACCTACGCAGGGCCTCGGCTGCCAGGGGTTGTTCTCCCCGGTTGAAATGAGCAACCCCCTTCCACGTCCAAAGGCCACCCAGATACGCCGGAGGCAGAAGATCTGCGCTTATTGTTTGTCGCTCATCGGCGATCGTCAGGTAGTCGCGATTGCGCCCGGTGGCAAAATGAAAAGGAGCGGATGAAAGCACAACGTCACATTGCAACTTGACCAGATGAGTAGTTGCGGCGGCAAGATGTGCGTCTTCAAGGGTTTTCCCCAGGCGCTCAGAGCGATACCCCTGGGCCTGCATCAGAGCATTGGCCATCGAAAGGTGGAGACGTGTCACCCGTTCGGCGCCGCCGGATACATCGCCCAATCTCTTGCTGCACTCGATAGCACTGGCAAAATGCGACACGGCTTCGCGACTGGCAGCTCGGGCCACCGCGGCCTCTCCAGCCTGTTGCCAGCGCTCGAGAGCAGCCGCCCAATCTCCGGCTTCTTGCAGATGATGCGCGAGAAGTTCAGGTTGCACGTCGGAGATTTCGGTCCATTGTTCCTCTAACGCGATTGCGACACGCCTGTGCAATTCCTGGCGCTTACCGCGTAGAAGCGTGCCATAGGCTATGTCCTGAACGAGCGCATGTTTGAAGAGGTACCTGGCCAGTGGGCGCGTCCCGCGGCAGAATGCGAGACCGGCTGCGACGAGCTGATCCAGCGCTCCATCCAGCTCAATTGTGTTTCGCCGTGCGACGGGTGCCAACAATTCGTAGGAGAATTCGCGTCCGAGAACAGCGCCGACCTGGGCGACCTCCTTGGCGACAGAGCCAAGACGGTCGAGCCGCGCCATCAATGAAGCCTGTAATGTGGCCGGAACGTTCAACGCAGTGGTGGCCGCATGCGAAAGTACAGTATCGGCATCGCCGCTCTCCAGAACTGCCTTCGTCAGCTCTTCGATGAAGAGTGGCACTCCATCCGTACGCTTGACGATCTCCGCGGCGATTTCGCTGAGCAGTTCTCGGTTGCCGACCACTTGCTCAACGAGTGCTGCGCCTTCACCTGGGTCGAGACGATTAAGCAGGAGCATCGTTACATGGGCCTGATCGGTCCACGTCGGCTCAAACTCGGGACGGAACGTGACGAGAAGCAGGACCCGGAGGCGAGGCACCGTCCCGATGACGAGGTCGAGCAGCTCGCGCGAACTGGGGTCGAGCCAGTGCACATCCTCGAAGAGCATCAGAACCGGACCATGTCGCGACAGTGCCTCAAGGTGAGCGATCAGCGCGTCGAACGTTTTTTCTTTCTTTCGTTGGGGTGTGAGCTGAAGAGGTGGGAAGCGGCCTTCGGTTGGCAACGACAACAGCTCGGCGAGCAACGTTCCGTCCTCCGGCGAGATTGGAGCAAGCAGCGCCACCAGTTTGTCCAGCTTCCTCTCTGGCGTGTCTTCCCGTTCAAAGCCAGCGGCCCGTTCGAGCTGCGCAATGGTCGGATGGAGCGCGCTGTCCTGGCGATGCGGTGAGCAGAAATAGCGAAGGCGGGTATGCGGCTCATTCTGGATATGCTCTTGCAAGGCAACGGTGAGCCGCGACTTGCCGATTCCGGCCTCGCCTGAGAGCAGCGCGACGCAGCCTTCACCATTTTTCGCGCGATGCCACTGTCGCAGCAGCACCTCGAGCTCCTCCTTACGACCTATCAGTGAAGGAGGGGTCATCCCATGCAGCGCCTCGAACCGGCTATCGACGGCGCTCTCGCCCACGACCTGATATGGACGGATGGGCTCCGGAAACCCTTTCACAGAGATTGCCCCAAGATCGCGATATCGGAAAAGTTCACCGAGCAACTGTTTCGTTTGTGGTGCGATCAGAACGGTATCTGGCTCGGCAAGAGCTTGCAAACGTGCGGCAAGGTTCGGCGTCTCGCCAACGACGCCGCGCTCCTGCCCTTCGTCCGAGGTGATCAGATCGCCGACGACCACTTGGCCGGTGGCGATGCCGACACGAACCAGCAAGGGCTCGGACTGCTGCAGCCGCCCGATAGTGTCCACGAGAGCAAGGGCGGCTCGCACCGCCTGCTCCGCGTCGTTCTCGCGCGCCTGCGGGTAACCGAAGTAGATCAACACGCCGTCGCCCATGTACTTGGCCACAAAGCCGGAGAAGCGGGCGATCGTATCGGCGACACAGCGGTGGAAAGCCCCGATGATCTCACGCAGATCCTCGACATCGAGACGCGACGAAAGCGCTGTGGAGCCGACGAGATCGACGAACATGACGGTGAGCTGCCGGCGCTCGGCGACGGGCTCGGCAGCGCTCGAATCGGAGCGATTTGCAGTCCGCCCCAATTTCGCGATTGCCTTGAGGAGCCGCTTGCGATGCCCGAGCAGAATACCGAGCTGGCGGAGGTCTGCGTCGGTCAGGTCGGACAGAACGTCTGCATCGATCGCATTCTCGCGGAATGCCTGTTCGTATTGCTCGAGGCCAAGGCCTCGCAACCAGGAGGCAATGTCCACGACGGCTTCCCCCTCGCCAGAATTCGCCCCGTCATACTAGACCAAGAATTGCCGCCGCGCATCATCATTTCCGTGACCGCAGTCATGTGAGCGAAGCGATAAATCGCCCCTCGTGACAGCGGCATCGGCTCTGTCCTTGCTGTCGTCGAACATCTTACCGCAATTGTGCGCTCGTTCCACTTACCGGCATGGCTTGGTCCGCCGATCACAGCTTTCAGGCAAGGCGAGAGTGATGTCACGGCTCAATGAGGATCAGAGCCTTCGTTCGGCATTGTTTCAGCCGCCATTGCGAAAACCAGCGATGCACGCCTTGAAAGGATGAGAACCGCCGAACCCGTTACTGCGAAATTTCCTTTGGAGGAGATTTGTAGGCGAACCAGGAACTTATCTTCGCTGCAATGACTGATTTGGGGCCGCTAGCAGGCCGCCCGGTCCTGAAGGCCGGGGAGGAATAGCGGCCATAGCGCGCGTACGATCTCTGTGGCCGCGTGCGAACCCATTGTTGCCGTCCGTCCTCGAAATGAGACAACTCGAAATCTGCCGCTCGTTCGGAACAAGGATTTTCCGGTGTCGCTATCGATGGAACCGGGGAGTCCAGCTTTCAATCAAATCGTCTTCTTCGCCATCTTCATCAGGCTCGTTATCTTGCCCGACCGTGGGAGACACGAGAACCGTAAGGACCTTTCCATATCCCCCAAGCCCTACCGATTCCTCGGATACAGCCGCCTTGGTGAAACCGCCAAGCCAATGCCGAATATCTGTCTCGTCAGCGATCCGGTCGCCACGTCTCACGCACGCAGGGTCTGAAGCCAACCTGGCCGTGGCTGTCCCCGCAGGAAGGCGCGTGCCCTTACGCAGATAGTCCAGCTTCGGAAGTGACTTCATCGCCTCGGACACGAAGCAGTAATCTATAATCCCGCCGGTGCTCATGATAACGGCAACGGCGGAGTCGGTCAGTTCTGCGAAGCGAATGGCCGTGGCCGTGCGGGATGTCACGCAAAGGTCAGCAACGGCTTCAATGGCCTCAAGGCCGGGATCGTAGGCGTCCATAGCTTTTCGGAACGGAGCCGAAGGCATAAGCAGCCCCGCCGCGAAATGGTCGGCTTCCAGCTCGTAAGGATCGGCCGTCACAAACCCCGCCCGTGATAGATGAACCCCACCCTGCAATACCTGATCAATATGCCCCGGAAGAAAATAGTGCCCCAGCTCGTGGCTCACACTGAACCGCTGGAAGCCCACGCTGGCAATATGGGTGGCGTAGATGATCCCGAAATTATTGCCGTGGCGAAGCAGCATACCCGACACACCTTCTGTCTTTTCCGGTTTGCCTTCAACAACGATGTCGCGGCTCCCCGCAATCGCAAACGGATCGACAGGGACTGATGTGATGCCTTCCTCCTGAAGGAAGGCTTCCGCCGTCTGCTTGGCGATCTTCAGACTGAAAATGCGCTTCGCGGGCGTGTTCATTCGTGCTGATCTTTCTTGTTGCTGTTGCGCTTGGCCAGCATCTCAAGAAAATCCTTGGCGATCTCCCGGTCATTGCCGGTCAGCTTCCCTATATTTCGAAAGAGAGGGTCACCGGCTTGTGCGAGGTCGGGGCTATCGACTCGGCCCAGCAGGTAATCGGTCGTAATCTCCAGTCCAATCGCGATCCGGCGCAGTGATTCGAACGACGGCTTGCGTGTTCCGGTCTCAAAATGGGCGATCGAACTCGCTGGCATATTCGTACGTGCGCCCAGGTCTTCTTGACTGTAACCCCTTAACTCGCGTGCCTTTTTCAGCCGCTCCTGAAAAATCCGAGAGGGGTCTTGTTGATTAGCCATGTCTACTCCGCCATGCAAAACTTGACGAGTCTTTAGCCTCGTCCTACATAGTAGACATGTATCTCATGTCGAACCCGTCAAGCGCAAGGAAAACATGACCCTATGAGCCGCCTCCATGCTGATCATGCAGACCTCGTTCGCTTCGCAGAAGAGAAGGTCAACTTGCCGAGGGATAAGGCGCAGTTGTATCGCGCGCAGGCGCGGCGTCTGCGTGAAAAGTTGGAGGGCTACCTCGCCGAGCATCCGGACTTCACACTCAAGAAGATGATGCTCTCCGGCAGCCTTGCCAAGGGGACCGCACTTCGTTCCCTCAACGATATCGACGTGGCCTGTTACATCAGCGGTGCATCCGCGCCGAGCGATATCGCGGCGCTTCTCGAATATCTGGCTGAGCGTCTGCGGAAAGCCTTCCCGAATTTCAGCCCCGATCAGGTTCAGCCGCAGACATATAGTGTCACAGTCTCGTTCAGGGGCTCCGGCCTTGATGTCGATGTCGTGCCCATTCTCTATGACGGCGATCCGCAGTGGTACGGCAACCTCGTCAGTCAGGAAGACGGGTCTTTCCTTAAAACCAGTATTCCGTTGCATCTGGAGTTTGCCGGGAAGCGCAAGACGGCTCAGCCGACGCACTTCGCACAGGTCGTCCGTCTCGCCAAATACTGGACGCGCATTATGAAACGGGAGCGTGACGGTTTCCGCTTCAAATCCTTCATGGTTGAGATGGTGTTGGCACACTTGGCGGATGGCGGTGCAGATTTCTCCGACTATCCCGAGGCATTGCAGCACTTCTTTACCTACATAGCGCGGAGCGACTTCCGCGAGCGCATCGTGTTCTCCGACTACTATGCGCCGCATACGATCGGCAGCTTCACCGAGCCGGTCCAGATCATCGATCCGGTGAACGCAAAGAACAATGTCAGTCGGCTCTACACAGCGCAGCAGGCCGACATGATTGTCGAGGCTGCGCTTGACGCAGGCGATGCGCTCGATGCAGCGCTCGCTGCGCCGACGAAACAAGAGACGGTCTACTATTGGCAGAAGATTTTCGGTTCGAGTTTTCAGGTTTGAGGGCATCCATGTCGCAAAGCTACACTGTATCCGAGACCACCACCTTCACTGTTACGCATGCCCGACACATGGCGGCGAAAGTTGCTACCGATCTTAAGCGGATGCAGCGGCTTTATGGCTTGCCGTCCGACGCCGATATCAACACCTACGAAACAGAGGTCATCGACCTGCTGAAAGCTGGTTATCTCGGCGTAGTCACTTACGGCTACCGCCGGAATAACGACTGGATCGAACCTACGCTGCGCTACACCGCGCATGATCTTGCCGGTGCCGCCGCCAACGACGAAGACCCGGGCCGTATCAAGCCCGGAGCGAACATCTCTGGCGCGACCTTCTATTCCTACCTCACCTACAGCGCCGCCTGGGACAAGCTTACAAGCGATCAGAAGGACGCGTTCAAGAAGACTTTGCCTTTCTATCGCGGGGGCGCGCCGGAGCCCGGCGTCACCGGCTATTTCGCTGAAGACCGCATCTATTCCTCGGGCGGACGGGCTCTCAACCGCGCAAGCGTAAGGAGCTGGTAATGAACACAACGCCGAGACCCGACGAGTTTTTCGAACGGCGCATTACATACCCGGACATCGGTCCGCGCGAACGTCTCGCTCGCCTTGTCGGGCTGGACGACCAGAAGGCCCGTCTGACCAAGATTTTGGCGCTTCTTGTCAATCCGGCCGGGCTGGAGGCCTGGGCACAAAAACACCATCCAAACATGAGCGGCCTGCTATCCACCGTTCTGCGCCGCCCGCCTCTGGTCGTTCTGGCGGGGGATGTAGGCTCCGGCAAGACCGAGCTGGCAGAGACTATCGGCGACGCTGTCGCACGTCAGGAAGATATCGACCTGACGCTGCTGCCATTGAGCTTGTCCACGCGTGGCCAGGGCCGCGTGGGGGAAATGACGCAACTGCTGACGGCGGCGTTCGATTATGCCATTAGCGAAGCCAGCAAGCTCAAGGGGCGGTCGGGCAAAGCCCGCGGCGGGGTCATACTGCTCGTGGACGAAGCTGACGCTTTGGTTCAGTCGCGCGAAAACGCTCAGATGCACCATGAAGATCGTGCAGGCGTAAACGCCTTCATTCGCGGAATTGACCGGATTGCAAATGCCAGCTTGCCCGCAGCCGTTATCATGTGCACCAATCGCCTCGGTGCGCTGGACCCGGCGGTGAAAAGGCGCGCGGCCGACATATTGTCGTTCGGTCGCCCTGACGAAGCACAGCGTCGCGCGCTCCTCTCCGGGGCGCTTGGCGAACTTGGATTCGGCCCAGCCGATGTCGAGAGGATGGTGATGGCAACCGGGGCGAATAAGGATCGCCCATATGGCTACACCTTTTCCGACCTTACCCAACGCCTGCTGCCCGGAATTATTCTGGACGCCTATCCCGGATCGGCCGTCAAGCCTGCACGCGCGCTCGAAGTGGTGGCAGCCATGCAGGCCACCCGTCCGTTCGAGGAGGGCCGTAATGGCTAACGCGGTCACCGCTCGCTGGCATGGCGACAACTATCAATCGCGCATTTTCTGGGAGAACGCCTTCAACTTGCTCGACGACCACTCCTGTGTCGTCGAAGTCACTTTCGAGGCGGACGGACCGAAATCGTTCGACGATGTCGTCGTCAAGTATGATCCGCCCGTTGCAAGGTCGGGGCCGGATCGCGTTTCAGCCGAGTATCACCAAATCAAATGGCACGTAGAGACCGGCGGGCGTTTCGGCTATGAGGATTTCATTGATCCCGACTTTATCGGTGCGCAGTCATTTTCGCTGCTTCAGCGCTTAAAGGAGGCCCGGGGGAAGCTGCCTCAAGGCCAGAACGCCCACTTTTCGTTCCTGACCACCTATCGGATCAAGGACGGCGACCCTCTGGCAGCGCTGGTCTCCGGCCACGACAGGACGCTTTTGGTCGAGCGCCTTTTCGACGGCACGACCGATCGTAGCAGGATGGGTAAGGTGCGCAAACTCTGGCGGGAGCATCTGGAGCTTCCCGATGACAACGCCCTGAAGGCCGTCATCGGTGGTTTCCGCATCATCGACGGGCATCGTTCGCTGGACGAGCTACGCTCGGAAATAAACATCAAGGCGAAGGTCGTCGGCGTCATGGGATGCAGCGCGGCCGTATCGGATTTCAGGTATGACGAACTTGCTCGGCAACTGAAGATCCGGCAGCTTAATGGTCTGACCCGCGAGACACTCCTCAAGCTTTGCGGCGAAGAAGGGTTGCTGCTGGAAAAGCAGCACTCCAAAGAGCAGTTTCTTCCCGTAGCAATCCGCAGCTTTCTCGGTCCGGCTGCCGATATCGTCGGCGCGACCCCTGAAAACTCCCTCATCCTGACCGATGCTTTCAGGCAGCGCTATCTTCAGGAAGGGCGCGACTGGCAGGCCGACATCGGGCCACAGGTCACCGCCTTTCTCGGGACGGCTGTGAAGAAATCTCCGAAGCTGCGTCTCATCCTGGACGCTCACGCGTCAATTGCGTTTCTCGCAGGCGCAGTGCTCGACGTAAAATCAGGTGTCAGCACCGAATTGGTACAGAAGGGACGCGTTGGTAGTCGCATCTGGCAGGCGGGCGATGGGACCACTGGCCCGCGTCTTGAGATCACCGAGCAGGCAATCGGTCAGGGAAGTGAGATCGCCGTCGGCATCAGCATTGCCCAGCAAGTGGGGCCGCATGTTCGCCGCTACGTTGACCAGCACCTTCCGAATGTCGGCAAGCTCGTTACGTTCGCGTTCTCAGAAGGACCCGGACATCAGAACGTTGCCGGTGGCGGCCATGCAGCTGCCTTGGCAGAACAGATTGCCATTAGTATGTGCAGTTTGCGCGACGACGATCCCGATGCGTTGGTGCATATCTTCGCCGCGTGTCCGAACAGCCTGTTGTTCTTCATGGGCCAGCATCATCAGGGAATCGCACCGTGCGTCATCTATGAATTCGACTTCGACCGTCTGGGCAACAAATCATACCAGCCGTCGGTTGTCATCGACTGACGGACCTTGCCTAGTATCATAACGCGTCAGCCGCCAGCCCCTGCGCGAGTTTCTCGATGAGCGCGACGCATTCGCGGACCGCAGCCTCCTTGACGACAAGGCGCTGACCTTCCCGGTAATTGTGATCGCCCGTCTTTGTGATGTAGCCGGCATCGACAAGCCCCTCGCGAAGTGAATCTTCGGTCAGCAGCCGGACAATGTTGTCCGCATCATCATGCGACGGCAGCCCGGCAGCGATAATTGGCAGGTTGTCGAGTGTCGCGCGGATCGTGCCGAGGGACTGGCTGAAGACGAGGTCAGCGGCATTGTGACCGCAGGCCGGGCAAAAATAGGCCGAACCAATGACAGCGTAGCGGCAGGCGCATTCCGGACACTTGATCTTGAGTTGCATTGGGACGGTGGCGACGGCCGGAAGAACGATCTCCTTCGGCTTCGCGTCAACCTTCATCGACATCGAGATAAACGAGCGGCGCGGCTGGCGGGGATTAAACCGATCCGCATCGCGGCGCATGGCCTTATCGATCGTGTGCTTCACCTCGGCAAAGGCTGCCTCCTTTGCTTTTTCCATCTGCTCGTGTGTCCACCACTCGTCGGACTTGGCCTCATGGCCGCAGAACGGACACCACACGGCCTCGTCAGTAACGATGTCCGCCAGTCTTCTTCCTGCACCTTGAAAAGAAACTCGCACTCCGCTGCCAGGCATTGCCGATCCACAAAACCGTCGGCGTCAGTTTCGGCCACGAGGGGCACCGAGGCTTTCATTCCATCAAGCTGCTTCAACGATTTAAGTAGGTCTTCGAACATAGGCGGTCCCACGTTTAATTACTCGGAACATAGCATCAACATTCCTTGTGGATTTCTTTCGTTGAACGATGTGCGCACCCTTGGCGGGCTATTTGTCGATGCGAGGCGGCGAGCATGTCCGCTTTCGATAAAAAACTCCAACATCGCAACTGACCAAGATGCAGGTGCATTGCCGCCAATGCCTGTTGGCAGATGAAGGGCGGCTTTCCCAGCGAACTCGCCCAAGATCTGCCCGTCCTTTTTCCACCCCTTTTTCCGCCTTGCGGCGGCTTGAGTGGACCGTCAACTTTTGGGAAGCCGAAAAGTCGGCCCGAATGGCCAAATGGGGCGCAAAGCAACCGAAGCGTTTACTGCTGAAAGGGCATCCGCTCGGGCTCACCGCGATTCGTAGAGTTGAACCGCCTTTCCGTTATGAGTTGTTAGCGGCTATCGATCGGCGAACACAACGGTATGCAAATTGGACCTGAAAAGCCAAGCCACAAAATTCTTCGTTGCAGCCAGGAATCTGTGTAACATCCACGTTGCAATGGGACTGGGGGGCATGGGGTGCCATTCTACATACGCAAGTCAGTCAAGGCGAGACCATTCCGGTTTAATTTTTCCCAAGGAGGTATCGGCGTCTCTGTCGGCGCGAAGGGCTTAAGGGTCGGCACTGGACCTCGGGGCCACTATATCCATGCCGGACGACACGGACTGTATTATCGAGCGTCACTCGGCGATGCTGGCCAACGTCGACAGAGGGCTGCGAGCGAGCCACCTCCCGCTAAGGTCACTTTTGAAGTACCTGCGGTCAACATGATCGAGTTCGAATCCGGCGACCTGTTGTTGATGCGCGAGGAGAATTTCGGCGAAGTGTTGGACGAAATCAACGCGAAGGCCAGTCAATGGCGGTTGTCGGCTCTTTTTGGATGGCTCACGGCTCTCCTTGGCATCCTTGTGCTGGCGAAAGCGCCGCCAGTGGGGATTTGGGTCCTGATCGCGACCCTTCCCGCCTGGGCGATAGGGTCGTGGCTCGACTCGTACCGCCGGTCGACAGTTCTCTTCTATGATATCGATGGCCCGGTGGAGCAGGCGTACAAGGAAACGATCGCGGCGTTCGATAATTTGAACTCTTGTGCAGGGAAATGGCATATCGAGGCTGGGGGTGCAATCAACGATCTAACGTCCTGGAAAAGAAATGCAGGCGCATCCTACCTGGTGAAGCGAACCGCCACGAAGCTCGTCTACGCTTTGCCGAAGGTTATCAAGAGCAACATCACACCGCCCTCGATACATGTCGGCAAGCAGATCATTTATTTGATGCCAGATGTTGTTTTGGTCGCCCACAATTCGCACTTCGGTGCATTGTCATATTCTGATCTCCGCGCTCGCTGGCAGGAGTCACGGTTTATCGAAGATGGTCATGTCCCTCGTGACGCGAAGGTCGTCGACCGTACTTGGCAGCACCCCAACAAGAATGGTGGCCCCGATCGGCGTTTTCGGAATAACCGCCAACTGCCCGTCTGTCTGTACGACACCCTTCATCTGCAAAGCGACAGCGGTCTCAACGAGGTACTTGAATTTTCGCAAATGGGAAAGCTGGCGAGTTTCGTCGCCGCTCTCCAAGCTTTAGCAAGGGCAAAGATGGAGGCTGCACAAGCACCGAACGCGATCCCACCGACCGCGACGTCGGTATCGGCACCAGTGGCACCAAGTTCGCCTCTGGCGAATGAACAGAGACGAAAGAGCGCTGTGCCAGCTTTAGCCCTCATCATTGGCGGCATCTTTGGACTTCCTATTGCTATCACCGTACTCCAAAACGCGGAGAAATCGCCCGTCACAACGCAGGCCGCTGCGCCCGCCGCTTCGGGGCAAGTCGCATCGTCATCATCAACGCCGGGAAGGCCCGCGGCCTCTGCTGCCGGTTCAGCACAGAGGGCACCATCACCGTCGACGATGGTGACCCCTAAAACCCCTTCTGGCTCCGCTTCGGAAACCGGTAAGCCGGCACTCCCTGTCCAGGCACCGAACGTTGACGCTACGGCAACAGTAGATGATCCGGCATTTTCGACACCTGCCTACATTCAGACTGATCAGGAGTCGCCACCCGATGCGGCGATCTTTGAGGCGCTTGCGGCAGCCGCTACCGCGCCCGCCGCGTATACATTGGACGCAGCATCAGAGCCGCCTGCCGCGCCTTACATCGCCTCGCCGGAACCAAAATTTGCCTACATGAAGCAGCCCTTCCAACTGAGGGATGGACCCGGCGCAAAATACGTCCCGCTCGGCGCAGTCGGCCAGAATGCGCTGCTCGCCGTCCTTGAGACGGAGGGCGGATGGGTCCATGTCTCTGGTGGTCCGTCAGCTATGGGATGGGTACCGAAGGAGTTGCTTGGCCAACGTCCAGTTTCGCGTCAAGCAACCACGCCGAAGGTGCAAAACACATTCCAGCCTCCGCCCGAGTTTGGTGGTCGGACTTATTGAAGAGTGCACGGCCCCCATGTCGCATCGGGTTTGCGGCACCAGCCGCTGTTGCTCAATTCTGTAAGAAGCAGTGCTTGTGAATTACAAGCGTCCTGCGCGTACGATAACGAGCACGCAGCGTCGTCGGTCAGCCAGCGACGAATAATCCGATCTGGTCCAGCCACCGAACTTTCCTTGGTCGTGATCTTACCATTCTCCGCCAGAATTTTGTGGGTCGCAGGGTCCCATGTCATCACTGCATTCACCGCGCCAGACGACGATTTTTTACGTGCCGGGCTGTAGGTATACCAATCGACCACAGCGAAGACGGTACAGATGTCAAAGCACGCCGCACGTGCTGTGCCAGACCGAACGGCATAAATGCGCACAGGCCACCCGACTGTGAACTGCTGCTTCTCGTTTAGGACGTCTGCCTTCGAGCGCGGGGAGCCGTAATAGACAACGGAGTCTCCGTAGTTGTTCGCGAGGAAGGACATTCCTTCGTTCGTCGACCAGGTCCGCTGTGTTTCCAGGAAGAACTGTAGCGCGGCTTCGTTCAATGCTGTCGAGGGAGCTTCGTTCGATACGGCAGTCTCTTCCGCCGTCGGCGCCACATAGGGGATAGGCTGCCCAGTCACGAGACCAAGGCCAGCCATGTCGATCAGCGACAGCACCCGTCGATCGCCGTCGGCCAGACCGGTGACAAACATGAACAAGGTGGGGTCGAGGCCCATCTCCGCGAGGTAGGCTTTGTATCTATCGGTGCCGGTTTGCGGACCCGAGCTTCCCGGCGAAAGAAGTGTTCGATCAACGACCATCGAGCCGTCTTCCGCAAAACGCCGCACTCCACCGGCAAAAGCGAATAAGCATGCAGCCTCGCACTTCGAACCCGAAACTTGCAACGTCGAAAGCTTCATCCGACGAATAGCCCAGCCATATCCAATCGCGGCATCGGCATCACCGCCCGGCGAATTGAACGCGATGAATTTCGGAGTGCTTTTCTTAATTTCGGCTTCGAGCTTATCGGGAAGATCGCTGGGCTCGAAGGTTCCTTGAATCAACAAGATGTCGTTGTTCGCCGCTTTCACATGGGCAAGTCTGATCGCTGCGTGACTGGGGCTTGCAATTAGCGCAGCCAATGAAATGAGGCAGGAAATGAAGATAGACGAGCGCATCGCTCCCTCCCCGATCTCATCGGATTAGTTCGTTGAAATTCCAAAAGCTGTTAGAACTTGAGGCGTAATCGTTCCAGTCACCTTCAGCCCATAGGCATCCTGCATTTTATTTAGTCCAACCCTCGTCGCGGTGTCGACCTGCCCTGTTACCGGGCCGCCGAAATAACCAAAGGCAATCAGAGCTGTCTGAACCTGTATAACGATACGGCGAAATTTGTCTGAGTTGCCCGGCAACGTCTTCAGCGGCATTGGGGCTGTATTCGCCGGGGAAGATTGCGGGGCAACCTGCGTCGGATAGCTGCCGGTCGAAGTCGTCGCCGGTATGTTAGGAGTCGTCGGTAGACTTCTGATGACGGGTACCGGATTAGGCGAATAGCTCGGCGTCGGGTCGGGTTGCGTGTAGGTCGTGCTGTTGTTGTAGTCGCCGCGCGGCAAGACGTAGCCGCCACCAGAGGCCGATGCATGGCTCGCGTGACTGGCATGACTTGCGTGGCTCGAATGTGAGCTATGACCTGCGAGGGTGTAGACCTGCTTGACCTGCAGCCTCTCAAAGAGAGTGGTTGCAGGGTTCTTTTTGGTAGGGCCGACAAGTGGCGCCGCATCGCTTTTTGATGGCATGAACCCAGCCGCAATCAATGACGGCACCAGGTAAACCCTGCGCTTCTTCATTGTCGTGACAGTCCCCCAAACCCCTGATCAGCTTTATACCATTCAAAAAATCCACCACAAGTGGAGCGCAACGCACATTCGCCGCACTCTTCGAGGAATTTGTTCTTCCAGTCTGAAATCGTGCTCGGTGCCAAATGCCGGTACTGCGAGGGAACCGTGCAAAGCGGAAAATTATAAAGAAGAGTCTGGATACCGCGCCCGATCGCGAGATTGATGGCGCTCCGCAGTTGACCGAAATCCAGCGACGTATCCTTGAACGAATGCGCCCAATTCATTCTGCCGTAACCGATATTTTCTAGTTGCATGATGGCCCAGACATCGATGAACGGAAGCCGGGTCGAGGTGTAGTCCGCAAGCCGTGGCAACACATCCCAGTTCTGCTGAAGGACAACCGTCCGAAGCTCGACGGCCGCCCCCGCCCTCATCAGCGTCACGAAATTCTGCGACAACGTTTCAAACGCACCCCGCTTTGCAACGATGCTGTCGTGAAGTTCGGCATGAGGCGCATACAGTGGAATGCCCCACAGCACGCGATCTCTTCCGATCTCATCAATAATGGCAATGTCGCCAGGTTCGAAAAACTGGCCGTTGGTCAGAACATGAAATGAGATATCCGGTCGGGCCTTCGCAGCGGCGACGAGGAATTGATACAGTCTTCGTTTGTGTAGCAGCGGCTCGCCGCCAGATATTGTTATCCGAGCGTTTTCCGGGGCCAAGGTCGCGGCGACTGTGAATTGCTCGAAGAGGTCGACGTGATATTTCTTCGGAGGTTGCGAGCACATCACGCAGAGTTGGTCGCATTGTTCGGTAACCAGGAAGGTGTTGTGCCTCGACCCTGCTCGCACCAATCGATGAGCTGAGTTTCGACCGGGAACTACAAGGAGCACGTCGCCGTCGAGATCGGTTTGGGGACCGCAATAAACGCGAAGCGAATAGCCCGCGAGATCGAAGGTTTGACTCTCATGGTCACGATCGATCAGGACAGCATCATGCTCACTCTCCACCACGTCCGTGCGTAGGCGAACGATACTTGGATGGTCGATTGGAACGTCATCGATCTTGAGCCGCAAATCGATCATCTGTGTACCGGGGCCAGCGAAGAATCGAACTCCGGAATTCCGGCCCATGCCGCGAGGCTCTTGTGGGCTTTTTTGTCATCCGAATAGAGCAGCTCGAATACCTTTTCGAAGATCGCGGTGTGCCGTCGGCAGAAGGTGGTATCCCGCTTCGGCACGTCGATACGACCATACCGGGAGAGGTCGTCGATCACGTCGATGCCGCAGGCCGCTTGGTATGGACAGTGGATGCAATCTGGATGGAACGAGTTAGTGGCTTCCTCATTCAAGACATCCAGCTTTACCTGATCTATGCCATCCCAAAGGCTGCCAAGACTCAGATCAATCTGTCCCACTCTCGTCACCATCCTTGCCTCGTCCGACGGATAAAACGTCCCGTCAAAATCGATGACTATGTAGTCCTTACCCAGGATATTCGGGTTGCGAAGGTCCACATGATGGTTATGGCCGCCGCGTAGAACCCGGCGAAGACAATGCGTGAAGTAGAATTCCTCGACAGGGAAATCTGCTGTCCAATTGTGCTCGATCAACGCATCAATGAAACGGCCATGATAGTCGTTCCATCGCTCGTCCATACCCGTTGTCTGGTATCGCTTCCGAGCGAAACCTTGGTGGTTGATAGGCCGGAGGAAAATCGAACGAAAGCCGAAGTCGCCGAACGTCTCAATGATCTGGTTCGGGGTCGGCAAATTGTTGACATCAAGCGTGGGCAACGCCGACACTTTCCCTCGCCCTAGCCTTTCGATCCCATAGCGAAGGTTCGAAACAAACTGGTCGGTGCCGTGGGATGTGATTGTCCGCTGCCGTTGATGAGCCGAAAGGTCACCATCAAGCGACGTACTAACGAATGTGTCCGAAGCGTCGAGAAACGTCCAGGCTTCATCGGAAACAGACTGCAGATTGGTGCAAACGGTGAAGCTTACGTCCTTGAATTTGCGCCGCGCAAACTCTCGAACCGTCTGCAGCAGGTCCAATCGCAAAAGCGGTTCGCCACCTTGAAACTCGATTTTCGCACTTGCCGTGTCCATGCCGTCTAGAAAACGAAGAACCTCGGCGAGCGCGTCCTCGGTCCAGTCAAATCCAGTGGTGTTCTGGTTTACCCGCGACACCTGGCAATAGCCGCACGCCAAGTTGCAACGAAGTGTCGGAACGAGAATGACATAGTTCAGCCCCTGCGGTCGATGCAGTCGCTGTGCCCACCGATATGCAAACCCCAGATACGCGGGGTCGCCTACTTCATCGAATGCGTACCCGTTCCTATGAAGAAACTCGGTGTCTGAGGCGGTCAAATTGCCACCGGCGTATCGCTCAAGGAAGTTGCGATCTCCCCGAAAATAGCCACCCGCATCGTCAGCAAAAAGGTAATCGGAGGCCAAACGCGTGAATTTCAGTGGGAAGACAGTCATCGCCCGAGAACACTGCTAATGAGAGCCCGTCGAAGGGGGAGCGTCTCCGAATAGATTTTCTCCCGGTAGAGGCAGTGGTGAAAATTTGCGATCAACGTGTCGACGGGCGACGTACCGTCATCGGATAGCGTAAGTTGCTTCGACACCTCGACCCTTGCCACTGCATTCGCCGCATTGAAACGAAGGACGGCCGCAGCAAGGTAAGGTCGATGCGCTTCATCGACATCGATCAAAGTGCGTCGTTCATATTTCTGGATCAGCGTGCTGGATTCTGTTCTTTCCATCAGACAATGACGATCGACTCCCTCTTCGCATCAATTGTAGCAACTCGGTCGCTGGATCACCAGATGGTTGTATTGCATTTCCTGAGAATAACAGGGATGCCCATCAGCTATCATGTGGGGCCGGAAACCAATTCAGAAAAAAATGATCTCGCGGACGGAGGCCCTGAGCCCATATCGGCTTCTTGCAACGCCTCACGCCTGGCGGTTGATGATACCACCTCGTCCGGCTCGAAACTTGGATAATCCGTAGCTTCTGCTCAGTTTTGCACCGCCTTCGGAGAATATTACCGGTTATCACCTCTACGCGTCGATGCTCCTTACATTCCTCAAGCCTGTGCTTGAGCCTTCCTGCTTATGCTGAGTGTCCGGTCAAAAGTGCGGCATTTTCAATACCGTTCCCCTGTCGTAGAATGGTCAAAACACCTACCGCGATGATGGTCTTCTGTTCTTTTCGATATACCGCTTGTTAAGGGACCGCTCCTATTTCCGCTCGCCCTCGGCATTGGGGCCGGGAGATATGGAATGCAAGTATGCCAAAACAAGACGTTTCCTCACGCCATTTTCAACGAAAAATCTCAGACTTCTGCGACGTCCGCGTCGCGCCGATTGCATCGAAGCAAGTCCTGGAGAATATCAAACCTTACCTCATCAGCCTGATCATCTATCGCAAGTCGCCGCCTTTGCTGAACGGCCGCATCAACTGGACGGCGATCGGTGAAATCTGCGGGATCGATGAGGGGATGACACCCGAGCTCAAAAACCATCTGCGCCCTGGTCTCGACGCCATCCTCCGATGGCTCCGCCTGCCGCCCGCAGCGGAAGACGTTCGGCCGTCCAAGTCGAAAACCACATCGTCCAAACCCGCTCGTCGCGCGCCAGCATTAACGGCATCCGCGACCCGCAAGCCCCAACGGCTGGGCAGCGACAACACCCCGGCCCAACCCGCCTCTGCGCCGCGAGGTCCGCAGCCAAAACCGATCCAGGAATTCCCCGAACCGCTCTTCGAGGCGGGGGACGATCCCGAGAGCTTTCAGGACGCGCTCATCTATCAAATGCGCCGCTTCGGCGACAGTTATTGGCAACTCTATCGCGCAATCATTCGTCTCGGCGAGAACTTCGACCACAAGACCCTGTTGTCATGGATCCAGGGTGAACGCGCGCCGAGATCGATTGCCAGTTTCCAAATCCTCGCCCGCATCGAGCGGCGCTACCGACTGGCGCCGGGCTATTTCAAGGCGAAGCTTCCGCATCAGACGCGTTCGCTCAACGGTCACGACCTTGGTGATATCAGTCCTGCCGAGCGGCGGCGATTGGCCTGGCATCTGCCGGACGATTTTGGCAGCCTGCCGTTTTCAAAACGAGAGGAAATCCTCGACTGGGTGCGGCGCGTCATCATTTCCGGCTCTACTGATTATCGCCGATATCAGGCGGCCGCCAGCAAGCAACGTTACGCCATCCGCTTTCCCGGCATCACCTACGGCGGCGGATCGCTGTCTCTCCGGTCGCCCGTGCTGACCAGCAGCACCGGTCGGAGTGCGGACGAACCCTTCGAGGATCCGGACCTTCTTTTCGGCGTGGTCGACGCGCCGCCGCGGCTGGCGCTGGAGATGGCGGACCTGATCCGCTTCAAGACCTCGACACTGACGGCGATCGGCTTTCAGCGCAATGGCGTGTGGGGCGAGGAAACGGCATCCCAGAAGGTCGAGCATCTTGGACTAATGTTCGGGGCGCTGGCCGCCTCACCCGCCGGCATCGTCAAAGGCCGCGGCGTCCCGCTCAGCCAGTTGACCTTCGGCATGCTGATTTTCCCGGGTGTCTGGGATTGGTATTTGCAATGGCGTGAGCAGCGACGCGGCTTCTACACCAAGTGGGAAGAAGACATGCTGATGGTCGCCCAAGCCCTCATCCGTGCCGAGGTCGGCTGGATCCGGCAGCACCCGGAGCTTCTGAAGAACGTTCGCCCGATCGAAGGCCTCATCGCGCCAGAGGAGATCGAATTCGCTTCGCGCGACTGGCATGGCGCCTGCGGCGCATTTCATCGGCATGCTGCTAATCGCTCCAAGGAAGTGCAGCGGGTCATGAGGGTGCATCGCGATCCGTTCGAGCCGATCATGGTGATCCTCGAAGCGGACAGTCCGCTGGCGGAGTACCGCAAGATCACCGACGAGATCCTGACGCGCATGCCGGACGAAGACCACTATCCCCGACCGGCGGCGGAAGCTGTCCGCTCCTTCCTGATGCTCCGGCTCGGACTTCATCTGGGGCTGCGGCAAAAGAACCTCCGCCAACTGCGCGTCTGCCCGCGCGGCCATTTTCCGACAGCGGAGCGCCGGCTGGAAGATATGAAGTGCGGCGAGCTGCGCTGGAGCGACCGCGAGCGTGGCTGGGAAGTGCTTATCCCGTCCGTCGCTTTTAAGAATTCCGGCTCGTCCTTCTTTGGCCAGAAACCGTTCCGGCTGATCCTGCCCGACCTTCTCGATCTCTACAAATACCTCGACGCCTATATCGATCGACACCGCGGTGTGTTGCTCGCCGGCGCAAAGGATCCCGGCACCTTGTTCGTGAAGACGGTCAAGACGACCAGCATCGACGCCGCCTACGACTCCACGACCTTCTACGAAGCCTGGCGGACCGTCATTCAACGATACGGGATCTACAATCCGTATACCGGTCGCGGCGCCATCAAGGGCCTGCTGCCGCACGGGCCGCACAACGTCCGAGATATTCTCGCAACCCATATCCTCAAGCAGACGGGCTCCTACGAACAGGCGAGCTACGCTATCCAGGATACTCCGGATGTGGTGCAGCAGCACTACGGTCGTTTCCTGCCGCAGGATAAGGCGGCGCTCGCGGCAAAAATCCTGAACCAAGTTTGGGAAGCGGCATAGGCCGGAACGAGCGATCGGCCGGAACTCCGCTTACATAGCGGTTCGGTCAGTGGTCTGCCGAGCTTGCCGCTGCGTCGTGTGGCAAGTTCGGTCTGCCTCGATTGCCTATAGTCTCATTCTGAGGGGCCGTTTATCGCCAACTTCGTAACTGGAGCAGATCTGGTGGCACGGGGGATTCCGATTTTTTGTGAATCATGATTCACTTCCTTTATGACGAAGCGCCGCCTCCCCATGGTCGAGCATGCTGATACGCTGTCGCTGAAGGCGCTGCGGGAATTGGTGACGGGACTTGTGGCG
>Ga0136846_1221136_pt1 | contig 23226 bp, 19 predicted proteins | sample HopSoiMetagenom2_FD_96841 | JGI IMG/M metagenome (GOLD analysis project Ga0136846, IMG submission 96841) | Grasslands soil microbial communities from Hopland, California, USA - 2 Assembly 2016 (version 4) | ecosystem: Environmental > Terrestrial > Soil > Grasslands | place: USA: Hopland... | reverse complement strand
TTGCTGTCCTTGTAGTCCTTTCTTGCTTTTCTCCCTCTTCTCCCGGGGAGGGGGGTGGCGAGGGGGCGGGAGAAGAGGGCCGGGGTGATGAGGGTCTTGGGTGGGGGAGTGCGATGAGGTCTGGCACCCGCCTTGCCTCGACACACTGTTCGCAGAGCACCAGGTGCGGTAAGCTCGCGCCGCAAATTCACGATCCGGAGAAGCCGCCCATGATCAACGAGAGGACCTCAGAGCGCACCCCTGCGACCCCCGCGGCCCTCGCGCCGCAGACCGGCTTCTTCGGCCACCCCCGCGGCCTCGCCACCCTGTTCTTCACCGAGTTCTGGGAGCGCTTCAGCTACTACGGCATGCGGGCGCTGCTCACCCTGTTCATGACCGCCACGGTCGCCCAGGGCGGGCTCGGCTTCTCGACCCAGCGGTCCGGGGCCATCTACGGTCTCTACACCGCCTTCGTCTACATGGTGGCGCTCCCCGGCGGCTGGCTGGCGGACCGCCTGCTGGGCCAGCGGCGGGCCGTCTTCCTCGGCGGCTGCATCATCGCCGCCGGCCATTTCAGCATGGCCATCACCAGCACCTCCACCTTCTTCCTGGGGCTGGTGCTGATCGTCGTCGGCACCGGCCTGCTCAAGCCGAACATCAGCGCCATGGTGGGCGAGCTCTACCCGGAAGGCGGCGCCCGCCGCGACGCCGGGTTCTCCATCTTCTACATGGGCATCAACCTCGGGGCCTTCGTCGCGCCGCTGATCTGCGGACCGGTGGGAGAGCGCATCAACTGGCACTTCGGCTTTGCCCTGGCCGGCATCGGCATGGTCCTCGGCCTCGTCCAGTACGCGCTCGGCGGCAAGTACCTCGGCCAGGCCGGGCTGAAGCCCAACGCCGGCGACGATCCCGCGGCGCAGTCGCGCCCCCGGCAGATCGTGATCGGCGGCCTGGCCCTCCTCGTCCTGCTCGTGGGGCTCGTCTGGGCCGGCGTCATCACCCTGCCGGTGGAGAAGCTGGCCAACGGTACCGGCATCCTCATCGTCAGCCTGGTCCTCCTCTACTTCATCTTCCAGCTCACCGGCGGCGGGCTGGACGGCATGGAGAAGAAGAAGATGCTGGCGATCTTCGTCCTCTTCCTTTTCTCCGCCATCTTCTGGTCCGGCTTCGAGCAGGCGGGCTCGTCGCTGACGCTGTTCGCGCGCGACGTGACCAACCGGTTCATGTTCGGCCGGGAGCTGCCGGTGAGCGTCCTCCAGTCGGTGAACCCGCTGTTCATCATCGCCTTCGCGCCGGTCTTCGCCTGGCTCTGGCTCAAGCTTTCGAGCCGCAGGCGCGAGCCCTCGGCGCCCGCCAAGTTCTCGCTCGGCCTCGTCTTTCTGGGCCTGGGCTTCGGCGTCCTCGTCTGGGCGTCGATGCTGAGCCAGGGCCCCAACGGCCAGGTAATCAAGGTCAGTCCGCTGTGGCTCGTCGTCACCTACCTCTTCCATACCTTCGGCGAGCTCTGCCTGTCGCCGGTGGGCCTGAGCACGGTGACCAAGCTGGCGCCGCACCGCAAGGTCAGCCAGCTCATGGGCATCTGGTTCATGTCGCTCTCGCTCGGCAACCTGATGGCGGGGCTGGTGGCGGGACAGTTCCAGAACTTCCCCCTGCCGCAGCTCTTCGGCGCCGTCTTCGCCACCACCGCCGGCGCCGGCCTGATCCTGGCCCTGCTGGTCAAGCCCATCCGCCGGCTGATGGGGGGAGTCCACTAAGAGCTAGAGCCGCACCTGCATCCCCAGCTCCACCACCCGGTTGATGGGGATCTGGAAGAAGTCGGTGAAGCGCTGGGCGTTGCGCGACATCAGGGCGAAGAGGCGCTTGCGCCAGAGGGCCATGCCGGCGTGGGAGCCGGGGATCAGCGTCTCCCGGCCGAGGAAGAAGGTGGTCTTCATCAGGTCCAGGTACAGCCCGTCCTCCCGGGCGCAGTCCAGCACGTCCTGGGCCTGGGGCGTCTGCGTGAAACCGTAGCGGGCCGTCAGGCGGTAGAACCCCTTCTCCAGCGGCTCCACTTCCACGCGGTCGGCCTGCGAGAGCCAGGGCACCTCCTCCGTCACCACTGTCATCAGCACCACCTGCTCGTGGAGCACCTTGTTGTGCTTGAGGTTGTGGAGCAGCGTCGTGGGCGTGGCGCTGGGATTGGTGGTGAGGAAGACGGCCGTGCCGGGCACCCGCATGGGCGAGCCGGGCCGGACGGAGCGGATGAACTCCTCGAGCGGCAGCCCCTCCTCCTTGAGAACGGTGGCGAGCATCTGCCTCCCCTGCTTCCAGGTGTTCAGCAGCAGGTAGACGATGCCGGCCACCAGCAGGGGGAACCAGCCGCCGTGGGGGATCTTCACCAGGTTGGCGCCGAAGAAGGCGAGGTCCAGCACCAGGAACGAGCTCATGGTGAGGATGGCCCGCAGGCGGCTCCAGCCCCACTTCTCCCGGGCCAGCACGTAGGCCAGGAGGGTGGTGATCACCATCGTGGTGGTCACCGCCATGCCGTAGGCCGCCGCCAGCCGGCTCGACTCGCGGAAACCGAGGACCAGGCCGATGGTTGCCGCCATCAGCACCCAGTTGATCGCCGGGATGTAGATCTGGCCGATCTCCTCCTCCGAGGTATGGACGATCTCCATCCGCGGGCTGTAGCCGAGCTGCATGGCCTGCAGGGTGAGCGAAAAAGCGCCCGAGATGACCGCCTGCGAGGCGATCACCGTGGCGACCGTGGACAGCACGACCAGCGGATAGAGGGCCCAGGAGGGGGCGAGGTTGTAGAACGGATGCGTCAGGCCCTGCGGGCTCGCCAGCAGCAGCGCGGACTGCCCGAAGTAGTTGAGCAGCAGCGACGGCAGCACCAGCGTGAACCAGGCGAGGCGGATGGGCCGGCGGCCGAAGTGCCCCATGTCCGCGTACAGCGCCTCGCCGCCCGTCGCCACCAGGAAGACCGCTCCCATCACGAGGAAGCCCTTCACGCCGTCGTGCAGGAAGAACCGCACGGCGTGCCACGGGTTGACCGCGGCGAGGACCCGCGGCTCGCGGGCGATCCAGCGCAGCCCCAGCGCGGCGAGGACGGCGAACCAGGCCATCATCACCGGGCCGAACAGAGCGCCGATCTTCGCCGTCCCCCGCCGCTGGATGACGAACAGCCCCACCAGGATGGCGATGGTGATGGGCACCACGTACGGCCGGAAGAACGACGTCGCCACCTCCAGCCCCTCGACGGCGGAGAGGACGGAGATGGCCGGCGTGATCATGCCGTCGCCGTAGAGCAGGGCGGCGCCGAAGAGCCCCATGGCGATCAGCGCCCAGCGGCCGCTGCCGCGGGTGCGGATGAGGGCCATGAGAGCGAGGATTCCCCCTTCGCCCCGGTTGTCCGCCCGCATGACGAACACCAGGTACTTGATCGAGATGACGATGATCAGCGACCAGAAGATCAGCGACATCACGCCCATGACGTTGAGCGGCGTCGGCGGTACCGAGTGGGAGCCGAAGAAGCACTCGCGCAGGGCGTACAGGGGACTGGTGCCGATGTCGCCGTAGACGATGCCGAGGGCACCGACGGCGAAACCCAGGAGGCGGCGGCGAGGGTTCCAACCTGCTTTGTCAGGATGTCGCTGAGGCAACGTTGGGGTCCTCGCCTCCCCGGATCTCGTTCTCGTCGGCTCCGAAGGAGCCGCCCTGGGAGCGCCGGCGCTCCCAGGGCCACCCTCCCGCCTCAGGCCTCCTGCAGGGCCTCGACGTTGATCGTGCTCTCGGCGAGCTGGGTCAGTTTCTTGTCCGCGTCCCCCTCCTCGTCGAGCGTCTGCTGCAGCAGCTTCGCCGCCTGCTCCTCGCCGAGGTGCTCGGCCCAGGTGCGGACGGTACCATAACCGGCCATTTCATAGTGCTCGATCCGCTGGGCGGCGGAGATGAGGGCGGCGTCCATGACGTCGTCCTCCATGTCCTCGGCCATCACCTCCTTGCCCTCCTCGATCAGCCCCTCCATCGCCTTGCACTTCTTACCGCGGGCGGCCTTGCCGAGACCCTCGAAAATCTGGTCCAGCCGCTCCACATGGCCCTGGGTGACCTGGAGGTGTTCCTGGAAAGCGTTCTTCAACTGCGCGTTCGACGCCTTCTTCACCATTTTCGGCAGGGCTTGGAGGATCTGCTTCTCGGCGCTGTACAGATCCTTCAGTTCTTCCACGTAGAGCTTTCTCAGCGAGTCGATCTCCATAGTGCGCTCCTTTTTTTCCGATAGCAGGCGCCATTGCCCGGGCGGACGGAAAAGCAAGAGGGATGCCATGGGAGCCCTCATCACCCCGGCCCTCTTCTCCCAGCCTCCCCCCCGACCGGCCGGGAGAAGAGGGAGTGGTTAGTTTTAAGAAAAGCAGGGAATGCAGATCTTGAAGCCCCCTCTCTCCCGGCCGGCGGGGGGGAGGCTGGGAGAGAGGGGGTTGGGGGAGTGAGGGCCCGCCCCGAAGGGGCGGGAGGTTCGGGGCTCGAGGAGCGAGTCCCCTACAGCGTCTTCAGCACTTCCTTCTCACCGCTGTCGTCCAGCTTGCCCACCCAGACGTTCAGCACCTTGCCATTGTTATCCACCAGCATGAGGGTCGGCGTGCCGGGAACCTTGATGGTGGAGAAGTCGATCTGCACCACGTTGTCCGGCTGCACGCCGGCGCCGTTGAACTTCGCGGTCTCCGGCGCCTTGGAGTCCTCGGTCGGCACGGCGGCCACGAACTTCACGGCCGAGCCCTGCTGATTGCGCTGGTCGACGAGGTGCTTGTAGAAGGGGAGGCTGTCGTTGCAGAAGTGGCAGGTGGGCGAGACCGCCACCACCAGGGCGCGGCTGGCGCCGGCCGGCACGGCCTGCTTCAACGCCGCGAACTGCTCCCCCTTCTCGACCTGCGGCGGCGCTCCCGGCGGGCGGGGCGGGAAGAACTGATTGCGGACCAGCACCACGGCGGCGATCGCACAGACGAGGATGATGGCGATGTTGGCCGCGGTGTCCAGCGTGCTCTTCTTCGGGGTTGGAGGCGTATCTGAGGCCATGGGTCTTCTCCTATGCCGGTCCCGTTCATGCGGACCGAGCTATGGTTCGAGCTTCCCAGGGTAGCACAGCTTACTTTGAAGAAAGTTGCTGACCTGTCGGTGACGTCGATTGACAGCGCGGCCGGGATCGGGCAGGGTATCAGGCCGTTCGCGCCGAGGGGAAAAAGGAGAGAGATCTCGATGACCGCGATGACCGCCGACCGCTTCATGCGGGCCGTGGCCCGCCTGGTGCTCAAGGTCTTCTTCCGCGAGGTGGAGGTGGTGGGGGCCGAGCGCATTCCCCTCGCTGGCGGCGATCATCCTCTGGTGCTGGTGGCCAACCACGTCAACGGGCTGATCGACCCCCTGCTGCTGATGGGGCCGCTGCCCGTGATGCCCCGCTTCCTGGCCAAGAGCACCCTGTGGAAGATCGCCCTCCTCCGCCCGTTCCTCGACCTCGCCGGCGCCATCCCCGTCTACCGCCGACAGGACGAGGGGGCGGACCCCAGCCGGGCTGATCCCAGCCGGAATGCCGAGACCTTCGCCCGCTCCCACGACCTGCTGGCCCGCGGCGGCGTCCTCGCCGTCTTCCCCGAGGGGACGAGCCACAGCGATCCGGCGCTCAAGCCGCTGAAGACGGGCGCCGCCCGCATCGTCCTTGAAGCCGGGCAGAAACACCCCGGCCTCGGCGTCCGCATCGTACCCGTGGGTCTGCTCTTCGACGCCAAACAGACCTTCCGCTCCCGCGCCCTCGTCCAGGTGGGGGAGCCGATCGACCCGGCGCCGGAGATCGAGCTCGCGTCCCGGGACCCGGCCGAGGCGGTCCATGCCCTCACCGCCCGCATCGACGCGGGCCTCCAGGACGTCACCCTCAATTACGCCACCTGGGAGGACGCCCGCCTCGCCGCCCGCGCCGCCGACCTCTACCGCCGCCGGCACCCCGAGGTTCCGGGCAAGGGGAGGCTCTCCGAGAGCGTCGCCGTGCGCCGCACCTTCCTGGAGGGCTACCGGGACCTGCGGGACCGCCACCCCGAGGAGACCGCCGCCGTGGTCGCCGCCGTCCGCGACTACGACGGCCTCCTCCACGCCCTCCACCTCCGGGACGACCAGGTGGGAGCCGACTACCGTCTGCCCCCTGTGACCCGCTTCGTCGTGCGGAGCCTGCTGCGCATGCTGATCCACCTGCCCGTCGCGGTGGTGGGGACGGTCCTCACCTGGCCCTTCTACCGGTTGGTGGGAGCGATCGTGAAGCGGGTCAACGACAACCCGGACCAGACGGCGACCTTCAAAGTCCTGGGCTCCCTCCTCCTCTTCCCGCTCGCCTGGATCGCCGAAGGCTTCCTCCTCGGCCACTACCTGGGCCCCTGGATCGGCGCCCTGCTCGCCCTGACCGCGCCCTTCACGGCCTACGGCGCCCTCCTCTTCCACGATCAGCGGACCCTCTTCTGGAGAGAATCCCGCGCCTACCTCCTCCTGCGCACCCGCCGCCGCCTCGCCGCCGAGCTCAAGGAGAAGCGGGAGAATGTCCTGAGGCAAGTCGAAGACCTCGCCCGCCTCTGGGAGGCGGAGGGACATCCTTCTCTATAGGGAGGCGACGCTCTGGATCTGTAGACACCGGTCCAATGTCTCCAGACAACGGTCTGGGGCTACAGACAACGGTCCGTTGTCTGTAGACATCAGCCTGGATCTACAGACGCTGGACTGATGTCTGGAGACATCGGCCTGGATCTACAGACATCAGCCCGATGTCTGGAGACAATGGCCTGGATCTGTAGACGCCGGTCTGATGTCTGGATACAACGGCCTGGATCTGCAGACGCTGGTCCAATGTCTGTAGACATCGGTTTGGATCTACAGACGCTGGACTGATGTCTGTAGACAGTGGGCTGGATCTGTAGACGCTGGGCTGATGTCTGGAGACACCGGCCTGGATCCACAGACGCCGGTCTGATGTCTGGATACAACGGCCTGGATCTGTAGACGCCGGTCTGATGTCTGGAGACACTGGCCTGGATCTGCAGACATCAGCCCGCTGTCTGGAGACACTGGCCTGGATCTGCAGACATCAGCCCGCTGTCTGGATACAACGGTCTGGATCTACAGACGGCGGTCTGATGTCTGGAGACACCGGGCTGGATCCCCGGACATCCTGCCGGCGCCCGTTACTCGTGGTAGTTGTCGTCAAGGATGTTCTTGAAGTGGTCGCGCATCTCGTCGAAGTCGCCAGGCTTGAGCTGGCTCTGGTCGAGGATCTTGCCGATCGCGTCGAACTCCCGACGACCTTTTTGGGGCAGCTTCGAGTCTCCGATGCCGAGCCGGTCGCGCCAGAGGACGTGGCGGAGGAAGCTCCGGGTCTCCGGCAGGCGGAAAAAGGCGGGGTCGTGGGAGATTGCAGCGAGCCGGCCAGCTTCGACCCACTGGCCGAGGTCGAAGTAGAGAGGATCGAGCTCCCGGGCGTCCTGCGACAGGCGATCGGCTTCCGCGGCGAGCTCGGCTGGGGGTTTCCCCTGAAGGAGGGCGGATTGCATGTCTCCGAAGGATTTTTCCAGATCCTGAACGAAAAGTTGTCCTTGGAGCGCCCCGAGGATATAGGCGAGCACGTCGACTGCCGTCTCGCGGTCCCCGGCTAGGAGGCTGGCCCTAAGATTGACAGCCTGGACTCCGAGTCGAAAGGCCACTTCCCTCAGGCGTCGATCCTTCTCCTCTCCTTCCCCGCCACCACGGGTTGCCGGCCTCCACCGGTCCTTTGCAAGACCAGCCCTGCCCTGGAGAGGACTCGCCAGTTTGGCGGTCACGAGAGTGGGCGGGGGAGCAAGAAGGTAAAAGTAGACCCCAACCAGCCCCACCACCAGGACAGCCGCGAGAGAGGACCACCACGGCACTGCTGGGCGCCGCTTCTCCCCCGGGAACGGGACCACCTTGCCCGCTGGTGGCTCTGACTCGAGCTGGAACTGGAGAACCTCCGAGTAGACCTCGAAGCAGCTCTCGCACGACGCGAGGTGCGCGGTGACCCGGGCGGCCTCCTCCGGGGAGAGCGCGCCGTCGACGTAGCAGGCCAGGTCTTCGGCCGACGGACAGCTCCCCTGGGGAGGTCTCGTCTCTATAGGTGCAAGTTCAGGCATTTTCGTTAAACATCCTCGCCCGTCTAACCTTATAGACGGACACGAATTGAGATTACCCCGTTTTCTTCGGCCGCGCGAGGAGATCCGGTTGTAGACACCCCAGGATCGCCTTCACGTCCTCCCGCCGCACCCCCTCCCGTTCCAGCGCCTTCTTGAGCTCCTTGCAGATCTTCTCAACCCGCCTGTAGAGGGGCTTCTGTTCCAGTCCCTGGGCACGGGCGATGTCGGCCACCTTCATCTTCATTGCCAGCATAACGAATACCCGGTCGCTGTCCGCAAGGCTCTCCAGAGCGCGGCGGAGCTTCATCAGGATTCTGCGGCACTCCTTCTGCTTCTCCTTCTGTTCGAGCTCCTCGTCCGGCCGAGGCTCCCGGGAAGCCATTCCTTGGAGCGCCTCCTCTCCCACGATCCGCCGTCCGGCCCTCTGAGGTAGCTTGGCCCGCAGGTCCGCAAGCTCGGTCTCCGTCATCCCTAGCTTCTCGTTGATGCGGAGGATCTGGACCGCCTCGTCGAAGGAGTACTGCTCCCGCACCAGGAGCTCCTCCAGCCGCTCCGCGACCTGCCCCAGACGCTTCGCCTCGGCCGACTCCCGCCACTTCCCCCAGATGTGGTTCCGGTAGTCCTGAAGGGATCGCTTGATGACGGTCGCGAGATACGTCTCGAGGTTGGCGTCCCCCTTGAACTGGCGGAACACTCCGTAGTCGTTCTCGATGAGCTTGATGGTGATGCAGGAGGCAAAGTCCTTCGCCTCCTCCGGGCTGAAGTGGGAGCGACGGCAGGACTGGGCCACGACCTTCTCGATGAAAGGGCTGCTCTCGACGAAGAGCTGGTCGGGGGGTAGGTTGGACGGCGGATCGGTGGCCATCGTAGATTCTACGTAGAGTCGTCTCTTGGGGTTGGCGTTGCGGGGGATTGTAACTCAAGAGGCGCTAGGACGGGGCCCAGTGGGCGATTGGGGCTGGGCATAAGGTCATAGCGCGCCATGGAGAGCTTGCATAGGAACGGCGCGGCGGAAACCGTCGAGTTCGGCCGTCTATGGAGGACGACAAGAGACAGGGCACTCCAGATGTCTAGAACTTTCCCAAGCGACCCCCCGAGCGGCTTCCAAATTGTGGGGAGCGCTTGCGTCGCCTCCATCGCCGGTCTGGCGTGGTACTATCCTTGGAGAAGCAATCACAAGGTTGAGCGGAGGTTCGGCAGAGGGGCCACTCTCTCTGGAGATCATGACCGGAGTTGGTGGGGTCCAGACGACAGCGATGGAATCATGGCGGCTCGAAGGCTCCCAATCCTCCTTCTGGGTACCGTGGCGATAAGCTTGGCTGCTTGGCTATCGCGGACTTCCTGGCACGCTTCCCATGAGATCGCCGAGATTTCTCCAGAGCGAGCACGGTTGGTCCAAGCCCTGGGTAAAGTCCGGATCTCACGTGCCCGTGTCGCCGGGGGTTTCGAATATGCACCGTTTGAACCCGCAAAGGTTCCGACTCGACTGCCCCACGAATTGACCGCCCCTCTGATGGGTGAGGAGGCTGAGGCAGCCTCGCCGATGAGGTTCGCGGACCGGGCTCTGGCAAGCCTACTGGACCGGCGCCCCGTTGACGCGATTCTGGCTCTGAGCCACGGGCTGAAGCTGCAGCCCGGAAGCGCGCTTCTGACCAGTGATCTCGCAGCAACGTATATCGCTCGCTACGAGCAGCGGGGAGATCCCTTCGATCTGATCCTGGCCCTGGACGCTTCAAACCGTTCGGTCCAACTCGCGCCGACCTTTCGGGAAGCGCGCTTCAATCAGGCGCTCACTCTCGACCTGCTCCACCTAGGCCAACAGGCGGTGGTTGCCTGGCAGGAGTATCAGCAGCTTGGCCCCGACGGGGGCTGGTCCCAGGAAGCGGCTGCGCAACTAGTAGGGCTTCGCTCGGAGACGGACAAAAAGAGCTGGTTGCAGGCCCGCGAGCGGTTGCGTAGCGCTGCGCTGAAGGGTGAGCACGCGGCGGCGCGGATCCTCGTTGACCGGTTTCGTCAATTCGTTCGGCTGTACGCTGAGGAGGAGGTCCTTAACGACTGGGCCCTCGCCGTTTCTGAGGGTCGTTCCGCCGACGTGCGCGAAGCCCTACAACTTGCCAAGGAGCTGGGAGATCTCTTGGCGGAGGTCAATGGTGAGAGCATGGTTCGCGACTCCGTAGCCGCCATCTCACGCGCGGAGAGGGCGGGGGACCAGCGCGCCCTGGCTCGGCTCGCGGCAGGTCACAAGGCCTATGCCGAGGGGGTGAAGCGTTTCGGGCAGACAATTGACCGGGAGGCGTCGGACAAATTTCAAGAAGCTTTCGACCAGCTTCGTCAGGAGAGGAGCCCGTTTCAGGATTGGGCCGCCTACCGACTCGCTTTCTGCCACTTCTACCGAGGGGAGATTCCCAAGGCCCTCGAGGATCTCGGACAGCTCGCAGGGCGACTCGACGTCGCCCGATACCCGGCCTTGAGCGGCAGGGTGCACACCCTGATGGGTATGGCGAACGCGAGGTCGGCGAATCTAGGCGTATCGCTCAAGTTCTACAGGACTGCCCTGGCCGAATTTGAGGCCTTGGCCGAGCGCGAGCATATAGCCGGCCTCCACTTCATGATAGCCGAGAACTTGCGCCTGCTCGGAGAGCTTAAGGAGTCCTGGCACCACCGGCACGAAGCCCTCGCGATCGGCAATCAGGTTGGTGGCTCCATCTTTTATTACAACAGCCTTTTAGATGGAGCAGAGACCGCTTTGCGTCAAGGCCTGCCAGATGTGGCCTTGTCTTTCCAAAACGAAATGGTGACCTTTGCTGGGGCCGACCCTCTGCTGTCGACGGAATCGCTTATCCGTAGGAGCCGAACGTATGGGCGCCTCGGCCGGCCCGACGCCGTGGACCGTGATCTGGAGATTGCACGGATCTCGTTGGGCAAGGTCCCGGTTGGCGAACGGCACCAGCGTTTGGAGGCGGATCTCGAATTTGCCAGAGGCGAGAGCCTCTTGCTCCGCGAGCCGCGGGCTGCCATTGAACCCCTCAACCGGGCCCTTGAAGTCTATCGGCGCCACGGCGAGTACTTCCGGATGCCCGGCATCTACCAAATGCAGGCCCATGCCCGGATGGCAACGGGAGATGCCCTCGGTTCCGAGGAGAATCTTCGGGTGGGCATTGCCGAATCCGAGAGGCAGCGGGAGTCGGTGGATGAGGATGCCCTGAGGGTGACTTACTTCGACCAAGCCCACCCCATTTTCGACGACATGGTTAGCCTCTTGGTAGACCGCGGCGATTGGGACGGCGCTTTCCGCTTCGCCGAACGGTCGCGGACAAGAAATCTGCTGGAGGCCTTCGATCGCTCCAACGGGACGGAATCGCGCGATCGGACAGATTCGCGGATCGCCGCGGGCACCCTGGAGGCGGCGGAGATCCGCAAGCGACTGCCCGAGGGAGTGGGCTTGATCGAGTTCGTCGTGCTGGACCGGAAGGTGGTCGTCTGGTTTCTATCGCGGGGCTCAACTCGCATGGTACTACTGCCGGTCGGTAGGAACTGGCTTGAGGAAAAGGTGGCGGCGCTCCGCGAAAGCATCCTGGATCCCGCAGACTCCAAAAGCTTCGTGGACGCTTCCCAGGAGCTTTTCCGTGTGCTCCTCACGCCTTTGGAAGCGCAGCTCGACCATTCACAAGTGCTCGTCATCGTTCCCGACAAGTCTCTCAATCTCCTGCCCTTTGCGGCTCTTATCGATCCGCGGAAGGGTGAGTATCTGGTCCAGAGCCACGCCATCTCCCTTTCTCCGAGCGCCACGCTGTATGCACGGGCGCTCGAGCGGGCTCGGAGACTCCACACGGCGGGCCCGGAGAGGGCACTGGTGATGGGGGACCCTGATTTCGACCGCGACATCTTCCCGAGCCTGCCTCGCCTGGACGACGCACGGGTCGAAGCCCAAGCCCTCGCCTCGCTCTACGATTCCAAGAACTTTAAGCTGCTGCTGGGTGCGGAAGCAACGAAGGCAGCCTTTTTGAAAGAGGCTCCGGGGTTTGCCATCGTTCACCTGGGAAGCCATGCTGTGGTCAACGATCAATATCCACTCCTTTCCGCAATCCCTCTTGCACCCGGCGAGGGAGCGGAGGGTCGCGGCTCGGGTGTGCTATATGCTCGTGAGATCTATCAGATGCAGTTCACCCGAACCTGGCTGGTGGTACTAGCTTCGTGCGAGAGTGGGCTGGGTCCGGTCTCCGAAAGCGAGGGGGAGTTCAGCCTGGCGCGAGCTTTCCTGGGAGCTGGTGTGCCTGCAGTGGTCAGTAGTTCCTGGTCTGTGAACGACCGCGTCGCATCCCAATTTTTCTTTTCCTTCCATCGCTCCCTGACGCAGGGGCAGGACGCGTTGACCGCTCTGAGGAGCGCTCAACTGTCTTTTCTCCATGGGAGGGACGAATCTCTTGCTGCGCCTAAACATTGGGCAGCTTTTCAACTCATCGGCGGAACGCTGGTGGAAAACAAATAAGGAGGGTTTATGCCGTACACGATTCGTATTCGCTTCAGTGGTTTGTGCGCGTTCGTGCCAAGTACCTTGACTACGACGGGCGAAGCAGCGGCTATGGATGTGCTTCTGGTCAATTCGGCGAACCCGAATGCGGCCAAGCTCTCAAAGAATTTGCCTGCTCATACCCCTTTCCTAAAATTCGATTTAGCAAACCTTTCTGGCAGCACTGCGAACGGCGGGGTGGCCAGCGGTCTTTGGAAGCTGCAGGACGATCAGGTTAACCCTCCTCGCTACGAGGACTTGGCCCTGCGGGCTGTGCCGAAAGATGGCAGCCCGGAAAGACCGTTTGACACCCCATTCCAGGCCTTTCTCCCTGCCAAGGTGGCAACGCTTGAGAAGCCTATCGAAGATCTAACCATCGTCGATGTCAGTGCCCGTAGGGCGGATCTTGCGGATCAAAACGCCGCATTCTCGTGGGTTCCTTCCATTCAGGACGGGTTACCATCTGCCGCTCTTGTCGATCGCGATTGGAGGGCGAAGAAGCTTGCCGGTGCGCGGATTCATCTGGATCGTGGCCTCCTTCAAACAGAACAACTGGGAAAGTATGCTAAACAAGAAGTGATAGCACAACTCCTGCCCACCTCGGCGGCCTCACCTCGCAGGAGTGCCATAGCGAACTGGGTGGTCCTGAGGATCGACAATGTGCCGGATAACGTCGATCTGAAAATCGAGGGGACAGATTTGTCTACCGGAAATCCTACCCGAGAGCTCACTCTGGTGTCTCGAAATTCGCTTGATTTGGTTGTCGACATCACGAATCTATGCTGCGGATATGCGGTGTCTGGAGCAGGTTACACCGTGACCGTACCGAGTGCCGACGATGATTTCGAGCTGTTCTACACCTTGGTTCAGGATTTTGATCAGCTAAAGGCCAATGCAGTCCGCTTCCCGATTCCGACGCCTGTTGTATTTCCAATCGCTTCACAGGCCGAGGTTCAGGCCGGACAGAGTGGAGGTGCAGATCCAATCCACTGCACGCTCTGTCGCTTTTCTGGCTATAGTCAATAGCTGTGAGAACGATCCCTGGATGCACTTATCATAGGGAGGTCGGAAATGAAGCTCCGTAGCGAAGAGGTTGATGAAGAATCTGCACGTGAATTCGCCTTGGGTGGCTCGGTTCTGTTCATGCAATCCGGAAACGCCTCAACTCGTCGCCCCCGCCCGAGAACACCGCCACCACAGGTAACTGGCCCCCGACATAGTGTGGGCATGAGCGGCGTTCACATCCAGGATCTAGCCTCCCCATCTAAAGACGCTCTTTTCTCTGGCAAGTCTCTAGACATCTATGACTTTAGGGGGCGTATCTTGTTCCGGGATTTTGTGACACCCGCCAAGGGTGGCCTGGAAATGCGAGTCCGGACTTCAGCAAACCCCCTCCTTGGGAGCCCTGTCGTCTCGACCTACATTGGTGAAGCGCTGCGGATAGACACTTGGCTGGCCAGGGCTGAGAGCTTGGCCCTTAAGCGGGGCTTGGTGCCCTTGGAGGGGCCAGAGCGGTTGGTTTGTTATAGTTACCCAAAACTCGGACTGCTTTGCCGTATGCGGGCTCAAAACAAGGAATACGTGGTCGACCTTGCGGATTTGTCGGTGGTTTCGGTCGAAGATCAGTCATCAGGCGAGAGAGCTCCCGATTTATTAAAAATCTGGTCACCCCTTGACAAACCGTCGCCTTCGGCGAACGAGCGATGGCGCGGAGGAGTCGAAGCCTTACAAAGAAGGCTCAGGCTTGGTGCTAACCTCGAGGATATTGTGAACGCGGTGCAGGTGGCGGCTCCGCCGCATGTGCTTGACTCCAACATGATGGTCCTTCATCCCCAAAGCACTGAGGCGAACTGTACAGCGGCTGCGGCGTGGATGATTCTTGATTACTATAAGATCCCGATCAACCCGGGCCATGTAACCAAGATTGGTTTTCTCAGCACTCTTCTAAATGTTGGCCCAGACGGTGCCACCAATGACGATCAAGTCAAAGGATATGAGGCGCTGCTTGATAACTTTACAGTATCGCTGGTTACAAATCCAACGTTCGGCCAGGCGGTATTGGAGATCGATGGAGCTGACGGAGGAAGGCCTCTTAAATGCGGCATTGAAGGCCATGCGCGGGCAATCGCAGGCTGGAAAACCGAGACTTTAGAGGGCGTAGTGACGAGCTCGTTGTATGTTTACGACCCTTATCCAACGAATTTTGGGAAAACCTTCTGGGAGACCTGGGGAGCTATTCCATATACCGACTATATCCTTGTACAAAAGAAACAACAGAACTGAGAATAGCGCAGGCCTTGCGTTGGCGGAGTAACCTAAAACTAACCCTTTACTCCTTAGGAGGCTACTCTCCTCATGAGCTCCTCAATCGTCTCGGGGGATTCGCCCCAATCACCTGCAACTCCCAGGCAGCCCGTACCTGATGAGCCAGTCCTTAGGATTGACAACATTCAAGGAAACATCCTCACGGGCTTCAACAAGCCTCTCGAGTGGCTGGTCTTCCTGAGCATTGACGATGCCACAGCCTTCCGTAGCTGGCTTCGGGAGGACCTATGCTTCATCGCCTCGGCTGCAGAAACTTTTGCTTTCAATGACCTGTATAAGACTATGAAGCAACGGAGAGGACGCGGCCGTCATCTGAAGTCATTATGGTGGAGCATCGCGTTCAGCTTCCCTGGGCTCCAGGCGCTCGCCCCGAAAAGCAGCGACGAGCTCACCGATCAGGCGTTCCGGGAAGGGCTGCATCGCCGATCCGCGAGTCTCGGCGATCCCACAACTGGAGATGGAAGCCCCGAAACTTGGATGATAGGAGGCCCCGACAAAGAGGCCCACGTGCTGGTCATCCTGGCCGCGGACGACGACGCCAGCCTGACTTCTGAGTTGGAGTACCTTGAAAATGGTCTCCAGGGCGCCACCATCCTCTACAAGGAGAAAGGTGCAACCATTCCCGGTCCTACTGGCTTCAGAGAGCACTTTGGCTTTCGAGATGGCATCTCCCAACCCGGCATACGCGGTCGAATTTCTCAGAGCCCCACAGGCTTTTTGACACCGAGGCAGAACCCCTTGAATCCTGATCAGGGAACGCCTGGCCAGGACCTTGTTTGGCCCGGAGAGTTCGTCCTTGGCTATCCGGGCCAAGAAGCACAGCCTCAGCCTCCTCCTAGTTGGGCAATAGATGGATCCTTTCTCGTCATGCGTCGCCTTCGCCAGAAGGTGCCGGAGTTTCTCAGCTCTATGGTCTCCGGAAGCCAAATACTCGGAATCGACCGATCGCTATTCGAAGCTCAGGTTGTGGGGCGCTTCAAGAGCGGAGTTCCGCTCATGCAGAGCCAGGTCGATTCCGAGAATCTCGCCAAAGATGACTGCCGCAACAATTATTTTGTCTTCTCCTCGGGGTCTGCAGCACTTCTCTCCTCTAGCGGCACAGTCCATCCAAATAACCCTTGCCAGCCTGGGCCGCTTCCTCCGCCGGATGACCTAGGTCATGTCTGCCCGTTCGCAGCCCACATTCGCAAAGTCAACCCGCGCAATGACCAAAATCGCTTCGGAACTGTACTGAATCCATCAGATACGCTGACACATCGAATACTCCGGCGCGGGATTCCTTACGGCCCCCCGTACTCTGACAAAGAACCAGATTCAGCCGGTAAGGACCGAGGCCTCCTCTTTCTAGCCTACCAAGCGTCTATCGAAAAGCAGTTTGAGCACATTCAAATTCGATGGGCTAACAACGCGGAAGATGCCATAGGTCAAGATCCAATGACTGCATCCGCCTCTCGATTCTTCACTCTCCCGGTAAAGGCCAACAACTACGATATCGTAAGGTTTGATTTTTCACCTTGGATCATCCCAACAGGAGGGGGTTATTTTTTTGTCCCGTCAATTAGCACCTTAGCCAGCTTGGCTACGGGGAGGCTCCCATGAGGCTGCCGTGGCCCGAGGAAGAAGGAAGAAGCCTCGTGCCTCGGTCACGCATCGCAACGCGGACCGGCCTTGCCCCTCCGGAGACGTCCCGCCGTTGGGGGCCTACGAAGGTTATCGTGGACGGGTTGGGACGTCTCTACGGAATTGCGTGGCGGGATCAGGTGTAGAGGTCTCGCAGGCCAACGAGGTCGATCTGGGGGGCCCGCGCCCCGGTCGTCCAGCTTCTGCGGTGCCTACTCCCTGTCGAGGAGATCGAGCAACTTCAGCCCCTCCTCGCGGGACCCAAGGGCCGCCCGCGCTCGGAAACGCGTCTTGGCTTCGAACTCGGCCAAGGCGACGGTCGAGAGTTCGTCGATCAGCTTGTTCATACTGATTTGGCGCCGCTCGGCAAGTTGACGAAGATGCTCATGCTTCTCGTCGGACAGACGGATCGTCAGCGTCGCCATTCAGATGGTCTCCTGAGGCCCTGGTGGCGTGTTTTCCATGGCAACGAGATCAACCAGTCCTAACGCCGCAAGATCCGGAGCCGTCCCAATCGCGAAGGTCAGCTCCACGATCTTCTCGAACGAGACGAGCGCCTCCATGCGCATCCGGGCTTCTGGAGGAAGATCCCCGAAGCGGGATTCCAACTCGTGGAGCAAGAGGGGGTGCACCTCGGCAAGCATCTCTTCCTGTCCCACTTTGTGACCCGCCATGAAACCTTCTCCGTAACCTTTCTTGAAGCCCTTTTCGGTCAAACGGACCTGCCGGACCTTCAATTTCCTAAGTTGCTCGAGTACCTTTACGAATGGGTCCACTTCTTCTTCTTCGTAATCGTCTTCGTATTCCGTCACTGGAGACACTCCTTCCTCCCGAAGCGGGATCGCGTTCAGCACAGTCCCAGAGCCGCCAGAGTGTGGGCTTTGGTTGACGCGAAGCTCAACTCGATGATCTCCTTGTAGGTGTGGAGGGACGTCACGCGTTGCCGGGTTTCTGGAGGAAGGGGTAGGGGTCCGAAGCGGCTCTCCAATTCCCGGATCAAGACGGCGTGCCCCTCGGCGAGCAACTCCTCGCGCCTCTCCTTGCGACCTTCCTTGAACCCTTCCTTAAAGCCCTTCTTGAAGCCCTCCTGCCTCCATTCAGTAGGCCATTCCTTGATGCGCTCGGCTAGCATCGAGATCTCCTCCACGAGTTTCTTCGTCCGGAGACGGTTCCTTCTTGAACGAAGTCTTGCCGTTGTCATTATACGCCACAACCTCCTTGTAATGACATTACCAGGAGGAACGGCGACATTGTCGCAGACTACGGGGACGGTGGCAAGCCCCTGAGACAGCGGCGGGATCCCCGCGCTAGACAGGGCTGTTCAGCGGGCTTTGAGAAGAGTGGGGTGCAGCCTGCGGCGCTGAGTTACCTGGCGAGGAGATTACATAGCTTCAAGCCGTTCTCGCGGGAGCCAGGGGATGCCCCGCGCGTGAGCGTGGTGGCGTCATCCATCATCTAGAGACGTTCCTCTTCTTCTTGGAGCGGGGGCGAGCTTGGCCCAGCCCCAGAGCCGCCAGGGATGGTGCCGTGGCGGCCGCGAAACTCAGTTCCACGATCCTCTCGTAAGAGTCGAGCGACTCCACGCGTGCTCGGGCCGCCGTCGGAAGAGGCCCGAAGCGCCTCTCCAATTCCTGGATCAAGGCGGCGCGCCCCGCGGCGAGCCCCTCCTTGAGTCCCTCCTTGAGTCCCTCCTTGCGTCCCTCCTTCCGTCCCTCCTCCTTCCACTCCTGGGGCCATTCCATGACGCGTTCGGCCAGCATCGACTTGACCTCCTCTAGTTTCGTCGTCACGGGAATTTGCGATCCCGGGCTCCTGGACATCAGTTGAGACACCCAGACAGAGAACGTGCTCTTCAGCTCGGACTGCTCCGGGGTCTGCAACCATGCGAGCAGGGCGTCCACGACGGGCTCGATCTCCGTGGGCTCGGGGCTCTGCTCAAGCCGGAACAAGGCCGCCGCCAGGTTGCGCAGCGACTCCAGCTCCCCGGTCGCGATCCGCCTCTCGTCCAGCAGGCAGTAGCGCATCTGCGGCCGGTAGCGCTCCAGACCGCCCGGCACCTCCGCGATCAGCTCGGCGATGTCCCGGGCGGCCTTCCAGGGCCTGACTCCATTATAGAGAACCAGGGGCAGGATTGGCGGCAGCTTCTCCTTCCGGGAGATCAGCCTCTGGCGGAGGAGGTGCTGGTAGAGCAGGCCCACGTAGACCATCATCCGCAAAGCCATGAAGCGATCGACGGTGGACTGGAACTCCAGCAGCAGGTAGACGTAGAGCCAACGCTCCCCTCCGTCCCCTCCCCAGCGGAGCCGCCAGACGACGTCGCTTTCCCGGCGCTGGAGGTGGCGGGTGACGAAGCGTGCCTCGACTCTCTCCAGGGTGGAGAAGTCGAGGTCCCGCACCCAGTCCTCGTGGACGAAGCCGCGGATCAGGTCCGCCACCATCTCCGGATGAGAGAACAGAGCCTTGTAGCCGTTATCGTGGTCCATCACCGCCCGCCGCCTGGACATTGCCTCACGGAACGGGGGCATTCTCTCAGGAGACGGGGTTGGGTGGCAAGGTCCTGGATGTGTCAGTAGGAGAGGCCACGGGGGTCCTGGCCAGGGGGAGCTCAGGCGACGCCGTCAATGGTGTTCGTCTAAAAGGGTGTCTGGAAAGGCAGCCCGGGTCTTCAGCCCCGGGCGCGGTGCCGCTGTCGAGACTTTTCAGACACCCTCTAAGTGATTCCAGGGATTGGGCTTAGAAGGCTAGGCGTGTTTTGTCAAGTCTAGACTTGTCAAGTCGTATTTTGATGATTGGGGCTCCCCCCGCCCAAGACCCTCATCACCCCGGCCCTCTTCTCCCGGCCTCCCCCCCTTCCGCCGGGAGAAGAGGGGGGCCTGACGCGCCAGGTGGACGAAGCTCGGGGCGTCCTCTCCGCTCCTTCCTTCCCATCCCCTGCTCCCCGCAGAGTTCTTGCTTTCTCCCTCTTCTCCCGGAGGTCCGGGGGGGAGGCCGGGAGAAGAGGGCCGGGGTGATGAGGGCTCCGGCGTCGCCGGCTCCTCCCGTGAATCGAGGTCGCCCGCGACAGGAATAGCCCTTGACCCCCGAATGTTGGTATGCTTCGTCCCCGACGCCCGGATCGGGCCGGACAGGTGAGCACCCGCCTCTATAGAGAGGACAGGGGACTCAGACCGCCGGCTCTTGCGGAGTTTGGGGCTTCTGTCTATACTGCGCTTCCGCTGGCCGACCTTGGAGAGGTCCAGTCGCGCGTCGGTGTTGACTCGCGCGGGATCTCTCGGTTAGACTTCGCGGGTTCTGCACCGCCGATGGTCCCGCCTGGGACGGGGGCGGTTTAAGTCTTCAAGCCGAAGACACATCCCCTGAACACCGTTCGGGGCCGGAGTGTGGGCCGTCAACCCATTCTCGAAATGGGGGGCGGGCTTTTGTCGCTCCGTGGAGCAATGACCGGCGATGACCGGCAATCAACGGGTCGAGGAGATCTGGACGCATGCCTACGATTCATCAATTGGTGCGCAAGGGCCGGGACCGCGCCGAATCCAAGACGAAGAGCCCGGCGCTGCAGGGCTCGCCCCAGAAGCGCGGGGTCTGCGTGCGCGTCTACACCCAGACGCCCAAGAAGCCCAACTCGGCGCTGCGCAAGGTGGCCCGCGTGCGGCTCACCAACGGCATCGAGGTGACCACCTACATCCCGGGGGTCGGCCACAACCTGCAGGAGCACTCGATCGTGCTGATCCGCGGCGGCCGGGTGAAGGACCTCCCGGGCGTCCGCTATCACGTCATCCGGGGCACGCTCGACGCGGTCGGGGTGCAGGCCCGGCGGCAGGGCCGCTCCAAGTACGGGGCGAAGCGGCCGAAGTCTTAAGGCTGTAGAAAAGGGAGCATCGACACATGCCCAGGCGGAGAGAAGTCCCGAAGCGCGAGATCCTGCCGGATCCGCTCTACAACTCGCAGCTTGTCACCAAGTTCGTGAACGTGGTGATGAAGGACGGCAAGAAGTCGGTGGCCGAGCGCATCCTCTACGCTGCGCTGGAGGCCATCAAGGTGAAGACCAACGACGATCCGATGAAGGTCTTCAAGAAGGCCATCGAGAACGTCAAGCCCGCGGTCGAGGTGAAGTCCCGGCGCGTCGGCGGCTCGACCTACCAGGTCCCCGTCGAGGTGCGCCCCTCCCGCAAGCTGGCGCTGTCGATGCGCTGGATCATCACCACCGCCATGTCGCGCGGCGAGAAAACGATGCGCGCCCGGCTGGCGGGCGAGCTGCTCGACGCCTCCGAGAACCGCGGCGGCGCCATCAAGAAGAAGGAAGACACGCACCGCATGGCGGAAGCCAACAAGGCCTTCGCGCACTACCGCTGGTAGGGCATGCGGCGGACAACTGGCGATCAGCGAAAGAAGTTGAGACCATGGCACGGCAAGTACCACTGAAAGATACGCGCAATATCGGCATCATGGCCCACATCGATGCCGGGAAGACGACGACCACCGAGCGCATCCTCTTCTACACCGGGGTCAACTACAAGATCGGCGAGGTGCACGAGGGTACCGCCACCATGGACTGGATGGTGCAGGAGCAGGAGCGCGGCATCACCATCACCTCCGCCGCCACCACCTGCTTCTGGATGAAGGGTGGAACCAACCACCGCGTCAACATCATCGACACGCCCGGCCACGTGGACTTCACGGCCGAGGTGGAGCGTTCGCTGCGCGTGCTCGACGGCGCCGTCGCCGTGTTCGACTCGGTGGCCGGCGTCGAGCCGCAGTCCGAGACGGTGTGGCGCCAGGCCGACCGCTACCGCGTGCCGCGCATCGCCTTCGTCAACAAGATGGACCGCGTCGGCGCCGACTTCGACCGTACGGTCTCGATGATGCGTACCCGTCTGGCCGCCAACCCCGTGGTCATCCAGCTCCCCTGGGGCCGCGAGGAGAATTTCAAGGGCATCCTCGACCTGATGGAGATGAAGGGCATCTTCTATAAGGACGAGACCCTGGGCGCCGACTATGAGCTGGTGGACATCCCCGAGGAGTTCCTCGACGTCGCCCACAAGATGCGGGAGCAGATGGTCGAGGCGATCTCGGAGACGGACGACCAGCTCCTCGAGAAGTACCTGACGGGCGAGGCGGTCACCAACGACGAGCTCAAGGCGGCCCTGCGGCGGGCGACGATCACCAACCGGGTGCAGCCCGTGATCTGCGGCAGCGCCTTCAAGAACAAGGGCGTGCAGCCGCTGCTCGACGCCGTGGTGGAGTACCTGCCGTCGCCGCTCGACATCCCGCCGATGGAAGGGATCGACCCCCACAAGGACCAGACGGTGGTCCGCCCCGCCGACGACAGCGCGCCGTTCGCGGCCCTGGTGTTCAAGATCATGAGCGATCCGTACGTCGGCCAGCTCGTGTTCTTCCGCGTCTACTCCGGCCACATCGAGTCGGGCCAGTCGGTGCTGGGCTCCAAGAAGAGCAGCAACGAGCGCATCGGCCGGCTGCTCAAGATGCACGCCAACAAGCGCGAGGAGATCAGCGAGGTGTGGGCGGGCGACATCGCGGCGGCGGTTGGCCTGAAGAACGTCACCACCGGCGACACCATCTGCGACCCCAAGCACCCGGTGGTGCTGGAGGCGATGAACTTCCCCGAGCCGGTGATCGCGGTCTCGATCGAGCCCAAGACCAAGGCCGACCAGGAGAAGCTCGGCATGGCGCTCGGCAAGCTGATGCAGGAGGACCCGACCTTCCGCGTCCATACGGACAAGGACACGGGCCAGACGCTGATCTCCGGCATGGGCGAGCTGCACCTCGAGATCATCACCGACCGGCTGGTGCGCGAGTTCAACGTCGGCGCCAACGTCGGCAAGCCGCAGGTGGCCTACCGCGAGACCATCACCCAGGAGGCGGAGGGCGAGGGGCGCTACGTGCGGCAGACCGGCGGCCGCGGCCAGTTCGGCCACGCCAAGATCCGCATGCGCCCGACCACAGAGGCGGACTACGTCTTCAACAACAAGATCGTCGGCGGCGTCATCCCCAAGGAGTTCATCAAGCCGATCGACCAGGGCATCAAGGAGGCGCTGGAGACCGGACCGTTGGCGGGCTTCCCCTGCGTCGGCGTCGAGGTGGACCTCTTCGACGGCAGCTATCACGACGTCGACTCCTCCGAGATCGCCTTCAAGATCGCCGGCTCCATGGCTTTCCAGGACGCCTGCAAGCGGGCGCGGCCGGTGCTGATGGAGCCGATCATGGCCGTCGAGGTGGTGACGCCCGAGGAGTACATGGGCGAGATCATCGGCGACATCACGTCGCGGCGCGGCCGCATCCACAGCATGGAGGGGCGCGGCAACGCTCAGGTGATCACCTGCAAGGTGCCGTTGTCCGAGATGTTCGGCTATGCGACCGACCTGCGGTCGTTGTCCCAGGGGCGCGCCAACTACACGATGCAGTTCGCCTCCTACGAGCAGGCGCCCAAGAACGTCAGTGAAGAGGTCGTGGCGAAGGCCGCCGGGTAGCACCGACTGAGAGTCTAGGACTAGGGTTAGGAGAGATCATGGGCAAGGAAAAATTCAATCGTTCGAAGCCGCACGTCAACATCGGGACGATCGGTCACGTCGACCACGGCAAGACGACGCTGACGGCGGCGATCACGAAGGTGCTGGCGTCGAA
>Ga0136846_1218985_pt1 | contig 23228 bp, 25 predicted proteins | sample HopSoiMetagenom2_FD_96841 | JGI IMG/M metagenome (GOLD analysis project Ga0136846, IMG submission 96841) | Grasslands soil microbial communities from Hopland, California, USA - 2 Assembly 2016 (version 4) | ecosystem: Environmental > Terrestrial > Soil > Grasslands | place: USA: Hopland... | reverse complement strand
GACTTCATCGCAGCGACGTACGCCTTGTCCTTAGTGTTCGCGAACTTCGGAATCGCAATCGCGGCAAGAATGCCGATGATGACGACTACGATCAGAAGCTCGATAAGTGTAAACCCCTTTTTATTGCGCATCAAAATCTCCGGAATCAGTTGGTTGCGGCGAGAATCACCGCCGTCATCGTCCAAAGGACGGGCCGAGTGTCTACCGCACGGTGGTATATGGCAGGGTCGGTACCAAACTTGGCCGATCTGATAACTCCCATCGATGCAAGCGTATACACGCGTGGGCTAAAGTACCTTCTCAAGCGGAATGGCCGCATTATGCGAGGTGGAATGCAGTCTGCTATTAAGCACTCAGATGACTCTCTGGCGTGGGAAGTGCCCCGTCTGGGAGCGGTTACAACCCACCAAATGAGGAGACCATGCGTAAGAATCGCTTTAGGCTAATGGCCGGACTGGCCGGGACGACGCTGTGCCTGTTCGCCATTTCTGGCTACGCCCAGAACACGAGCACGCCTGGAACATCCGACCCGACAGCGACCGGCACCGCGGCCGCCCCACAGGGAGGCGGCACCGTGACCACGCCACAAGCGGGAACGGGAACTGACGCCACCGCCCAGACGGCGGCACCGCAGACCCCGACCACGACTGGCGGCACGGACGTAACGACCACGGGCACGACTACGGACGCGACGACCACCACGACCAGCACCACCAGCTTCCCGGGTGGAGTGCTTGGGATTTTGGCAGTCGCGGTTGTAATTCTGCTCATTCTGTTCGCGCTGTTCCGTGGACGGGACAAAACTGTTGTGCGCGAGACCTCGACCTCTTCAACCAATGCCGTGCCGAGCGGCCGGTCGACGACAACGAGCACGACTACGACCGACGATCGGATGAACGTGACGTCGCGCGCTGCTTCGGGGACGGGCACTACTCCCGGCGGGATGGGCGACCCCAACGCTCGTCGCTAAATCGCAGTCGAACCAAGAATAAAAACGGCTCGACACATAAAGTGTCGAGCCGTTGTTTTTTAAGTCGGGGCGCCCGGATTTGAACCGGGGACCTCCTGCTCCCAAAGCAGGCGCGATACCGGGCTACGCTACGCCCCGAGGCACGGCAAGTTACTATACCCTGCCTTGGGCGCGCAACGCACCCAGCAGTGCATGAAACGCCCGACTGCGATGACTGAATTTCGCCGTTCTTTCCATCGGTGATTCGGCGAACGTGCCTCCCAGATCGGGGGCCTCGAAGTAAGGGTCGTAACCGAATCCTCCAGCGCCGCGCGGCGTCTCGATGACTCGGCCCTCGATTTCTCCGCGACGAAATTCCTCGCCGTGCAGGTCTTTGAAGGCGGCGACAGCCACATAACGGGCGCTATCAGTGAACCTATCTCCCTGTTCCGCGCGCGCCTGCTCCATTCGTCTCACAAGCTTCTGATTGTTGGCGGCGTCCAGCGCGGGGCCGGTAATGTCATCGCGGCCAGACCAACGCTTGCTGTAAACCCCAGGCTCCCCGCCGAGCGCATCCACACACATCCCTGAATCATCGCCGAAGGTAGGCAGGCCACCGGATGCTTCGTGGAAGTAGCGCGTCTTTGCCAACGCATTCTCCTCGAATGTCTCGAAGGCCTCCAGATTGTCTTCGGCGTCGAGCTCGGGAATCCCAAGGGTGGAGAGATCTACTACCTCGAGGCCGAAATGCGCAAAGATCTCTCGCAGCTCACGGAGTTTTCCTTGGCTTCGGGTAGCGAGCAGGAATCGCCGGCCGCTCACTCCGCGAGCGTTTTCGCCTGACCCGCGTCGAGCTGACGGATCCCGGCCATGGCGAGCTCGAGCAGCTCGTCGAGCTGTTTACGGTCGAAGGTGCCATGCTCCCCGGTCCCCTGCACTTCGACGAACTTCCCCTCGCTGCTCATGACGACGTTCATATCCACTTCAGCGCGCACGTCTTCCTCGTAGTCGAGATCCAGACGCGGCTCACCGTCGATCACGCCCACACTGACAGCTGCCACGCGTCGCTTCACGGGTGTCGTGGAAAGCTTGCCGTTATCCACCATCCACGCAAACGCGTCGACGATTGCCACACACGCACCGGTGATGGCCGCGGTGCGCGTTCCACCGTCGGCGACGAGCACATCACAATCGAGCTTGACGGTGAATTCGCCGAACTTGAAGTCATCGAGCATCGCCCGAACACTGCGACCGATCAGACGCTGGATTTCCTGAGTGCGTCCACCGAGCTGCGCCCGCTCGCGGGAGGTTCGCGTTCGCGTCGCGCGGGGCAGCATCGCGTACTCCGCGGTAAGCCAGCCTTCTCCTTTGCCGCGCTTCCACCCAGGCACCCCTTCTTCGACGGACGCGGTGCAAAGGACGCGTGTCGCGCCAAAAGAGATCAGACAGGATCCTTCGGCGTATGGAGCGACACCGCGCTCGAACGTAATCGGGCGGAGAGCCGTTGTTTCCCTGCCTTCACGCTTCGATTTATCAGGTTTCACTTAGCTTCCGAATGATTGCGGTGGTTGAGTGGCCCGGCGTAAGAGGGACGACGACGACTTTCCCGCCCCAACCTCTGACCTCGGCGGAGCCGACGATCGTTTCTTCGGTGTAGTCGCCGCCCTTTACAATAACGTCGGGCTTGAGGTGCTTCACGAGATTGAGGGGTGTGTCTTCAGGAAAGACGACCACCAGGTCGACACATTCCAGCGCCGCCAGCACGTAGGCGCGCTCTGCATCGCTGCGCACTGGACGGGTGGGACCTTTGAGTCGGCGCACCGACTCATCGCTATTTACGCCGACTATGAGAGAGTCCGCGGCTTTCCGTGCCGCGTAGAGGACGTCGATGTGGCCCGTATGGAGAAGGTCGAAGACGCCATTAGTGAATCCAACCCGGCCCTTCTTCCCCGCTCTCCAACGCTCCGCTTCAACCCACGTCGCAACCTTGTCCGCCGGATTGCGGAGCGTCAGAGTCTGCTCGCGGCCACAGGGTGAAAGTGCAGCACTCGCTCCTTGTTCAGCGGAAGCTTGATGACCTCGTCGTAATCGCTGGATATGGTGATGACGGAAGGCGAGCGCTGAATCGAGATCAGCTCGGCTCCGGGCGGGAGCTGAAGTGAATCCGCGAGGGCGGATAAGCTCAGAGTGATCTGCTCATCGGTTTTGGTGGTGGCAAACCTGGCTTCCTGGCCCATCGCATCCTTGAACTGGTAAAACCGGAAAAAAGCCGCGCCAAAATCGGCCGCGATGTAGGCGCCGACGGCGAGAATCAAAAGCACGACAAGACATCCCAGCCTGCTGGCGCCGGGACGATTCACCACTGGGACTGCGCCCCGTCGATAACATCGCTAACAATACGATCGATGGCCTGTTTCCGACCGGCGGTTTCCCCGCGCTCTTCGTACTGCCCCTCCGACAGCAAACCCTTGCGCTGCCAGAGGGTCTTACCGGTTACCTGATCGACCATCTCAATATCGACGACGAGCTGTAAGAGGCGCTTCGACGTCGTCGCCTGCTTATTGTTGGCGCTGTATCCAATCGGTATGTCGGTCTCGTAGCGCTGCACAGTTCCGCGAACGATCGCGCTGGCGCGCGACTCGGCGGCGTCGCGAAGGCCGAGTCGGTCATGGAGTCCGATGCGGAGCGCGTCGGATATCTGTCGCGGAAGGTCTGGCGTGGCCGTCTGGTTCTCGAAAGGAACGATTGCAACCGTCCTTATGTGAGAGGGCAACCCGCCACCCGTGAAGCCATAAGGGAAGCAGGCGGTCAGCGCGATCAGGACAAGACTATAAGCGCCAAATCGTCGCATCGAAAGATCCAGGTTGTTCCCGAAGGACGGTGATGCCGAGGCGTCGGCGCGAGCCAGGCTTTTCATACACAACCTCTCCGTTCGCCTGACGTGTCACACTCTCGATAATCTTTCCGTCGGAGATGTGCTGCAACGAGACCAGGGTGTCCGCGCGAATTCCGACACGCCATTGAACTGGCCGACCAATATCGGCGCGCAGAACATCGGCATCCATGCGCACAACGGTATCCGCGAGCGAGGGAATCGCGAGGCGTCCCAAGGCTGCCCACATCATCGGAGTGGGCGGGATGTAGCGATGAGCCAGCTCGGGATTGGGCGAGCGAAGTGAGTCACCGACCAGAACCGCGGCTCCGGCGCCCAAGCCCCCGCCGAGGAAAAAATCGAGGCGCGCGCTATCAGGTGCGGCGGTGCGAACCGATCCGTCGCCGCGGGCCGCGATATCGCCTTCCTGGAACTCCCACTTGAACACGACATGGCGATGTCCTGAAGGCAGCGCCAGCTCTGGGAGGGCGCGATCGGGTGCCAGTATACCCTTGAGAGGCGGCGCGGTTGGAATGCACCCAAGCGTGACCGCCGTCAGAAAGAAGAAATAGCGTTTCATCTCGTGGTAATGCTCGTTATCCGGTCGCCCTGCACCAATTTGTCGAGGACATCGAAGCCGCTGATGACGCGCCCGAAAACGGTGTAATGACCATCCAGGTGGGGCTGGGGTGAATGCGTTATGAAGTACTGGCTGCCGCCGGTATCAGGTCCTGAGAGTGCCATTCCAACTGCTCCCCGCTCGTACCGGCGACGATTCATCTCGTCGCGAATGGCGTAGCCCGGACCACCGTTACCGTCATCTCTGGGATCTCCATCCTGCGCGACAAAATTCGGAACGACGCGGTGAAAGCGGGTGTTGCTGTAGTATCCAGACCGCGCGAGTGTAAGAAAGTTCCATACCGTGATCGGTGCGTCGACGCCGAACATCTCCAGCCGGATCGGACCGCGCACGGTGTTGATGGTGGCATTCAAAGATTTTCCGGAAGCGACCGGAACTACAACGTCGCGAATGATGGTCTCGTACCAGCCCATTGGGCGTGGCCTCGGAATCACTGTCTTCCACTTGCTCCACACCGAGACCGAACTACCAGCGGCCCGCTCCAGCGGGTCAGCTGGAATCGGAAGCGCGGACAACTCTGCACGCGCCGCTTCGGCGAGTGAAGCGCTGTCCTTCTTCCAAACTGCGGCGACGTATTGGACCGCGGCGAGACGCGCATCGTTGCCAGAGTCGCGCGCCGCCATTTTGTAGCTGGCGAGCACGGCGGGAAGGTCTCTGGCAGACGGGCGGTCGACGAGAGCGCCGATGATGGTAGCCCGCACGTAGAAATCGGGATCACGCAGGCCACTCACCAGCAGCGTATGAACGCTGTCCTCCAACGGCATCGACGCCGGTGGGGCAAGCGCCCCGTACGCCGCTTCCCGGACACGCGGATCCCGATCGCGGGTTAGTGGGGTCGCGCGCGCCAACGCGAAAGACCGGTCGAGACTATCTCCCTCTGCGGAAGCGACCGCCGCCCGCAAACGCCAGTCGCTGCTCGAAGTCCACTCGGTCAGCTCTGACGGACGTAGTCCTGCACGCGCGGCCGCGGCGAGCAGCGACGTGCGATACATCAGCGAAGTATCGGCAGTGAGGAGCGCTGCGAAATCATCGGAGTCTTTGGTGAGGACTGTTGCGAAACTTTGCGCGGCCGAAATCCGCACATTCGCATCTCGGTCTCTGGTCGCATTAACCAGGGTTGCTTTCGCCTGTGGCCCGTATGTCCCAAGCGAGCGCAAAGCGTTGATCCGTACGTGCGAGTCTTTGTCGCCGGCCAACCTTGTCAGCACAGTAAACGCAGCTTGTCCCAGCGAGTCGCCGGCAGCTGCCTTGGCGAGACCACGGGCGATCTCCGCCCGCGTTCTGGCGGGCGCGGTACGCGGATCATTGTACGGAGCGCTATCGGCTACGAGATAGGTTGCCGCGGTTCCGATGCTCACGGATCGTGCTTTCTCGAGTTCCATCAGATCGCGCACACCGGCGGGCGATCGCGTGCGAGCAATTGCGTACGCGGCGGCCCACACGACCGGCGGTGACCCGCTATGGAGGAAAGGGCGAAGCTCCGCAACCGCGATCGGACGAAGCTTCGCAACAGCGAGCAAGAGCTGGACGGTGACATCGGATTGGCGGCTCGTCTTGAGTGCAGCCGTGATTGCGTTTCGCGCCGGAGCACCGATTTCGCCAAGGGCCCACGCGGCTTCGCGCGCTACCACGTGGTTGGAGGAAAGAGATGCATTCAGCGAGCGAATCGAAGCGGAGTCGCGCAACAAGCCGATAGCGTAGGCGGCGTTTGCGGCAACGCTGGCGTCCCTATCGGTCAGGAGCGCACGCAAACGCGGCGCGCCGATCATCCCGCGGTCCGCCCCCACCTGGCCGATTGCCAGTGCGGCTGCCGCGCGGAGCGATGGCCACCGGCTCGCCAGACCGCGATCCACCAGCACAGTGTCGAGTTGGCGTGTATCGGTCATCGCCAGCAGCTGAGCGTATGCTGTGACATCGCCAGGCGCGATCGGGGACTCGGGATTCTGCGCCGCCGCCGCGAAACTCACGCTCGTCATGAGCAAAATCGCAACTCGGCTTCTATGAAGCAGCATTCTCGAGAACCTTTCGAAGTTGGTCAGGAAGCGCGGTGAGTTTCGAGTCGCGGGTCAGTGACGCCAGCTTGGTCGATGCCGTCACGAACCGCTCACCCGTCTCGGCGTTGGTGATCACGTAATTAAATGTGATCGTCCTCGAACGAACGTCGCTGATCGTCGTGGTTACCCGAATGAGGTTGTCATACCGCGCAGCAGCATGGAAGCGAAGGCTCGCCTCAACGACCGCAAGAGTAACGTTTTGCTTCTCGAGCTCGGCGTAAGGAGTGCCCTCGGCGCGGATGAATTCCGTCCGGCCGATCTCACACCAGATCAGATAGTTCGAGTGATAAACCACCTGCATTTGGTCCGTCTCAGCATAACGGACCCGGAACTCGACGGTGTGAGCGGTTCCGCGATTGTTGTGAGATGTCATGTGGGGACAACTGGCAAAATGCGTGGCGTCGGGATGTTTTGTAAAGCCTGCTCTGTCACGCTAACTTGAGCCGTGCTGAAAGCGCCCTGCTACATCGTTTCCGACGCGCATCTCGGTGTCGCCAGCCCGCAGATCGAGCGCTCGTTCGTGACTTTCCTTCGCGGCCTGGCCGGCGAGGCAAGCTCGCTGATCATCAACGGCGACCTTTTTGACTTCTGGTTCGAGTGGAAGACCGTAATTCCGCGTCGCAGCTTTCGCGCGCTTGCTGCGTTGGCTGAGCTCAAAGATGCAGGCGTCGACATTCTTTGGGTCGCCGGGAACCACGATTGTTGGGGGGGCGAAGTTCTCCGCGAAGATGTCGGGGTGGACTACGTCGTCGGGCCGTGGAATGGAAACCTGGCCGGGTGGAACGTGCGCATCGAGCACGGCGACGGCCTTCGCGACCGGGAAGACCGCGGGTACAGGATGATTCGCCCGATCATGCGGAACCCGCTCGCCATCAAGGCTTTTAGAATCATTCACCCCGATTGGGCGAGCAAGCTGGCTCAAGGGAGCTCCAACGCCAGCAGGACTTATCGCGCGCGCGACGAAGGTCGTGGACTTCGATCTTACGCTCAGGTCCAGCTCGAGGAAGATCGCGATCTCGATTTGCTGGTGTACGGGCATTCGCATGTACCTGCGCTCGAGCGAATGAAACGCGGAGTCTTCGCCAACGCCGGTTCCTGGCTCGACGCTCCCACTTTTCTTCGACTGACCGACGAAGCCGTGGAGCTGCGCCAATGGGACGGCTCAACCCAGGGTGCGTGTCTCAACTCTATCAATCGCTGATCCAAGAAACCGCTGTCTGAGGCCGAGGAAGGTGTCCGGCGCATCGGACGCGATGAAACGATAGCGGGCTTCGTTTGGAGTTTCGTTCTCGATTGAGTTGGCGCGCAGAACTGCCGCAGCCTCGCGCGCCGTTTCGTGCGCGCTATCGATCAGCCGAACTTCTCGACCAACAACATTTCCGATAACGGTCTTCATCAACGGATAGTGCGTGCAGCCCAGCACGAGGGTGTCGACGTCGGCGGTTACGAATGGGGCGAGGTAATTCCGCGCGATCGCTCGCGTCGGCTCGGTGTCGACCCAACCTTCCTCTACGAGCGGGACGAACAAAGCGCATGCCTGAACCGTGAGCGCGACGTCCGGCAGCAGTTTCACAATTTCCTTCTCGTACGCACGAGACCTGATAGTTCCCGCCGTACCGATCACCCCGACGCGCTTGGTCCGAGTCGCAGCTGCGGCGGCGCGGGCGCCTGGTTGAATCACGCCGACAATCGGGAAATCAAACTCGCGTCGAAGTGCCGGCAATGCGTGCGCGGTGGCGGTGTTGCAAGCAACCACGAGCGCTTTCACACCTTCGCCGCGAAGATACGATGTGATCTCGCGACTGTACCGGAGTACAGTATCGGGACTCTTCGGACCGTAGGGGACGCGCGCGGTGTCGCCAAAGTAGATGATGCTCTCGTTGGGGAGCTGGCTGATCATCTCGCGCACCACCGTCAGGCCGCCCATCCCGGAATCGAACACGCCGATCGGCGCCGAGCTGCTCACCGGAAACCGACCGACGCATACACGACTGCGGAGTGAGCGGTCGCGGTAGCCCCGACATTCGCCTTGAAATCCCAGAGGTTGGCTGCGACGTACGCGTCCGCACCAGAAAAGAGATGATTGAAGACGATCATCGTGATCCAGTCCTCGTAGTGCGTCCTGCGCGCGTTGATCCGGTCATCGGTGAAACGGCTGGCAATGTACGTGTCCGGCATGGGTAAGCCGGTTTTGGGGTCAATGACGGCGAGGCCAGTCGTCGGGTCGATCTTGTAGGTGTCAACTACGCTATCTCTGGGCAAACCCTTGGCCTCGGCGAGATCCTGCGCGGATTTGCGAGCCATCCCGATCGACCCGATTTCGACGATGGCAAATATCGCCGCGGCCTTATCGCGCCCAAAGACTGTCTGCGCGTAGCCCGGAAGAAGTAGCGAAGTGAGAAAGGCGCGACGCGGGGTCATCGGCGGCTTGTGGGTCGTGTCAGGAGCAGTGGCCGGCTGCGTTTGACGCAGCGGAGCTCCAATCCCCGCACGCGCGCTGTCCCGCTGCTGCGAGATCGCGCGCTGCGAAACCGTCAGCGGAAGAACCAGGAAGCCAAGGAGAAGGGCGATGGCGGGAGAGTGTGGGAATCGAACCCACCCGGCCTTACATCGTAAGGTCACAGTGATTTTGAAGATCACGGAAGCCACCAGGCTCCATCCACCCCCACGCTTTTTATTGGACCTCGATCGCAACTTCTCCCCGGTCGATGACCTCGCCGATAACTACGGATCCTTCTACCCGCGAAAGATAATTTGCGGATTGACTGGTTTTTACGAACACCGCCAGGCCACCCGATGTCTGTGGATCGTTGAAGATCGCCCCATATTCGTCAATACCAGGGGCCCACCGCACCAGCTCCCGCAGATAATCCGCATTTCTTTTGGCACCGTCGGTGCCAAACCCGGCGCGGGCTGCGTCGCGGACGCCTGCAAGGATCGGAACCGACACCGAATCCAGCCTGATAGTGACGGCGCTGGCGCGCGAGATGTGGGAGAGATGCCCGAGCAACCCGAAACCGGTGATATCGGTCGCACAACGCGAACCAACGGCGAGCGCGGCCCTGCTCGCGCTGCCGTTGAGAGTTTTCATGCCGGCGAGCATCGCCCGCTCATTGTCGGGCGCGAGCTTACCGGCCTTGCCCGCGGTCGCGAGAATGCCATTGCCGATTGGCTTGGTAAGAATGATGTGATCACCTGGCTTGGCACCGGCGTTGGTGAGGAGAAAATCGGGATGCGCCCTCCCCGTTACCGACAGTCCGTATTTGAGTTCGGTGTCGATGACCGTGTGTCCTCCGACGATCAATGCTCCCGCCTCATGAACTTTCTCCTGACCGCCCGCCAGAATTTGCCCGAGGACATCGAGCGGAAGCTGGGTTGTCGGGAACGCGACGATGTTGAGCGCCGTGAGCGGCTGGCCACCCATCGCGTAAACGTCGGAGAGTGCGTTCGCCGCGGCGATCTGGCCGAAGTCGAAAGGATCGTCGACAATCGGCGCAAAGAAATCCACCGTCTGTACGAGCGCCAAATCATCGGAGATGCGAAAGACCCCGGCGTCGTCAAAGGTCTCCCGGCCGACCAATAGACGCGGATCAGATTTTATAGGGAGCGCGGCCAGCGCGCGGGATAGGTCGCCCGGACCCATTTTTGACGCTCAACCCGCGCAACGCGCAAAGGCGGTGAGCCTGAAAAGCTCTTCGCGCGTCTTGTTGGTTGTCACTTCGTCCGACGCCGCTACTTGGAAACGACAGCGATCGCGTCGATTTCAACCAGGGCGCCGCGTGGCAGCGCTGTCACCTGAACCGTCGAACGAGCGGGACGCGCATCGCCGAGCCATTTGCCGTATACCTCGTTGACGGTCGGGAAATGTGAGAGGTCGTGGAGATAGACCGTAGTCTTGACGACGTCATTCCACGTCGCGCCGGCGGCGCGCAGGACCTCTTCCAGGTTCTGCATCACCCGATCGGTTTGCTCGACGATTCCGCCTTCGACGATCTTCCCGCCTACGGGATCCAGCGGAATCTGTCCCGCGGTGAAGATGAAGCCGTTTGTAGCGATCCCCTGCGAATATGGCCCAATTGCCGACGGCGCTTTGTCAGTAGTGATCTTCTTTTGTGGCATTCAACGCTCCATTCAGGTACGCTGCAAACGACAAGGACGTGGAGACCGCGAATGTTACACACTAGGCGGCTTCAAAGGCCAGACCAAACAGGCGCTCTGTATTCGCCGATGTGACCACGCCGATGTGTTCAGGCGTACTCGCCCTCGCGACGGCGAGTTTGGCCACGGTGTGCGCGACCCAGGCCGGCTCGTTTCTTTTCCCTCGGTGTGGGACGGGAGCGAGATAGGGCGAGTCGGATTCCACGAGCAGACGATCATCCGGTACGAGACGGACCAGATCATCGTCGATCCATTTCTTGAAGGTTATGATTCCACTGAAGGAGACGTACCAGCCGGCATCGATTGCGTGCTTCGCGAGTGCGTGCGACCCGGTGTAACAATGGAGAACACCGGACACGCCGGCAGTGAGCGCCTCACGAATCATTGCCAGGGTGTCGTCCTCTGCATCGCGGGTGTGGACGATAAGAGGCTTATGCGTTTCCGCCGCGACCGCAATCTGAGCGGCGAAGGCCGTCAGCTGCGATTCTCGCGGCGAATTGTCATAATGATAGTCGAGGCCACACTCCCCGACCGCCACGGCGGACCCAGCGAGAAATTGCCTCAGTCGGGGAACGTCGCGCGCCGCGTCAAAGCGCGCGGCATCGTGGGGGTGGATGCCCGCGGTAGCGAAGACAAAGCCGGGATTGTCCGTCGCGCATTGGGCTGCAATCGCCGCTGCCTCCAGCGACTCTCCAATGCAGACAATCGCCCTCGCGCCCGCATGGCGGGCGCGAGAGATTACCGCGTCGCGGTCGCCGGTGAACGCTGCGTCCGCGAGGTGGGCGTGGCTGTCGATGAAGCTTGACGCGCGCCCGTCTTGCGAGGCCATTTGCGTTCGATCCAGAGAAGCACCGGTGCGGCGACGTAAATCGAGCTGAAGGTACCGGTGACGATACCGAAGGCCATGACCCACGCGAAAGGCCTGATCACTTCGCCGGCAAAGAGCAGCAGGGCCAGGGTCGACGCAAACGTCGTGACGTGGGTCAGCACCGACCGAGGCAGGGTCTCGTTGATCGAGCGATTGAGCGTCTCGTAGAGCGACTCCTTCCTTCCCTTCCGCAGGTTCTCACGGACACGATCGAAGATGATGATCGTATCGTTCAGCGAGTATCCGAGGACGGTTAGCAAGCCGGCTACGACGGTCAGCGAGATCTCGAGGTGCATCAGCTTGAGGAACGCAATCGTAGTGAAGACGTCGTGGCTGGTCGCGATGACGGCCGCGGCGGCGAAGCGCCACTCGAAGCGGATCGAGAGATAGACCAGCGTGATGAGGAACGAGAGGAGGATGGCGATGATGGCGCCACGCTTGAACTCATCTCCGACGCGCGCGCTCACGGCCTCGGTGCGCTTGACAGTCACCGCACCGTCTCCAAACTTCTTCTTCAGGACATTTTCGATGGTGACGGCGATGTTTTCCGCGCCCTTCGACTGCGAGGCTACCGCGGCCGCGTTCTGTACGCGGACCGTGAACTCTGTATTGGTTCCGAATTGCTGGATCTCCGCACCGCGAATTCCAGCCTGATCGAGGGTCGAGCGAACCTGGGCAACATCGGGCGGCTTGGCGAACTCGAGCTCCATCAGCGTTCCGCCGGTGAACTCGATACTGTAGTTCGGCGCCTTGATCGCGAGCGAGCCAAGGCCAAGCAGGATGAAGGCGATTGTAATCCCCGCCATCACCTTCCACCACCGAATGAAGTCGTAGTTGGTGTCGTGAAGAATTCGAAGCATCAGATACTCAGTGATGTCTGGGCGTCGCGCGAGCGATTCAGCCAGATCATGTAGAAAGTTCGAACGACGAAGATCGCCGTCACCATTGACGCGGCGATACCAGCCAGCAGCGTGACTGCGAAGCCGCGAACCGGACCCGAGCCGTACTGATACAGAACTGCGGCCGTCAGAGCGGTCGAAACGTTGGAGTCGACGATTGCGCTCATGGCGTGGCGGAAGCCTTCGTCAATGGCGGTTCGCACGGTCTTACCGTGCGCGAGCTCTTCACGTATTCGCTCGAAGATGAGCACGTTGGCGTCGACCGCGATACCAATAGAGAGCACGAATCCAGCGAGACCCGGCAACGTGAGAACGGCGCTGAAGCCGGCGAGCACGGCGAGGGTGTAAAGGATGTAAAGTCCCAGAGCTGCCACCGCCAAAGCTCCGGAGAAGCGGTAGTAACCGAGCATGATGAGGACTACGAGTGCAACTGCGATGATGCCGGCGGTGATTCCTTTATGGATCGAGTCCTGTCCGAGGCTGGCTCCGATCTGCCTTACGTCAGCGACCTTGAGTGGGACAGGCAGAGATCCTGCTCGCAGTACCAACGCGAGATCCTGCGCCGCCTGAAGATCCTTGCCGCCCATGGTAATCTGCCCATGCGCGCCGATGGCGCTCTGGATCACAGGCGGCTGACCCATCACGCGCTGGTCGAGCACGATCGCCATGAAATCCTTGATGTGCCGTCCCGTCTCAGCGCGAAACCGTCGCGCTCCTTCGTTGTTCATGGTGAACTCGACGATGTTTCCTTCGGTCGGCGAGGTATTGGGCTTGGCATCGGTCAGATATTCGCCAGTGATGATCGGCTTGGCGTCCAAAACGTAGAAGGCACGGTAAACGCGATTGCCCATTGTCGTGGTGTCGCTGCGCCAACGAATGACCTTACCTGGCGGCAGTACAGCCATCACCTGCGGCATCGACAGATACTGCGTGACTAGCCCAACGTCGGTCTGCGCCACGTAATACTCGCCCGGCATCTGCCCTTGCTGAACCAGTTTCGAGAAGGCGCCTGGTCCGCCAACTGTCCCAGAGGCCGCCGTTGAATCCTTTTTGGTAGAATCCGCTTTCTTGGCGGTATCAGCGCTGAACAGGGATTGAAGTCCCGCGCTCGAAGTGTCCTTCGCAGCCGTCGGACTCGGAGTCGCTGCGGCTACCTTGGTGTCCTTCAACACAGCGTCAAGACGCGGTAGCGATTTCTCGAGTGCCTGGGTCTTGTCGGTGATCTGCATCTCCAGAAAGGCCGATTTCTGGACGACGTCCTGGGCCCGGCGCGGATCGTCGATTCCGGGAAGCTCGACGATGATGCGGTCGTTACCGGCCTTCTGCACGACCGGCTCGGAGACGCCAAATTCGTCGATGCGGTTGCGAACCACCTTGAGCGCGTTGTCGATGGCCTTGCTCTTGTCAGGAACGGCGCCTTTGGACTCGTCGACATCCAGCGCCAGGTACATTCCGCCCTGCAGGTCCAGTCCGCGCTTGAGCGGAACGCGACGGACGGTATCGTAAACAAATTCACCGTTCCGTTTGACACGCTCTACGACGGTGCGCGGAAAAAGCGCCCAGACCGAGGCGGCAACCAGACCGAGGATGATGGCGATGCGCCACTTCAGATTCATGCTTCTGTAGGGGGGAAAAGGTGCACTTCGAGGCTAGCCTTTAAGGTTATTGGGACCGCTTAAGAGAGTCAACGCATTCCTCGCGTCGCGCTCGTCCTGCGCAAGCTGTTTCGACAATTGCTCGACCGATGCAAACTTCCGGGTTTCCCTGAGCCGCGCGACGAAATCGATCCGCACGTCCGCGTCGTAGAAATCTCCGGTGGTGTTGAAGAGATGGGCTTCGAGTGACGTTGTCAGATCTCCAAAGGTCGGACGGGGTCCGAGATTCATCATTCCGCCTGCCGGCCCGCCAGGAGTCTGGACTCTTACCGCATATACACCTTCCGGCGGCAGAAGCTTCCGCGGGGGCGGAGCGCCGAGATTCAAAGTGGGGAAACCGATCGTGCGACCGCGTTGGGCGCCCTTCACCACTCGGCCACTGACCGAGTACGGTCGTCCGAGGGATTCGGCGGCGCGGTGGAGATCTCCTCCGGCGATGGCTCGGCGAATCGACGTGGAGGAGATCGAATGACCGTCAGGACCCGAGACCGGATCAACGACCTCTACGCGAAAACCGTCGCGATCGCCGAGGGTCTTGAGGACCTCAACGTTTCCAGCGCGCTGCCGCCCGAAACCATGATCGTATCCGATCAACAGCTCCCGAAGGCGAAAGCATCGACGCAGTATCAGCTCCACAAAATTTTCGGCGGAATACGCCGCCAGCTGCGGCGTGAACGGCACCACCGCGAGGTAATCGATTCCGGTCTCGGCGAGGACTTCCTGTTTCTCATCGTGCGTGGTGAGAAGGAGCGGAGCAGCCGCAAGATTCACCACCTCGAGCGGATGCGGCTCGAAGGTGACGAGGACGCTCGGGATCTTGAGGGTGCGGGCCCGTTTGACCAGCCGCTCAACGACGTCCCGATGGCCGCGATGGACACCGTCGAACGTGCCCACTGTAATCACCGTCCCATTAACGTGGGGCGGCAGACCCGACTCGTCGGTGAGGTAGAGGTCTCTAGGCACCGGCGACTACTCGCAAGGCGGTGATCTGAGAAGGGTTGGAGGTAAGGCTCTCGAGGGTCGGCGCTTCGCTCACGTCCCACTCGCCAACGCGGGTTCGGCGAAGTGATTCTAGGTGTGCCGCCGACAACGTGAGCCGGCCAAGATCGCGGGCCAGGGCCCGGATGTACGTGCCACCGCTGCATGTGATGGTAGCCGTAAGGATGTCACCGGCGAAGCGAACCGCGTCCCAGCCGTGGACTTGCACTTCGACGGGCCGCAAATCGAGAGGCTCTCCACGGCGAGCAGCATCATAGGCGCGGGTACCATCCACACTCTTCGCGGAATATGCCGGGGGAATCTGCGAAACCTTGCCAGTGAGTGAACCGATCGCCGCTCGAATCGCGGCTTCAGCGGGAACTGCGGCACTCCGAATCACAGTTCCGGTGGAGTCATCGGTGTCGGTTTCGTCGCCGAATTTTATGACTGCTTCGTAGACTTTTGGCTCGGTATCGATGAACGTCGCCAGTCGGGTGGCGCGACCCAGGAGCAAAACGAGCAGTCCGGTGGCGAAAGGGTCGAGCGTGCCCAGGTGTCCGATACTGCGCTCTCCGTAAACTCTTCGCACGCGCTGAACGACGTCATGGGACGTCATTCCGGCCGGTTTGTCTACGAGAAGCAATCCTTCGACGCGCGCCGAGGGCTCAGCTGTCCGGTCAGTCGTTGTCGGTCCCATCGGATGCTGCGGCATCCTGCTTCTTCACATCTGCCAGCAACGATTCGATCCGAGCCGCGCGCGCGATGCTATCGTCTTCCTTGAACTGGATCTCGGGAGCGACGCGAAGACGAAGCACGCGAGCGACACGCGAGCGCAGGTGAGACGCCACACTGTCGAGCCCGTCGAAGGTTGCCTTCTTCTCAGTGTCGCTGCCGAGAACGCTCACGTAAACTCGCGCATGTCGGAGATCGGAACTGACCTCGGCGGCCGTCACCGTCACGAAGCCTACGATGCGGGGATCCTTTGCCGATTCAGTGAGGAATGTGGCAACCTCGACGCGGACCGCTTCGGCGACGCGGTCCGCTCGACGCGTGTTACGCAGAAGCGCCCGCCGCTGAAGCCAGCGTGCGTGCCACCTGCTCCTTGCGGTAGCACTCCAGCACGTCTCCGACCTTGATGTCGTTGAAATTTTCGACGCCGATACCGCACTCGAATCCTTCGCGAACTTCCTTGACGTCGTCCTTGAAGCGGCGCAGCGAGCCGATGGCGCCGTCGTAGATCTCCACGCCGTCTCGAATCACCCGGACGCGGCCCTGACGGTTGATGACCCCACTGCGCACCGAGCACCCCGCGATGACACCCATTCGCGGAACCTTGAACAGATCGCGAACCTCGGCCTCGCCGAGCACGACTTCCTTCTCCTCGGGCCGAAGCATGCCTTCGAGAGCGGCGCGAACGTCTTCCACCGCCTCGTAGATGATCTTGTACAACTTTATCTCGACGCCTTCGCGTTCCGCCGCGGCACGGGCGTTGTTGTCCGGTCGCACGTGGAAGCCGACGATGATAGCGCCCGATGCACGAGCAAGCAGAATGTCGCTCTCGGTAATGGCACCGACACCACGATGGATGACGTCGACAGACACTTCTTCGTGGGACAGCTGGCCGAGTGCATCTGCCAGCGCTTCTGCCGGGCCTCCCTGATCCGCCTTGATGACGATGCGGAGGATGCGCTTCTGGCCGGGGGCCGTCTGCGACATGAAGTCTTCGAGCGAAACGACGCCCTTGGCGGTTCGGCGGCTCTTTGCCTCGCGATCGAGCCGCTGACGGCGCTGCGCGATCTCGCGGGACTCGATAGCATCCTCGACGACGACGAATTGATCGCCGGCCATCGGCACGCCGCCGATTCCAAGCACCTGCGCCGGAATCGCGGGCCCCGCGTCCTTGATGTTGCGGCCACGCTCGTCGAGCAGCGCTCGCACGCGGCCCGAGTACATACCGCAGATGAAGTCGTCACCGACATGCAGCGTTCCGTTGCTGATCAGAATCGTAGCCACCGGGCCCTTTCCTGGATCGAGCTGGGCCTCGACCACGGCTCCGGTCGCTGTGCGATTCGGATTCGCCTTTAGGTCGAGAATCTCCGCCTGCAGCAGAATCTGATCGAGAAGCGAATCGATGTTGGTTCCCTTCTTGGCCGACACCTCGCTCGAGAGAACGGTGCCACCGAACTCCTCGAGGACGACCCCATGCTGAAGGAGATCCTGCTTCACCTTCATCGGGTTCGCGCCGGGGACGTCGATCTTGTTGATGGCCACGATCATCGGCACGCCGGCATTCTTGGCGTGCGAAATGGCTTCAATGGTCTGTGGCATTACCTGATCGTCAGCGGCTACGACGAGCACAACGATGTCCGTCACCTGCGCGCCACGGGCGCGCATCGCGGTGAAAGCTTCGTGGCCGGGCGTATCGAGGAAGGTGATGTGCTTGCCGCCAGCCAGCGCCACGTTGTACGCGCCGATGTGCTGGGTGATACCGCCCGACTCGCCGGCAACGACGTTCGATTTGCGGATGTAATCCAGCAACGACGTTTTGCCGTGATCGACGTGACCCATGATCGTGACCACCGGCGGTCGCGACTCCAGCTGCTCGCTGGTATCCTCGGGAGCAGCCGGCGCGTTAAGATCGGCGGCGTACTCCTCTTCCTTCACCGCCTGGAATCCGAATTCTCCGGCGATCAGCTCGATCTGATCGAAGTCGAGGCGCTGATTGATGGTGACCATCAGCCCCAGGTTCTTGAAGGCAAAGCCGACGATCTGGACGGCGGGCGTCTTGAGAATCTGCGCCAGCTCGCTGACAGTGATGAATTCGTTGACGCGAACAGTCTTCTTCTCGCGCTCGACTTCCGCCTGACGTTGCGCGGCGAGCTCTTCGCGATAGCTGCCATCTTCCGCGCGACGAGCGGCGCCGCGGCGGATCGGACCGCGCATCGTCGCCATCGTCTTCCCAATGTTGGCCTGCACCGCTTCCTGATCGACGCCGCGCTTACCTTTTTTGCCACGGCGAGCGCCGCGATCTTCACCACGGCCGGTGTTGCGCTCCTCTCGCCGTGGCGGAGCGGTTCCGGTGCCGGGTGCAGCGGATGCAACTGGGCGCGGAGGTGTGTACGGCGCGCCGGTCGCGATCGGCCGCGGGCGCGGGGCGCCGGGAACTACAGGTTGCGGGCGCTGACGTTCGCGCGTGTCACCACGCTCGACACCATGGGAAGCGGTCGCAGGCGGCGCTGACGGAGCATGTCGCATCGGCGGCGGTGGCGCATGCGGCCGTGGCCGCTCCATCGGCGGAGCTTCCACAGGGGTGGCGGCGATTGGGGCCGGCGGAATTACGCTTGGCGGCGCGGCGGCGGGGGCCTTGGGAACTGGCACCGGCGCGGCTTCTTCCACGACTGGAACTTCTGCCACCGGCTCCGCCACGCGGCGGCGCCGACGGACGCTGGTCGCATCAGCGGCGGCGACTTCTGGCTTGGGCTCGGGAGCCGGAGGAGCCGCAGGCGTCCCACGACGACGACGCGTGGCAGCTGGCGGCGCCGCGACGCGTGCGCGTTTCTCGCGCTCCCAACGGGCGCGGATGCGAGCGACCTGATCGTCGCTCAATGGACTGAGGTGGCTACGGACAGGTACATCCATCTGGCGAAGGAGGTTGATCACCTCGTCACTGGAAACCCCAAATTCGCCTGCCAGATCGTGCACTCGAAGCTTGCTCAACCCTACTCCTCCAAATCCTGACGGACATCCCGCATCGTCTCCGGACTGAGCGCCCGAATTCCCTTTGCGAGACCTTTATCCACTATTCCAATCACTGCCGCCGTCTCACGGCCAGCCGCCGAGCCGAGCTCGGTTGCCGGAGGCCCGGCGACCACCATGATCCCGCGTGCGTGAAGCAGCGGAAGCACTTTCTCCAAACTGTTGCTAGAAGCGTCGGGTGCCGCAATAGCCAGCTGTAACTTGCCGCGCCGCGCCGCCTCTCTAACCTGCTGGACGCCGACTATCGCACCCCGGCCGCGCACTCCGAGACCGATGAGGCCGATGAGTTTGCGGTGTTGAGCGGCGTCCATTCGCTTATTCCGGCTTTACGCCTTCACTATCGGTGACATCTCCTGCCGGGCTGCCACCCTCCGACTCCATCTCCGTACCGGCTTCCGAATCCGCGGAAGTCGCCGCTACAGCTTCGTCACCCGTCTCGGGCGCTTCGTCGGTGGTCAGCTCGTTGATAATGGCCATGAGGCGATCCGCCTCTTCCGGAGCGATTCCCGGCAGACGGAGGAAATCTTCGCGCTCGAGATCAATGATGTCGTCTAGGGTCCGGTATCCAGCATCTTCCAAAACCGCAACCGTTGCCGGCTGCATCCCATCCAGTTCGGCCAGACGCGGATTCACTCCAGAAACGGGCTCGTCGGTCGGCAGCGGAGCAAAAATGGGCTGATCGCTGCCACGCTCCATCCATTCACGGCTGGAGTAAAGCTCGATCTTCCACTCGGTGAGCTCGGATGCGAGCCTGACGTTCTGCCCGTTGCGACCGATGGCGAGGGAGAGCTGATCCTCGTCCACGATGGCCTGAATCGTCTTCGTTCCGGGATCGCTGAACACCCGGGCCACACGCGCCGGGGCCAAAGCCAGCTTGGCGAAGCGCTCGGGATCGGACGACCAAGGGACAATGTCGATGCGCTCGCCGCCGAGCTCGTTGACGACAGCCTGCACGCGCGAGCCCTTGAGGCCAACGCAAGCGCCAACCGGATCCACTGAATCGTCCCGCGAGAAGACGGCGATCTTGGTACGGCTGCCGACCTCGCGCGCGCTGGCGCGAATCTCGACGAGATTCTGCTGGATCTCAGGCACCTCGAGCTTGAACAACGCTTTCACGAAAAGCGCATCGGCCCGGCTCAGAACGAGGCGGGGTCCCTTCGGTGTCTCCTCGACGCGCTTCAGGACAGCGCGGATCGGATCTCCCTGGTGGAAGTGCTCGCGGTGGTTCTGCTCGCGGTAAGGAATGATCGCTTCCGCCTCGCGAAACTTGTTGAGCATGATGACAAGCTTGCCGCGCTCGATCTGCTGAACTTCACCGGATAAAAGGTCGCCCACCCGGCTCGAGAACTCGTCACGAATCTTCGATCTCTCGCCTTCGCGAACCCTCTGAATGATCCGCTGTTTGGCTGCCTGGACCGCAGTGCGTCCAAACTCGGCGAAGTCGACCGGAATTTCCATCTGGTCGCCGATCTGGAAATCAGGGTCCTCGAATCGCGCTTCCTCGAGGGAGATCTGACTGGCGGAGTCGGTCACTTCTTCCACGACGGTCTTGAGGAGAACGATGCGGATCGCACCCTTGTTCTCATCAATGTCGACCTCAGCCTGTACCGTAGGTCCGTGCTTCTTCGCGAGTGCGGCATTGATGCCGTCCTCGAGAAGCCCGTGCAATTCGGCCCGGTCGATCTGCTTCGAGTTCGTCAACTCGCGGATCGCCGTCAGAATTTCTACTGAAGCCGCCATGTCTCAACCCTACCTATTCCAATGAAAAGCCAGCCGCGCCTTCTCGACCGCAGCGAGCGGAAACCTCCGCTCGTCGCCGCGCTCGTTGCGCACAATCACGATTTCCTGACCCGGGTCACCTTCGACGCCGGCGATCTCCACTTCATCCGTTCGGCGTCCGGCCGGATCACCCGGAACGTTCGCGGTAACCACCGCCGTCCTGCCGACGAACTTTTTCCAATCTTTGCCATTCCGAAGCGGTCGCTCGATTCCCGGAGACGACACTTCCAGAACGTATCTTTGGTCGCCGAAATTCTGGGCGTCGAGCCTGGTCTCGATCGCGCGAGATGCCGCCGCACAATTGTCGACCGTCACTTTTTCGCCGTCCTCGCGCTCGACACGAATGTCGAGAACAGGGCGGTTTCTGCTGCCACCGACCTTCAGTTCAAAAAGTTCAAGCCCAAGTGGCTTAATTTCCGCAGCCACAAGAGTTTCCAGCGTGTCGTTCATGCAGCTTCGAGGTCAATCGAAGAGATAAAAAAATGTGGGGGGATCCCCACATCAGTTGGCCGCCGAGTTGAACGCCCTATGCAATGTACGAGGGGCGCAGGCGCTTATCAAGCCTGCGCGGCGATCACTCCGATCTGTCTGCCCTTATCGCCGGCCCGGTGCGAAAAGAAGCGATCGTTATCGCATTTGGTACAGGAGGGACTCACCGTGATCTTCTGGACTCCCGTCTCCGTTGCATGCTCGGCGATTAGCGACCGGAGGTCGACGTGGCCGGGCCTCGTAACCGGTTGACCGGTGAGCTGTTCGCGAACATCGGCGCTCACCTCATAACAACGCCCACAGATCGCCGGTCCCAGATGGATCGCGAGCTCATCCGGGGGAAGACCGTACCGGGCGAGCGCGGCGATCGCCTCTGTGGTGATGTGCGCGGCGGTCCCCCGCCAGCCTGAATGGAGAAGCGCGACAATCCCCGAAGGATGCGCGATAAAGACCGGGACACAGTCCGCGACGCCGATCGCCAGACCGATGCCCTTCTCTGAGGCGATCTGGCCGTCCGCTTCTTCGCCTCTCAGGAATCCCTCCCAGCCACCGGTGTGCACCAGAACCCGAGTGCCGTGGATCTGTCGAATCGTGGCCAGCCGCCGCGCAGTGTCCGATAACTCGCGCTGAACCGCGGTCCACCGGCCCATCACCTCGTTGACCGGCTCAGTTCCTGAGAGGCTAAAGGAGCCGGCGTCTCTTGTAGTGGTGAACGCGCGAATTCCCCAACTCTCGAAGTCGGTGATGACTTCTTTCGGAACTTCCGAAACGCTACTGCCTGCGATCGTCAACGCGAGTGATTGATGCGCCGAGCAGGTTGAGGCGCTCGTCGATGCGCTCGTAACCGCGCTCGATCTGGCCGACGTTGTTGATGAAGCTCGTACCGTCTGCGCATAATGCGGCGAGGAGCAGTGCCATCCCCGCTCGAATGTCAGGGGATTCGAGGAACGCACCGCGAAGGCGAGACGGCCCGTGCACGAGTGCGCGATGTGGATCGCAAAGAACGATGCGAGCGCCCATGGTCGAGAGCTTGTCGACGAAGAACATGCGCGATTCGAACATCTTCTCGTGCATGAGGATCAGGCCTTCGCACTGAGTCGCCGTGACGATGGCAATCGACATCGTATCGGCCGGGAACGCCGGCCAGGGCTGATCTTCCAGCTTGGGCACGTGACCACCCATGTCGCTCTGAATCTTGCGCGACTGTTCGCCGGGAACGATGAGGTCCTGACCTTTCACCTCGCACTCGATGCCAAGACGCGAGAAGCCCATTCGAGTGGAGCGCAGATGCTCTACACCCGCACTTTCGATGGTCAGGGTCGACCTGGTAACTGCGGCCAACCCGATGAAGGACCCGACCTCAATGTGGTCTGGACCAATGGTGTAAGTAACCTCTTTCGTTCCCAGCGACCTCCCGCCCTGAATCGTCATCGTGTTCGTGCCCACGCCATCGATCTCGGCGCCGAGCGCGATGAGGAAGTTCGCCAGATCCTGGACATGCGGCTCGCTGGCGGCGTTACGGAGTATCGTCGTGCCCTTGGCCGCCGAAGCGGCGACGAGCGCATTTTCGGTGGCAGTAACGCTCGGCTCGTCGAGAAAGACGTCGGCGCCTTTGAAGCCCCCGACGCGCATGTCGATCATCTTGCCGTGAGTGAAGCTGGCGCCGAGCTGTTCCAGAGCGAGGAAGTGGGTGTCGAGGCGGCGACGTCCGATTACGTCACCACCGGGCGGGGGAAGCGTCACCTGGCCGCAGCGGGCTAGAAGTGGCGCCGCCAACAAAATCGACGCCCGGATTTTCGCGCAAAGCGTTGGATTCAGATCGGCGGGGCGGAGATCCTTGGCGTGAACATCCAGTTCATTCCGTCCGACCCACTCCATCGATGCGCCGACCGAGCGAATGAGCTCCACCAGCGTCTCGATATCCCGGATACGAGGAACGTTCCTCAGATGAACAGGATTGGGCGATATCAGCGCCGCGGCGACGATCGGCAGCGCGGCGTTCTTGTTTCCTGAAGGACGAATTGATCCGCTGAGGGTCTTGCCACCCTCGACCACGAACTGAACTGCTGGCATGTTGTTTACGGTCGATGTGAGTGCGTGTTGCGAAAATATATCGCACTGAGCACTCTTT